>Ga0207652_10001754_pt1 | contig 18931 bp, 14 predicted proteins | sample KBSC63BmetaG_FD_184334 | JGI IMG/M metagenome (GOLD analysis project Ga0207652, IMG submission 184334) | Corn rhizosphere microbial communities from Kellogg Biological Station, Michigan, USA - KBS C6-3B metaG (SPAdes) (version 2) | ecosystem: Host-associated > Plants > Roots > Rhizosphere ... | reverse complement strand
GTATGGAGTGTAGAGGCGCTGGAACTCTTCCACGGCTGCCGGCACGAGCGACAAGTCGGCGCGCAACCGGTCCTGCAGCTCCCGCTCCCGCGACAAGTGCACGCAGATGTTGCCGATCATCACCATCGGCGCGACCATGCCGACCACCAGCACCTGGCGCACGGTACCGACCAGCAGTTCCTCCGGCAGAGGCTGGCCGTCGAGCCGCGCGGCGAGCAGGGCGCTGGTCGGGTCGAGGTCCGGCTCCTCAGGCGTCTCGCGGCGAAGGGCGATCAGGCCGCGCGCCATGTCGTACAGCTTGAGCGAGGTTTCCTTCATCGATCCTGGCTCGTTCGAATGTACCGCCAGGATGAACGCGCGGCCATGGCGGTGCAGCGTCTCCAGCCACTCGGGAGGCATGCGCATCCACTCGCCGAATATGTGGACGGGCAGGTGGCTCGACAGCTCGACGCAAATGTCGCCGCCGCCCTTGGCGACCATCGGCTCGAGGAGCGAGCGGGTCATTTCCCGCGCTTTCGGCGCCAGCGCCTCGCTTCGCTCGAGCGAGAGCAGCGGGTTGAGCGCGCGGCGATAGGGGGTGTGCTCGGGCGGATCGAGGTGAAGCGGCGGACGCCGTCCAGTAAAGGCGACCTTGGGCACGACATTCTGAACCGAGGTGGTGAACGTCTGGTACTCCGACGCGGCGCGGCGCACGTCGTCGTACTTGGTCAGCGCCCAGAAGCCGCCGAGATCATCGGTGTGCGCGACCGGGCACCGCTGTCTCAGTTCGGCATACTGAGCGTGCGGACTGTCGAAGTCCTCAGCATCCTGTGCGCGAAAATCCTGCCCCGGTGCGTCCATCGTCGTTGCTTAGTCTGCCGCAGGAACCCCTGCAAGCGCTATCATTCGGCATCGGCGTCAAACCGGCTATGGATGGACGTGCGGCCGTCTTCACCGAGAAACATCGCAACGTGAGTCCTTGTCCCCGGCGGAAAGAATGGTTTTGCAAGCGCTTGCATAAATCGCTATGACCTGCGGTCAAAAGAACCTAAACGGGGAGATCGAGGATGAGGATTTCACGACACCTGGCGTCGCTCAGCGCCATGCTTGCGGCGGGAGCGGCCGCTCCGGCACTGGCTCAGGAGCAGCCCGCGCCGGCGGCAGCCGCGCCGACGGGCGCTCTGGGTGAGATCGTCGTCACGGCCGAACGCCGCGAGCAGAGCCTGCAGGACGTGCCCATTTCGGCCACGGTACTCACCGGCGAGGAGCTGACCAAAAGAGGCGTCGTGAACCTGAACGACATCCAGCAGGTGGCCCCCTCTATCGCCATCAACACCTTCAACCGCTCGACGTTCATCAACATCCGCGGTGTCGGCATCGCCCAGTCGGCGCCGACCTCCAACCCGGGCGTCGCCTACTACATCGACGGCGTGCTGATTCCGCACGAACAGTTCATCAGCCAGTCCTTCTACGATATCGGCACCATCGAAGTCCTGCGCGGGCCGCAAGGCACGCTGACAGGGCAGAATTCAACCGGCGGCGCGATCTACGTGCGCACGCCCGAGCCGGAGTTCGGGTCGGCTTACGTCGTCGCCGACCTGACCGCGGCGAATTACGACCGCTACCGCGGCGCGGTGGCGGGCAATGTCGGGGGAGAGAACGTCGCGCTCCGGATCGCCGCGATTCACGAGCAGCGCGACAGCTTCTCCACCAACATCGCGCCCAACGCGATCAGCGAGCCCGGCAACATGAACCTCGACGGCGTACGCGCCAACTTGCGCCTGCGCGGGGCCGATGGCCGGCTCAACGCCAATTTGCGTGGCGAGTGGTTCGATATGCGCTCGGACAACAACGCGGTGAAGAACCGCAACGATCTGACCAAGACCGGGCCGCTCGCCGATCCGTTCAATATCTCCGAAGACGCGCGCTCCTACCAGAACCAGCGCGGTTATCGCGTCTCGGGCGAAGTACGTTACGACGTCGCGGACACCGTCCAGGCGCGCGGGCTGGTGTCGTGGCAGGACGGGTACACGCATGACCAGACGGACGGCGACCGCACCTCCACGGCACGGCCGCGTCCGCCGGCCTCGGCCGTGGGCCGCGTCAGCCGCGCGACCACCGATTTCCGCACATTGATCGCGGAAGCGAATTTGCTCTCGACCGGCAAGGGCCCTTTGCAGTGGGTCGTCGGCGGATTCCACATGGACGAAAGGGTCCCGGTCACTCTGCTGCGCGACAACAACCATGTGACCGACTTCGTTTCGTCGACCTCGACGATCATCACCAAGGCGCACAACAAATCGGATTCGCTGTTCGGGCAGGCGAATCTGTTCGCCACCGATGCGCTCGAGCTGATTGCCGGCGCGCGCTACAGCTGGGATGAGCAGATCTACGAGCGCGACGCGGTGCCGGGGGCCGGGTTTACGCTCCCGTTCATCAGCAACATCCAGACTCACGAGCTGACCGGCAAGCTCGGTGTCAACTACCACTTCGGAGCCAGCAACCTAGCGTACGTGACCGCGTCGAAGGGTTACAAGGCCGGCGGCGTCAACCTGACACCCAACACGCCCAACTTCACGCCGGAAACGAATTTCGTTTACGAGGCCGGGTTGAAGACCGAACTGTTCGATCGCCACCTGCGCATCAACGGGGACGTGTTCTATTCGAACTACAAGGACATCCAGCTTTCGAGCCTGCTCGGGGGCCTCCCTGTAACGCAGAACGCGCTGTCCGGGCGCTCGTACGGCGGCGAGCTGGAAGTGACCGGCCAATTCGGCGGCCTCGGTCTGAATTTCGGCCTCGGTTACCTCGACGCCCAGTTCGATAACTCGGCCTGCATTTCCGACACGAATGCACCCGGTACCGATGCCGGCTGTCCGACCAACTTGCGCTTCGTGCCCAAGGGCCGCGCGTTGCCCTTCAGCCCCAAGCTCACTCTCAACGCCGGTCTAGAGTACGCCATCCCGACGCATTTCGGGGCCGTGACACCGCGGCTGCAATGGTCGCACCTGTCGTCGCAGTACGCGACCCCATTCCCCTCGGCGAACACGCTCGTACCGGGGCGCGACCTTCTCGACGCGCGGCTGACGTTCGACTTCGGATCGGCGTACAAGCTGGAGGCCTTCGTCAACAACCTCACCGACGAGACCTACATCGCAACCCAGATCCAGAACTCGTCGAGTGCTGACGGCGGAATCATCTTTGGCGCGCCTCGCACCTATGGAGTCCGCCTGCGGGTCGAGTTCGGTCGCTAGGCGAACAAGGCTCCGGCGTCGGGCAGGTCTTCGACGGTCATGATCGCTTCCGCCAGCCGGCGCGGTTCGGCTGGCGGATCGTCCGCGAAGGCGCAGCAATCGACGAACTTGTCGATCAGGTCCGCGTCGGCGAGCGGGTGCGCCGGTGCGCCGCGGGCAGTCGTGACCTCACGCGACACCTCGGATCCGTCGGCAAGGCGTGCCGAGAGCGCGCCGCCGCTGCCGAGTGTCCAGGCGGGGCGCTCGACCACTTCGACCGTTACTTTGTTCGCCAGCGCCAGGATTTCGGGGTCGGCGAGCGTGGTGGTGTCGAAGTCAGCGAGCGTCACCTTCCCGCGCGCCAGCGCCAGGGCGACACAGAACGGGATCGAGAACTTCGCATCGATCACCGTCGCGGGCGCTCGCTTGCGGTCTGGCGGATCGACCAGCATCCGCTGCACCGGGTCGATCTTCACGGTGACCTGCTCGACCGGAGGCCCGTTTGCCAATGACAGCGCCATTTCGATGAAAGGGTGGGTGCCGCGGCAGCTCGGCCATGGCTTGAAAGTCAGTTCGATGCCCCAGAATCGCTCTCCGATGCCATCGAACAAGACCTCCTCGTCGAAGCTGCCGCCCCCGTAGAGCGCGTAAAACCCCGCTGGCCCTTCGAGCGGCTGCTCGAAGCCGGCCGTGCCGGCGCGGGCCAGCAGCGCGCTCGTGACCGCGGCCTGCGCAGGGAATGCCTCGCGCACCGCGCGCAGGACCGTCCCCCGCGAGTGCTTGATCTCGCCGGGCATGGTTGCCTGGCACAGCGTCAGCGACAGCGCGTCGCGCACCTGACGCGCGTCGAGCCCCAGCAGGCAGGCGGCCCCTGCAGCCGCGCCATAGGCCGCAACGATTGGTGGCGGATACCACCCGCCGTCTTCCATGGGGCGTTGCAGCGCGAGCGCCATCCGGCACGCAAGGTCTCCGCCGACCGCTATCGCCGTCAGCAGCCGCTTGCCGTCCACCGGGCCGTCCGCTTGCGCCAAGGCAAGCAAGGCGGGAATCAGGCTGGCGTTGGGATGCCCCGGCGCCCGATCGAACGCGTCTTCGAAATCGACCGCATGGGCGAGCGCCCCATTGGCCAGTGCGGCGCCTTGCGGCGTGCTCGCAACGCCGCTGCCGAGAACCCGGCAAGGCCCGGGCTGCCCCGCGGCCAGCGCGATGAACGGCTGCGCCTCCGGGGCCAGGCCGCTCGCGGCATAGATTACGCCCGTCGCGTCGAGCAGCACTCGGCGCGCGGCCTGGCGGGCGTCGGCCGGCAGTTCATCCCAGCGCGCCCCGGCGACGTGGGCGGCGAGCCGGTCGCTGGCGCTCATGCTTCCGCCCGGGCGCTGCGCGCGGACAGCCGGGGTGCGAGGCTGAGCACGCAGATCGCGGCAATGAGGATCGCCGCGCCGATCAGCTCGGAAGAACGCGGCATTGTCTGGCCCCATAGCCAGGCCATCAACACCGCACCGCCGACGCCGGCGATCAGGCTCGCCGCGCGTTCGAGCGGCACGCAATAGGCGTTCTCCCGCGGATCGAGCAGGATCATGATCGACAGGACCGAGAGGACTGTCAGCGTCAGTCCGATCCACACGATCTGCCAGATCACCGGATCACTCCACACCTGCACGAAGCCGAAGCGCAGCTCTCCCGACTGGCCGCCCAGACCGAGCACCGAGAGCAGCGCCAGGACCGCGACCGCGAAGGGCAGGGCGATGATCTTTTCCTCCACGAAATAGGCGCGCACGCTGGCCGGATCGCCCGACTTGGAAACTTTCGTCATCACGAACAGGCGCAGGAAATAGCCCAGCGTGTAGAGCACCACGGTCACCGCCGCGATCGGGGGCAGGCGCAACCCGCCGCGATCGAACAGCGTGATCAGCAGCGCGACCATGACCATCGCCAGCGCCAGCCACGACCACCAGCGCACGCGCCGGCCGAACACGGTGTCGACCAGGGGCGCGATGATCAGGATGTCGCCGCGCATCAGCAACTGGATGAAGGGGATCGAGACGTTCTGGATCGTGAACGACAGCGGCACGGTGAACAGAATCAGCGCGGTGCCTGCGCCGGACAGCATCGTCCAGCGGGTCGGCCAGGGCACGCGCGCCCGGCCGACGGTCACCCGATGCGCATCGCGATACCACCCGGACAGCCAGATGAACGCGTAAGTCAGCACCAGGCTGACGATCAGCGAGGCTGGGAGGATCTCTAGGCCAGTGAGTGGCCGGCCCAGTTGCGGGTTTATTCCCGCGGTCGCCAGCCGGGTGAGGATGACATTCGGCAGGTACACCAGCAGGTACAGTCCGACCGCCGCCTCGATCGGCAGGGCCGCCAGCCAGCGGTTCACGCGCTGACCTCGATCATGTCGCCGGCGTCGCGGAAGCGAGCGTTGAGGTGCGCCTCGGCCGTCACATCCGACAGGTAATCGACAACCGCCTGGCGCTCGGGATCGCCGGTCTCGGCAATGCGCGGGACGGCGTCGCGGCCAATTGTGAGCGGCAGGAATCCGATGCGCGAAACACGGCCTTTTTCGACCTCGAGACGCGCGATGATCGACAGCCGAGCCGTCTTGGGGAAGTTGTAGAGGCTTTCGAAGTCAGGCTCCCACTCTTCGGCCAGGACGCGGATTTCCTGGAAAGATTTCGAGGCGGCATGCGCTTCGTCCATCGTCAGATCGGTCGCGAAATTGCACAGGGAATAGAACACCGGCTTGCCGTCGATGAGTTCGATGCCCTTGAGGATGTGCGCATGGCCCCCGAAGATGGCGTCGGCGCCGGCCGAGATCGCCGCCCGGGCTACGTCGCGCTGATAGTCGGCAATCACCGCGCGCACGAAGTGGATGCCCCAGTGATGCGACACGAACACCAGGTCCGCCTCCGCCTTGGCGCGGGCGATGTCTTCCTGCATCGCTTGAAGGTCGCCACGATGCGGATAAGTGTGGATGCGCGCCGGGGTGCCCGGCTGGTCATGCTCGATCTGCTCATAGACCGTGAACGCGCGCATCGGCGCACAGCCGGGCCGCCGCTCGTCCGCCCAATAGGAATGCGGGAGGATCGACGAGTAGGCCAGGAAAGCGATCCTCGTCCCGTCCGCGAGCGTCAAGTGCTGGGCGCGGCGGGCCTCCGCAATGTTTGAGCCCGCGCCGACCACGCGCATGCCCGCCGCTTCGCAGTGCGCCCTGGTCTCGAAGAAGGCCTCGTTTCCCCAGTCCATGCAGTGGTTGCCGGCCATCGAGATGACGTCAAAGCCAGCGTCGGCGAGGGCTCCCGCGCCTTCGGGCCGGGCGAGGACGGCGTGGCGCGCCTGCGGCAAGCGCACGCCGGAGGCGGCGAAGCTCGTTTCCAGTTGGCCGAAGGTCACGTCAGCCGCCCGCAGGATGCCCTGCGTGGCGGCGAAGCTCTCGGCGTAATTGTCGCGATCCGGCGCGAGATCGCCAGTCGCGAGAATGACAGGCATAAAGTCTCCATGAAAGCGCTTGCATGACTGTGCGGAAAAACCCGCTCTACTGCAAGTGCGACGGGCGAGGGCAAATTCTCAACCCAGACGATGTCACTTCGTGGCCGGATGCGTGATGCCGGGCCGAGAGGGGCCGGTCAATTGACGCCGCTGGCTGAAGTCGGCCGACGCGAGGCCAAGGCGAGCAAGGTACTTGAGCAATCGGTCCGCATCGGCTTGCAGATTGGGCTTGCCAAGTGTGCGCTACAAATGTAGCTCTGCGATACAGATGTAGCTCAAGGTGATTCGTCCCATGCTTGCCGCCCTGCCTCCGCGCGAACGCCAAATCGTCGATATCCTCTATGAACAGGGGCCGAGCGTGGTCGGCGAGATCCTCGACGCGCTCAATCACGAGGTCACCGGTTCGGCGGTGCGGGCGATGCTCAAGCGCCTCGAGGATAAGGGGTTCGTCGCGCGCAAGCCGTCGGAAGCGGGCTTCGTCTATTCGCCTGCCTTGCCGGAAGCGACGGCGCGCAAGTCCGCGCTCGGCCAGGTGGTGAAGGTGTTCTTCAATGGCTCGCCGGTGGGCGCCGTCAGCGCGCTGCTCGGCATGCAGGATGGTCTCGAGAACGAGGAGCTGGACGAGCTCGAGCGCCTGATCGCCGAAGCGCGCAAGGGGAGGGTCGAGAAATGATCGGTGCTATGCCAGATGCCAACCTGCTGATCGGGTTGGCCTTGAAGTCCGTGGTCGTCGCGGGCGCCGGACTGGCCGCTCTCCGCCTGACGACCTGCCGCAGCGCTGCCGAGCGTTCGCTCATCGGTCATCTCGCGCTCGTCGGGCTGGTCGCCTTGCCGATCGCGTCGTTCCTGCTGCCGGGCTGGAACCCGCTCCCCGCTGCTGCCACAGTTGCCGCACCCGCAATCCATCTCCCGGCTGTCACGACTCATCCGGCGGCAACCGCATCTGCGGTTGCGCTGCCTTCGACGACGTCGCCCTGGGTCATGCCATCCGCGAGCGATCTCGCCGCCTGGCTCTATCTCGTGCCCTTGGCGCTCCTGCTGCTGACGATGATCGTCGCGGTCGTCCGCCTCGGCGCGATGCACAGGCGGGCCAACGTGCTCGTGAACCCGTCGTGGCAGGCGGCCCTGGCGATGGCGCAGCGGCGGATGGGGTTCAAGCACGGCACGGCGCTGCTGGTCAGCCAGGAGCTGCGCTCGCCGGTCAGCTGGGGCGTGATGCGGCCGATCATCCTGCTGAACGAGCAGGCGGTCGACGCCACCATGGAAGCCGAGGCGATCATCGCTCATGAGCTGGCACACGTGGCGCGGCTGGACTGGGCCAAGCTCCTCATCTCGCGGCTCGCTTGCGCGCTGTTCTGGTTCAACCCGCTGGTGTGGCGGCTCGCCCGCGAATGCCACCAGCTGCGCGAAGAAGCCGCCGACGACGCGGTGCTGCTCAGCGAGGTCGATGGCGCCGACTACGCTTCGCTGCTGGTCAACGCCGCGCGGCACGACAACAAGGCGCTGCTGATCGCTGCCCATGGCGTCGCGCCCGGCAAAGATTCGCTCAAGCGCCGCATCACCCGCGTGCTCGACGCCGACCTCGCCCGCGGCCCGGCCAACGGCCCGTGGACGGCGCTGTGCCTGATCGTTCTGATCGCTGTGGCGGCCCCGCTCGCCGCGTTCGATCCGGCGGCCAAATCGGGTGGCTGGTCGGGCAGCGCGCATCGAGATGGCGCCGTGCTCCTGACCAGCGCCGCCGGCACCCTAAAGGTCGCTCCCGACGGCACGGTCCTGCTGACCTCCCGCGACGGGCGTACGCTGACCGTGAAGCATGGCCCGAACGGCCAAACGCTCACCACTGGCAGTCTGGCTTCCGGGGGCAGGGAAAAGTCCAAGGGCGATGACCGCGATCGCGACGACGAGCTCGACACGATCATCGCCTCGAAGGCGGTTGGCCTCACCCCCGACTATGTCGCAGCGATGCGCGCCGCCGGTTTCGACGGTTCGGTGGACGACCTGACGGGTGCCCGGGCCGTGGGGGTGACGCCGGAATTTGCGCGGCAGATGCGGCAGTATGACCCGCACGTCGATCTCGATACCGTGATCGGTGCCCGGGCGACCGGCCTCAGCCCAAGCTACTTCAGCCAGATGCGGCAGATTTTTCCGCGCCTTTCGCTCGAAGACGCGGTGGGAATGAACGCAGTGGGCGTCACCGCCGACTTCGCCCAGCAGATGCGCGCGCTGTTCCCGCGTGCATCGGCTGATCAGATGCAGGCGATGGCGGCTTTGGGCATTTCGCCCGAATACGTCCGCTCGATGCGAACCCAGGGCTTGCCCGCCGGCGATCCCGACGCGGTCATCGAGAACCGTGCAGCTTTTCCCCGCGGTAAGCGCGTTGCCACTGCACGGTCAGTGTCCGTCGCTCAGGCCGCGGCCGCGCGCGGGGTTGCGATTGCCAATCAGGTGGTTCGCAACATCGAGCCGGCGCCGCCCCTGCCGCCGGCACCGCCTGGCGACTAGCGCGACAAGACCGCCCGCTCGCCGATTTGCCGAGAACCCATGCCAATGTCCCGCACGCCGGGAGACGCCACCCGCTTGCCTGCGATACCGAGGAGAACCATCGTGATCCGCACTCCCTTGCTTGCCGCGCTGACCCTGCTGGTCGCTGCCCCGTCGCTCCCGCAACCGGCCGGCCGCTCCGCTGCCGTCGGCCAGTCCGAGCCTTATCGCGCGATCGAGGGGATTGGCTGGACCTACGGTAATGACGGCTCGCCCAACGGGCGCTCGACATCGCAGCTGCGTTTCAGCCACGGCGACTCAGATTCCAGCATCAGCCTCGATGGCGATCCGGAGCTTCAGCGCATCGTCGGGATCGTCACGCAAGCCGCTGGCGGCCAAGCCCTGTCGTTCGCCTTGAGACGCGAGGCGGGGACGATCGCCTGCACCGGCCGGGGGGAGGGCACTGGCCGCGGCAGCGGCACTTGCCGCTTCGACCCGGACCCGAGTTTTGCCGCAGCCCTGATCGAACGCGGCCTGCCCCCCCGCGACAGCGACGAGATGCTGGCGCTGAGCCTGGTCGACGCGCACCTCGCGACTGCCGACGGGCTGGCCGCGGAGGGCTTTCGCCTGGGCGGCGCCGGAGACCTGATCGCGGTCTCCGCACTCGGCGTGACACCTGCCTACGCCGGTGAACTGCGTGGCGCGGGCCTCAAGATCCACGAGATCGGCGATCTTATCGCGGCCCGCGCGCTGAAGATCGACGCGAGCTGGGTCGGCACGATGGCCGCGGCCGGCTATCCCAATCTCGAAGTGGGCAAGGCGATCCAGATGCGCGCGCTCGGAGTGACACCGGAATATGCGATGAAGATGGCGCGCGTCCTGCGTCAGGTCGGGGAGATTCAGTAAGCCGTTGGCCGCGCGTCGGCTTGCGACTACGCAAGCCGGATGAGCGGTGAGGGCGAATTCGACAGGTGGGCGACGCGTTTCGGCGAGTTTTACCCCAAGGGTAGCCGCGTGGAGCTGGAGTTTCGCTTCTCTCGCCTGCTGATCCTCGCCGCGCGGCGCTGGAGCACTTTTATCGACGATGCGATCAAGCAGAAGACCGGCCAGCCGCGCGCCCGGTGGCAAACACTCGCCGCGCTGGCATTCTCCGACGGTCCGATCGCCACTATCGAGCTCGCCGAGCGCATGGCGGTCCAGTGGCCGAGCCTCATCCGTACGCTCGATGGCCTCGAAGCCGAAGGGCTCGTCGAGCGGCGGATCAATCCGGCCGACAAGCGCAGCCGCCTGGTGACGATCACGGCCCGGGGGCTGGAGGTGTTCCGCGCCGTTCAGGCCGTGCTCGATCCGACGCGCGCGGCGCTGCTGGAAGCGTTCGCCGACGATGAACTGGCGGCGGCCGAGCGTGTGCTGGAGCGATTTTTCGCCGTGATCGGCGAAGCGGACGAATAGCGGTTCGCGAGGAACCACCCGGAAATCTACGCAGCGACGGTCCGAAGGCCGCCACGTATATCGAACACCATGTCCTCGAACAGCCTTGGCCGCCGTCCGGTGTCGGAGCTTCTTGCCGATGCCGAGCGCTACGAACGCTGGGCCGAGCTTACGCGCTGGAACGAGCGTCTCAGTGCCGAATTCCGCCGTTTGGCTCAGGCGGCGCGGTTACGCGCCTCGTTGAAGAAGGGTTAGCTCTCGCAGCCTTCGCGCAGCCGTTGCGCCGTTTCCGCTGCGTCGCGCTCGGCTTCGCGGCGCTCCGCGCGGATCGCGTCGGCCTTGACCCGTTCCGCCTCTATCATGAGCTGGCGATCGGCCATTTGGCGCCAGGCGGTCGCCGAGCGAAGCTCCCGATCGCGCACGTTGGACAGCGTAGCCTCGTCCGCGGCCGATTCGGCCGCCTGGGCGCGCTGGACGTAGAAATCGTAGGTCAGGCTCATGGGACGCAGCTTTCTTGAATCGAGGGCAAGGCCGGGCGCGGCCGCCATGGCCGCGCCCGGAATCCGCGATCAAGCCTGCGAGAGGTTGACCGCCGACTCCTTGCCATTGCGGCCGCGTTCGACCTCGTAAGAGACGCGCTGGTCCTTGTTCAGCGTCTGCATGCCGGCGGCCTGCACCGCGCTGATGTGGACGAAGCTGTCGGAGCCGCCGTCTTCCGGCTGAATGAAGCCGTAGCCCTTGTCGGTGTTGAAGAATTTGACTGTGCCGATCGGCATTGGGTGTTCCTTTCGAGAACCTAGGGTGCCCGCGGCAACATGCCGCGAGCGGTCGTGCGTCAGGTCGTCAATCGAAAGGAAGTCGTCGTCAGGGCCGAGGACTAACGCTCGAGAGCGGAAGAGCCGGGGTCTTGGCACCGAAGTCCGTCGCAAAATTCGACGTCAGCAGGAGCCCTGTAGCATGGGCGCGCGCGAATGCCTAATCGGCAGTCCGGGCCTCTGCTTTCGATGAAAAATCGGGAACGGTTTCAGGCCGCTGCGTTGGGACAAGATGATCAAGGTGAATCGCTAGCGTGCCCGAAAACCGAATTATAGCTATCGGTTTGCTTACTCAGCAGGAGCTGGATCGTTACGGGTCCGGCTTGAAAAGAGTGTTCCCTATCGATGACGCGCCCCGCTTCGAGGAACTATTAGAGCTGATCGATGAAGCCGACAGAGAAAAGTGGCGTGATGAAGATAGGCTCGAAGCGTTGAAGCGCCTGCGTTCGTCCTAGGTAAGTAGCGCCGCGAGTCCTGCCGCGCGGCAGATTCGCCTGGCTGGAACCCCCCGGCCCCTCGCGCGCTGACTCCTCCGCACAGGAGAACAGGCACAATGGCAGCACGCGCCTATTGGCAGGGGCAGATCAGGCTCGCGCTCGTCTCGATCCCGGTCGAGGTTTATTCCGCGACCAAGAGCGGGGCGACGATCCAGTTTCACCAGATCCACGAGCCGACCGGCAAGCGGGTCAATTACGAGAAAGTCGTCCAGGGCGTCGGCCCGGTCGACCGTGACGAGATCGTCAAGGGCTACGAGATATCCAAGGGCCACTACGTCCTGCTCGACGAGGACGAGATCGAGGCCGCCAAGGTCGAAAGCCGCCGCACCCTGGAACTGGTCCAGTTCGTCGACGCCGGCGAGATCGACGTGTTCTATTTCGACAAGCCTTATTACGTCGTGCCGGCCGATGACCTCGCCGAAGAAGCCTTCATCGTGTTGCGCGAAGCGCTGCGCGCGACGCGCAAGATCGGCCTCGGCCAGCTGTCGCTTCGCGGGCGCGAGTACCTGGTGTCCCTGAAGCCGTGCGGCAACGGGCTGGTGCTGGAGACGCTGCGCTACGAGGACGAGGTCAGGAAAGCGCAAGGCTACTTCAAGGAGATCGGCGATGCCAAGCCGGACAAGGGCATGGTCGATCTCGCCAAGACCCTTATCGAGCAGAAGGCCGCCCCGTTCGACGCCAGCGAGTTCCACGATCGCTATGTCGAGGCGCTGGAGGAGTTGATCGCCAAGAAGGCCAAGGCCAAGGGCAAGAAGATCCTCGAGGATGTCGAGGAGCCCGAAGCGGCGCGCGGCAGCAATGTGATCGATCTGATGGCCGCGCTCAAGAAGTCGGTCGGCGGGAAGGCGGAATCCAAGCCGCCGGCGAAGAAGGCGCCGGCAAAGAAGGCACCGGCCAAGAAGGCCGAGCCCAAGGCGAGGAAGCGCGCGTAAATGGCTAGCAACCTCCTCGCCGAATACAACCGCAAGCGGGACTTCAAGAAGACCGCGGAGCCGTCCGGCAAGATCGCCCACAGCGAAGAGGGCAACCGCTTCATCGTTCAGAAGCACGAGGCGACGCGGCTGCACTGGGATTTCCGGCTCGAGGCCGATGGCGTCTTGAAGTCATGGGCCGTGACCAAGGGCCCGTCGCCCGATCCGGACATCAAGCGCCTCGCCGTGCAGACCGAGGACCACCCGCTCAGCTACGCCGAGTTCGAGGGCACGATCCCCGAAGGCGAATATGGCGGCGGCACGGTGATGCTGTGGGACAAGGGCTGGTGGGAGCCGGTGCCGGGCAAAAGCTGGAAGGACCTCGAGAAAGGCCATCTCCATTTCGTGCTTCACGGCGAACGGATGAAAGGCGAATGGCTGCTCATTCGCCTGAAGAAACGTCCCGGCGAAAAGCGCGATAACTGGCTGCTCCGGAAACTCGACGACGAGTACGCCGAGCCGGGCGATCCGCTGGTCGAGCAAGGGCTGACCAGCGTTCTCACCGGCCGCTCGATGGCGGCGATCGCGGCCGACAAGAAGGGCGAGTTCTCGCTCTCGGGCAAGAGCGACAAGGCTTTCAAAGCGCAGATGAAGAAGGCCGCCGCGCGCAACGCGGAGGTCAGCACCAAGCGGGCCAAGCGCGTCACGAAGCTGCCGAAGTTCCGCGAACCTCAGCTGGCGACTCTGGTCGACGACGTGCCCGCCGGAAACGGCTGGATGCACGAGATCAAGTTCGACGGTTACCGCGCGCTCGTCGCCTGCGCCGGCGACAAGGTGAAAGTCTATACCCGCAAAGGCCTCGACTGGACGGACAAGTTCGAACCTCTGGCCGAGCGCTTCCGCGCGCTGGATTTGCCGAGCTGCCTGATCGATGGCGAGATCGTCGCTTACGACAAGGAGGGCAATCCGGACTTCTCGTCGCTGCAGCAGGTGCTCAAGCGCGGGCACGGCGCCCAGAAGCCGAGCGACAACATGGCTTACCACGCGTTCGACCTGCTGGAGGTCAACGGCGAGGACCTGACCAAGCTCAGCAACATCGAACGCAAGGAGCGGCTCGAAGCCCTGCTCGGAAATGCCGGAGCGCCGATCAACGTCGCCGATCACGTGATCGGCGCGGGCGAGAAGCTGTTCGACGCGATGTGCGGCGCCGGCCAGGAAGGGATCATCTCGAAGAAGATCGACGCCCGCTACAACGTCGGTCAGCGGACCAAGAGCTGGGTCAAGGTCAAGTGCACCCGGCGGCAGGAATTCGTCATCATCGGCTGGAAGAAATCGAGCGCGCGCGGGCGGCCCTTCTCATCGCTGCTGCTTGCCCAGAATGAAGGCGGCGAGCTGGTCTACAAGGGCAATGTCGGCACCGGATTCAACCAGGACACCTTGCAGGACCTCGCCGCGAAATTTGCCAAGCTCGAACGCAAGACCGCACCTGCCGAAGTCGGCCGCCCGGAAAGCCGCGGCGTGACCTGGCTGGAGCCCGAACTGGTGGCCGAGATCGCCTTCGCCGAATTCACCCACGACGGCAGCGTGCGCCACGCCAGCTACCTTGGCTTGCGCGGAGACAAGCAGGCGGAGGAAGTGGTGCCCGAAGTGCCGCAGAAAGCGCCCGAGCCCGAGGCGGACGTGAAAATCTCCAACCGCGAGCGGGTGATCTTCCCCGAGAGCGGGCAGACCAAGGGTCAGCTGGCCGACTACTACGAAGCGGTCGCCCCGCTGATGCTGCCGTGGCTCGCCGGCCGGCCGATCAGCCTGGTCCGCTGTCCGCAGGGGCGGGCCAAGAAGTGCTTCTTCCAGAAGCATGACAGCGGCTCGTTCGGCCCGAGCGTGCACCACGTGCCGGTCACCGAGAAGCGCGGCAACGTCGAAGATTATCTCTACGTCAACGATGCCGAGGGGCTGCTGACTTGCGTGCAGATGGGCACGATCGAGTTCCACGGCTGGGGCAGCCGCGCGGAGGATGTCGAAGCCCCCGACCGCATGGTGTTCGACCTCGACCCCGACGAAGGCCTCGACTTCGGGGACGTGAAAAGCGCCGCGCACGACATCCACGCCAAGCTGACCGACATCGGCCTGACCAGCTTCGCGATGCTATCGGGCGGCAAGGGCGTGCATATCGTCGTGCCGCTGACGCCGGGCCATTCGTGGGAGGCGCACAAGGACTTCTCCAAGCGCTTCGCCGAAGCGCTCTCGATGGCCGAACCCGACCGATTCATCGCCAACATGAGCAAGGCCAAGCGGGTGGGCAAGATCTTCATCGACTACTTGCGCAACCAGCGCGGGGCGACCGCGGTGCTGCCTTATTCGGCCCGGGCGCGGGCCGGGGCGCCGGTGGCGGTCCCGATCGCTTGGGGCGAGCTCGACGGATTTGACAACGCCCATCCGTTCTCGATCGCCGACGCCAAGCGCCTGCTCGACCGCGCGCAAAGCAAGACCCTCGCCGGCTGGGGCTTCGCCGAGCAGGCGCTGCCGGAGTTTTAGCGTTCGGCCCGCTCGCGCTCGCGCCGTAAGCGGCGGAAATGGCTCGGCCGGCGGAGGCCTTTGTCCGACCAGTGGCCGAGGTTTGGCCAGCGCCGCTTGGCCCTCACATAAAGGCGCTTGGCCGCCTGGCTGGCGCGTAGGGTCAGCGCGACGCCGGCCACGAACACGATCAGCCCGCCCGGTCCCGGAACGAGCCCAACGACCGGAGAGAGGGCGATCAGCACCGGGCCGAGGGCAAGCATGAACAGGCGCTTCGCCCTGCCAGGCTGCCCGCCCTCGTCCGCGTCCTGCCGCTCGTTTTCCATCGTCCGCAGATGGGAAGCGCCACCGCCATGACAAGGCGGGGTCGGACGCCGAAAGTTCAGAAAGTCTTGGTCAGCGTGAAACGGGCCGAGCGCGGTTCGAGCGGGTGGATCTGGAAGTCGGTCACCCCCTCCGCCGGCTCACCGGGCAGGCGGGTGGTGTAGTAATAGTCCGCCGCATCGTCCTTGCTCTGGAAGATGTTGAACACGCTGACACCGAGCTTCCACCCCTGCGGCAGGGCGTAGGCGACGTCGAGGTTGAACTCGCTGTAGCCTTTGTCCTGCGGATACTTGTCGCCGTCGCTCAGCGAATGAGTGCCGAGCCGGCGCCATTGCAGGCCGCCCGACCAGCCGCCGAGGTTGTCCACCAGGATGCCGGCCGAGTAGATGAAGTTCGGCGCATCGGCGATGAACGGGCCGTTGAGCTCGTAATCGGCGAGGTTGGCGACGTGATAACGCGGCTTGGAGAACGCCAGGTCGGCGTTCAGCTCCAGCCAGCGGAACGGGTGGTATTGGCCGGAGAATTCGATGCCCTTGCGGCGGCTGGGCGCGCTCGCTTCGTCCTGGCCGGCGTCGGCGTTGTAGATCAGCTCGGACGCGAAATCCTGCTGGAACGCGGCGACCTGGAGGCTGAGGCGCGGGATGATATCGGTGCGCAAGCCGATCTCGTAGCCGGTCGTCGCCGCGAGCAGCGGCGTGGCGCCGGTGGCCAGCGGCAGCCCGACGGCGGGCAGGATGCCGAATACCCCGCGCACGTCGTCCGAATGGAATCCGCGGCCGGCGCTGAAGTACAGCTCGGTCTTGGCCCACGGCCCGAGGATCACGCTGCCCTTGGGCTGGAACAGCCACTGGTCGCCTTTGCCGCTCGCCCCGGTGACCGTGCTGTGATCGGTCGCGTGGTAATATTCCTCGCGCAACCCGCCGACGGCGCGCAGCCACGGGGTGAAGCGCAGGGTCTCCTGAAGGTAGGGCGCCAGGTCGAGCAGGTGAACCTTGTCGGCGTTGCAGAAGGTGTTGACGGTCGGGTAATGGATCACCGTCCCGTCGTCCTGCGCGAGAGTGCAGTAATCGAGCACCGTCTTGCGCTTCATGGTGTGCTGGCGGGTGACGAAGGCGCTGTCGTAACGGGCCTGCAGGCCGACGACGGTCTCGCTTTCGATCCCTCCGAGCGTGGCCTTCACCGTGTACGCCGCCGCGCCGCCCAACGTGGTGCGATGCTCGCCCTGCCGCTCCTGATCGCCGTTGATCGGGTCGTCCAGGAAGTGGGTGAAGTTGTTCACCAGCGTCATGTTGGCATGAATGCCGTAAAGGCTGATCGCCAGCTTGCCATGCTCGCCCACCGGTTTGTCGAGATGCGCGGAGAGGCTGTAGCGCAGCGAGGTGCTGTGGTCGGTCGGATCGAGCGTGCCCAAGCGGCTGATCAGGCCGGATTCGATCGCCCGCCGCGGCTGGTCGGTAATCAGCCCACCGGCGCTCTGGTAATACATCCCGGTCAGCGCGAAACCATCCGCCGAGGTGCCCTGGCTGTAGCGCAGCGCGGCGTTGATCTTGCGGAAATTCTGCTTCGGGATCCACGGTCCGTCGAAATGGCTCAGTTCGAGCGCGCCGAGAAGGCGCTTGTCCATGCCGAAATGCGCGGTGCCGCCCATGAACAGCGACTGGTAGCCGTCGGTCCCGACGGTCGCTGCGACCTGGTTGGAGATTTCGTTGGCGAGCCGCGTGTGGGATGAAGCGACCGAGCCGAAATCACCGATCGCTGCGTAGTACGGGCCCTTGGTGTAATCGATGCCGGCGACAATCTGCGGCATCAGGAAGCCCAAGTCCGAATAACCCTGGCCATGCGTGTTGGTCGGGCGATTGACCGGCATGTCGTCGATGAAATTGGCGAAATCGGTGCCGTGGTCGAGGTTGTAGCCGCGGATCAGGTACTGGTTGGCCTTGCCTTCCCCGGAATGGATCGTGACCACCAGGCCCGGGATGCTCTCGTAGAGCTGGCCGGGGCGGTAGATCGGCCGCAGCTCGACTTCTTTCGCGGTGATAGAGCCCTGGCTGGCCGTGGCAGCACTGCCGAGCAGGTCCAGGCGCGAGGCCGTGACCACGATCGTGCCCTTGTCTTCGGCCGCCGGCTTGGCCGGGGCTTCGGAGCCAGGCTCGGTGGCAGCGGTAGCCTGCGTCTGATCGCCTTCGGCCGCCAGGGCCGGGACGGACAACGCCATCAGTGCGCCGGCGGCAGTGCCGGCCAGAAATCTGGCAATCATGGTGGAAGGCGGTTCCTATGCGACGTTGTATCGGGATTGGGCCTCTCCCGTCACAGTGGCGACAGCCGGCCAAGTTAATTACGGTAATGGACGCGTAACAGCGCGTTACAGCGAGGCCCGCGCTGACTACCGACTGGCGGCGGCGACGCCGGTTGCGCTGGCGCCGGCCAGCGGCGGAGGGCGGAAGGCCAAGGCGTTGCCATTTGGCAACAGGCGTAAAAAGCTGCCAATTGGGCCGGAACATTCACTCCGGTCGCGACTTTATGGGGCAGTCACGGCGCTCCTCTGGGGCCGTGCAAGCCGACACCGCGGGCTCAGCTCGCGGGGCCGAAGTCACCAGCCATCTCATCCCGAGTGGCGATCAGAGTGAGGGTAGTAAGCGATGATACAGAATTACAGGCAATTGCGCAGGCTTGCCTTGGCCGCCGGCGTAGCCGTCGCCGCGTTGGCCGTGCCGGCCCACGCGCGGGATGGCGAAGGATACGTCGGCCTCGATGCCGGCATTGTCATGCCGAAGAACACGCACATCAACGTCAGCGGCGTCAAGAACGCCATCGTCGTCGACAACAAGCGTGGTTTCAACGTCGATGCCGTTCTCGGCTACGACTGGGGTATGATCCGCACCGAGGCCGAGATCGGCCGCGCGTCGTGGAAGGCCAAGAGCATCACCTCGAATACCGCGCTCGGCGTTCCGGTCGGCACTTATGCCGGTGGGACCGGCAAGGGTCGCGTGACCACCGCGATGGCTAACGCGCTGCTCGACTTCGGCGGCAACGGCGGTGTCGGCTTCGACATCGGCGTCGGCGCCGGCCGTGCGTGGCTCAGCGATCACTACAACGCGACTGGCACCGTGTTCCTGCACGACCACGACAATGCGTGGGCGTGGCAAGGCGTTGCCGGCATTCGCGTGCCGGTTAGCGACAGCTTCGAGCTGGGTCTGAAGTACAAGTACCTCAACACCCACCCGTTCACCGAAACCAGCGCTCTTGGCCGGACCAGC
>Ga0207652_10001749_pt1 | contig 18954 bp, 18 predicted proteins | sample KBSC63BmetaG_FD_184334 | JGI IMG/M metagenome (GOLD analysis project Ga0207652, IMG submission 184334) | Corn rhizosphere microbial communities from Kellogg Biological Station, Michigan, USA - KBS C6-3B metaG (SPAdes) (version 2) | ecosystem: Host-associated > Plants > Roots > Rhizosphere ... | reverse complement strand
AGCCGCCAAGGCTGGGGACTGCTGGTTGCCCGGCTCAAGCACAAGGCCCAAGGGCGCCTCCAACTCGTTCCCGCAGCGTACACGTCGCAGCGATGCTCTCAGTGCGGGCACGTCGCGCCGGAAAACCGCAAGAGCCAAGCGGTCTTCCAGTGCGTCGCCTGCGGCGCAGGGCCGTGCAACGCCGACGTCAACGCAGCACGCAACATCGCCGCCGGACGGGCGGTGACAGCACGGGCAGACCTCGGCACTAGCCGGTCTGCGAACCGTGAACCTCAACTCTGTTCTCCTGCCGCCTAGGCGATGACGGAGTTGGATTGGTTGTAGGCGCAAGGCCGCTCACGCTGCTGCTTGGCGACGGTGTAACTACAGGTTCGGCCTTTGGCGTGCCGTGAACGGCGACGCTGGTGGCTACCGGGGTAGTTTTAGCTTTTGGTGGAGGAGCGGGAGTAGGAGGAGGTGGAGGGCTAGGCTTAGGCGGCGTAGGTATGGCGCGGGCAAGAGGAGTTTTAGTTGCAGTATCTGTAATTTTGTTCGAAGTGTGGGGCGCAGCGGGCGCCGGAGGTATAAATATCGCAAGAATAAGAATAGCTATGCCAATGACAATAGGACCGCCCAAATCGCGGGCATGCAAAGCCGCTTGTTTCTTTAGTTTTTTCTTAAACATTCTTGTTTTTGTTTTTGCAATAAGAGACATTAACATTTTACCAAAAAAATTTATTAGCTACACTACAAGGATGAAGAAAAAGCGAACGCGCAATCAATACAAGTGGACTTTGCCGCTTTTAGGTTTGCTCGCTATCGCTCTTGTGGGGACTTTTGCGCACCTACATTTTTCTGACAAAACTCCTAGCCTCCCCGATCCTCCACTTAAAACCTTAGCCGCCCAGCACAATATAAAGCTTGGTAACTTTGCGATTTCCAGCCACATAAACGAAAAACCCTACGAACAAATCTTGACCAGACAATTCAATGTTGCGCTGCTGGACAACACGCCAAATTGGTACTTTACAGATGGCGGATTACGGCCATCACCTACAACTTACAATTTTTCGACAATGGACAAATTAGTAAACTTTGCCCAATCAAACCACATGGATATGCAGGCGCACCATTTAGTGTGGGGAGAAGAAAAATGGCTGCCTGATTGGCTCAAAAACGGGAACTATTCAAAAAGCCAGCTCTTGGATTTAATTCACCAGCATATTGCCACTGTGGCTGGCCGCTACAATGGCAAAATATCCGAGTGGACTGTAGTAAATGAAGCATTTACACGCAAACAGCACATTTTTGGCTTACACGACTGGTGGGCAGACCACACAGGAGATAATTCTTATATTGCGCAGTCATTTATTTGGGCGCACCAAGCCGATCCTTCTGCCAAGCTAATCCTTAACGACTTCAATAACGAGTCCCAAAATAGCGTCTCTGACGCCATGTACAGCTATATAAAGCAGGCTAAGGCTTCTGGAGTGCCAATCGATGGGGTTGGAATGCAAATGCATATAGACGGCACGCGGCCGCCTAACAAACAGGCTGTTATAAACAATATGCGCCGCTTTGGAAGCTTGGGCGTGCAAGTTTATATAACGGAATTTGACGTAAATATGAGCAACGTAAAAGGTTCCGACAAAGAAAAGGATAAAAAAGAAGCAGATATTTACTACCAAATGATGCGCGCCTGTATTGAATCGCAAGTTTGCCATAGCTTCTCGATTTTAGGTATTACAGATAAAGAAACTTGGTACAACTATTTGGGCACGGCATCGGATGCCAGGCCTCTGCCGTTCGACCAGCATTACAATCCTAAACCGGCTTACTGGGCTCTACGCCAAGCTTTAGAAGAAAAATAAAACTTCTCTCTCGAAATTAGATTAGTTTTGAGGCGATTTTTTAGCATTGTCAATTAATGTTTGCCCGCCGCGCTCCAACCAGCGGTCATAGGTTGGGCTGTCTTTGGCAAAACGTTCGCGCCACATATTAAACGCATCACGCGAATAAACTACTGTTTGTGTATCTGTCAGGCCTTGGCCTTTATATAATCGGTTAGCAGCAACTGGACCGCCATTATAGCCAGCAGCTACTAACTCTACTGTGGAATTCCAGGTTGGGCCCTGCTGCCACTCGCCAAACGTATCGCGCAAAAGAGCCAGATATGCTGCCCCAAATTCAATGTTGGTGTTGGGATCGTTTAAGTTATATTTGCTAGTCGGCTGTTTTAGGTATTTACTGGCAATGTCCTTGGCGGTTGGACTAGTGATTTGCATCAGTCCGTGCGCCCCAGCGTCGCTGCTAGCTTTAGGGTCGCCGCCAGATTCCATAGTCATAATTATTGCTATCAAATTGGGATCAACCTTATACTTTTTAGCCATTGCATCAATCGGTTTTTGCCATTTTTTAACTGTAGCTGGCACCCATGGGCTTGTAATAGTATCCGCTTGAGGTTTAAGGGGCAACCTCGAGTGCGTGACCCATTCCGAAATTCCCCAGACGCATAAAACAATCGCGGCCCCTCCGAGCATAAACAGCCAATCGCGGCGCCTTGGTAAGATCATCTTTCTCATATCTCCATTATAGTTGACTACAGCAATCAGTAAACTTTTGGGCTAAAACTATCTAAATAAAAGCGAGATTAAATAAAGGATCAAAGTAAAAAGAATACTTAAGATAATACTTGTCTCCCAAAAAAATTTTACATAAACTTTTCCGCTCTGGTTTCTCATCATTCCACCATTTTAAAAGCATGGTTAATTTAAAAATGTGCCAAATTTCACCATGCCAGAGTAAACTTCAAAATCATAAAGAGCAGCCTTGAAGAACGGACTTTACATGGCTCACCGTAATAGAGGAAGTTATAGTCGCGATTAGGCTAGATTTCGCCGGCTAGGCTGACTGGGGTGATCCCTTGCCTTCGTTCAAAAATTTTAACAAACTTGGCTGTATTAACAAATCCCATCCCATCTTGCTATTTTCGAAGCATTCTAATTCGGGCACTAGGCCTTCATGGGTTAAGCTAATCTCTGAACTGTTATGTATTGGCGTTATTTCCCATATAATTTTAGTGCTTTTCCATTCATCTCGATCTTCGTGCCATGTTTGCTCTGCGTCCACCACGTCCCAAACTATTCTTTTAGTAGGTACAAGTTCAACAACTTTAATTTTGTACCAATCCCCGTTTTTAAATCGCAGAGTAAAGGAATCCTCGACTTTGGCCGAACTTCCTTCAAAATTTTCACTCCACCATTTTGCAACTTGGGAAATTTTCTTATAAGTTTCCTCAGGTGACGATTTAGCCGTAAAGCTTGAATAATAATCATCGCTGCTCATAAATTCCAACCCTTCTATACTAGCTTACTTGCATCGTGTTGATTATCAAATCGTCCATAAGCCTACCCCATATGAAAACAAAGGCCTATTACCTCTGTTAATCTTGGTTCTAACCTTGGCTCCGGGGACTGGATTCGAACCAGCGACCTAGTGGTTACACTTATCCTATGCTTTCGCAAAGGCGTGGACTATATCATCATCCAGAAAAACTGGAGTAGGGCGCTATTTGAGAGATTATTGTTAGGCTCACTCTCTAGTCTCTGAACCTTCCAAAGTCTTTTAACCTAACTTTGGCTTGGCTGCGGATTACCTTATCTTAAAACTTAGGTTTCCCGCAATTCACCCTATTTTCATCTTGACGTTGCCGCCAAGCGCTGCATTTTTACAGCCACCCGCTCTACCGCTGAGCTACCCCGGAATAAACCTTGAAGGATAACCCTCGGTTTTCCTTCAACGCTCCGGGAAAATGGAATACATTTTCTCGGGCTACTACCTTTCCCTTTAGAAAAAAGTAATAACAGATTGATTATATGAGAGACCCCTATAAGAGTCAATCTTAAGCTCTTATATAAAAACCATAAACTTGATTTGGCTTACTTCTTAATGGGATAATAGTATTCCACTTGAAACATAAGGGGGTAGCAATTTTGTTTGATCGGCCGGTGGTTTTTGCCGATATCGAAACTACAGGGCTTGGCGCCAGAAGCGGCAAGATTATTGAGATTGCCCTTATTCGCGTAGAAGAAGGCCAGATAGTTGACGAATTCCATTCCCTAATCAATCCGGGGCAACATTTGCCGGAATGGATTAGCGACCTCACTGGAATTCTAGACACAGACTTAATTGGCCAGCCATATTTCAACGAAATTGCAGATAAAGTCGCAAAAATGTGCGAAGGCGCGATCTTTATTGCCCATAATGTACGTTTTGACTACTCATTTATAAAAAATCACCTGCACGAGAGCGGATTAGTTTTTAGGCCGGAACTCTTGTGCACTGTTCGCTTATCCCGCGCGCTCTATCCGGCCGAGCGCAGCCACAAGTTAGAAAGTCTAATCAAGCGGCACAATATTAAAGTTCCGGCGCGGCATCGGGCATATGAAGATGCCAAAGCTTTATGGGAATTTTGCAATGTTGCCTACGGCGAACACGGCCACGAGATCTTTACTGCCGCAGTAGCAAAACAAGTAAAGCAGCGGAGCATGCCGCCAAATCTCAATCCGAATATAATCAGCCAAATTAGTAATAATCCGGGCGTCTATATTTTTGAAGACGAGCAAGGCAAGCCGCTTTATGTTGGCAAGAGTATTCATCTGCGCCAAAGAGTTATGTCGCATTTTTCTTCCGACACAGAATCCAACAAAGAAATGCGCATGTCGTTAAACGTCCACAACATTAAAACAGTTGAAACCGCCAACGAGCTTGATGCGCTTTTGCTTGAGTCAAAACTAGTTAAGGAGTTATTACCGCTTTATAATCGCAAATTGCGACGAATTCGCAAATATACTGTTCTTCTCCGACAAGAAAACGCTGACGGATATATTTCTATTTCAACAAACGATATCGACCTGGCCGATTGTGATGTAGAAAACTTGTACGGACTTTACGAAACACGCGGCAAAGCCAAGGCCGCTCTGCTCTCTCACCAGCAAACTTTTTCGATTTGCCCTAAGTTTTTGGGACTGGAAAAAGGCAAAGGCCCATGTTTTCAATATCATCTTGGCAAATGTTCCGGTACCTGCGTAGGTAAAGAAGCACCAGAAAAACATAACTTACGCCTGGAACTAGCCTTAAAGCGCAGTAAGATCGAAGCTTGGCCGTTTGATGAGCCTATTTGCGTCGAACATAAAGGCCAGGAAGGCAGCGGGATAATTGTGGATCAGTGGAAAGTTATAGGACAACTTGAAAATAACCAGGTTATAAAAGATTCCGCTTTTGCTATATTTGATTTAGATAATTATCGTATTTTGCGTAGTTATCTTTTGAGTAAGAAAGATCAGTTAATTTTTACGACTTTGTCGCAATATCAATTTTAACACCTTATATATGACAGCCAGGACTCATGATTTATCAGCCATAACGGCATTTGGACTAATTATCGCTGTGCAGCCAGTTAGAGCCGTAACTGTAGCTACAGCAATTTTTGCCCTATTCGCTAACCAGCTTGGCGGCGTTGCACCGGATATCGATCAGCCCACTGCCCCGTTTTGGCGCAATTTACCCATAGGAAAGTTTTTTGGTAAAGAAATAGACAGACTTTTAGGAGGACATCGGTTTATAACCCATTCCCTTCTTGGGCTGGTGCTTTTTGGCCTCGGATTTAGATGGTTTTTAGATGTTTTACATCCTATTATGACCAAAGTAGACATTCATATAGTTTGGTGGGCGTTTATGGTTGGCATGATTAGTCATTTAATAATGGATACACTTACCAAGGAAGGTGTACCGTGGCTGCTGCCAATTCCTATAAAGTTTGGCATTCCCCCGCTTAAAAGATTTAGAGTAACTACCGGCCATTTGGCTGAAAAAATTATCTTTATAACGTTATTTGTAGTAGATGTTTGGTATATTTTTGCGAATTATTCGCATTTAGTTAATATTTTCCACCATATTTCATAAAAATTAGATGAGCCCGCGCGGGTAGCCCCGAAAGGCCACCCGCGCAAGGGTTTATTCACGTCTCGTACTACATGGGAACGCTATTGGCATAGCGCCTTTGTTTGAACTCGTTGACGGTTGCTACCACCGCTGCCACAATGCTGACAAACAAAATCGGCACGACAAGCACCAATATCCACACCGGGATGTGGAGCCTCTCCCGCTGCTGCGCCCTGAACTCTCGAAGCTGCTGCCGGTACTTCCGGCGTGCCTTACGCGCCTTAGCACGAGCCTTTGCCTTGGTGCGGTGGGAGCTGTGCGGCTTGATCTTAGCCCTAGGTGGAGGTGTGGGCGAGGCTTGTTCCGCCACCATCTGGTGAGGCTTCGGTGTGCTGATGGACCAACCTCCCGCGAGGGTTACGACAGCAGAAAGCATCCATACTCCCACGAGAACGGCCACCATCTGGGCGACAAACCCAAGGGAGCGGAATTCCCGGCTGGTTTGCATCTCGTAGGGTTCTAGGTCGTAGTCATCTTCCGGCAGCGCTTGCGCGGCCATATCCTGCGTTTCGGCTGCCCGAGCCGAAGTTGCAACATCATCCGGATCAGGCTGAACCCAGTATGCCGGCTTTAGACCGGGGCGGTCCGTGTCATCTTCCGGTGTTTCATCCACCCAATTCTGATTTGCAGTTGGCGCGCTCGAATGCCGGGAGTTCTTCCAGGCGATGAAGAAGATGGCGCCAATCACCAAAACACACAGCACAATGCCGAAGTAAATAAAAAATTGAGCTGACACTTTGTCCTCCAAAGAAGGTTGTAGTCCCAAGACGTGCTGCCTTAAGGCTCGTCTGAGCCTATAGGCTTTCTATATTTAGTCAGTTAATAGAGCTTTTAGCAAATATTTCTGCATTTACTGGCAGATTATTTTCCTTTTAAAGATGTTTTTAGCAGTTATATAAAATGCTTGTGTTTACCTCTGTTATTTTATGATGCTCGAGCTTGCACGCGTAATACAAATTATGTTATCGTAAGGCTAATAACAAAGACAGTTAATCAAAAACGAACAAATGGGGTTTAAATTATTGTTCGATTTCGATACTGGTATCATGAACTTTTACTTATAACAGGGATACAAGAATGGAAACCGGACGAGAATCCGGACCGTAGCTCGCTTTTTTACTAGTTTAAGTCGCGTAGCACGAGCAGCAAGGAAACTTCACATGATGCTTGTACTTCGCGACTAACTACATATCGAGGTTTGAGCACGGGAAGACGCACCTTCCCAATTTGCCTGTACTAAGCAACTAAAAAATTCCAAAAATAAAAATTGGTAATCCTACTTGAAAGGAAGGTGGCCCATGGCCATCAACGACGAAGAGGACGGATTCAACGTCTTCGAGGATTCCTCGTCTGACGAGGAGCCGCAGCAGGACCCGCGAACCGCCGAGAAGGCGGAGGAAGTCGAGATACCCGAAGCGCCCCCACACGGCACCGAGGAGGAAGGCGATGACAGCCCTAACGGGCATGTCGAGCCCAAGCCAGCCCCGGCCAAGAAAACTGACATGAAACCCGCCCGCCGGCGCAAGCCGCGGGAAAGGAGGTCACGGCGTAGTCTCGGGGTTAAGCCGTACGTCCTGGCACTGGGAGTCCTCAGCGCGGTCGCGCTACTGATCCTGCTCCATAGCACATCCAAGATCGTCTTCGCGGGGCTCCTGCTCCTCGTGGTCATCTCCTGGCTGCTGCCACATCTGCCCAAGAAGCACGAGCTGCCCAGCGTGGCTCCCCACCGTGGTTTCCGCGGCAAGATCTACTGGCCGCGCCTCGGCAAGCACCTCTACGCCTGGAAGGGCTGGGAGTGGCTGGCCAACCTTTCGATGGCCGAGAGGGAGCACAACGTCGACCAGGACCTTCGGGAAATGGACAACGTCCAGACGATCCTCGTCACCGAAAGTGCCAAGGGCGGCAGTGGCAAGACGGCCGAGTCGGCCAGCACCAGCATCGCCGATGCCAGCGTCACTCAAGCCCGCATCCTGGGCTTCGATGCTGACGTCGACGGCGGCCACCTGGCCGAACGCTACGACATCGATCCGTCCAAGACCCTGCAGCTTCGCACCATCATCAAGGTATGCAAACAGGGACTGGAGCCGGCAATCAAGGCCATGGTTGGCCAAGTGCGCTGGCACCTGGACACGGGCGTGGGGCTGATCGCTTCGGAGGAAGCCAGCAACGAATCCGTAGAGATCGAGGACGTTTTCAACGCGGTTCTGATGGTCGCCAAGGACTACATCCGTGTCTACGTCGACCTCAACGGCTCGCTCCTGCACAATGCCAACCTTGGCTGCGTGCTCGCTGGCAGAGTTCTCACCTTCCCCGGGCTTCACCGGGACAAGGCCTCTGTCCGAGACATCCGGGCAACCATCACTCGCTACCGCGATCTGGGGTTCCGCAAGGTCGACGTCGGGATCTGCGTGATCTTCGGCGCCAAGCCCCGTTCGCGTAAAGAGTATGCAGACAAACTGAGGTGGCCGGTGGAGCGCGTCTTCTGTGTGCCGTACAACCGGTACATGGCAAGCGGCGACCCCATCAGCATGCCGAAGTTCCCGCGGCGTATCCGCGTAATCCTCAAGGAGATCGTCCGAGCCAAGCTCCGAGCGGAACTCGAGCTGCGCAAGCTCGAGGCCGACGGTGTCAAGCTCAATCCGACCCTCCAGGAGCTTCGTAAGAGGCTCGAGGAACTCAAGACCGCTTCCGAATCCATCCCCGAGCAGGGAGAGGAATCTCGGCCGCGTCCACACATCTCGTCCCGCGAAGCTCGTGCAGTTGTCGCGGCACACAGGACCACAACGTCGGCGCCAGCCGACAACGACTGACGCCAAGGAGGCGCCACTATGTTCCACCACAACAAGTCCATCCCGAAGGGACTGCTGGCGGTTCTGCCGCCGGCGCTCGTCGCCTTCGTGTTCCTCCTGCCGGCCAAGGCATGGGCGCAGCTGCCCAAGGGTGTCAAGGCCACGTACAACAGCCCGGCCACCTCGCCGCTCATCAAGATCGTCAACACGGTCCTGGGGTTCTGCACCATCGGGCTGATCGTCGGCATCGTCGTGTTCCTCACCCAGTGGGGGCTCAACATCGGCAACCGCATGGACGTCGGCTCGTCGCACCCGCTCGCGCGGGTGGGCCAGTGCCTGGTGGCGATCGCGTTCATCCTCTCGATCAACACGTTCGTGACCGGCTGGACCAACTACATCACCTGATCAATCGGGTGATGCTGACAAGGGGCGGCCGTGCTTAGTCACGGCCGCCTGTCACACCCAGGGAAAGAGAAAATGAGAAAACTCATTGCTTTTGGCATCTTTCTGGTGTTCGCCGTTGTTGCTGGCAACATCGTCGCCAGCAACTTCAAGCATCAACCCACCAGCACCAGTACGGCGACTGGGTCGTCCGGGAGCGGATCCTCTTCGAGATCATCCCCACCCGTATCAGCCGGCTCCAATAAGACCTCTGGGTCTTCAGGAGATGGTGAAGATGGCTCAGAAGGCAGCAGTGTCGATCCCGCAGGCCCTGAAGCAGCCGCCAAGGCTGCAGGCGAGGCCATGGACACGGCATTGTTCATGCCCAGATCACAAGCCGACGCAGTAGTGAAGACAGTGGTCTACCCAAGCCAGGTGTCAACGCAGCAGCTTCTCCTCAAGTACAAGAGGCTCGCCCTGGCAACAGACGGGCTTCATTACAGGAGCTGGAGCGATGCAAGACAGCACGCCAACTACGACTATCAGGCCCTGATGTTTCACCTCGACAGGCGGAACAGCAGGAACGCCCAGGTAACACTCTTCGGGGTGATGTCCTGGAATTCACCCGAGAACAACCAAGGACAGCAGGTTCCTTACTGCTGGCCTGACCTCCGTGTCGTTTACATGAGATACACGCGTGTTCGTGTGAACGGCAAAGACCATCTGAGATGGCTACTGGTCGACCAGACCGCACCTCAATCGAATCAGTTCCCCGCCCCATTCAAACGGGACGCTCAGGTTTCGTGCGAGCAGGCCGTCCAGAGGTTCCAATCCCACCTGAAAGGGTTCAAGAACCTGTGAAGCTCATCACCTCAAACTGGCTTTGCGCCATCCTGGTGGGCGTCTTCATGGCGTTCGTCGGGATCAACCTCGCTATGCCGTCGAGCGCACGCGCTGACGACAAGCCCCAGACGAAGACCTGCTTCGCCTGGGTGATCTGCTCCAAGGACAAGCCCGACCCCAACGTGGACCAGAGCGTCCAACCCGGACCGGAATTTAACAAACTCCCGAGGAAGGCGCAGGAGATGTTTACCCGCACCTGCTTCACGGTCCACTACGACGCCACTGTGCGCAATGCCTTCTGCAACAAGTACTTCCCGGGCTACGTCTGGCACGATCCCAAGTCCAACTGGAACATCAGGACGGCCATCGACCCGGTGCACCAAGCAGGGCAGGCCGTCAAGGCGGCGGCCAATTCCGCAGTCGGAGGCTGGGTCGGCGATGCCGTCCAAGGCCTCACCAAGTCTGCGGCGGAAGGCGTGGCTTCGCTGCTCAAGGACATTGCGAAGCTCGTCCAGACCACCACGACGCCGACCTTCTCGGCCAAGTGGTTCACCGTCATCTACGCCGAGATCTTCGGTCTCGGCACACTGATCGCTGTAGCGCTGGTAGCCATCCGGATGATCCAGGGAGTAGCCCAAGAGGATGCTTCCCAGGTAATCAAGGGGCCTGCCGCGCTGATAGCTTTCGTGGTCGGCGGAGGTCTAATCCCCTGGTTCGTGACCGGCCTCGTAGCCTTGGACGACAAGAAAATTGCTCCAGGGCTCCTGAGTTCGGCCAACCAAAACCTGGACCATGTGATATTCCAGCTGACCCACAACCTGGACAGCGTGGAGAAGACCGGCCTGGCCTGGATCGTTCTCCTCGTGATCGCCCTCATCGGCGTCCTCGGTGGAGTGGTGGTGGAGTTCATGCTCTACTTCCGCGAAATCATGCTGTATGTCCTAGTCCCGGCGGAGGTGCTGGCCCTGGCCCTTTGGGTTGGCGGTCAGCGATTTGGCGGCTTCCTGGCCGTCACAACCTCCAACCTCATGGCCTGGATCCTGCTGCCTTCGATCATGGCGTTCGTGACAAAGATCGCCCTGGGACTCATTAACTCCCACCAGAACGCGAACCCGGTCATCCTGGGCACGATCGCCTTGGTGTCGGTACCGATCATCGGCTCCTGGGCAATGCATAGGATCACCATGACCGACATGCGCGTCAAGGAGCGTGTCGGCCGCGCCGTCCAGTACGGAAGATCCATGAGCTGGAGCTTCGGATAAGGCGCTAGGAGTAAGGCCGTGAGCAGGGGCAAGATGCCCGGCTCACGGCCCAGAAGGTGAATACAAAAATTCGAACAAGAAAGGCCTAAACATGGCCACCGAGGAACACGCTGAGCTTCGGATCGTGCGGGCCGAGCGGCCTGTGGGGATCCTGAACTACAGGCTCTTCTGGCTCGCCGTTGCTGTAATAGTGGGTATGGGCGGCCTCGTCCTTGCAGCACGGGGCAACTCCGTGCCGTGGGGCATAGGCTGGCTGATGATCGTTTCAGTCGCTTATGTAATCGTCGTTCTCATACCCCTCGGGAAGAAGAGGACGACGCTGCTGGCGATCTACTACCGGCACCTAAATCACATCTTCCGAAACAAAACAGGGCGAAACCTGCATATGTCGAGGCTCGCCCAAGAGGGAGAGTACTTCGGCGTCGGAGAAGAGGGTGAAGTACTTGCCCTATCAAAGGTGAAGCGGCCAATCGAGCCGATCAAGGGCCTGGGCAAGGTGGAGATTCTGAACCACCCTGTTTCAAGCAAGGTCAATATCGGCATCACCGATGACTGGAAACTCAACACCCGCACCGGCAGCCTGATCGTCGCGACCTCATCCCAGCTCGGTGACGACCAACCGCAGAAACTGGCCAGGATGGCCAGTTGGAGCCAGGTGCTCAACCGCATGGCTTTGGGAGGTAGTTCCATATACCGCTTTGGGTGGGCGGTGCAAACCATTATCGGTGAGAAAGTGGATCCCGCGAAGGATGTTGCGTTCGTCCAGCGCAGGATGGGGCTGACCAGCGACGGTCCGCACCTCGATTCCTACCTGCAGCTCGTGAAGAGCGAGGCTCGGGAGGCACCGACCCACATCACCACAATGAGCATCTCGGTCCACCCCGGTGACATCGATGCCCAGGCCCTGAAGACTGCTGGCAGCCCCGAAAAGGTGCTGCAGGCAGAACTTCTGGACTTCAAGAACCACATCACCGGCAAGTGGTCCGGAGGGATCAGCCCCATCGGCGTTCAGGATGCCCAGTTCCTGAGCTATAACCACATGGTGCTGCTCAGCCGGCTGCGGCTGGATCCCGAGTACGCACGCTACTACTGGGACAACAGGGGGAATCTGCTGGGCAAGCTCAGCAAGGGCGGTCTGCTTAACCCGCAAATCGCCGTTCCCCCTTATGCGGACTTCAAATCATCACCCGACTGGTGCCGGCTCGGTAAGACCGTGCACATCGGGCTGGTGGTCCACGATTTCCCCAGAAGCGGGATGACCGAGGACCACTTGGAGGCGATCATTAACGTGCCGGTCGCGAAGACCGTCACAGCCGTCTACCAGATGATTCCGAAGGCTGTTGCCCAACTTCGGGCAGAGTTCAGTACAGGCGCAGTAAGCACAGACATTGCCCGACGCTCGAGGAAGGGACGCCGGATCACCGAAGCCACCAAGGCGGCTGCAGACATCGAGCTTGAACACGAGCGCGAGGTTGCACGCAACGTGGGTCAGGTGGCACGGATGAGCCTCTTCATCGACGTGACGGGCGGTGCCCTGGAGCTTGAGAAGGTGATCGCGAACGCCGAGAAGGTGCGTTTCGCCGCCGGGGACGCAGGAGACTTCCTGGAGTACCTGGATGGCAGACAGCACCTAGGCGTTGAGGCAGCGATGCTGACGACAAGGGGCTTGGACGCCAAGTCCGCCCCGCGTTGGCTCCGCTAAGCCTCACTAAACGCTCGTCGGCGGCAACACGCCGCCGACGAGCCCTCTCCGATTTTTACAAATAGATTGCAAGATTCGGAGAGGGCTGCAGTTAATGACCGCAATCCTCGCACATGCAACAATTCAAAATTCGAACAAGGATAGGCAAAGAATGCCCACCTGGGAAACCCAGTTTGCACGGCTTGCCGGTGACCGCACCCCGGTTCACCGCGCCACCACCTATCAGATGGGTGGACTTCACCCGATGTTCACACCATCTGAGCTCATCGATCCCAAGACTTTGGCAAAGGTCGCCGGGGAGATCTGGGGGCACTACGGTACCCCAATCAATCCCGGAGGACTCTTTGGCTTCAACGAGTTCATCCTGTACCAGCTTGGCCTTCTCCACAACTTCAACAAGAAGGTGTTCGGGAAGATCGACATGGGCAAGTCCTCCGGTGAGAAAATCCTCTATCGGCGGCGTATTGCTGTTGGGTTCCGCATCTTGGTTGTTGACCCCAAGGGCGAGCACGCCGTGCTCGCGAATGGGATACCGGGAGAAAAGCCAGGAGACCCACCAATTGCCAGGGGCATCCCTGATGCCAAGGTGTTGAGATTCGGAAAGAGGTCCGGCCTCATCATCAACCCTCTCGACGATTCGATGGAGGATGGGATCGATCCGATCGATGTCCATCCCGAAGACGCCTCGCGCCAAGACAGGAGAAAGGAACTGACAACCCGTTTCGAGTTCCTCAAGTCCCTGACCCTTGTGGGTCTGGGCGACGAGGAGCGCACTAAGCTGCGGGTTCACGAGAACAACTACCTCTGGCATTGCCTGGTCGACACCCTGAACCACAAAGGGACTGGCTCGCGCGGGCAGGTCACACTGCCGGCGCTTGTCGAGCGGCTTTACAACCCGCCCCCTGAGGTCGTTCGCAAGATGTGGCGTACCGATGAAGCACTGAGGCGCGAGCCGTTCATCACCGTGGCCGACGCCCTGTCGCGCTACACGGAAGATGGCGATATGGCCGGCATGTTCCACGGCGAGACCACTCCAGGTCTCTACGAGGACACGCGCCTGATGGTCATGGACTGCAGCGACATCCAGGGTGAGCAGCGGGCGATCATGGCAACCGCTATCAACCACTTCACGTCCGGTGGGCGGTCCAAGGCTAACCCCTGGACTCGGTTTCACTGGCGCCTCTATGACGAGGTGTGGGATCTGCTCAGCATGCCCGGCGTCATGGAGTCACTTCGGCGCTCCTTCAAGCTCGGGCGCAGCCAGGGCATCGGCAACATCATCATCGCCCACCACAAGGCAAACCTCGACCACTCCAGCACAAGCTCGGCCGTCCAGGACTTCATTTCGGACTCCGACACCACGGTCAGCTACTATCAGGACGAGGAGGAGCTGGAGCGCAGCGCGGGCGACCTCAAGTTCGACGCCGCAAAGCGCAACATCATCCGCCATCTGCCTGCCCGCTCTGCCCTTTTCGTGTTCGGCAACAAGCTGCCTAGTATCGTCGCCACTCAGGTGATGGACAAGGAAGAGCGAGCGCTCGTAGAAACGAGCCATCTGGCACACGGCAAGACGGACATCCATCGGGCAGCAAAGCTTGCAAAGGCAGCTGCCTAAATCCCACGACGACGACGAAAGGGGGTGGCAGACATCGCCTCTCCGGACGAAGGAACAAATGCAGTCACCGAAACAGTAAAGTCACGCGTAGCCAAGAAGGCTGCGTTTAGCCCGATGACGTGGGTTGCCGCCCTAGTCGTCGCGGTCATGCTTACGCTTTTCGTGCTCGGCATAGTGATGGCGACTGGCCACAACGTGGCTACAGCTTGCACGAGCGCGGGCGGGAGCGTAAATGTGAGTGGCGGAAATGACGACGAGATCGTTTACAACTACCTAGTCAGCGAGTTCCACCTACAGCCCTTCCAGGCTTCAGGGATGGAAGGCAACTTCGTACACGAGAGCGCCGGCGACATCGCTGTCGGCGCTTCCCCCGACACGGTTCCTGAAGTTAATCCAGACATCGTCAACGGAATTGGCGCAACCGGGATCGGGCAGTGGTATGCGGGTAGACGAGACGCCCTGATGAACCATAAGTTCCAGGGGCGCAAGTGGAACGACCTGCTCTTTCAGCTGGACTACCTGCGCAGCGAGCTGCTCGGGAGCCAGTCCGGGGCGCTCAACGCCGTAAGGTCCGCAACCACCATCGAAGAAGCGACGACCAAGTTCGAAGCGACCTTCGAGGTCTCCGGTGACTACGCCTCCTACCCTGGGCGGATTCGCAACGCCAAGGCGATCCTGGCGCTTTACGGAAATGGCGCCCCTTCCGGGGGGCAGTCAATCAACATCGGCCTCGACACCTCGCAGTGTGACCTGGCCGTCTCGGCCGAAGGGCTGGCCAATCCCTTCCCCAAGGGATGGCAACCCACTCGCCTGGACATGGGCTTTGACGGCACGTTTAGCGACGAAATCGATGCGCCCTTCGCCGGCACCATCACGTTCGCCTCCTCTTCCTGGTCTAACTGGGGGGGGTACCTGGAAATAAGGGCTAACGGTAAAGTCAGTGGCCTGCCAACACGGACCCTGTTCTTTGCCGAAGGTCTGATCCCGGTAGTGCAGGAGAAGCAGCACGTACAGGCAGGGCAACGGATTGCCATACCGACGCCATCGGTGTGGAATGGGATCGTCGGCAATATCGAATGGGGGGTAGCTCAGGATCTCCCTTCTCCCGACCAAACCGGCGTCACTGACACCTATGCAAAGGTAGCCCCTAACCGGGTGCAGATGGTGTTGGACTTTGCCAAATGGGCGGTGCAGAATTTCCACCTCGGCCCGCCCACCGAAACCGGCCAAGCGGGATACCCCTGATACATCAAAGGGGGCAGTAAGCGCCGCACTCCTGAGGAGCGGCACAGGAATCTTCGGGTGAGTAGAACAAGCGGCATGGACGCCGCTCCCCGAAGCTTTGTCTTTAAATTGTTGTAAAACGGTCAGCCACGACCGTCAAAACTTTGGCAGGGTGGAGGTAGTGCGTTTTAAAAAACAGCACACCCCACCCAAAGCAGCCCAAGCACTTAAAACTTTGAGTTCTTAGGTTGCCTCTTTAAGAAAACTAAACCTTCCAATTATCAAAACAAGTGCTACTATAGGCTTAATTTATGTAATAAATTCCTGATGACTCAAAAAGGCCAGAAAATGAAAATCTTTATTAACCCCAGCGGTTTTATTGAGGTGCACTTTTTTGGCGAGCAGGATCCAGCAACAATTACCCGAGGCATTAAAACAATAGAGTCGTATGCCAAAAAACTACAGTCCCAAAACAAGCCCATCTTAATACTCGAAGATGTCAGTAAGATTAACTATATAGATTTTTTAAGTCCTAAAATGGCGGGGCCAAGAAAAGAAATAACTCAAGCCTTTGCCGAGATTAAATTTGACCGCTTCGCAATGTGCGCGCCCTTGTATTTGCAAGTAATCCTCACAACCATAGCGCTTGTTGTTGGCAAGCGCAACCAAATAAAAGCCTTTGATAGCCGTATAGACGCAATCAACTGGCTGTTAAGTAAATAATGCCATGAACAGTCTCGAGGTTCTTTTTAGGAATAAAAAACTTGTCGAAGTGCCTGATGGCAAAATTGTCGTCTATGAAGGCCACGAAGTTAATAAAATCTACCGCGTGAATAGTGGTTATATAAAAGTGTATACAGTTACAGGGGCCGGGACGCAAAGAATATTGTTTATGTACAAATCCGGAGATGTATTCCCGTTAACCACATTTTTATCCGGCCAGAGCGTAACAAGATTTTTTTACGAATCTCTCACCCCAACCACCCTACAATCAATAACTCCTAGGCAATTAGAGAATAAGCTGCGCAATAATTTACAGCTTGGCGAGGAAATAATAAGGTACACAAGCTACCTCGACCGGCAGTTTTTAGACCGTATAAATAATATAGTCTCGAATAAAGACCCTCGGGCCAAAATCAATGCCGCTTTATTCTTTTTGTGCAACAGAATTAGCAGCAGGTCAAATATGATACACATCAACTTTCCAGTAAATGCTAAATTTATCGCCTCTATGTGCGGCGTAAGCAGTAAAGAAGCTTCTAAGCAGATTAAACTCTTAAAGTCGGAGGGTATAATTACCCTTAACGATGGAGTAATAATAGATAAGAAAGCGCTAAAAACCTTCCCCCTTTCGACAAATCGCACATAAATATCACACTAGGTAAAAGTTAAATACCTAACAGATATCCCTCTCCGTTACGTGTTTAATAGATGTATAACCATTAAGGGGGTTATACATGAATATAAGAAATTATATGAAGTATCGTAAGGCGCTAAGGCAAGCTCAGATCAATTCTTTATTTGAAGACGATATGGGCGACCGCTACGACTAAGTAAATTTCAAATTAATAAGGAGGGGTAAATTATGAGAGATTGTTTAGCAAGTACACTAGGCGACCACACCAGTGCTCTTACAATGCTTGGCGGCATGGAAGGCCACGAAGAAGAACCGTTTGATTTTTAAGTTATGAAGGCATCCTGGCAAGGTTATATTGCCCTGGGCCAACTTGGTATTCCTGTCAAACTTTATTCTGCCACCAGGCAAACACGGCCAAAATTTGTGCAGCTCCACGAAAAAGACTCCGCTCCGATTGAGCGCGTTTTAAAATGCAGCGCAGAAAATAAAGAAGTTTCTTATAAGGAAGTAGTGAGAGCAGTGGAATACGAACCGGGCCATTTCATAACGATGACCGGCCGGGAGCTGGAGCGCAATTTACCTGTTTCTACTAAAACTATAGACGTTAAGCAGTTCTGCGATCGCTCCGATATCGACCCAATTTATTACGAAAAGTCTTATTATGTAACACCGTCAAAAGGCGGCGAACGCGCTTACGCACTACTGCGTGAGGCGCTAACCCGCAGTGGAAAACTCATGATTGCGCAATTTGCCCTATTTGGCCGCGAACACATCGGCGCAATCGGACTCCACCGCGATTTATTAGTTCTGCAGCAGCTGCGTTTTGCGGATGAAATTATTCCACGCTCAGAAGTAAAAACTCGCTCCCTACCCCGCCCTAGCCCAAACGAGGTCAGCACTCTCAAGTCTGTTATCGACCATTTTAGCGGTCCGTTTTATATCGAGGATTACCATGACGATTATACCGAGCAGGTCCGGATGCTTATTGAACGCAAAATAAAGGGTTTGCCGCCGCCAAGGCGCGAACCAACTAGCGCTAATGCAACTCCCGAAAAAGAAATTATTTCGGCTCTTAAAAATACGCTCTCCGCCAGCAAACAAGAACTAGCCGCAAATTAGCGCACTGGCTCAAACTATCATGGATCTTAAAATTGCTACTACTACCAAGCGTCAAGTTATAGATATAACAGATCAAATATCTCAAAAATTGCCTAACAAAACAAGATTGATTAATATTTTTATTAAGCATACAACTGCAGGAGTTACAACGGCAGATCTCGACCCGGGAACAGATCAAGATTTTTTGGATTTTTTGCAAGGCCTGGTACCGAATATTAAGTGGCGGCATCCGCACGACCCAAAACACGCGCCGGATCATCTTTTGTCGGCGCTTATCGGGCCGAGCGTTTCGGCTCCGGCGGACAGTGGCAAATTACAACTTGGAGCTTGGCAAAGAATAATCTTAGTCGAGCTCGACGGTCCGCGCGAGCGTAATATTAATCTAACCTTTGTAAGTTCGCCTTAATAACCCATGTTATGATTAATTCATGAAAAGAATCCTTATTGCCGATGACGACAAACTTCTTAGAGACGGACTAGCAAAAGTACTATCAGCGCACGGTTACGATGTGCAACAAGCCGGCGACGGCGAAGAGGCCTACAATATGGCCGAAGCTAACCCGCCAAGCCTCATAATTACTGACATTATGATGCCAAAAATGGGCGGCTTGGACTTAATGGAAAAAATCCGCCATACCGTTTGGGGAGAAAACGTCCCATTAATTGTCCTAACTGTAAAA
>Ga0207652_10001747_pt1 | contig 18961 bp, 15 predicted proteins | sample KBSC63BmetaG_FD_184334 | JGI IMG/M metagenome (GOLD analysis project Ga0207652, IMG submission 184334) | Corn rhizosphere microbial communities from Kellogg Biological Station, Michigan, USA - KBS C6-3B metaG (SPAdes) (version 2) | ecosystem: Host-associated > Plants > Roots > Rhizosphere ... | reverse complement strand
ACCTTGACCGGCACCTTCACCCAGAACGGCAAGTCGGAGCCGTTGACCTTGAAGCCGGTTCACTCGGCACACTGAGCCACCAAGGAAACACATTGACCATGAAACGCTTTCGATACTTGATGCTTGCCTTTCTGCTGGTCACCGCCGGGGCCCACGCCATCGTCATCCGCAGCGACGTTCCGGACTCCAAATATCGGGTGCCGGCGAACGCGTTGCCGGCTCTTGCAGACCTGCCGATGGAAGCCCCGGAACCCTGATCGCAAAGCGCTGGGTGCTCACGGCTGCACATGCCGTGCAGATGATGATTGCGATGCCCGAACATCGCTATGTGACGATCGCCGGCCAGCGCAGGGCGGTCGCACGCATCATCGTCTACCCGGATTTCCCGAAAAGCTGGACACAGTGGAACCAGCTGCTGAAACACATGAAGACGGAGGATCCGTCAGCGTGGATGGCAGGTTTCGAATCCTACCGGGCCGCAATGCACGACATCGCATTGCTGGAGCTGGCGAAGCCGGTCGAGGACGTCGAACCAGTGAAGCTCTATCTCCGCCCCGACGAGCTCGGGCGCGTAGTGGAGATTTTCGGGAAGGGTGCAACAGGTGACGGTCTGACCGGGGCCGCCCCGGACGCACCACACCGAACCCGGCTGCGCCACGCGTACAACCGGATAGTGGCCGCCAAGAACCAATGGCTCTACTACAAGTTCGACTGCGGCAACGCTGCCCTGCCGTTGGAGGGCATGACGGCCAGCGGCGACAGCGGTGGGCCTGTTCTGATCGACGATCACGGCACGTGGGAGCTGGCTGGTATCGCCCAAGGCCTGGACGGAACGAGGTCTGACCTGCTGGCCATGCGGGCCGGAACCTTTCGGATGGGACTCTGCGGCCAGAAAGTTTCCAGCACACGCGTTTCCTTTTACGCGCGGTGGATCGAAGACACCATCAAAAGTCAGTGATCCTCTGACATCGGGACGATCGCTGGATGGTCACTAGCGTGTTCAGTTATGGAAATCGTTCAATTGGGTGATCGTCACAACAGCCGCGTCAGGGCAGCTTGATTCAGGCCCCGGCGCCGCCGCGACAATTGTCCAGATCACTGGCGGCACCGCTCGCCTTGCACGTCGCTTGTTCGTCCGGATCGAGAGCATCCTGCGTATCAACCGCCTCAAAGGCGATTTTGGCATTGGCGTGAAAAACAGCGTTGTAAGGCTGCGCCTCCGCATCCGGTCTTGTTGCGCAGCGGTAGGTCCTTGGAGCTCGGTAAGAGAGGGGTTCTAAGCTCTCGCCGAACTCGTGGGCCTTGGCACACGCCGCATCGAGATTTCGGCAAGCATCGCGACCCCCCGCAAAATCCTGACACCGCGGGCGCTGATGGAATTCGAAGACGACAAGATACGCACCGAAACGGCCGCCGGCCGCGTAAAAATTCAAGGAGACCAGAGTGGTTCGTCCATGTCGACAGACGTTACTCCTCACACTATTCGCACTACTGGTGCTGTCACTCTGCGGTTTCACCACGACCACCACCGATCCGCGCAAGGCGGAAGTCGTCACGACGGACGTCGCACACTTCTGGCAGGCGTTCGACACTGCCGCCAAGGCACCTGAAGCGAAGCGCGTCGAAATTTTCCGCAAGGAATACTTCGCCCGCGCGAGCCAAGGGCTGAAGGATTTCGACAAGCAGCGGCGCGTGACGCCGAAATCACTGGCCGAGTACACGCAGAAGCACCGCACCGAATACGCCAGGCTGCGTCCGTACATCAATCAGGTGATGGACCAGAAGCCGGTGATCCAGGCCGCGTTCCGCAAGCTCGCGACGCTGTATCCCGGCATCAAACTTCCCACGCACGTGTATTTCGTGGTGGGCCAGCAACATGGCGCCGGCATGAATTCGCCCAACGGCATCATCCTTGCCGCGGACGTGCTCGCCACGCCGCCCGGCACGCCTTACGACTACGCCAGGACCACGCCCGCGTTCGTTCCTTTCGGGGCAGTGCATGAGACCATCCACTTCAACCAGGCCTACCAGCCTGGCGACAACAGCACGCTGCTGCAATACGTGATCACCGAAGGCACCGCGGATTTCATTACCTCGCTGGTGCTGCAACAGCCCGACGTTCGGCAGATGACGGACCGCTGGAAATACGGCTGTCCGCACGAGCAGACGCTGTACGCACGCTTCCTGAAAGAGAAGGACGGCACCGAAACCAAGCCCTGGCTGTACGACCATCATCCTGACCCCGGCTGGCCGCCGGACATGGGTTACTGGCTCGGTTACCGCATCGCGCAAACGTATTACCACCAAGCCGCCGACAAGCACGCGGCGCTCACCGCGCTGCTCGACGTGACGGATTTCCAGACGCTGCTCGATGAGAGCGGGTATCCCGCCAAGGCACCGAAGTGCGCTCCGGAAAAGCCGCTGCGGTGACTTGACGCGGCACCGAGCGGAAAAGAGCTGCGCCTACACAGATTCTGGACCTTCCCCATGCATAAATTCGCCGGCCTTTTCGTCGTGCTCGCTCTGGGTGTAGTGATTGCGCCAGCTCGCGCTGCTAAACCAGATTTTTTTGCGCCCCGCGCCGGAATGGATGCTGATACCGCGCTCTATCTCGACGCGTGGACGGGCGACGCGAACGCCGTGGAGAGATTGCGTGCACGCCTGAGCCAAACGCCGTTACCGGCGAATGCTAATGACGACTGGTCGTATCTTTGCGACTTTGAGAACCACGCGGCTCAATATGCCAAGGCCGTCGCCGACTGCAAGAAGGCCGTTGCGCTGAATCCGCATGGCGGCGAAGCCGACACGCTCGTCATCGTGAAGCTGCTACAACATCAGCCGACGCCGCACGCCTACGGTTCGGCGCGCGTGCTAGTGGCGCCCGGTGTGCGGGTACCGGTGAAAGCCGGGGGTTATGCGGGGCCGGCGCTTGCTGATACGGGCGCACAAATCTCCGTGATGATGCAAAGCGTGGCACGATCCGCGGACGTGAAGATGCTTGACGTCTCGCACCGGGTCGGCAGCACCACCGCGTCGGTCGCGGGACGGATCGGTCTCATTCCCGAGGTGAAGATCGGCAATGCGGTAGTGGAGAACATTCCCGTGCTGGTCCTGCCGGATGCACAGCTCAGAGTCAGCGACGGCAAGCAAACCATCTCGCTGCCCTTCATCCTCAGCCTGTATGCACTGGCGGATTTCGGTCGCATTGCGTGGCTCGATCATGACAAGTGGCTGGCGCTTGGCAGCAAGGCACCACCGCCTTTCCCCGGCGCCGTGCCGATGATCTGGTCCCCTGATGGCATCGCCGTACCAATCGAAGGTGCGGGCGGACGGCGCGCGGCACAATTCGACAGCGGTGCGGATGTGAGCTACCTCTACGCAAGCGGCACATCCCTGCTCTCCGATGCGGAGCGCGCCAGCATCGTCAAAGCCACACGCAAGATCGGCGGACTCGGCCGCATAGTGGAACAGGAGGTTCGCCGCGTGCCGCGAGCCGATCTGACGCTCGCAGGCCACTCGTTGGTACTCAAGAATCTCAACATCGCCAAGCAACCAGAAGCGGGCGAAGCGGCGCGGCTGGGTGAGGATGTATTGCAAGCCTATTCCACGGTGGTCTTCGACTTCGGAACAATGACCTTCTCAGTTCACAACTGAGAAAAGCAACAAAGGGTCGACCCATTCGTCGTCGAGTATCGGTGAAATCTTGTAAGGCAATGGAAGGGTTCGAAACGTGTTGGCGACCCATTGCAAAGGCATGCTGGTGCCCAAGGCCGAGTCGTCGCTCGAATACTTGCCAGATGCGTGTTGAAAAATGTTCCTTCGAAACTGAAGTGTGAGGCCAACAACGTACCCAGGAGGTGTTGCATGCTGCGCAGTCTGTCCCTGATCATCGTCCTCGGTGTGCTTGCAACCACCGTCCCGGCGACATCCGCCACGCGCTCCGACGCCGCTTCGCTGGCGGCCGCAAAACGCATGATGCAACCAGGTCCCGAAGATCGCGCGCTTGCATCGGAGAGCGGCACGTGGAACGTGGTCTCGACCCTGCGCCTGACACCGGATGCGAAACCCATCGTCACGCGCGGCATCATCGCGACGCGCCGCATGATCGGCAACTATCAGCAGGAAATCATGAAGCCGGCGCCCGGTTCCGACACACGCGATTTTCGCCGCCTCGCCTACCTGCACTATTTCCGGGTGCAGGGCTGCTGGCAGTACGTGTCGATGGATACGCGGTTCCCGGTCGGGATCATGCCCGCCAAGGGTTGCGAAAAGGCGCACGATGGCGAGTTGACGCTGGAGTTCGGCAGCATCCCGTTCGTCGGGCTGGGTGACAAGGTCGAAGGACGCAGCATCAACTCCAATCTCGTGATCGTGCACGATGGCCCCGATCACGAATACATCCGCCAGTACTGGACCCGCGCCGACGGCACCGGCCAGCGTTGGCTTGCGGTGCAGTACGAATACACGCGGCGCGATTGAGCGTGCCATACCGTTTCCAGCAATCAATCCGCAACGGAAAAATTCTGTGCGCGCGTCACAAGGCGCACGGGTGCATTCGATCGACCGTGTAGTGACTGTTCTTCTGGAACGCAGGAGTGACGAATGAGAAAAGTGACCCTCATAATGACCGCATCGATCGATGGCTTTGTCGTAAAACCCGACGGAATGGCTGTAGGCGCGACAGCCGAGCCAGCGGAACTCAAGCGCTGGAAGCTTGACCGCATTTCGCAGGCAGGCACTCACGCGATGGGGCGTGTGGTCTATCAGGAGATGGCGTCATTCTGGCCCACGTCGAAGGACCCCTATGCCGCCCCGATGAACGACATTCCCAAGGTGGTTTTTTCGAAAACGTTGAAGACTGCCGGGTGGCCTGAAAGCACTATCGCTAGCGGAGACCTCGCAAAGGAGATCGCAACGCTGCGGCGCAAGCCTGGTGGTGAGATCATCGCCTGGGGCGGCGCAAGTTTCGCTCAGTCCATGTCGAGAGAAAACCTGATCGACGAATACGTAATCATCACCCGGCCGGTCGCCTATGGCGGCGGCAAGCCTATGTTCCTCGGCCTGCCAAAGGCGCTGGAGCTCAACCTGCTGGCCGCCACCACCTTTCCGACCGGTCACATGCTTCGGCTCTATGCGCCGGAAGGGCGTGGGCAATGAGGCCATTGCTCTCGTCGCAGCAGCACTGGGGATCTCGACGCGTGCCATCGCCGTGATCCTCAGGTTGGCTTTCGATCAGGTCGATGCAACCGGCTCGTCATCCCGCGTTTCGTGTCAGCGGGCCCGGCGAGCCATCCGCCCATCACGACATTTTCGTTTACGAGAACGGCCATTGGCGCGCGCTGAATTCGCAACAAAGCGCAAGCAAGAGTCGACGCAGTAAATGGGCCGGACGCCAGCTCTTGCGCGCTTGACGTCTCGCACCGCGTCGGCAGCACCACCGCGTCGGGCGCGGGACGGGTCGGCCTTATCCGGAGGTGAACATCGGCAACGCGGTGGTGGTGAAGCATATTCCCGTGCTCTGCAGTGGCCTTCGACCTCGAGTCGATGACCTTCTTCATTTCACGGTAAAAGGCAACAGCGGCGAGAAGACGGACAACCGATGACCAAACATTCCTCTCTGCGTTGCGTGGCCTGGCTGACGTTGATCGCCTGCTTGTTGTTCTCACCGTTGACCGCCATGGCCAGCGAGCGCTGCAAGGCGACGATTGCCTGCATCAAGACCGCTGCGCAGCAATTCGCCGATATACAGAGGCAACTCGTCTCAGACAGCGCCCGCAAGGACTGGCCGGCTTATCTGAAAGACGCCCAACGCCTTCGTCGTTTCGTGAACGATTCGGCAGCAGGCAATCTCGAGGTGGCCCGCGCGCAGCTCCATCTTGGCAGGACTGCCGCGGCGAAGGTTTCCGCGAAGTACGCTCTTGCTATGGGTGTGACGAACCCCGTGCTGGCGTCTCCGCTCTTCAAGCCAATCTCAGCCGACCTCGCCGCCGTCATTGCCTCGAATTCTTCCGAACGTACCAATGCTCGTCAGACATTGGTTTTGCGCAAGCCCGGCTTTCTCCCCGAGGACATCGATTTCGACTCCGCCACAAAGCGCCTGTTCCTTACGTCCGTGCAGCAGGACGGCATCTACGTGTTGAGTGCATCGGGTGCCTTGAAATTGTTTGCGTCTTCGCCCGATCACTGGCCCATGTTCGCGGTGAAGGTGGATTCCCGCCGCCGCAGGCTGTGGGCTACGGAAATGGCGCTCACCGGCTTCAAAAGCGTCCGGCGCAAAGACTGGGGTCGATCGGCCGTCCTTGAATATGACCTGGACAAGGGAATATTGCTCGCGAGGATCGAGGGGCCGGATCACAGTGCACTCGGTGACATGGCGTTGACCACCGATGGCAAACCGGTCGTTTCCGATGGAGACGGCGGAGGCGTGTACCAGATCAGTGAGGGCACTCTGCACCGCCTCGATCACGGCGATTTCATTTCGCCGCAGACGGCGACGCAGTGTCCCGGCAGCGAGGTACTTTTCGTACCCGATTACGCCCGCGGAATCGGCGCGCTGGATCCACGTACCGGACAGGTCAAGTGGTTTTCCTCAGGTGGACGCCACGCGTTGGCAGGAATCGACGGCTTGTATTGTCGGGGCCAAGCATTGTTCGCCGTCCAGAATGGAACCTCTCCGCAGCGGGTGATCGCTTTTGATCTAGACCGCACCCGCACCCACATCACAGGTGAGAGGATCGTGGACAGACGCGCCAACGGAGATTTCACCCACGGCGTCTTTGTCGGGGACTCCTTCCTTTACATTGCCGATTCGGGATGGAACGGCATCGACGAGCATGGCGTCGCCAAGCCTGGCGTCCAGTCGAGCAAAGCCCACATCATGCAATATCAGGTCGGTGGCTTGAGCAAACGAATGGCAGGTTCAGAAACCCTAGGAGCGCTTCGATGAAAGCTGATCAACTGTGCAAATCGGACTTGATGCTACGAGCGCTGGTGGCGCGATGCCGAATTCGCATCATTTGATTGCCGCCACGCTGAAACTCGTATGCCACTCTCTCAACTGACACAGTATAGCCCAGCCCGTCCCGTCCAGCACACCCGCCACCAAATCGACGTAGTTGGACCGTCTGCCGCCCAGCGCTAGCAACGGGAAGATTCGAACTTCACGAGCTACGCGGCACATCTCCAAGATGGCGTTTTCATGAAACCCCGGGTCAAGCTGCACGCTGTACAAAAACAGAAGATGCGAGCACAGCGCTAAATCAAAAGATGCGTCCTCAAATGGAAGCTTTGGTAACTCGGCGTTTACGTTCGCGCTTCGTTCTTGCCGGTCTTGAAATCCTTTAGAAACTCTCCCATCGCTTTCATTCTTACTTCGTAGAGGTTGTCAACAGATCGAATTGTTGTCCAAACAAATTCATCCACATTTCGCCGCACCTCCGATAGTATCTCTTTACCAGTTTCATCGATCCTTTTTCGAATCTCATTCATCCCAAATCGATAGATTGGATCGCAGGAGACGACTCGCACGCCGCGCCTGGTGGCCTCGGCATTGAAACTCGCCGGCCCATCTCCGCACCCAACTATCCTTAGGGTCAGATCCTCGTGGCTGAGGGCAAACATGCCCTGATACTCATCGAAGGACCGGCCCCACGGCACGACTTGCTCTAGCGTAAACACTTGCTATGGCCTATGGATTCCTTCGAGTGCCTGACCATCGAATGGACGGGAGTGCATTCGATTGCGTACTACGCTCCAGCAGCGGACGTTTCCACTGTTGTCGATTGCCTATCTTGACGCCTGGATAACCACTCTTGGCCGACTCTGGTGTTAGCGCGGTTCGTTCCTCAGTCTTCCGGACCACGCCGTCGAATATCTTCGTAGGGCCTTCCATCGCGATGTGTATAGATAGCCGGTCGGCCACCGCTCGGCGCGACCAAATCCAGGTCCGAGTAGTAGCCGGTATCGCCCGCGATACGACTGCCAATCTCGAGGACAAGTGCTTCCCGATCTGAACGGTTCTGCAGGCAGTGGCCGTTCGTGTCACCGGCTTTGAACCCGGCGGCATCACCGGCACGCAGAAGTTCCTCACCGCTGTCCGTCAGTAATATGACTTCGCCGGACAGGATGTAAACAAACTCGTCGGAGCCCGTATGCCAATGCCGCTGACTGGACCAGACACCGGGAGGAAGTCGCAGAAGGTTGACTCCGAACTGTGTCAGACCAGCTGCATCGCCAAGCTTCCGGCGCTCGCGTTTTCGACAAGGCTTATCGAATGGAGTCGGATACAAGGTTCCAACAATCGGTGCAATTGCATCGACTTCAATGCGTATTCCCACGCTCACTGCCCTCAACCAAGCTCACCTATGCCATGGGAAGCTTAGGGCACGTGTGATCGGCGTCAATCTTGATGAATATGATCAATGTGAGCCCGGGTACCTGGTTGAGTTCTGGAGAAGCGCTGGCGTTACTTGGCATTCGGCCACAAACGCTTTATGCCAACGTATCCCGCAAACGCATCCGAACAAAAGCCGATCCCGATGATTCGCGGCGCAGCTTGTATCACGCTGGCGACGTTCGCCGCTTGGCGGCTCACGGTCGTGGCCGACCCAGCAGGGAGCGTATAGCAGCGGAGTCGGTCTCTTGGGGGACTCCGGTCCTTGCCTCCAGCATCTCCACTGTTGCGCACGGGCGGCTCTGGTACCGCGGCGAGGATGCAGTGCGGCTTGCTGAGCGCGAAAGCCTCGAAGGTGTCGCGGGGCTCCTCTGGCAGCGCGCAGCGCCGATTCCCGTTCAGTCCCACGTGTGCAGGAATCCACGTCGATGCGCCGTTCTTGGCGCTCTTCGAACAGTCTATGGCTTGCTCGCCTCACGTGCAGGTCACGATATGCCCATGTACGGGCGTCCCGTTCCGCTGCTACAAGCGGAGGCAGCAGAACTGTTTGTAACGTTGTCCGATGCAATGATCGTGGCGATCGAGCATGCCACCGCAGTGCGGCAGAGACGATCGAGCAGGCAGCTACCGCGACGGGAACAAATCGCTGGACACGTGCACGATCGTCTCGCGTGTGCTTGGGGGTGTCCGGAGGCCGCAGATCTGATTCGTCGTGCCCTCGTGTTGCTAGCCGATCACGAGCTCAATACCTCGACCTTCGCGACGCGCGTGGCAGCATCTACCGGGGCAGCGCTATCGGCAAGCATCCTCGCCGGGTTTGCGACACTGAGCGGCCCACGCCATGGGACGGCCGCGCTCGCCTTGCAGGGATTGGTCGACACAGCTTTACGTGCGGGAGCTAAGACTGCGATCAAGCATTCTCTGGAATGTGGCCATCCCATTCCTGCGTTTGGTCACCCGCTCTACTCCGGCGGTGACATACGCGCGGTTGCACTTCTGAAGAGATTCGAGCCGCCGCCCGTCTTTGAGGAGTTGCGGATCAACGCCGAACATCTGGTCGGCGAGTTGCCCAACATAGATTTCGCACTGGCGGCGTTTACTTCCAGCGCGGGGTTGCCTCGCGATGCTCCCTTTGTCCTGTTTGCACTCGCCCGTTCGGTCGGCTGGATTGCACATGCACTCGAACAGAGTCAGAACCCCAACCTTATTCGTCCACGAGCACGATATGTTGGTCCGCCTGTCCTGGCACCGTGATTCACCGCGGTTATTGAATGTCGGCTTTGTAATCGGGACTGGTCATCGAATGGCCGGACATGGCCGGAAGCCGAATGGCGCGCCGCCGACTTAACACCAGTCAGATGTCCACACCTAGCAGAGTGCTACTGGGCCGTCCAACCACGATGGTCTGGCCGGTGATGCTGCATCCGGTAGTTGACGCACTCGCTGCCGGTTTGCCGCGCGAGGACTTGCCGATCTGGCTCGTGATGGTGCCGAAGACCGTTTGATTCCCGCCGCTTTCACGTCCGATTCCTACTTCGCATGGTTGCGGCAACAGGGCCCCAAGCCGCGCTACTGGCGCGTGCCGCATGCGCAGCACTTCGACGCGTTCCTGCAATTGCCCGGTTTCGACGATCGTTACGTACCATTGCTGCCTTACGGCTGCGGGGCGCTGGATCGGAAGTACGCGCGTGGTGGAGGGCGTGCTATTGCTCGACTGGGCCGTCGCCGTAACCCAAACCGCGAGGTCCGTCGGTGTTGAGTGCCGAAATGCTCGATCTGCGACAGTAACAAATTCCGTCGCGACTAGCCATCGCACTGCGGGCGGGGCACATGTGCTCGGTAACCTGCCCAGCCGTCAGTCAGGTCGGGGGCCGGTTACCACGCTGAGCTCGTCATTCGTATTGCTCAGGACAGTCCTCTGAACTTCATTACCTGGCCGCTTGCACAGCGGCGCGCGCCTCAATGAGCGCCTCCACCAACAGCTCGATATGCTCGATCCCGGTACGCCAAGATGAGATGCTGAGGCGGAAGGCGGGCCGGCCTTGCCATTGAGTCAGGCCGAACCAAGTCCGGCCGGAATCGAGCACGGCTTGCCGGACGGCCAGTGTCTGCTCGTTGGTCTCGCAACGGACTAACACCTGATTGATGGCGACCCGATTGATGACATCGAAGCCCGAGCTTCTGAGTCGGTCGGCGAGATGAGTCGCATAGTCACAATGCCGCTCAATGAGCGCCGCGACGCCTTCGCGTCCCAAGCTGCGTAGCGCCGCCCATATGCCGATGCCGCGCGGCCGCCGTGAAAATTCCAGCGTGACGTTCTTCTGTGCGTCGTTCGATGCGTTGAAATAAACCGCGTCACTGTTCATTGTCTGGGCGAGCGCGTTGGCGTCCCGACAGATCGCTATGGCGCTGTCATACGATGTGTTGAGCCATTTGTGCCCGTCCGTCGTCCAACTGTCAGCTCCCTCGATTCCGGTGGTCAAGCTGCGCCGGTTCGAGGCGCGTGCCCACAGTCCGAACGCGCCGTCTACATGCGTCCAAGCGCCGGCCTCATGGGCGACTGGAATAATTTCTTTGAACGGATCATATTCGCCGGTATTCACCTCTCCCGCCTGCAGGCAGAGAATGGTGCTCTCGTCCAACGCCGGCAGTCGCGCTGGATCGACCCGGCCATGGTTGTCTACTGGCGCTTCGACCACGTGTGCCATGCCGAATCCGAGCAGGCGCGCGGCCTTTTTGACCGTGATATGAGCGGCGGCCGATAGAACAAGCCTTATTTCAGGCGCACCCGCTAAGCCGTGGCGATCGAAGTTCCAGCCAGCGCGGCCGAGCAGCGTGCGCCGTGCGGCCGAGAGGCAGGCGATTGTTCCCGTCGTCGCACTTGTGCCGAATCCGACCCCGCTCTCGCGCGGAAGGTCAAGGATGTCGAGTACCCAGCGGGCAGCGACCTTTTCCACCGCGGCGCAGGCGGGCGAAGTGTCGTGAGAGGAAGCGCACTGGTCCCACGCCAGAGCCAAGCGGTCAGCGGCGGCCACCGCAGGCAGCAACGCGCCGATGACGAAGCCGAAATAGCGCGGCCCGTTGGAGGCGACCGTCGCAGGTGAGCCGAAGCGGTCGAGCAGCTCAAGCGTTTCGGCTTCACCAAGTCCCTGGTTCGGCAGGGGCTCGTTGAAAGCCACCAACCCATTAAGTGCGTCATTGTCAGGAAAGGGGCGACGCTCCGTCGCGCTCCGAATATAAGTGAGAGCACGCCGATCGCCCTCGGCGAGTAGGTCTTCTTCCGTCATTTGATCTACTCCACTTAGGTTCATACTTATTACGACATATTGCTCTTCCTACGCTTTGAACTAGCGTCCTCCAGCTGATGGCCGGAACGCAGAAGCACCCATCCACTCATTCGCCGCTGACGGCAGCTTGGCTCGGTTGCATCGCGCGGAGTGGATCACGCCGAAAGATGCGGACCACTACGTCTGGCCTGATCAAGGAACGGATCCGCTCGGATCGCCGCCTGTCCACTGTTCGGCGCACGTTCCTTTGAGTACGTTTTGCGAGCCGCGAGGTTGCAATAGTCCGCTATCTGCAAGTGTGCTTCGCGTGGCGACGGCAGGAGCCGCGAGAAAAAATCGTCCGTGGACTGGGCTGGGGAAACCAGGGCATTGATGAGGCCGGGCAGCAAACGCAGGCGGTGCACCAACGCCGGGGTGCAACTCCATTTGGGCTCGACCAGGCCATGTCGGACCAAACGACCTGTACGATCAAGCGCCAATTCGACCGCGTTGTCCGGGACATCAAAGAGGCACCCCAACTTCCGATGGAAAACGAAGTCCGCACAGAACCCTACATACTTGCCTGCAAGCGCTTCAAACCCTGCGTGCAGGTGGAGCATGGCGCGGAATGCGATCAGATTGGTTTCGAGCCCGCTCAATTGCAGGGTGTCTTGAAGGAAGCCGAGGTTTTTCTCCAGTACGGATTTCTTCTCCCGCGTGTGCGTGATCGCTTTCCGGCGTTCGGCCACCTGCGCGTCGAGACACTGTGCTTCGTTATCCCCTCGCTTGCCGCTGGTAGGTCAATGCCGAGGAAATCGGACGCTTCACGCCGTTCGCCGGGCGTCAGGCATTCGACCATTCGACGCGCATCGGCACCCAGCATCCGCAGCCCCCAGATGACGGGGCGTACGCCCCACAACTCTTTGTCGCTCTGGCGCTTTTCCGCGATAGCATTCTCGATCGAATTCATATGCCGAAGTGTGCGGTGTACCTGCGACAATCCGTGTCGCACACGTTTCGAACCATCGGCGACACCTGTCCGGAACTGCTCGATTGGCGTTGGTGTGTAGGTCGGCTTTCGGGCTCCGCAATAGTGTGGTGGATGACTGCAGTTGGCCGGCAGGTGACCGGGGCAGTGCGACCCGAAGCGGCCACTGGTGGCCGGTTTGCTCCGAGCCCGCCACGACGAAGCCCGACACCAGGCCGGGCTTCATCGAAGCGTTGTCGTTGGAGCGGCTCGTACCAAAGCCACTACATTGATCTTGCAGTCCTCTGTATCCCCGCGAAGGACTCAATGCGGCGATAGCCCAGCGAGCAGTTCATCAAGCTGCCCGAACGTCTCGCCCAGCATTTCCTGCGCGCCGGTGCCGGCCTCATCGAGCGCTTCCTTCGTGGGATACAGCTCGCTCAGGACGAGCAGCGTCTTTCCATCGCGCTCTTCGAACGTCACGGTGGTGACGGACCCCGCGTCGCCGCTTTCCTCGTTTGTCCAGACGATGCGCTTGTCGGGCACCACGTCGAGATACTTGCCGAAAAACGCCATCGCTTTCTCGGGATCGTCGCCGAACACCAGGCGGTACTTGCCGCCGGTGCGCACGTCCATGTCGCACGAGCGAAGGGTCATACCCATGGAGCGGGGTGCCCACCACTTCTTGAAAAGCTCAGGTCTGGACCACGCCTCAAACACGAGCCGCGCGGGCGCGTCGAACGTCCGCGTGACGACGACCTCGCGATCCGACTTCTTCTGCACCGTCGTGCGGTGGAATTCACTTTCTTCTCTTGCGACCACGGCCGTTCTCCTGTCGTTGGAGTTCATCGATGACACTGTCCAGCGCTGCAAAACGCTGGTCCCACACTTGGCGGTAACGCGCGATCCACGCCATTTCCTCCTCGAGACGGCAAGGGCCGATGCGGCACGTGCGCACGCGGCCGACCTTTTCGGTGGTCACGAGGCCGGCCGACTCGAGCACGCTGACGTGTTTCTTCATGCCCGTGAGGGTCATTTCGAACTTGTCGGCGAGGTCGGAAATAGAAGCGTCGCCGCGGGCAAGCTGGTCGAGGACGCCACGACGGGTGGCGTCGGCGAGGGCGGCGAAGGAAGCACTGAAGCCTGACGGTGAACACTGAACCATGTGGTTCAGTTTAGAAGGGCTGGCGACGGTCATGCAAGGGGTACCTCGCCGTCGCCGGCACCGGTCCTGGAACCCACTTTTCGACGAAACACGTCGCTAAATCAGCGAACCTGTTTCCGGCTCGCTCGGCCCGACTCCAGGCCGTCCGTCTGCCGGTGAGGATCGGACATGGGGCGAAAGGCCGACCAGCGAAGGCAGCTATGACGCCGTGACTTCATCAGTCGACGAGCACTCGGCCAACTGTGGGCTCCCGCCCTTCCAGCGTGTTTGGCGGGCAGAGTGGTTGATTGCGAGGCGCTCGACATTCGGGCTTCCCTTCCCCGGCGAAGGCGCACCGTCGCCACGGACCAGCCGCGGGAGCACTCCACGACAATCAAAAACTACCAATTCCTGTCAAAACTGCAACCAGCATAAAATGTCATTTTGCCAACTTATGTTGGTTTGACCAGCATAGACAATCGCGGACTTGGGGATGGGCCCACCAGGACTCGAACCTGGAACCAAGGGATTCGCGTGATCCGGGGATTTCTGCCCGGCGCGGACTATCTCTTCGCCCGCAACTTTCGTTGTGAGGGCGCGGGACGCTCTAGCCTGTCATCAAGGGCACTCGAGCCCTCAGGTAGTCTCTGCACCTTCCGTCGGTGTACCGACGGCTTGGCTCAGGATTGCCACCGGCCGAACCGCTGAGGTTTCCCTGAATTCGTCCCGATCCCGTCCGCGGCTTTCGCCGCGGCGGCACCTTCCGATGAGTCCCCTGCTCTAACCGATTGAGCTATAGGCCCATACTGCCTGCAAATAGTAGACGAGGCGTGTCGAACGCGCCATTCGTGGGTGGCTGGCGATCACGACCCGCAGCCTGCGCTTCGTTGGCTCGTCCCGCCACGCACGTCGCGGTGATGCAGCCGACCGGCGAACCGCGCCCTCCGCGACAAGACTTTCCCATCGCGTTACCCTGCTGCGGCCGCACGCGTCCCGCAGCGTGCCCGCGCCGCCCGGATTTCCACGCATGTTGACGAGCATCCGCACCACCGCTCCGTTGCTGTCGAGCACCGTGTTCCTGTTGATGGGCGTCGGGCTGCTGCACACGCACATCGCGCTCGAGGGCAAGGGGCTGGGATTTTCGGTCGCAATGATCGGAATCCTGACGTCGGGTTATTACACCGGCTTCCTGGTGGGCACCTACACCGTGCCGAAGCTGACGCACCGTTTCGGCCACATCCGCACCTTCGCCTTCTGCACCGCCTTGCTGGCGGTGGTGGTGTTGGTGCAGGCGCTCACTTCGGTCTATGGAGTCTGGTTGGTTCTCCGGGTCCTGCAGGGGCTGCTGCTGGTCGGCTTGTACGCGATCATCGAAAGCTGGCTCAACGCCGCCGCCGAGCCGGGGCACCGCAGCTCGGTGTTTGCGATCTACATGATGCTGAACCTCGGTGCCAGCGCGGCGGCACAGCAGTTGCTGCGCCTGCATGGCGAAGGCTTTGTTTTGTTCTGCGTGATTGCGATCCTTGTCTGCATCGCGAGCCTGCCGGTGGTCGCGACCCCGCAGCCGCAGCCGAGCCTCCACTCGGCACCGGGGGTGCAGGTCGGACGCATGTTTCGTTTGGTGCCGACCGCGCTGGTCAGCGCATTGATCTCGGGGCTGGTGCTGGGCGCGTTCTGGGGGCTGTTGCCGTTGTATGCGGCCGCGCGCGGCCTTACACCGGACGCAGTCGGTACCTACATGAGCGTTGCCATCGCGGGGGGCGTCGCCTTGCAGTGGCCGCTGGGGCGCCTGTCCGACCGCATCGATCGCCGGCTCGCACTCGCCCTGATCGCCGCGGTTGCGGCGTTGGCCGCGCTGGCCAACCTGGTGCTGCCGTCGGCCGGCCACGTCATCGCGATGCTGCTGGTATTTGCGTTCGGCGGCATGAGCTTTGCCGTGTATCCGATCGCGGTGGCGCACCTGGTGGATTACCTGCGGCGCGACGAGTTGCTGTCGGGATCAAGCACGGTGCTGCTGGTGAATGGCATTGGCTCGGCGGTGGGGCCGCTCGCGGCCGGCGCCCTGATGACGCTGACGCGGCCCGAATTCCTGTTCGGCTGGTTCGCGGTGCTCGATGGCGTGCTGGCCGGCTACGCGCTGTACCGCTTCGCGCGTCGCAAGCGCGAGGTCACGCAGGAGGACCATTTCGTGCCGCTGGTGCAAACGACCGCGGGCGCGCTGGACCTGCATCCGGATACGCCGGACCGCCAGCGCAAACCGGCCTGAGCGGTTGCCGCCGGATCACACTGCGGTGGTCGGCGTCGTCGCGTTCACCGCGTTGCGCAAGGCGCCGCGCAAGGTGCGCTTTTCGGCTTCTTCCAGTTTGCGGCCCAGCAATTCGCTGGCGCGCAGCAGCAGTTCGCGATCGAGTTCGTGCGGCAGCGGCGTGCGTTCGGGCAGCGCCAGGATCAGTTCGCGTTGCGTCGTATCCAGCGTTGCCGCGTATTCGTTCGCGAGTTCCTGCATGCGTGCCAGGTTGTGCGCGACATCGGCATCCACCGCCGCGGCTTCGGCTTCCGCGACGGGCGTGCCTGCGTATTCGCGACGGAACAGGAATTGCCCGAGCGCGGCGGCGTCGAGTTGGCGGCGGGTATCGGCTTCGCGTTGCAGCGCGGCGGACTGGTTGCCGGACGGGTCTTTCGGCTCGACGCCGAGCAGGTGCACGCGGATGCCGTGTTCCTGCGCCTGTTGCACGCCGACGCGCAGGTCTTCATCGCCGGCCAGCAGCAGCGCGTCGGAGATCGCCCGATTGCGCGCGAGGTTGGTGAGATCGGAGAAGATCAGTCCATCCACGCCTTTCTGTTCGCCCGACTGGTTCACGAAGCCGAGCCGCAGCTTGACGTTGTCAAGGTAGGCCATCGCGAGGTGCGCGGCGGTGGGCCCGGAGTTGGTGCCGTCGTACCAGTAGATGCGCAGCAGCGGACAGCCGCCGATGGTTTCCGCGACCTGCGCGAGGTACTGGGCGAACTCGGCGTTGGCGAGCCGCAGTTCGCCGCGCCGGAGCGGAGTGCCGAACAACAGTTCGCTGGCGGATGCGTAGAAGTAACCGGCGTCAACGAAAACGGCGATGCGGTTCATGGACGACGAGCCTCATTGAGAGCGGCCGTCATTCCGGCGAAAGCCGGAATCCATTTGGTTTGAAAGCAAGATCACAATGGATCCCGGGTTCTGCAGTGCGCTGCGCGCACCGCAGCCCCGGAATGACGACAAGAGTTTTACGCTGTCCCCCGAGTCCCGAGTCCCGAGTCCCGAGTCCCGAGTCCCGAGTCCCGAGTCCCGGGTTCCGGCTCTTACTCGAAATCGAGGAACGAGCGAAGCTGTTCGCTGCGCGACGGATGCCGCAGCTTGCGCAGCGCCTTGGCCTCGATCTGGCGGATGCGCTCGCGGGTGACGTCGAACTGCTTGCCAACTTCTTCCAGGGTGTGGTCGGTGTTCATGTCGATGCCGAAGCGCATGCGCAGCACCTTGGCTTCGCGCGGGGTCAGGCCCGCCAGCACGTCGCGCACGGTTTCGGTGAGGCCGGTGTCGGTCGCCGATTCCACCGGCGAGCCGGCGTTCTGGTCCTCGATGAAGTCGCCGAGATGGGAATCCTCGTCGTCGCCGATCGGGGTTTCCATCGAGATCGGCTCCTTGGCGATCTTCAGCACCTTGCGGATCTTGTCCTCGGGCATTTCCATCGCCACGGCCAGTTCTTCCGGCGTCGGTTCGCGGCCGTACAACTGCAGCATCTGGCGTGAAATGCGGTTCAGCTTGTTGATCGTCTCGATCATGTGCACCGGGATGCGGATGGTGCGCGCCTGGTCGGCGATCGAACGGGTGATGGCCTGGCGGATCCACCACGTCGCGTAGGTACTGAACTTGTAGCCGCGGCGGTATTCGAACTTGTCGACGGCCTTCATCAGGCCGATGTTGCCTTCCTGGATCAGGTCCAGGAACTGCAGGCCGCGGTTGGTGTATTTCTTGGCGATGGAAATCACCAGGCGGAGGTTGGCCTCGACCATTTCCTTCTTGGCGCGGCGGGCCTTGGCCTCGCCGATCGACATCGCGCGGTTGATTTCCTTGATGTCGGTGAGCGGCAGGTACAGCGCGCGTTCGATCTCGGTGAGCTTCTGCTGTTCGAGCAGGATGTCGTCGCGATGGGTCTTGATCGCCGGCACCCACTTCTGGCGCTTGCGCGCGAGCTCGTTGGTCCAGTCCAGGTTGGTTTCGTTGGACGGGAACAGTTCGATGAATTCCCGGCGCGGCATGTGCGCCTGGCGCACGCACACGTCCATGATCACCCGTTCGTGCTGGCGGATCGCCGCCACCACTTCGCGCAGCTTGCGCACGAAACCGTCGATCAGCGCGGAGGGAAGCTTGAGCTTCAGGAATTCCTCGCCCATTTTCTCGCGCAGCTTCTGCGACTTCTTGTCGACGACGCCGTATTTGTCGGCGGTCTTCTGGAATTTGCCGTACAGCTCGCGCAGCACGTCCATGCGGCGCGCGACCTCGACCGGATCGGGGCCGCTGGGGCCAGACGACTCCTCGTCGCCGCCCGAGGCATCGTCGTCCTCGTCCTCGTCGTCATCGGGTTCGTCGTTGCTGTCGTCCGACGCGGATTGCGACTCCGGCTGCGACACGCCGAATTCCTCGGCCGGGATTTCCTGGTCGGCAAAGCCGGCCAGGATTTCGCTCATGCGGCGCTTGCCGTCGAGGTGCAGGTCATATTCTTCGAGCAGCAGGCCGATCGCCCACGGGAAGCTCGACAGCGCGGTCTGCACCTGCGTCAGGCCTTCCTCGATGCGCTTGGCGATCGCGATTTCGCCTTCGCGGGTCAACAGCTCAACGGTACCCATTTCGCGCATGTACATGCGCACCGGATCGGTAGTGCGGCCGACTTCGGCATCGACCGCCGACAGCAGCGCGACCGCTTCCTCGGTGGCGGTTTCGTCGTCCTCGCCGCCGACCGGACCTTCGGCGCTGATCAGGTCGGTATCGGGTGCGATTTCGTGCACCTCGATGCCCATGCCGTTGATCATGCCGATGATGTCTTCGATCTGTTCCGGATCGACGATGTCGTCGGGCAGGTGGTCGTTCACCTCGGCGTAAGTCAGGTAACCCTGCTCACGGCCCTTGGTGATCAGCTGCTTGATTTCGGATTGCTGCGAGGGGA
>Ga0207652_10001745_pt1 | contig 18970 bp, 19 predicted proteins | sample KBSC63BmetaG_FD_184334 | JGI IMG/M metagenome (GOLD analysis project Ga0207652, IMG submission 184334) | Corn rhizosphere microbial communities from Kellogg Biological Station, Michigan, USA - KBS C6-3B metaG (SPAdes) (version 2) | ecosystem: Host-associated > Plants > Roots > Rhizosphere ... | reverse complement strand
CAGAAGTCACCAACCGTACAAATGGTGACTCACTATTAAATTCTGCCAAAGAAGATATATCTAATAAAAGCACGAATATTATCGCAGATGGCAGTTCTGATACTAAATATCCAACTGTAAAAAGTGTAAAGGATTATGTAGATGCTTTTTCCTCGGGAAGTAATACAGATATCTCAGCAGAGGTTGCAAATCGTATCGCTGGTGATTCAACGTTAACTTCAAATCTGTTGGCTGAATCCTCTGACCGCACTACCGCTGATTCAACAGAAACTGCAAACCGAAAAAATGCTGACTCATTATTAAATTCTGCTAAAGAAGATTTAGCCAATAAAAGCACGAATATTATCGCAGATGGTAGTTCTGATACTAAATATCCAACTGTAAAAAGTGTAAAGGATTATGTAGATGCTTTTTCCTCGGGAAGTAATACAGATATCTCAGCAGAGGTCGCAAATCGTATCGCTGGTGATTCAACGTTAACTTCAAATCTGTTGGCTGAATCCTCTGACCGCACTACCGCTGATTCAACAGAAACTGCAAACCGTACAGATGCTGACAATTTATTAGCCTTTAACCTTTCAACAGAGGTAATCAATCGTAATATTGCTGATTCAGCATTGACTGCAAATCTAAGCACAGAAGTCACCAACCGTACAAATGGTGACTCACTATTAAATTCTGCCAAAGAAGATATATCTAATAAAAGCACGAATATTATCGCAGATGGCAGTTCTGATACTAAATATCCAACTGTAAAAAGTGTTAAGGATTATGTAGATGCTTTTTCTTTGGGAAGTAATACAGACATCTCAGCAGAGATTGCCAATCGCATCGCCGGGGATTCAACGTTAACATCGTCCTTGTCATTAGAATCCTCTGACCGCACTACCGCTGATTCAACTGAAATTGCAAACCGAAAAAATGCTGACTCACTATTAAATTCAGCTAAAGAAGATTTAGCCAATAAAAGCACCAATATTATCGCAGATGGCAGTTCTGATACTAAATATCCAACTGTAAAAAGTGTAAAGGATTATGTAGATGCTTTTTCCTTGGGAAGTAATACAGATATCTCAGCAGAGGTTGCAAATCGTATCGCTGGTGATTCAACGTTAACTTCAAATCTATCGGCTGAATCCCATGGCCGCACTACCGCTGATTCAACAGAAACTGCAAACCGCACAGAGGCAGATGCAACGATCACCAATAATTTAAATAATGAAGTTACAAGAGCTACTGCTGTAGAGGCAACAAAAGAAAATGTCGCAAACAAAAGTACCGACATTGCTACCGATGCGACTTCTGATATAAAATACCCAAGCGTAAAATCGGTAAAAAATTATTTAGACTCTACAGCAGCAGTAATTTCTGTACAAATCGCTACAGCAATAACAAACGCTACAATTTCCCAGGGTGCTTTAACTACCAAGATGGCAACAGAAACAACCAACCGGATTTATGCTGATTCAACAATTACAAGCAATTTAAATAATGAAATAGCAAGAGCAACGACAGCTGAAACATTGTTAGGTACGACCAAAGAAAACGTAGTCAATAAAAGTACTAATATTAGTACTGATGCCGCTTCTGATACCAAATACCCAAGTGTAAAATCAGTTAAACATTATGTGGATTCTACTTCTACCGGAAGCTCTGCTGCACTGACTACTGAAGTAAACAGGGCAACGGCAGCCGAAGGTGTGTTGACAACTAACCTGAATACAGAAATCACAAATCGGGTTACATCCGATTCAACAACTAATTCTAACCTGGATAATGAAGTTACAAGAGCCACAACAGCTGAAGCATTATTAACAACAACAAAAGAAGATGTGGCTAATAAATCAACATCAACTGCGCTTGGAACAAGTGATGTTTTGTTTCCTACGCAAAATGCGGTTAAAACTTATGTAGATACAAAAGACACAGCGACTCAAACTGCAATGAACATGAAAGTGAACATTGCGGATACCGCAGCCATGTTATTGCCTTATGCTAAACAGGCAGCAAGTCTGGTGCGGGAAGTTGATGATGAATTTACCGCCACTGCTGCTCAAATAACCTTTCCCCTTACCCAGGTACCATCGGTAAACAGTAAAGTAAAAATGTATATCAATGGAATAAGAATTAGTAAAAATGCCCATAAGATGAGCAATAATACACTGACTTATATGCCCGCATATAATGGCAACTATGCATTAGCAGTTGGTGACAGAGTTCAATTTGATTATTACTATTAATCCCTACATTCTGAAACAATGAAATTATTCATTTTTATATTATTGGGGTTGGGATTTCTAAAAAGTGCTATCGCTCAAAACACATTGGATAAAATAGGACTTACGGCCAGTAATCCTGCCGCTTCTTCTTACTCCCTACGGCAGTTGAGCAGTAGCTATGCAGGTTATGCTATACAGGTAAGGCGGAGTAGTGATAACGCCACTATGGATATCGGTTTCCTTGCTGGTAATTTAGATACAACAACCCTAAAAACTTTTGTAGGGTCCAATAACGCTTATGTAAGTATCTGGTACGACCAAAGCGGAAGCGGGAGGAATGCATCCCAAGCCAATACTTCGCTTCAACCATGCATTGTATTATCTGGAGTAATCTACAGGCAAAACAATTTACCTACTGTATATTTTAATGGAAGTAACAGGTTATCAACAGTAGCTTTTACAAATGGCTATCCTAATGCTTTTACACTGGCCATTTGCGCAGGGGTTAAAACCAATACTACTTATTCCACTTTTGGAAATAAAACAAACAATAACCTTCCTGGCCCCTGGGATATATACAATAGTGCATTTTTGATTTCTAATGGGGTTGGGGCCTCGGCCTTTAGCTTAAATACACCTATCAATAGCACTACGGGGTTCGCGCAGTGGACATTTCAATCCGACGCTACTTCAGCATCGGCGTATGTAAATGGTATAGCTAATGGTTCCGGGTCGCCAGTTTCATGCTCCGATGCCAGTATTGCTACGGCTATCATTTTGGGGTCAAGAACAGACGGCGCTACCTCATTGAATGGGTGGATCAGCGAATTCATTACTTTTCCGGCAGTTTTATCTGCAACAGACCGTCAAACGACTGAAAGCAACCAGGCTGCCTATTATAACATCATTTCTATTTTGACGCAGCCGTCTGCTGTAAGCCAAACTGTTTGCAGAAACGGAACCGCAACCGGGCTTAGTATTACTACAACCGGCGCCGTATCATACCAATGGTACAGCAATAGCGCCAATAGCAATGCAGGTGGAACCTTAATTAGCGGAGCTAGTAACAGCACTTATACTCCTCTAACTACAAATACCGGAACATCCTATTACTATGTGGAAGTGAGCGATGGAAACAGTTCCATCAAAAGCAATGTGTCCGGTGCTGTTGTTGTTCAGGATGCGGTATCAGCTTCCGTAACAGGTAATGATCCTACATGTCTTACAAATGGAAGTGTTGTTATTACTAATCCGCAAGGTTTAATAGCAAAATATATAACTACTGATTTTTCAGCTTTACCTACGGGTGCTACTTTATGGGGAAGCGCAACAATAAACGGAGGTGAATGTACTCTGACACCAGCACAATCAGGTACTCAAGGTTATATAGCCTTTCCTGTTGTGGCTGCTGCTCCATCTGCCTTTACAGCAACATTCGATTATCGTGTAGCAGATGGTTCTGGCGCTGACGGCACCAGTTTTAATTATGGTACGCTTGCTCCGGGGGCTAATTTTGAATACGGCATCGTAACAGGTCTTGTCGTACGATTAATTGAGTATGGCAGTTCACGTGTAGAAGTTGCCTATAATGGCACTACTATTACCTCTGTTCCTTTTGCATTGATCAATACAAATTACCGCACCTGCATTGTTTCGGTTTCTGCCGATAATAAAATATCAATGACTATTGGCGGCACAGAGGTGTTTACGAATGTGTCTCTTCCTGCTAATTTTGGTACGGCTGATAAATCTGCATGGCAATTTGCTTTCGCAAGTAGAAGCGGTGGGGCGAATGATAAACACAGTATTAAAAATGTAACCATAGCCAGCGATCAGTTGCTATTTAGTATAGACGGACTTACATGGCAGACCGAAACAAGCTTTTCGGTTCCAGCCGGAACTTATTCAGTACAGGGGAAACTGGAAAATAATCTTGCCGGTTGTGCAATAACTAATTTAGGAAATATTACACTTATAGCACCTCCTTCGCCTACAGCCGCTATCAGCGGCACCACTACAGCATTTGATAGTGTTACATTAACAGCATCAGGTGGCGTTTCCTACGAATGGTCAGGTGGCAATTCACTTAATACTGCCCAAAATACCTTTACTACAAGCGGGAAGTATAGCGTAACTGTTACAAATGCGGATGGCTGCACAGATACTGCCAATACAATAGTAACCATTCACCTTTTAGGCTTAACTAAATATGGAAGCATCTCATTTGATAGTGTAAGTAACGTGAACGAAAATGGCGCAATAGGCAAAAACTCAAAAGTAGATAGATATGGTAAGATCCGGAATGCTGCCGGACTCAATGGATTAACTGCTGCCAATGCTGCTGCGAGCGCTTACGAGATTAAACAAAAGTTTCCTTCCTCTGCAGATGGTTATTATTGGATTAAAAACCCTAACATTAATGGTGGCGCTCCTTTTAAGATCTATGCTGATATGACAACCGATGGCGGTGGCTGGACTTTAATAATGTGTAATGCAAGTAATGCCGGCTGGACTTATGCCAATGCAATTTCACTCAATTCCACTACGCCTTCAATTAATTCAAATTATTCAATTATTGGCTGGGCGGATTATATTAAAAAAAGCGCCAGCGGTTTTCAATACATGATTGATGCAAATACAAGAAAAAGCAACGGCGGTATCTGGACGGCAAACGGAAACTACACTTTTCTGAAAGGAGACAATACGCAAACAGATATTACCCTTAATACCAAATTCGGAAGCTGGACCTATAATGATGGCGGAATCGAACAGAGAATGCCCTGGTACTCTAACTGCAGCGGGTATGTCACCACAAGTACTGATTGTGGCGGCGGTAGCTGGTGGGGCACTTTAATTTCTAACAGCGGCTGGACCCCCGCTCCGTGGATTAGTAACGGATGTGGCACAGAAGGCTGTATGCCCAACCCCGGAATTATCTGGTATTGGGTAAGGTAGAAAAATAATGGCTTCCCCAGAAGAATTAATAGAACCGAAAAGGATAAGATAAACGGTTGCCGTAAGCGCTATTAAAAGAAAACTGGCTGTAGTTATTTGGAATATTGTTGTCAAACAAATCCCTTATAATCCACCAACCCAATATTTAAAAATCCCCTAATGGGTAAACTGCGTATTCTTTAAAATTGTTATCACTATTTACAAAAGATTGATCAGATAGATTCTATAGAACGTAACCGCATATTCATCAAAAAAAATGTTATTCCTATTGAAGACACTTATAAAGAATCGTTTTTAAGTTTGATTAACAATAAAAATCTTTTATAAGTAAAACGCAAATAAAAACAATACTCAAGCCTCTTTATATTTTTTGAGGATACAGTGTAATAAAACTAGGGAGTTGCTATCATCGCGCACCAACAACTTCCTTGATTTTTGGCAGAAGGAACGATAGTTGATCCCTCCTCCCCCTTAACTGTTGTACCTGGGACATAAGGACCAGGAAATCAGCTTTTAACTACCTCAACAGTAACTGATCATCAAACTATCCCAACTGCCTACAACTTAGGATATAACAAAAGACATTTACTTTCCCATTATTTCTGAAAGCAATAAATATTTATTGTTTATCAATAATTATTTATTATGTTTGCAGTGTAAAATAAATTTGTAGAATCATTATGAAAAGAATTTCAATAGTATTTCTTCAGGCAGTCATCGTGCTTATCGGCATTGTAGCACTTGCCATTATGATTCGGCTTCCCCTGACCGAGGGAAGAGCCGCAAACTTAGACTTGTTCAGCATTTACGCTGACCCATTCATCTTGTATGGATACGCAGCATCAATCGCTTTTTTTGTTGCGCTGTACAAGGCGTTCAAATTGCTTGGATACATCGGGCAAAATAAAGTATTCTCATCAAGCTCTGTTAAGGCTTTAAAGAGTATAAAGTATTGCGCAATCGTGCTAAGCATTTTAATTGTGTTAGCAGGACTATACATTAAACTATTTCACAGTAAAGAAGATGACCCTGCGGGTTTTCTTGCCATGAGTATCGTGACAACTTTTGTTTCTATTGTAGTTGCAACTGCTGCGGCCATATTTGAAAAACTCTTGCAAACTGCCATAGATATGAAATCTGAAAATGACTTAACAATTTAAGCTATGCCAATTATTGTAAACTTAGACGTGATGATGGCAAAGCGAAAAATTTCTCTGAATGAGCTTTCTGAAAGAGTTGATTTGACATTATCTAACCTTTCTATCTTAAAGACAGGGAAGGCGAGAGCAATTCGTTTTAGCACCTTAGAGGCAATTTGTAAAGCATTAGACTGCCAGCCAGGTGACATTTTGGAATATGTAAATAACGAAAAAAAAACAACGAACCGCTAATAAAAGATTCCTATGTACCTTAAGCCGAGGAGCTATTATGGTAGATTTTTTTTAAATTTCTTTTGAAAGAGAAAGATTTAAAAAATGGATTTAAACCTTGCCCTTCTCAAGAGCTTTTGAATGCAGACGGTTCATGTGTACCGTAACAACATTTCGAACTTAAGCTCAACAAGCGCATCAGAAATGATTAATTGGAATGATAGCGTAAAAGAGGCTAAAATTAGTACTGAAACAAAATTCGAAAGTAGGTAAATAAAGTAATCGTTTGCTGCTCATGCTTACATACAAATATTGAGTAACTAATCCGTTCATTTATTACCTGCTTTCAAATAATCCTCAACAGCTTGTGGATTGTCTCCTACTTGCCTGACTACCTTTTTTAATTGATTTGAAGTAACTCCAAATTTCTTTGACCAATAAAGTACTTCATAATCTTCTGATAAACTAATTCTATCTCTATCAGGGCTTCCAACTTGATCTTTATTATCTGCCATAATTTAAGGTTTTAAAAATTAAAGACAAGTGCTGTGCCAAAAACTGGCATGTATTTTATGAGTAATCTTTAAAATTAGTGTATGCCTGAGTTAACTGACAAGAGCGAAAAGCAACCCTCTATTAAGGATTTAACTTCTAAAGCCATGGAAGCTGAAACGGCAAAAGACACTTCTTCGGCCATTGACTTGTACAACGCGATTTTAAAAATAAATCCGTTGCAGAGTTATCCTTATGAGCGGTTAATGAAAATATATCGTAAGGAAAAGGATTTTAAAAAAGAGCTTTCAACAATTGACTCCGGTATAAAAGTCTTTGAAAAATTTTATAAAGAACATCCATCTACAACTTCAGGTAAAATAAGAGAGATAAGTGAAAAATTAAATAAAGCATTCCATCTGGTTGATAAAAAAGGGAATTCGCTCTACAACCCTGAACCAATTGGGAGTTGGCAAAAAAGGAAACAGACCGATGAGAAAAAATTAGAGAAAGAAAGCAAAAAGAAAAAATAAGAATCCTGGTTATTTATTGCTTTACTCATGTTTATTATAGAATTGGGCTTCCCTTCTTTTCATTAGTGCTAAATTAGATTGATTGAAAATGAAATCATTCTGGCATGGCTTTTATTCCATAAAAAAATAATGTCATTAACTAAGTACAAAGAAAAGCGTTCATTCGATAAAACTCCCGAACCTGTTGGTGGTAAGCCTTCCGGAAATAAATTGCACTTCGTTGTACAAAAACACCACGCTTCTCATCTTCATTATGATTTCCGTCTCGAACTGAGGGGCGTTTTAAAAAGCTGGGCTGTTCCAAAAGGGTTATCAATGAATCCAGCGGATAAAAGGCTGGCCATGCTTGTCGAAGATCATCCGTGGGATTATCGCAACTTTGAAGGCATCATACCTTCAGGATATGGTGCAGGAACTGTTATTGTTTGGGATGAGGGCACTTATGAAACTACTGCTATAAAAGAAAAAGATAAAAAGGCACAGGAACATTCAATTACTTCACAGTTTTGGAAAGGAACTATTGAATTTACCTTACACGGGCACAAATTAAAAGGCGGATTTAAAATTTCACGGGCGAAAGATAAGGGAGAGAATGTGTGGTATCTGCAAAAATTAAAAGACGCTTATTCCAATACAAAAGATATTAATGAAAAAGAAAAATCCGTCTTATCACACAAAACACTGGAGGAGGTAAAAGCGCATCCAGAAAAAGAATGGGAAAGCAACCGGGCAAAAAAAACCGAACCTGCAAAAGAAACAGCTATCGAAGTAGAAAACACCATTAAAACAGAACTTTTAAGCCTGCTGAAAAAAGGAAAGAAAGCAAAATTTTTATCCGGAATAAAACCGATGTTGAGTACTTTGATCAGAGAACCATTTGATGATCCGGAGTTTTTATTTGAAGTAAAATTAGATGGCTATCGTCTCATTGCTTACCTGCAAAAAGGAAAAGTAACATTAAGCTCCCGAAGCGGTTTGAATTATACAAAAAAGTATCCTTCAGTTGCAGAATCCTTATCGGCGCTGGATTTGGACGTAATTCTTGATGGTGAGCTTGTAGCGCTGAATGACGAAGGCAAACCGGATTTTGATGCTTTACAAAAAAATAATGGCAAAAATCCATTGGTATTTTATGTCTTTGATATCCTTTGGTGCGAAGGTTATGAACTAATAGATCTTCCATTAACTGAGCGAAAAGAAATTCTTTCTAAAGCGATTACTTTTAATAACGTAATAAAATACAGTAATGATTTCGAGGAAGGCAAGCAGCTTTTTGAGTTGATTAAAAAACAGGAAATGGAAGGCATCGTTGCCAAAAGAAAAGACAGCAAATATGAACCCGGCAAACGCAGCAGACATTGGCTAAAACTTCCAACCGAAAAAAGGCAGGAGTTTGTAATTGGTGGATGGACAGAATCTGACAGTGCCGCACCATTTGCTTCTTTGCTTTTTGGTTATTACGAAGATGGAAAATTAATTTACCAGGGCCATGCAGGTGGTGGCTACAAAGCAAAACAGAAGCAGAAAATACAAGAAAGATTACAACCGCTTGAAATAAAGAAAAACCCCTTCTCAAATAAAGTAGATACGGATAGAAAAGTGCATTATGTAAAACCGGAACTTATAGCGAATATAAAATTTGCCACTTATACCAGCTCTGGCAAGATCAGAAAACCCGCTATATTCCTTGGTTTCAGGGAAGATAAAAAGCCGAAACAGGTTGTTGAAGAAAAGCCTCTGCCACTTGGTGAAGTGGAAAATTTTTCAGAAACCAAAAAGGAAGAAGCTCCAACAGAAAGTAATTGGCGGATCTTGAAACAGGAAAAAATAAACAGCAGCGATACGTTTACAATTGACGGGAAAGATGTGCTGTTGACCAATGTAGAAAAAGAATTGTGGCCCTCAATTACCAAAGCGCAATTAATAGAGTATTATCATTCAGTTGCGCGCTACATTCTGCCTTATTTAAAAGGAAGGGCAGAATCTTTACACATCAAAAATATCAGTCCAACAGTGCCAGGGCTTTATATCAAAGACATGGAGGGCAATCAGCCTGAATGGGCTGAAATCTTTTCTACCCCCCGGAAGCATCCCAAAAAAGGAAAACGAAATATGATAGATTATTTGGTATGTAATGAAGAGGCAACCTTGCTTTACATGGTAAATCTTGGTTGCATAGATTTGAATCCCTGGACTTCGCGAATTGAAAATTATCAGCAACCTGATTTTATCATTATTGACCTCGATCCAACCGATAACGATTTTAAGAAAGTAATCAAAACTGCGTTAGCCGCAAAAGAAATTTTTGATAAACTAAAGATAAAAGCATTCCCCAAAACATCCGGTAAAACCGGGATGCATCTTTTTATTCCATGTGAAGGATTTTCCTTTCCGGATGCAAGAAAAATAGCCCTAAAAATTTGTAAGGAGATAAACAACATAGTGCCGGACATCTCCACTACAGAAAATACAATTTCAAAACGCGGCTCGAAACTTTTTATTGATTACAATCAAAATGATGAGGCAGATACGGTTTCTTCAGTTTATAGTGTAAGGCCTGCGCATACTCCAACTGTTTCCACGCCGCTGGAATGGAAGGAGATAAATGAAAGCCTTGATCCTAAAAAATTCGACATCAATGTTTTCAAGCGGGTAGAAAAGAAAGGTGATTTATTTAAAGCAGTAAACGAAGAAAAAATAAGGAAACATAATTCTAAAATTTTAAAACAATTTTTATGAACAATAACTTAATTGACTAAAAAACAAAGTGCTGGATTTTTTGGAAGCGCAACCTGGAAGAGTTAATCTTATTGAAGACAAAATAAGGCCGCACTTGTTCATTAATGAACTTTTCATTTACATAAAATATTTAAAAGAAGAGCTTTTAGAAACAGCCGATAAAATGGACTCTAAAAAAGAAAAATACTTTGAAATTTCAAGCAACAATTACTAAATGGCATCAACTATTAACGGCAAATTGCTTTGCAATTAAATGGTTTTTCAAATGAGATTGAAAATTTTTATAAAAGTTTAAATGAGGCAGAAATCGAATTACAGACGATTAATTTTTGAATCTTTCTCTTTCAAAAGAATTAAAAAAGAATCTATAGTAACTCCTCGACTTAAGGTACATAGTATGTAGAGGGCAGTTTTTATTCGTTTATTCTGTTTTTCAAGTCCATTCGTTCGTGCAAAATTCTCGTTATTTCAATAGTGTTATTATTTGATTTCCGATAAAATATAATGTGGCGATTTGCTTTTAATCCAAAAAGTTCATCTTTTATTTCTTCATAGTTTTTCCCAATGTTTGGATCGTCTGCAATATGTTGGCAGTTCTCAAGCAACATTTCGTAATACTTGTCAGCTTGCTTCTCTGACCATTTATCAAATGTGTAATCCCAAATTCTCGTCAAGTCTTCAACGGCTTTATTGGTTAATTTATATTTAGCCATTGCTTCTTCTTCTTGCTTTTAATTCTCGAAGATGTTTGTCTGGGGCAAAATCGTGCGCAATTCCGCTATCTATTCCTTCTTGGATTGCATTTCTCAATACAACAAATTTACTTTCTTCATCTTCTAAAAGCCGAAGCCCTGCACGAATGACTTCACTCACATTTTTATATCGACCGGCTGATACTTGACTGCTCACAAATTGGTCAAAATAGTTTCCGAGTGATATTGATGTATTTTTCATTTTATCAAACTTTCTTCAAAGTTACCAAAAATTGGTAAATGCGGAAATTTTTAGCCTTAAATTTCTAAGTCATTGGCTTCGATAAAATTACCACCAATGTTTTGGGCTTTGCGTTAAAAAATTAGACAAGGGTTGCCTCATTTTAATACCGAAAAAGAAAGGTTATAAAGTTGCAGTTATGGATAATACATGATGAATTTTTAAAACTAACTATAAGAAATGATAACTACATTGATCCGCTTATAAGATTTCAGATCACATACTTTACTCCTTAAACCTATCATTGAGGTCAAGCTTTTCTGCTATTTCACTTGAAAAATAAGTTTTCCCCAGTGAGAGGTGTTTTGATTGCCTCATCCATCTCCCCTTTTTTAAAGTTTTTCGAAAGGCCTCCACAAGCCTTTCAGTGGAACACAGTCTTTATAAAACAATTACTTTGATTGATTCAAGATACGATACCACTTTTATGGGCATCGTACAATTAGGCGCATTTAATAAAAAAGCAAAAGTGATCCCTGAAATTCCTTTTTCGACACAATTGCAAAACGTATTAAATTCCCTGGCAGCAGATGATTCAAAAAATGGAAAATTACTTTTTCACTTAAGGCAGTTCAACTTTGCCGAGTTGACTGGTACCACGAGTGAGAAAGGATACTGTTATCTGAGAGTTGATCTGTATTCGGAGAGTAATAGCGGGTATCAGAAAATAAGTTCAATAGATACGGTTATTTTTATAAAAGCCATGGATGTAACAAGATCTCTCTTCCGAAAAGCAAGTAAAATGATAACCGGTTTTATAGCGTACAATCTTGTCCGGAAACCTTCCGGCTCAAAGGATTACTCATTTGATGAAGTGGCGAAAATGGATAGTATTGAGAAGCGAAAAATTAAAGTTTACAATACTTCGGAATATACAGATGGCCTTTATTTAACGTGGCAATCTTTTATGAACCAGGTGCCTGACAAACCGATCATTATTGAAAAGGAAAATAACAAAGTAGTCTCGATGCAAATCTTAAATGAAAAAGGTAAAAAAGTTGTCTTACACCCGACAGACGCTTATGCCATTGTAGTTGAAGGAGAACCTTTCATAGCCACCGATTATGGATTTTACCTGTTGAAAAAAATAGATGATGATTTCAAATTTATCGGCAGAGCCCATACAAACGCAAGAGCCGGCGATGTAATTGCCGCTTCAGTTTTCTTTGGTATTATGGGCGGTGTGATGGCTACTGATGCCAGTGCAACTTTTGAAGTGAAGATCGATCATATTAACGGAGGATTGATCAGGCTTAGAGAAAGATACGGGAATTAGAGGACATTTTTAATTGGCATTGAATTATTTACAGGAAGGTTAAACTATCAGCAGTTAAATCCTACAATCCTACAATCGTGAAAATCCTGATTCAGACAAAGGAAGCAATAAAAAATCAACCAACTGGTTTGTGGTTTGTATGGATTGAGCCAGGAGGAAGTGGACATTGTATCTGAATCAGATTTAAGGATGATTCGATGAACAAGAAACTTTTCTTAAAGCGAAACATTTCAAAGGGTTGTAACTTTTATTGCTCACTGATCGTCTCAACAGGGCAAATCTTTTGAAGAAAATATTTCATGAATAATAACTAAACAATAATTTATTTGTACTATTGCTCCTATAATCTGTAATACAAAGTATAGATCATTTTCTCTGACTATTCTAAAACTAACTTAAATTCTTAACGTGATGAAACACTTATTTGCAACTTTCCTGATTTCCTGTCTTTTTTTTATTGGATGTAAAAAAGACATAATTACGATTCCTACGGCTGATTTTAGTTTTCGCGGCGACACTTCCTCTTTTTTCAAAATGGCTACATACGACACTTGTACCTTGATCAATAATTCAGTTAATTCAGACTCATCGTATTGGGACTTGGGTAATGGCAATATATCCAGGGATAAAAATGTTGTTTTAACCTATGCTAATTCCGGAACTTATAATATCAAGCTGACTGTAAAAGATAAAGATGGCCGGGAAACATCGACAACAAAAAAAGTAATAATCTTAGATCGGGTCTTAAAAAAGATTATCATAAAAAAAGTTTACTGGGACACCATTCCAAACAACATCCCAAATTTTAATTCCGTTTGGCCGACTTCAGCTACAGCAGATGTTTTTGTGAAAGTGCAAAAATTTTCATGGAACGATTCTGTTGCACCCTACAGCGGTTTAATGCCTAACTCACCAATACTTTATCAAAGCCCGATAATCCATAATGTTCCAAGTAATTCCGATACACCTTTTGAAATCGATGTACCAAATAAACTAATTGTTGATAAAAAAATGGTACTGGACAGGACTTTTGCAGTTAGTTTAATGGCAAATGACTCCAATAATATTACTTATAGTTTACAAAATAGTTTGGAAAGTGGATGTAGTTTTGGTATTCAAAAGGAGGATTTTTTAAACAACCAGTTCGTCGTCGTATGCAATTTATTTTGTTCAGTCGAGTTTTATTGTGATTTCGAATGAAAGATCATTCATTAGTAGAACCGGTTTCAATCTAAAAAAGAAAAACGACAAACCAACTTACCAGATAACCTTCAGACAAAAATGCAACATTTTATACGATCAGGTTGTCATCAAACAAAATACAAAAATGTATCGTAAATAATTCAGACTGATTTTGCTGGCTTTCTGCATTATTTCCTGTAAAAAGAAAATACATCCGTTTCATCGGGAATTATCGGTACCTGTGAATTAAGAACCAGTTTTGGTGGACAGGGCGGTGTGACTAATTATCAGCCGGAAATGGAACTTATTTAAAGTTTGCTGATACTAATACTACTATGGTAAAGTGACTGAAACTCTAAAAAGAAATTCGGAAACTGGAAAAGTTGATACATTATCTGTAAAAAAAGACAAATGAAAAGAAGATATATTTTAAAACTGCATATTTATTATTAGTTTTTTACTTAGCTCGTGTAAGGAAAAAAAAATAATCAAAATTGATTATTATAAAGGAAATCCAATTAAAAACTTAACAGTTTTTAGGAGGGATTCAAGTGGTCTAAAAATTATTTATTCGTTTTATGAAAATGGCGCATGACGAAAAGCCCCAATGGCTTGTGTTGGTTTTTAATATTGTAAAGTTTTTTTATATCATTTTCATTCCTCTAATTATCGGAATCATTTTAGTAAATCATTCTATTATTTAGTAGTCGAAAATTAATTCCCCAGCTTCCATTGCTTGCGCGTTTCGTGGGAATCTTACCTCTGAACACATTAATTCCTCGACATTAATGTACATAGGAACCTGCTGTTAACGGTTGTTTTTCGCATTTGGTCTAAATATTTCAACCTTAAAAAGTTTCAATTCATCGTTAAAACTCAAAGACATGACTTTATCATGTAAGACAATAAAATGTTCGTTCTTCCAATTTTTCGGTATGGGTCCAAACGATTTGACCTGTGCCACGAACCATAGCACAGTAATTTTTTTAATTTCATTTGTTCATTGCTTCATGAATATTTTTATCCTCTTTAAAATTGATTGAAGTGTCAGCAAAATTAAAGTGTAAATTTTCTATGATCCTATTGATCCAATCATTAAAATTTTTAAAAACAATCGGGGGATGTAAGCTGTGAATATTAATGTTTGTATACCCATTGGGATAATCGAAATATAGGAGGGTTCTCGCCTTATTAGAATTAAAATCTTCTAAAGGATGCGATCTTAATGAATCAAATGCTAATGAATTAATCTTTATTGAAAAAATATTAATAATCGATCGGCCTGAATCTGGAAGAATTGAATAATATAAAGTATCATTATTTGAATGAGAGTATCGCTTAAAAAAAAAGTGTCAGTTTGTGAAAATAAAACCGAAAAATATTTTGAGTTTGAGGGGTCTTCAAAGGAAAATTGGAAGTTTTTAAATTTCGTCAATTCACCACCTTTTCTAAAAGGGGAACATCCAGTTATATTATATAATTGAAATGTTAAAAGAATCTCTATAAAAACTAATACAAATTTATATACGCCAAATCTGTTTTTGTTTATTAATTGAGCAAACAATTTGAATATTTTTTTGAAAAAGGAGATACAAATATGGTAGGATTTTTGCAATTCTTCGATCATGTTTCAACTCATAGAACAATGGAAACAAAGTGGCCTTTCCCAAAACGCATTTTGTGAGCAGCAGTCAATGCGTTTTCATAAGTATTATTATTGGTATAAATGTTACTGGCGGCAACACGATGTTCGTCAGGATAGCATAGCAGGCTTTGTAAAGTTGAAAATAGAAAAACCGTTGTCTGCATCTTCAGTGGAGATTCATTTTCCAGGTGGCGTTCGCGTGCTTTTTCATAAACCGGTAAACAGCAATTATTTAAAAACGCGGATCAGTTAAGGGATGCTACATTTATCTGCATCCTGCAAATATTATTTACATCTTGGGCCGACAGATATGGGCAAGGGCTTTGATAGTTTGAGTGGCATCGTTACCTCAGAATTAAAGATGGATGTTTTAAACGGAGTGGTTTTTATTTTCATTAATAAAAAACACAACCAGGTAAAATTGCTTTTATGGGAAGGCGATGGCTTTGCTGTTTATTACAAAAGACTTGAAAAAGGCACCTATGAAATACCTGCTGTTTCAAAAAATAATACCGAATTTTCTATCAGCCATGAAGCACTTCAACACATTCTTCAGGGCGTCTCTTTAAAGAGTGTGCGCAAAGGGTAACGCACTTCCTGTACAAACTGTCAGCACGTATTTACTGATGTTTGATATTTCTATGATTTTGTCAATAAGTATTTTGTTTTCAACTTCTTTTCGTGTCCCAATTCCACTAGGAATCAAGAATACCTCTGTGCAGCCTGTTAAGGTTTCTAATTTTTCTGTCACGGCTCTTACACCATGTTTGTTTTTTATTTGACCACCGTTTAATGAATAAAACTTTACTGAGTATAAGTCGGTAAGTCGTCCAAATATTTCTACTGGTCCGAAAACGTCTAATGTTTCAAATTCGTCAAATAATAAAACTGCTATTTCCATATTGTTGTCTGCGAAAAATAGTCAACTGTTAGATGTGTCGTGATTGCCTGACCGCTAACGTTTAAATCTTGAGCTGATATTCAATGAACTTTCCGCCCGAACGTCAGCCCATTGAAAAACTACAGCCGAAGGGAAATACAAAAAGCCGATATTTGTTCGTCTGCTGGAACTATTGCTGATAGCCAACTACAGCCGATTGTTATCCCTTCAGCCGGCCTATTGCCAAACCTTTTGTTGCCTGCATGTGCTTTTCTGTTACCAGAAGGCTATTGCTATTTCTTGAGCTTTCTAAAAAACATGTTCCCATAATTGTCGGACTTGAAAACATAATAAAATTTTTTGTGTCCACGAAAATGTGGGTGCATATTTTATGACGTGATAAGTGGTGCCATTTTGAACTTTCCACAAGTCTGGCGGTCCGCACGAATAGCCGATTTTCTCTTTAAACGTCTTAATAATATTGTCTTTGTTTTTTACATAAAAAATGATAGTGTCGGTTGGTGTGATTGTAAACCAGTAATGGTCGTATTGCCATTTTGCATTTGTCCCAGGAAAGAAATTTGTGTCAATGCGATAATCTCCAATAATGTCACCCTTTGTTAAACGAATTGGTGTTCGATAGTGGTCTGCAATAATTCCGGTCAGTATTATAATAATTGTCAGTAACAAAACAATGCCCAAAATCTTTAAGGCTTTTGTCTTTTTGGTAATGAAAAAATATATAAGCAGTCCAAGTGTCGTTAAAATTAAGAGAGGAAAACCAAGGTTAAAACGAAATCCCATTGTCAGTAGTTGTTTAAATTATGTGTCCTGTCATTACAAGTTTTGAACTGTAAGTTGCCACGGCATTGCAGGCAACGTTTAAGGCTTGGCAATGGGCTGGAATTCATTGTACTTTTCGAACCTAAGGAATTGCCCGGCAGTTTGTTGTTTCTGTTCATATGCAAAGATATGAGCGAACAAAAAGATGAGATTTATTCGTCAGCCAGCATAGAAGCAAGCCGCTTGTTGGTGGGCATGTGCTTTTCTTTTTACTAAACTATGAACTTGAAATTAATTTGTCTTTTCAAATAGATTATCATTTCCGTCCAAATAGTTGTAGCTAAAAACGACCTGATTGTTACAAAATGAAATATAACCGATTAGATAACTACTAGGGGCGGTAAGGCCAAGTCCCCACATACTGTCCAAGACATTTAAATCCCAATTCCCTTGAGCTAAGACAAGTGAGTCTTCAAATAGACTATAGGTTGAATTAGAATTGAAAATTACTTTGATGTTTTTGGTAGTCGCTACGACTTTGCCATTAGAACCAAAACGCTGTTTTATTAACGTCCATGACCCGACGATTTTGTTGGAAATGGCTGCTGAGTCCAAATATTGAGGACTATTACATTGAATGAATGACTGTTCGTCCGTGTTATTCTTTTTGCAAGAAAAAAATAAAAGGCAGATTGTTATTATCAAAAGAGTCTGTTTCATTTCTTATTTTTTACGATTGACAATCAAAATGTCTGAAAACGTTGCATTAGGTGGTTTCATGTTTTTAACGCAGCGCTCAATTTATTAAAAACAAGAATTTTATTGATTCCTACTTTGACAGTAAAACAGAAACAGGACAGTACTGGAGTCGGAAGTTTATCAAAAAATTAGAAGACATGGATTGTGGTGGCAGTGCCGAACTTAAAGCCGCCCTGCAACTGAAAATACAGGATCATTTACACAAACGTGACTTGGTTTTACAAAGTAACCAGGCAATCCGCAAAATGTACAGGCAGGAAGCTTACTGGCCATTGATGCAATTAATACTGAGCATACCAGGCATTGGAGAGATCAACGCGGCAATCATACTGTTTGAACTGCAGGATATTTTAAGATTTAAAACATTCGATAATTTATGCAGCTATGCTGGCCTGGTACCCGATACAGACGACAGTGGCGAAACTAAAAAAAACAAGGGACTTACGCACCGGCGTAATACTTACTTACGGGAAGCCTTAATCGAAAGCAGTTGGATACTTGTAAAGTATCCTCACGGCCAACCACATCTTGCCATCAAAACTAATGAGAGATAGTTTTGCATAAAAAGAATAATCATGCGCAACAATCCCGAAGTACGGCAACAGATGTTTCAGATGATAGAACAATGGAAACAAAGTGGCCTTTCCCAAAACGCATTCTGTGAGCAGCAGTCAATGCGTTTTCATAAGTTTTATTATTGGTATAAATGTTACCGGCGGCAACACGATGTTCGTCAGGATAGCATAGCAGGCTTTGTAAAGTTGAAAATAGAAAAACCGTTGTCTGCATCTTCAGTGGAGATTCATTTTCCAGGTGGCGTTCGCGTGCTTTTTCATGAACCGGTAAGCAGCAATTATTTAAAAACGCTGATCAGTTAAGGGATGCTACATTTATCTGCATCCTGCAAATATTATTTACATCTTGGGCCGACAGATATGCGCAAGGGCTTTGATAGTTTGAGTGGCATCGTTACCTCAGAATTAAAGATGGATGTTTTAAACGGAGCGGTTTTTATTTTCATTAATAAAAAACACAATCAGGTAAAACTGCTTTTATGGGAAGGCGATGGCTTTGCTATCTATTATAAAAGACTTGAAAAAGGCACCTATGAAATACCTGCTGTTTCAAAAAATAATACAGAATT
>Ga0207652_10001744_pt1 | contig 18973 bp, 15 predicted proteins | sample KBSC63BmetaG_FD_184334 | JGI IMG/M metagenome (GOLD analysis project Ga0207652, IMG submission 184334) | Corn rhizosphere microbial communities from Kellogg Biological Station, Michigan, USA - KBS C6-3B metaG (SPAdes) (version 2) | ecosystem: Host-associated > Plants > Roots > Rhizosphere ... | reverse complement strand
GCTATGCCTGGGGTTACTGTAACAACGATCACCGCTGCAACGCCGGGATCCAGAACTACAGCTTCCACATGGACTACCTGTGGCAGTCGAACCTGGTGAAGAGCACGGTTCAGCTCGACTGGCACATCGGGGCGGGAGCGCGGGCGATTGTCTGGAACGGTGGCGGCGGCGGCGACTTCGCGCTGGGCGCGCGTATGCCCGTCGGCCTCGACCTGATGTTCACGAATCCGAACTTCGTCGAGATCTTCTTCGAGATCGCACCCGCCCTCTACATCCCCTTCGGCCTGAACTTCGAAGCGGGCCTGGGCGTCCGTTTCTACTTCTAGCTAGCGCTGGGATCGGTAACGACCGGGGGGCTCGTTCACTCCGGTCGCGGGGGCGCGAGCGGGGTAGGTGCCTCAACTGTGATGGGAACCCTCAAGGGTTCCCAAACCCTCCCGTGATGAGTAGCGCCGGGCAAAGCCCGTCGCCACTCGACGCGAGCGCTCAAACACCGCTAGCGCCTCGGGCCCGGATCTTCTTGTCGTAGGTTGCAGGGCGCTCGCGAACTGCGCGCGGCAAGGGGACCCACCCCACTCGCGCCTTCCCAACTTCCTCCGCTCAGTCGCTGAACACCGTTCTCCGGGCGACAAACGGGCGCCGCTCACGTCGAAGCGCTTCCGGTCCCCTCTCCTCGCGTAGCGAGGGGAGGGTTAGGGAGGGGAGTCCGGCCGCTGGTGCTACGACTGATCGATGATGTTGGCGTCGCCGATTTCCAGCTCGCCGGTGCTGTCGCTGGCCGGCGTCTCCTCGCCCGTGATGCCGGAGGGGATCCCGGAGACTTCCTGCGGCACCTCGGCAGCCACGGCCGCCTGGCCGCTGGCTCGACGGGCCTTCCAGCGAGAGAGAGCCTTCTCCAGTTCCTCGTAGGCGATCATGGAAGCAAAAGCCTACTACAACTTCGGGAGCCTTTCGCCCGCTGGAGAATCGGAGGGCGCAACCGCGCCCGGGTACAAGCAACGGAGGCTCGGCTTCGCCGAGCCGGCGTCGACCTGAAGGGGGGCTCGTAGGGGGGACGGCCCCCCTACGCTCCCCGCTCAGGCGTGAATCAGTTTCTTGTACTTGATGCGGTGGGGCTGCTCGGCGGCGGCGCCCAGGCGGCGCTTTCGGTCGGCTTCGTAGTCCTGGTAGTTCCCTTCGAACCAGACGGCCTGGCTGTCGCCCTCGAAGGCCAGGATGTGGGTGGCGATGCGGTCCAGGAACCAGCGGTCGTGGCTGATGACCACCACGCAGCCGGCGAACTGCAGCACGGCATCCTCCAGCGCGCGCAGCGTGTCCACGTCCAGATCGTTGGTCGGCTCGTCCAGCAGCAGCACGTTGCCGCCCGAGCGCAGCACCTTGGCCAGGTGGACGCGGTTGCGCTCGCCGCCCGACAGGTCCTTCACGCGCTTCTGCTGATCGGTGCCGCGGAAGTTGAAGCCCGACACGTACGCGCGCGCCGGGATCTTGCGCTTGCCAATCTCCAGGAACTCGGCCCCCTGCGCGATCTCGTCGAACACGGTCTTGTCGCCGGCCAGGGCGTCGCGGCTCTGATCGACGTAGGCGAACTTCACGGTGTCGCCGACCCGCAGCGAGCCCTTGTCCGGCTTCTCTTGCCCGACCAGCATGCGGAACATGGTGGTCTTGCCGGCGCCGTTCGGGCCGATGACGCCCACGATGCCGCCGCGGGGTAGGTTGAAAGAAAGGTTCTCGATCAGCAGGCGATCTCCGAACGACTTGCTCAGCCCCTCGGCCTTCACCACCAGCTCGCCCAGGCGCGGCCCGGGGGGAATGCTGATCTCGACGCCCTCGTCGCGCTTCTGGGTCTCCTCGGCCAGCATCTGCTCATACGCCGCCAGACGGGCCTTGCTCTTCGCCTGGCGCGCGCGCGGCGAGGCCTGCACCCACTCCAGCTCGCGGGCCAGCGTTCGCTGGCGCGCCGACTCGGCCTTCTCCTCGGCCTCCAGGCGCTTGCGCTTCTGGTCCAGCCACGACGAGTAGTTGCCCTCCCAGGGGATGCCCGCGCCGCGATCCAGCTCCAGGATCCAGCCCGCCACGTTGTCCAGGAAGTAGCGATCGTGGGTGACGGCCACGATGGTGCCGGGATACTCGTGCAGGTGGTGCTCCAGCCAGGCCACGCTCTCGGCGTCCAGGTGGTTGGTGGGCTCGTCCAGCAACAGCAGGTCGGGCCGCTCCAGCAGCACCTTGCACAGGGCCACGCGCCGGCGCTCGCCGCCCGACAGCTTGGTGACGTCGGCGTCGGCCGGCGGCAGGCGCAGCGCGTCCATCGCGATCTCCAGCGTGCGATCGAGATCCCAGCCGTTGGCGGCCTCGATCGCGTCCTGCAGCTTGCCCTGCTCCTCCAGCAGCTTCTCCATCGCGTCGGGATCCAGATCGGGATCGCCCAGCTTGGCGTTCACCTCGTCGAAGCGGGTGAGCAGCTTCTTCGTGCCCGCCACCGCCTCCTCCACGTTCTGAAGCACGTTCTTCTTGGGATCGAGGCCCGGCTCCTGCTGCAAGAACCCGATGCGGATGCCGTCGGCCGGCTTCGCGTCACCGAAGAAGTCCTTGTCGATGCCGGCCATGATCCGCAACAGCGTGGACTTGCCGGCGCCGTTGCTGCCCAGGACGCCGATCTTGGCTCCCGGATAGAACGACAGGTAGATCCCCTTCAGGACCTCCTTGTTCGGCGGGTGAACCCGCCGGAGGTTCTGCATGGTGAAGATGTACTGATGGGCCATGGTGCGCGGAGCTTAGCAAAGCATCGAAGCGCCGGTGACTGTGGACGGCGCCCGCGCCCCGCTTCCGTTGACAGAGCGTGGCGCGCTGACTCATTCTCGCGGCACATGTCCCGCCGACGCGTGCTCCGTTCTCCTCGCTTCGCCACGCCCCTCGCGTGGCTGGTCCTCGTGCTGGGCGGCGCGCTGTCCGCCGGCTGCGGCAAGTCGGATCCGGCGGCCGATGGCGGCGGCGGCGACGCCGGCGCCGATCACGCCGCCGTCGAGGTGGGTCCGGTTCACAGCTCGTGCCCCACCACGCTGGCCGGGCCGGCGCTGGTCCGCGTGGCGTGGAGCGAAGGCGTGGCGTTCTGTATCGACAGCACCGAGGTGACGAACGCGCAGTACCAGGCGTTCCTGACCGGGGCAGCCGCGAACCCGCCCGTGCAGGCGGACCAATGTCAGTGGAACACGTCCTTGGCGCCGGAGACGACGACGCCCGGCTGCCCGGCGTTCGATCCGGTGGGGCGGGCCAACTTCCCGGTCGTGTGCGTGAACTGGTGTGACGCTGACGCGTACTGCCGCTCGGTGGGCAAGTACCTGTGCCGCGCGGGCAGCCTGGACGGCGACAATGCCGGCCCGGTGAAGAACCCACTGGCGGCGGGCGGCAGCCAGTGGATCATCGCCTGCTCGAACGACGGCGCACAGAGCTACCCGTATACCGGCGCCGGCATGCCCGGCGTCTGCGTCGACAAGAAGTACGTCAGCGCCACGCCGGGCGTGCAGCCGGTCATGTCGGCGGCCATGTGCCAGGGCGGTGTCGCCGGCCTCTATGACATGTCCGGCAACGCCTCCGAATGGCAAGATAACTGCGTCGCCGCGACCACCACGCCCGCCACGGGGGCCGACCTGGGAAAGACCGACGCGTGCGACGCGTACGGCGGCGCGGTCTCCTCCGATTACGCCGACACCAGCTGCACGGCCGCGACCTCGGCGACGGACACCCTGGCGCACTTCACGCGCTCGCAGGTCGCGCCCGATAACGGCTTCCGCTGCTGCGCCGACGCGCAATTTCTCTGAGCACGAGGGGGTTAGCCCGCGTACACGCCGCCCCTGGCTCGGCGGAACCGGGCCTCTCGGCGCTTGGCCCCCGCGCGCCGGCGAGGCGAAGACCGGCTCAAGGGGCGGCCAGGCGCTGGCGGAGCTCGTCGTTGTAAAGGTTCGCGGACTCGGAGGCCAGGGAGATGCCCGAGGCGCGGGCGAGCAAGTAGATGATGCCCGAGGTGGCGAGCAGCGTGATGGCGGCGCCCTGGTAGGCGTCGTTCTCGATGCGCGCGGCGCCGCTGGTGTGCTCGGCGTTCAGGTGCAGCAGCCACAGCACGGAGCCCGCCGCCGCGGCGCCGCTCAAACCGCTGAGCACGGCCAGGAAGCCAGCCCTGTCGCCATCACGGCCGACGTACAGCGGCCCGGCGCCCGCGATCGGGCACAGCGTCTCCAGCGTGACGGCCAGGGTCACGCTCTTGCTCTCTCGCTGGTACTGCTCTCGCGCCGCCTCGTTGGGCGCCGTCGTCTGATGGGGGCCCAGCGTCGTCGTCGAAGGGAGCGCCTGCGCCCGCACGGAGCCCGCGGTCAGCGTGAGCAGCAAGGCAACGGCCAGAGCGCGCATGCCCGCACGTTAGCATCGGGACACGCCCGCGGCCCGTTCGTTACAGAGACAGCGTGACGACGCCCGCGCACACCAGCGCGGCCCCCGCCAGCACCGCCCGCGGTGGCCGCTCGCCCAGCACGGCCCAGGCATACAGCACCGTGAACGCCGACGACAGGCCGGCAAAGGGGGACACCACCGCGACGGGCGCGCGCGCGATGCCGAGCGATATCCAGACGAAGCCCAGCGTCTCGAACGCGCCAGCCGCCAGCACCAGCGGCCAGGCGCGGCGCGACGGCGGCCGGACATCCAGCCGCGCGACCGCGGCCACCGGCAACCACAGCACCAGGTCCATCAGCAACACCGCCGACACCGCCCCCAGATGGCCCAGCGCGGGGGCCAGGCGATCCATGGCCGGGATCAAGACGCCGAACCCCAGCGCGGTCAGCGCGGCCGTACCGAGGGCCGAGGAGCGGCGCGCCGTCGATTTTTCCGCCGGCCCGCCCCCCCGCTGCGCGAACCGGGCGATCATGACCACGCCCACCACCACCGCTGCGGCGCCAGCCAGCTGTCCGCGGCGCAGCGTTTCGCCCAGCACCCCGAGAGAGATGGCGGTCGCGATCACGGACCAGCTCGACATGACGGGGACCACCACGGAAAGCCGGCCACGCTCGAAGGCGAAGAACATGCTGGTGTAGGCCAGCACGGCGGCCAGCGCCGCGACGATCAACCACCCGGCCAGCGATCCCACGGCCAGCGGGGCGGTGCGATGATCCAGGACCAGCGCCAGCGGCAGCAGCGCCAGGCCCCCCGAGAACAGCGCCCACACCAGCGCGCGAAAGGGCCCGAGCGCACGCGACGCGCGCTGGATGAAGACGTTGGCGCAGGCCCAGCTGGCGCTGGCGAGCAGTCCCATCACGATCCCGAAGCCCATGGCGAGCGCGAGGATAGCGCCTGCCGCCGCGCGATCTGGTAAAAGCGCCCGGCCCGATGTCACGCGAGCGTCCCCTGGTCATCGTCAACCCGAAGGCGGGCGGCGGATTCAGCGAGCGCAAGACCGCCCGCCTGATCGGCGCCGTATCCGAAGGCCTGGGCGAGGTCGACCTGGCATTCACCGAGGCGCCCCGTCACGCCACCGCGCTGGCGAGGGCCGCGGCGCTGGACGGGCGCACCCTGGTGGTCGCCTTCGGCGGGGACGGCACCGTCTCCGAGGTGGTGGCCGGCCTGCTGGAGGCGCGTGAGGTGCAGGATCATGCGCCGGCGACCGAGCTGGCGATCGTCCCGCGCGGCACCGGCGGCGATCTGCGACGCACCCTGGAGCTACCGCACGACATCGTCGAGGCGGCGCGCCACGCCCGAGACCGCGCCGCGCGCACCATCGACCTGGGCCGCGCCACCTTCACCACGGCGGACGGAACGTCCGAGACGCGGCCCTTCGTCAACGTCGCGTCGTTCGGCTTCTCGAGCGCGGTGGCGGCGCGCGCCAACGAATCGTCGAAGTCGTTCGGTCCCAAGGTCGCCTTCCTGGGCGCGGTGGTGCGCACGCTGGCCGGCTACCAGAACACCGAGGTATCGCTGGAGATCGACGGCGCGCCGCCGCTGCGCCGGAAGGTGATGCTGGGCGCGCTGGGCAACGGGAGATTCTTCGGGGGCGGCATGCAGATCTGCCCCGACGCCAAGCTGGACAGCGGCGCGCTGTCGTTCGTCACCGTGGGGGACTTCAGCCCCGCCTACACGCTGACGCACATCCACCGGCTGTTCGCGGGCACCCACCTGTCACTGCCCGACGTTCACGCCTCGGTGGTGCGGGCCGTGCGGGTGACCCCGGTCGATCCCCAGGCGCGCGTCCCGGTCGAGCTGGATGGCGAAACCCCGGGTTACCTGCCGGCGACGTTCGAGATCGTGCCGGCGGCGCTGCGGGTCAGGTTCTGATCTGGCCCGGCCGCGATTGGCCATCAGCCTCCCGCGGCGTGTCGCCGGATGGCGATCGTTGAACTTTTTCTAAGATTTTGCCCTTCCCGGGGAACAAACCCGGCATGCGATCGAACGTCATTGTCGTCGTTCTGGGCTCCTGCCTGACCATCGGCTGCGCCACCGGGGCGGGCAGCGGCCCCGAGATGCCGGCCGGGTCCGGCGGCCCCACCGGGTCGGGAGGCGGGACGGCCTCGGGGGGCGCCACGGCGACGGGGGGCGCGACGGGCTCGGGCGGTACGACGGCAACGGGAGGGACCGGCTCGGGCGGCGCGGCCCCGTCGGGCTCCGGGGGTAGCGCGGGCCCGGCCGGTCACGCGGGCGCCGCCGGGAGCGGCGCCCCCCCGGGCGGGGGCGGCAGGACCGGCAGCGCGGGGCGCAACGGCAGCAGCGGCTCGGGCGGCGCCGCCGGCGCCAGCAGCACGACGGGCGGAGGCGGCGCCGGCGACGTCGATTGCTCGGCCGCCTTCCCCAGCGGCGGAACGACCCATACCGGCACCAACGTCAACGGCATGGCTGACGGGCTGAACTACGGGATCTGGACCAACGGCAGCGGCGGCAGCATCACGGTCTTCCCCGACACGCACGCGTTCTCGGCGTCGTGGAACAACAGCCAGGATTTCCTGGCGCACGTGGGCCTCGATTTCAACACCAGCAAGGCCTACACCAGCTACGGAACGATCGCGGCACAGTTCTCCGAGCAGAAGAGCGGCACGGCGGGCAGCTTCTCGTCCATCGGGATGTACGGCTGGATGCACAGCCCCTGCATCGAGTGGTACATCAACGAAGACTCGTTCGGCGGGCTGGGGGCGAGGGGCAGCGCCACCGCGACCATCGACGGCGCCACCTATTACCTGACCATGACGACGACGACCGGCACGGGCGGCGCGAACGCCTGCGAGGCCGGTCACTCCGGCAGCTGGATCCAGATCCACAGCACCCGTCAGGCCGCGCGCAGCTGCGGCACCGTCACCGTCAGCGATCACTTCGCGGCGTGGGAGAAGCAGGGGTGGACACTGGGGACGCTCGCCTCGGTGCACATCAACGTGGAGGTGGGCGGGGGCAACGGGAGCATCCAGTTTCCCGTGGCGAACGTCACCACCACCAGCAAATGAAACGAGCGGGTGATCGAGGCGTGGACAAACGAAAAACGGGCGGACCTTTTGGGGTCCGCCCGCTTCCGAGAGAGGGGTGTCTGTTTCGCGGCGCTAGTTCGCCAGCTGGACGCTCCACTTCTGGTCATCGATCCAGCCCCACGACTCGAGGTCGATGTTGCTGTTCACCGAGCCGATGGCGTTCAGCGTGGTGGACGAGGGCTGAATCTGGAAGAAGCCCGTGCCGTCGGCCACCGACTTGAACGCCCACTGCTGCGTGGCCGTGCCGGTGTAGGCGGCCTGCACCACCATGGTGCCGAGGCCGGTCTTGCTGCCGGCCATGTCCAGCGCCATGCCGGTCTGGACGTTCAGGACCTTGTACTTGCCAGCGGCCGTCTGGGTGATGGTCCACTTCTGCGCGCCGGCGCTGCCGTAGGTCTGGCGCACGATCTGTCCGCCGGCGGTGCTGTTGCTGGTCGCCAGGCACTGACCCGAGATGCGGTCGCAGATCTTGTACTGCACGGTCGGATCGAAGTTGCGGTACACCGTCACGATGCGGTGGTACTGCACGCCGCCGGCGCCGAAGCAGGTGCCGAAGCCGTCGTTGTTGGCGGCTCCGCCGGTCGGCGAGCACAGGCTGGTGCACAGCGCCGACGAGCCGTTCGGGTTCTTGTAGGGCGCGTTGGTCTGGTTCGCGCCCAGACGGCCCGGGACCACGCCGTAGTCGTAGTCGGCGCCGTTGCAGTAGTAGGCGACCGGCGGGTTGTGGAAGATGTTGCCGAAGAAGGAGCCCTCCTGGTACGGGAAGTTCGCGCTGCGGCCCCAGCCCAGGGCGGGGTTCACGCTGTCCATCCACAGGGAGATGTGCTGGCCGGTGGTATTCACGTGCGCGAGCACACAGGCGCTGACGTCTTCCTCGCAGGTGGTGTTACAGCTGCCGGTCGCCCAGGCCGGGGCCAGGCCGATCTCACCCGTGAAGCTATAGGAGTTACCCGAGTTGTCCTTGCGGCTGATGGTCTGGCCGGCGGGCAGCGCGCAGCGCACCACGTAGCTGAACGTCAGGCGACCGCCCGCGGTGTTCAGCAGGTCGATGCCGTGATCCAGGCCGTCCGTCGACGTCAGGCCGTTGAACGAGCTGAGGCCGTTCAGCGACGAGAGCCCGTTGATCGAGTTCAGGCCGTTGATCGAGTTCAGGCCGTTGATCGAGTTCAGACCGTTGATCGAGTTCAGGCCGTTCAGCGAGTTGATACCCGCGGCCTCGCTCTCGTTCGTGGTCACGGGGCCCGTGTCCTGCTGTTCGCAGGCGGCCCCGAACAGCGGCAGCAGGGCGGCGGCGGTCCAGGCGAGTGTGCGTTTGGTAGATGGCTTCATGGTCGTTGTCCCCTCTCGGACCCGAACCAGTGCAGCCTTTGTACCAACAGAATCTAGTAATCAGGCATACCAAATTAACCCTAGATGACCATCTTGGATGCCGGCGATGTTGTGTGGCCGGCGACGAACGTTGCCCCCGCCGCAACATCGCGGGTCACGGACGGCGGCGGCTCCGGAACGCCCCCTTGTCCGGCGCGCACCGACAGCGCCACAGGCACAGCCTGGCGCCGAGGCCTACAGTGCCGGGGCTCAGCCCGCGGCGGCCTGCGCCAGGGCCTTGTGCCCACCCAGGAAGTTGTCCCGGATATAGCGGACCGTGTCGTGCAGCGTGTCGGTCGCCTCGCGGGGCGTCCAGCCCAGGTCGCGCGCGGCTTTGGCGCTCTGGAAGTACCAGTAATGCGAAGCCATGTCGACGGCGGCCGGATCGATGGGCGCCGTCCGGCCCAGCGTCTTGTACAGCGCGGCCTGCGCGTGGGCAGCCCACAAGGTGACGTTGCCACGCCCTTTCAGCAGCGGCGCCGACACCTTGGTGAGGCGCTCGAGCCGCCCAAAGTACTCGGCGAACGTCCAGTTGACCGCGCCCAGCAGGTAGCGCTCGCCGGACTTGCCCCGCTCCATCGCCGCGAGGAACGCGTCGGCGACGTCGCGCACGTCGACGAAGTTCAGGCCGCCGGGCGGGGTCATGGCGATCTCGCGCCCCAGGAACTGCAGCACCGTACGGGTCGAGCTGAGGCGGTCGTCCCCGGGCCCCAGCAGCAAGCTGGGGTTCAGGATCACCAGCTCGACCTTGTCGCGGCAGGCGCGGCGGGCCGCCTGTTCCTGGTACAGCTTGCTGGCGTAGTAGGGCCAGCGCGCGATCAGATCGACGGGCGCGGGCGAGCTCTCGTCCAGGCCCGCGTCGGCGCGCTTCGATACGGCGATGGTGCCGCTGGTCGAGGACATGACGATGCGGCGCACACCCAGCTCGGCGGCGGCCCGGCACAGGATGCGGGTGCCGTCGACGTGGATCTGGTACATCCGGTGCGCGTCGGCCGGCTTCATCGAAACCTGCCCCGCCAGGTGATAGACGCGCTCGACGCCCGCCAGCGCCCGGGCCACGTCGTCGGGCGACGTGACCGACCCGCGCACCACCTCGACGCCCAGGTTGCGGAGCCACGCGGGCGGCGCGCTGGACTGCATGGCCCGCACGGGCCCCGCGCCCCGCGCCACCAGCGCCCGTACCAGGTGCGCCCCCAGGAACCCCGTCGCGCCGGTCACCAGGGTGGCGGCGCCGCCAGAGGAAGAAGAACGAACCGAGTCCACAGTCATCACTTCACCGAGCTGAGCTTGGGTTTCCGCGCGCCAATCGCCCGCTGCTCGGCGCCCGGCGCCAGCCGCTGGCCGTCCCAACCGGCGCGCGCCGCCTGCAGATCCAGGCGCAGGGTGACGCCGTCCCGCAGATCCTCGACGATCCGTTGCAGCAGCGCCGCGATCAGGCGCCAGCCCTCCTGATGGGGCAACCCCGCGGTCAGCGCCCGCAGCGCCTCGATGTCCAGGAACGGCCCGAACGTCACCGCCAGGTCGCGCGCGCGCGGGATGGCGGCGCCCTTGGGCAGCGCGTCGAACGTCCCGTGGACGTACGCGGGCAGCAGCCCCACGCCCGAGCGCAGGGCCAAATAACCGATGCTGGGCAGGAAGTCGGCCATCTTGCCGTCCAGCGAGCGCGTCCCCTCGGGGAACAGCACCATGCTGCGCCCCTGCCGCAACACCTGTTCCGCCGTGTCCATCGACTTGCGGATCGAGCCCGAGCGCTCCATCGGCACCAGGTTGGTGAAGTTCTTGAAATAGGCGCGCCGGTAGCGGTTGCGGAAGAAGTAGTCGGCCGCCGCCATCGAGGTGATGTCGCGGCCCGCCTCGCCCAGCGCCACCTTGATCAGGCCCATGTCCAGGTGAGAGGTGTGATTCGCCGCGACGATGAAGTTCGTGTGGCGCGGGATGTGCCCCTGCCCCTTCACCTCCGACGACAGCACGCGCTCGTAGAACAGCCGCTGCGCCACGCCCAGCCCCTGCTTGCCGACCTTCACCACCGCGCTGGGGATGTAGATGTCCTCGTCCGAACGGCTGGCCTCGGGGGCCTTGCCGCGGCGCCCTTCGATGCCGGCGCCCGGCGAGGCGGAGCGGATCAGGCGGTGCAGCTCACGGACGTCGGAGACGCCGGTGAAGTCGGTCGTCTCGGGGATGTTCACGGCGGCCGCTTCCAGCGCCGCGCCCAGCTCCGTGTACATCAGGCTGTCGAACCCCAGCGCGTCCAGGCGGCTGCCAGGGTGCAGGTCGGCGCGCGGCTTGCCGCTGACCTGCGCCACGATGTCCAGCAGCCAGCCGACGCCGGCCTCGCTGGCGCTGACCGCCGATTCGCCGCCGCTCTCGGTCTTCTTCAGGCGCACCAACTCGGCCACGATGTCGCGCCTTTTCACGCTCCGCTTGGCCGTCTTGGGCAGCTCACCGTCCCAGAAGTGGGTGGTCTTGATCCGCTTCCAGAACGGCAGCTCGGCCGACACTTTGCGCAGGTGCTCGTCGATCTTCTTGTGCACGTCCTCGCGCGACAGCTCGGGTTCCTGGTCGTACTTGGGCGCGATGGCGGCCGCCACGTGCTCGCCCGCGCCGTCCGGCACGCCCACCACGGAGATCTCCTTGATGTAGGGCGATCCGCGGTACAGGTCCTCGATCTCGTCGGGGTAGACGTTCTTGCCGTTCGTGTCGACGATGATGTCCTTCGACCGGCCGACGATGTGCAGGTTGCCGTCCTCGTCGAAGCGACCCAGGTCGCCGGTGTGGAACCAGCCGTCACGGATGGCCGACGCCGTGGCCGCCTCGTCCTCCCAGTAACCGGCCATGACGTTGCGGCCGCGCGCCACGACCTCGCCGACGCCGGTGGCGTCGGCCTCGTGGATCTTCACCTCCACGCCGGACAACGGCTGTCCCACGCTGCCCGGCAGCGCCTTCTGCTTGGGCGAGGTGACGGTCAGCACCGGCGCCGTCTCGGTCAGGCCATAGCCCTCGAAGAAGTCGAAGCCCATGCCGACGAAGCTCTTCAGCACGTCCTGCGGCAGCGCCGAGCCGCCGCTGATGAGATAGCGGATCCGGCCCCCGAAGTGGGCGTGCACGGGCAGGAAGAACAGCATGCCCAGGTCCAGGCCGGTGCGCGAGCGCAGCTCGTAGTTCGCGCTCATCAGGCCCTTCATGGCCCCCTCCAGCAGCGGCGACTTCTCGCCGAACCGCTGCAGCACGCGCCGGCGCAGGAGGTCCCACAGCGCCGGGACGCCCACGATGGCGGTGACGTGCCCCTTCTTCAACGCGCTGGAGATGGCCTCGCCGTTCAGCTCGCCCAGGTAGGTGATCTGCGCGCCGCGGGCCAGCGGCACCAGCAGGCCGGTGGCGAACTCGAAGGTGTGGTGAAGCGGCAGCACCGACAGCATGCCGTCGTTGACGCCGAACTCGAAGATCTTCGACAGCTCGGCCACCATGAACGTGAAGTTCCGGTGGGTCAGCATCACGCCCTTGGGCTTCCCGGTGGTGCCCGACGTGAAGATCAAGGTCGCCATCGTGTCCGGGTTGACCTTCTTCAGCAGCGACGCCGCGCGCTCGTTCTCCAGCGCCTCGTCGACGATCTCGAACGCCTCGGCCAGCGGCCAGATGCGCGTGGTCAGGTTCGCCTCGCGCAGGGCGCGCCCCAGGTTGGCACGCTTCTCGTGCAGATCGTCGCCGATCAGGATGCCCGTGGCCCCCGACGCGCGGGCCACGTTGACGATCTCCGCCACCGACGAGTCGTTCGCGACCGGCACGGCCGTGGCGCCCAGCTTCAGGATGCCGAAGTAGGCCATGCTCCACTCGGGCGCGTTCTTCGCGAACAGGATCACGCGCTCGCCCGCCGTCACACCCTGCCCGACCAGGAAAGCGCCCACCCGCGTGGCCAGCTCTTGCAGCTCGGCGTACTTGTACACCTCCTCGCGCTTGCCGCGCTCCATGCGCAGCGCGGTGCGCGTGGCGTGCAGCTTGGTGGTGGTGTCGAACAGCTCCAGCAGATCGTGGTAGCCGTAGACCTGCTTCGGCTTCGGCGCGTACGTGGAATCCAGCTCGGGCAGCACCCACTTCTGCAGGCCCGGGAAGTGGATGTTCATCCAGTAGTCGTACCAGTCGAGATCTTCCGGCCCCCAGTACAGCAGCTTCTTGTCCGCCTCGGGCATGCGGTCGCGCAGGGCGCGGATGTTGTCGGCGCGCAGCACGTAGGCGTTCTCGAGGATGAAGGGGCGGAACAGCTCGATGTTCTCCTTCGCCTCGTCGGTGATGCGCACCACCTCGTCCAGCGCCTTCTTGCCCCGGTCCAGCAGCTCGGTGAACCGGCCCCCGCCCCAGCTCGGCTGCACGCGACCCAGCGCCTTGGATGTCCGGTGCGCCATGCGGTTGAGCAGCGGGATCGACTTCTTGTCGTAGTCCTCGGGCGTGACGGGCCGGAACTCCATGCGCGCCGCCAGCTCGTTGATGAAGCGGTTGCCGGTCTCCTTGTTCTGGAACCGCTTCCGCTTGTAAAGGCCCGTCAGCGTGACGATGCGCGAGATGCGCCCCGGGTTCAGATCGCCGCTGGCCAGCTGGTGCACCATCTTCGGCTGCTCGACCATCAGCGCCGCCGCCACCATCAGCATGCCGGCGCACACGTGATCGACCGGCACGATGTCCAGGATCAGCTTGTCCGAGACGGGCAGCACGTTCTGCCCCTTCAGCGCCAGGTAGACCAGCGGCGCCGAGGTGGTGAAGCCCTCGTTCCAGCCCGGGAAGGGGTACGAGACGGCGCTCTCGACGATGGCGGGACGGACCACGGAGCGGAAGATCCCCTCCGCACGCGCCACCAGCTGGTCGCCCATGCTCTTGGTGTAGGTGTAGATGTTGGGCCAGCCCCAATCGGCGGCGCGCTCGACGCCGCGGCGGGTCGCCTCCGAGCGGATCCACTCCTTGCGCTCGCGCGCCACCGCCAGGCGCAGCGCGCCCTCGTCGTCGGGATCACGGCTCTCGGCGCGCAGGCGCTGGCGCGCCTTCTCACGCAAGCGGGCCAGCACCTGGGCGTCATCCGCCTCGGCGCGGATGGCGGCCGCGATGCGCTCGCTGTCGGCCATCTCCTGCTCGACCGAGAACTTCGTACCCGGCAGCTCGGCCTTGCGCGGGTAGTAGCCGATCAGCTCCTCGTCCTCCCACACCTCGCCCGAACGGTTGCCCGCCACGAAGCAGGTGCTGGTGTGCAGCAGCGCCGGGCGCCGCATGCGGCGCGTGAACGCCAGCACGTTCTTCGTTCCTTCGACGTTCGTGCGCAGCGCCGACTCCAGCGGCGGATTGAAGGTGACCCGGCCCGACGAGTTGATCAGGACGTCGATGTCCTTCGCGACCTTCTCGGCCTCCTCCTCCGACAGGCCCAGGTTCTCGACCGAGATGTCGCCGTCGACGACCACCACCTTCTGCTTCAGGAAGGCGGCCAGCCCCTCGGGCCCGCCGTACTTCGCGCGCAGGGTGTCGAACGCCGGGGAGGTGACCACGCTTTGCCAGAACCGCGTCTCGCTGGTGGTGCCCGACCCGCGCCGGACCATGACGTAGGCCTTGCCCACGTCCGGGAAGCGATCGAGCAGCATGGCCAGCAACACCTTCCCCACGAACCCCGTGCTGCCCAGGATGAACACGTTGCGCCCGCGGTAGATCTCGGACGGCGAAAAACGCCCCCCGGCGGAAGGAGAAGCAAAGCGGACCAGTGAACCCGAGCCCGCGCCTGCGCCGTGGTGGCCAGAAGGCGAATGTCCCATGCGTGAGCGCCGTTAGATACCTTGGCGGGCCCCGAATTGCCACCCGGCCCCGGCACGAGCCGGATCAGATTGTCGCGCTCGACCGCCCCCGGGCGCCCGAGGGCCCGAAAACCCGGCTCCCCGCTGGCCAAATGCCCCGGAACGGGGCCGTCTTCCCTTCCGACCTGGCCTTGTCATGGCCTGATCATCAGGCCAGAATATGACTATGTCTGTCGTCAAGGTCTCGGAGCTCAAGGATCGACTGAGCTACTACCTGCGTCGCGTGCGGCGCGGAGAGTCCGTCCTGATAAGCGACCGCGATCACGTCATCGCGCGGATCGAACCTGCGGGCGATCTCGAGGCGGTGCAAAGCGACGACGCCCTGTGGCTGTCCGATCTGGAACGACGGGGCGTGGTCAGGCGAGGGACGGGAAAGTTGCCCAAGGGTTGGCTGACCCAGCGCCCCAAGGTCAAAGCCGACGTGCTGGGGACACTTCTGGAAGAACGCGAAAACGGCCGGTAGCGCACGTGCGGTTCTGGGACAGCTCGGCCATCGTACCGCTCGTCATCCATCAAGCGACGTCCTCGACCACGGACGCGTGGCTCGCGGAGGACGGCGAGATAGCCGCATGGACGCTGACTTCCGTCGAGGTGTCGTCAGCGCTGCGCCGGCTGGTTCGCGAGGAACTGCTGAGCGAAGCGGACGCGCGCGCCGCCGAGACCCGGGTCGACGAGTTGTTGAGGGTCAGCCATCTCGTCATCGATCTGGAGGCGGTGAAGATCCAGGCGCAGCGACTGTTGAGGATCCACGCGTTGCGCGCCGCGGATGCGTTGCAGCTCGGCGCCGCCCTGGAGTGGGCCAACGGCCGGCCGGCCGGGCGCGTCTTCCATGCGCTGGACAGGCCGCTGGCCCGCGCTGCTGAACGCGAGGGCTTCCTGGTGGCAGGCGCCTCGACGAAGTAGCGTCCGGCGCCGGAAGCTAGTGCTGGCTTGAGATATCAAGGAGCGGCCATGGCCGTCAGCGTGAACAGGCTGACGTCGGGCCGCGCGTAGGCCCGGATCGGTAGCTCGACGCTGCCCAGGCCGCGCGAGACGAACAGGCGCGTGCCGTCGATCTGGTACAGGCCAGCGGGCCACATGCGACCGTGCTTGCCCTGCACCACCACTGGCCCCGACGGCAGCGCGATCTGACCGCCGTGGGTGTGGCCGCACAGCAGCAGCGGCAGGTTGAAGTCCTTCAGCACCGGCACGGCCTCGGGTGAGTGGGCGACGCCGATCGTCAGCGCCGCGCCTGACGCCGCGCGCATGGCCGCGGCCGCATCCGGGTCGCCGGTCCACACGTCGTCCAGGCCCAGGATGGCAACGTCGTCGAACGGCGCCGGCAGGAAAGCGGCGTCGTTGATCAGGACGCGCGCCCCGGCGCGGCGCAGGGCCTCCTCGATGCGATCGTGGTGGGTCCACAGATCGTGGTTGCCCAGGATGGCCAGCTTCGTCGCTATCGGCACGGCGGCCACGCGGGCCTCCAGCTCGCGCGCCATGGCAGGCGTCGCCTCCAGGTAGACGTAGTCGCCGCCCAGCACCAGCACGTCCGCCTGCAGCGCACCCAGGCGCGCGAACGCGTTGTCCAGCAGCGCGGGCGACGTCAGCGGACCGAGGTGGAAGTCCGACGCGAAGGCGATGCGCAGCGGCGGTCGTGGCGCCGGGCGCACGGGCAGCAGGGGAAACTCGTGCGTGACCAGATCGACGGCGGTGCGGCCCGGCAGGCGGCCCCACGCGCGGGCCGCCCAGCCGCTGCCGAAGACGGCTCCCGAGATCGCCTCGCCGACCACCCGCTTGCGCGAGAATCTTCGCCCCCGCCCCGGCGGCCGGGGCCTGACCAGGTTTGCAACGAAGGCGGCGACGCCCGACCGGGTCACGGCGCCACCTACGCTAGCAGCCTACTCCACGTCCATCATGACGATGGGCGGGTGGTGCATCATCGTGATCTCGGGCGAGGGGCCCGTGTGGCTCTTCGCCATGGCGATGGCCTCGGTCAGCGATTCGGCGCGGTCCCAGCCCAGCATGGCCGGCACGTGCGCGTTCTGCGCCCCCGCCACGATGACCTTCCCCACGTGCTGGCGGCCGTTCTCGCCCCAGTACCACATGAAGAACGGGTGCGCGCCGTGGTACGCGTTCCCGCGGCGGTACATCTCGATGTAGCTGGGGTTGTGCGCGAACTCTTCCTCGTACTTGTGCCGCAGCTTCATCGCGTCGCGCGTCTCGGGCAGCAGCCGATTGAAGAACTCGATGTAGCTGGGGTGATGGACGGGATCGAACTCGTCGTAGCAGGGGTGGGTGATGATCATGACCCCCCCCTTCTTCAGCACCGGCTTGCCGCGGTACATGTTGTGGAAGTACCCCAGCGCCATCACCTGCACCAGCAGCGGGTTCAGCACCGAGTTCACGTTGTACGGCGAGATGAAGGGGATGCCGCAGATCAGGATGTCGGCCTGACCGCGCACGTCGACGGCGTACTGCTCGAAGCAGCGCTCGACGATCTTCTCGTGCACCGGCTCCGTCTTGCCGGCGTGGCAGGCGATCATCTGGTACGGGGCCGGGATGCTCTGGAACACTTTCCGCTTGGCGCCGGGCGGCAGCTTCGACAGCGTCCAGCGCATGGCCTCGAACTTCATGCGGTCGAACTCGGTGTACTGATCTTCGTTCTTCGACAGGAACGCCGTCGGCCCCGAGTACATGCGGTTGTTCAGCGCCGTCTCGATGTGGAAGACGTTCATGTGCTGATCGACCACCGCGCCCATGCGGCCGATCTTCGTGCTCAACATGGAGTTCTTCGGATCCATGTAGCTGTCGGACTGCCGGATCGTCTCGGGCTCGTGGTGGGCGCGCAGGCTGTCGTAGTCGCACAGCCCGACCGCCACCGACTTGTGCCCGCCGTTCATGGGCACGAAGTTGACGTTCAGGTAAATGACCAGGTCGCTCTCGACGGCGCGCCGGTTGATGTTCACCACCTCGTTGTGGGCGGTGACCCCCAGGTTCACCATGCCGTCCGGATCCTCGGCGTCATGGTTGTAGTAGCGATCAGGGTAGAAGGCGTCGAAGATCTTGTCGCCCACCATCCGCTTCATCTCGGCTTCCGTCATGCGGCGGTGCAACGAGGTGGCGATGATCAGGTGGATGTCGTCGACGCCGTTCGCGTCCAGCATCTCGAGCAAGATCTCCAGCACCGTCTGGCGCACGTCCGGCCGCACCATGGGCGGCAGCGGCATGCTGATGTCGTCGATGGCGATGGTCACGCGCATCCCCGGCATCAGCTGCGCGTACAGCGGCTCGGTGCCGAGCGGGTGGTTCAGCGCGTAGCGGATGGCCGCGCCCGGGTTGGCCAGCCCCTCGATGGGCGGCTTCGGATAAACCACCCGCGTGCCGATGGGCAGATCCTCCAGCAGCAGGTCCTCACCCGAGAACAGCACGCGCGGCGCCGAGTCGGTGTCGATGTAGACGACCTGGTCGTCCTCTTTGCGGCGCGGGACTGGCCCGCGGAAAACTTTGGGGGCGCGCTCTCTCATCGCAGATCCAGGATGGGCCAGTCGTGCTGCCGCGCCGTCCCGCGCAGCCGGAAGTCGGGGTTGACGGCGGTGGGGTGTCCCACCACCGATAGCATGGGCAGGTCGCTCATGCTGTCCGAGTAAGCGTAACAATCGGACAAGTTCAGATTCTCCTTTTCCGCGTAAATGCGCATCCAGCTGGCCTTGGTGGCCGCGGCCATGACGGGCGGCAGCAAGCGCCCGGTCGCCAAACCGTCCACGAACTCCAGGCGGTTGGTCACATAATCGTCTATCCCCAGGTGTTTCGCGAGCGGGCGCACCGTGAAGTCGATGGCCCCCGTCACCAGCACCTGCCGCAGCCCCAGTTGCTTCGACTTCTGGATCAGCTCGTACGCCCCCGGGAAGATGGCCGGGCGGATGGCGTTCTCGAACAGCTCGTCGGCCAGATAACGCAGCCGATCCTCCGATTCGCCCTTGTAGCGGATGAAGAACACGTCGTTGAACAGCCGGCGGCTGTACGTGTCGGCGCCGACGAACAGCGGGACGCTGGCCAGAGTGGCCGCGGTCTTCACGATGCTCTTCAGAACACCTTGCTGGTTCTTCGCGGCGTACAGGAACGCGTGCACCAGGTTCGTGCGCACCAGCGTCCCGTCCAGGTCGTAAAAAGCGGCGGCCCCACGGTCCATATCGAGCGGCCGTCTATATCACACGACCACAACCCCCGCCCCCCCGCCGTCCGCCCGTCGTCGTCCTCGTCGACGTCCTGGCCCCCGCGAGGCCGCCACCTGCGCACCCGTCCAGCGCCGCTTCATCG
>Ga0207652_10001733_pt1 | contig 19037 bp, 20 predicted proteins | sample KBSC63BmetaG_FD_184334 | JGI IMG/M metagenome (GOLD analysis project Ga0207652, IMG submission 184334) | Corn rhizosphere microbial communities from Kellogg Biological Station, Michigan, USA - KBS C6-3B metaG (SPAdes) (version 2) | ecosystem: Host-associated > Plants > Roots > Rhizosphere ... | reverse complement strand
TTGGCTCGCACGCTGTGCTCGACCGCGAAGGCCTGCACCTCGGCGCCATCGTGGCGCACCGCTTCGCCTGGGTCGATTTCGATCAGGTCGATGCTGTAGTCGGTGCGCCCGATCAGGCGACCGAGGGTTTTGAAGAGATCGCGCAGGCCGCGCGGCCCGTAAATCGTCAGCGGCTCCTCGCGGGCGGTCAGATCATAGGTCTTGAGCAGCCCGGGCAGGCCGAGGATGTGGTCGGCGTGGAAGTGGGTGAGGAAGATCTCATCGACCTGGGCCAGGCCCAGCGAGCGCTGCAGCTGGCGCTGCGTCCCTTCGCCGCAGTCGAACATCAATCGCCGGCCGCCGCGCACCAGCATCACGCTCGCGGTCGAGCGCCGCGCCGAGGGCACCGAGCCACCCGTGCCGAGGAAGATTGCCGAGAGATCCATGCGAACCTGCGAGCCTACGCGACACGGCCGCTTGCCTGCCCGAAGCTAGACTGGCCCCTGAGCGCCCGTAGCTCAGCTGGATAGAGCGCCACCCTCCGGAGGTGGAAGTCGCAGGTTCGAATCCTGCCGGGCGCGTTCAAGCGGTCGATCACCGGGGGCGAGTTATGGGCAAAGTGAGGTGGCACGCGGTGATGAGCCTCGACGGGTTCATCGCGGGGCCCGATGACGAAATGCAATGGGTTTTCGGCGTCGACGGTGGAGACGGTGGGATTGCCGCGGAGGTGGTAGCCGCGACCGGTGCGCTGCTGGTCGGCCGCCGCACCCAGGATGTCGAGGACCGCCTGCAACCGGGCTTCTACGGCGGCGCCTTTCGGGGGCCGTTCTTCGTCCTTCGCCACGACCCTCCGGCCGAGCCCCCCGTGGTCAAGGGCGTCACCGGCACCTTCCTCGACACCACGATCGAAGAGGCCGTGCGGATCGCTCGCGGGGCAGCCCACGGTCTCGATGTAAACGTGCTGGGGGCGGACATCGCGCGCCAGTGCCTGGAGGCAGAACTGCTCGACGAGGTGCTGGTCCACGTCGCGCCCGTGCTGCTCGGAGACGGCGTGCGCCTCTTTCAACGTCCCGCCGGGGCGCCAGTGAAGTTGATCCCAGTCTCGTCCACGAGAGAGGGCGAAACCACGGTGCTGCGCTTCGGGTTGGCGAGAGTTGAGCGGCGGTAGGCGCGCGCCTCGCTGAATCAGCGAGGCGGGGGCGCCGTCGATCCGCGCTGCTTGGTTCGCATTGTGTCGGCGGGGCGTTCTCGTCGCTGCGCGACGGCGAGTGGCTTAGGCGACCTTGAAGCGAGCCCGCCACTCCTCGCGGTCGAACCGCGCCGGCTCGGTCTCGGCGAGGAAACTCTCGAGCACGCCCGTGAACCGACTTGGCTGCTCGATCTGAGGCAGGTGGCCAACGCCGTCAAAGATCTCGAGCCTGCTGCCGGGGAGGGCGCGGTGCGCGCCTTCCCCGTGGCCGACCGGGATGATCGGATCGCGGGCGCCCCAGATGATCAGCACGGGGACCTCCTCGGCCAGGTAGAAGCGGTCGGCGGCGGAGACGCGCTGGCCCTCGGTGCCAACCACGGAGCGCAGGGTGGCGAGAAAGGCCTTGCGGCGGTCCGGCTCGGCGAGCGAGCCGTATCCACGGGCGACCTCGGCGAGGTCGGCGGCCGGCTTCATCCCGACCTTGGAGAGACCGCGGCCGATCGCGCCGCCGATCTTCTGGCCGGCGCCGGCGGTGGCGGCGATGAAGAGGTCGGCTCCGGGCAGGGCGGCGGCGCGCAGGACCGGGCTCACCTCGAGCCCGAGCCCCCCGCTGGAGACGAGAACAAGGCGCTCGACCATCTCGGGGAACTGGTAGGAGAACTGCATCGCGATGCCGCCTCCGAGCGAGTGGCCGACGAGGGTCGCCCGCTCGTGGCCGAGAACCAGGAGGAGATCGCGCAGTCCGGCGGCGAGATTGCCCAGCGAGTAATCGCCCAGCCCTCCCGCTGAGAGGCCGTGCCCCGGCAGATCGGGGGCGATCACGGTGTGATGACGCGCCAGCGGCTCGATCACCTCGCGCCAGCTCTCGCAGGTCCCCGCCATGCCGTGGATCAGCAGCAGCAGCGGACCTTCGCCGCCGACGAGGTAGCCGCTCTCACGCCCGTGCAGCGTCACCGTCTCGAACCTGACCTCGGCCGGACGGGCCGGCGTTGCGCGATCGGTCACGGCTACACGGTAGCTTGCGGCCCAGCCGTGGCCGACGAGAAGAAGAACCGACCGCCGCGCGGCGCCCTGATCGTCGTCGCGGTCGGGCTGATCGCCTGCGTCGCCGCCGCCCTGCTCTCGACCGACGAGGCGAGCGGCGAAGCGGCCCAGCTCGAATGGGTGAGGAAAGCGCCGATTGCCGATTCCAAGCCGGTGCCACTGCCTGGGGGCGGCACGATGCGGCTGACCGGCGGGGCGATCCGCACGACAGGCACCAACGTCAGCGGCTACTCGCTCTTCCGGGTTTCCGCACAGATTCAGATCGACGCCGGCGCCCCGGTCGGCAGCGGCCGCATTCTCTGCGCCGTGAGCGGCGACGGGCGAGCGGAAATCGCCCAGACTCGCGGTGGCCTGCGCGCTACCTATCCGCGCTCCAGCACCGGCCTCTTCACCCAGGAAGTGCCGGAAGTGATCCTGCTCTTCTTCAGCTCTCATGGCACGGAACTGGCGGTGGTCGAACTCGACGGCCTGCCCGAACACTTCAGCACCGAGAAAGGCGTCAAGCTCGAATGGCCCAAGTTCCAGCCCGGCGTCGAGCACCTCGAATACTTTCTGCCCGCGGGCAAGCCCAAGCAAGACCTGGTGCTTCCCTTCGAGACGATCTGGCGGTCGACCTCGCCCCCGGGCGCCAAGGTCTCTTGCACGCTGACCACCAGCGCCGGCAAGGCGACCGTCCGCACCAGCGGGGCGCTCAAGGGCATCGCACCACCGATCAACGAAGAAGCGGAAGAAGAAAAACGAGAAGAGCGCGAAGAAGAGGAAGCCGAAGCAGAAAAGGGCTGATCGCGACCTAGCTCTGCGGCGCGACCAACAGCTCGGGACCTTCCTCGCTGCCTTTGCCGACCTTGTTCAGCTTCGGGTTGGCCGGGGCGCTTTCCATCCGCGACGCCGGCAGCGGCGCGCACATTGCCACGGCCTCCTCGAGCTCGAGATCGGGGCGGAGCCAGGCGGCCTCGGCCTCGGCGTTGGGCAGGATCGCCGGCATGCGGTCGTGGACCTTGGCGACCAACTCGTTCGGGGTCGTGGTGACGATCGTGCAGCTGTAGAGCCAACCGTCGTCGAAGCCGCGGTCCTCGGCGCCCTCCCACTCCTTGCGCGTGCAGAGGCCGGCGAAGGCGAAGGTCTCACCACCGTCGACGGTGAAGCGCCAGGGCTGGCGGGGCTGCTTCGGATCCTCCGCCTTCATCCACTCGTAGAAGCCATCGGCGACGATCAGGCAGCGGTGGCGGAACTTGCCGACCAGGGGCGAGTAGGCGCGACTCGAGGTGAGGTTCTCGGCCTTGGCGTTGATCATCCGGTAGCCGACTTTGAGGTCCTTGGCCCAGCGCGGCACCAGGCCCCAGCGCATCAGCCGCGCCTCGCGCTCACCCCGCGCCGCCTCCTCGGGATCGGGAGAGGAGCGCACCGTCAGCACCTCCTGGGAAGGGGCTACGTTGAAGCGACCAAGCGCCCCTTCCACCTTCTTCAGCCGCTCGGCTGTCGGCGCCGGCGCGTTGCCTTGGGAGTTCCGCTCCAACGCTTTCTCCAACTCGACCTGGAAGTGGTCGGCGATCTGTTTGGCGTTTTTGGCCGTGACCGTGAACCGTCCGCACATGCGGGCAGCGTAGCCATGCCGGCAGCGCTACTCCGGCGCGATCAGCTCGACCGTGGGGAAGTAGGTGCGGTAGCGGCTCGCGTCGCGGGTGAGTAGTCGCAGGCCGGCGACGGCCGCGTGGGCGCCGATGAAGAAATCGGGAAGAAGCGCGAGCTTGGTCCCGCCGCGGTCCCGGTAAGCGGCGAAGGCTCGGCCGGCCAGGAAGGCGGCGGGCCACGGAATCGGGACCCGCTCGATGCCCTGCACGGCGAGAGCGTCTTGACATGCCTCAGCCGTCCGGTAGCCGATCGAGACCTCGGCGAAGACGACCTGGTCGACGAATACAGGACCCGCGTCGAGAGCCTCGATCAAGGCCTCGATCGACCAGGCGGCCCACTGTTCATCGCGGACTACGACGTCGATCAGGACGTTTGAATCGACCAGGGTGGCGGGCACGACGTCCTTAAGCGCCCCGGCCCCAGTCCTCCCCCCGGGTGAGCCGCATGATCTCCTCGGTAGTCATCGTGAAGTTCTTGCCTGACTCCTGAAGATGGCGAACGACCTCCTCTCCACGACGGCGGCCGGTGCGCGACTTGCGAATTCGCGCCTCTTTGGTGCCGGGGATGAATTCGACCTCGGCGCCGGGAAGAAGGCCCAATTCGTCGCGGATGGCCTTGGGGATCGTGACTTGGCCCTTGCTGGTGATCTTTGACATGGGGTAAGGGTAACACCTGTATTACTCTTACCTTGCTGTCGCTCCCGCAGGGCGCGCCTCGGGGTGCTCTCTGTACCACTCCAGCGTCCCGCGCAAGCCGTCCTCCAAGGCGATCTTCGGCGCCCAGGCGGTCAGTTCGCGCAGCTTGGTCGAGTCGACGTACTGGCGGTCGATCTCGCCATCGGGGGCGCCGCAGCCAAGATACTCGGGCTCGATCCCGGCAGCGGCAGCGGCGGCGATCAGGTCGACCACCTCGCGCACCGAGTGCGGCCGCTCGCCGCCGGCGTTGAAGGCCTCTCCCCTGGCCTCGCCTCGTTCCAGCGCGCCCTCGATCGCCAGGTAAGCGGCGACGGCGTCATCGACGTGGAGGAAGTCGCGCTCGGGGCTGCCGTCGGAGCGGATCAGCGGCGGGCGCCCGTCGAGGACCGCGATCGTCGTCTCCGGGATCAGGCGCGAGAAGTTGAGGTCGCCGCCGCCGTAGATGTTGGCGAAGCGGGTGACCGCCATGGGGAGCTGGTAGGCATTGGCGTAACTGCGGGCGATGATGTCTGCCGCGGCCTTGCTGGCGTCGTAGGGATAGGCGGCGCGCAGCGGGAAGTCCTCGCGGTAGGGCAGCTCGGGGCTGGTGCCGTAGGCCTTGTCGGAGGAGGCGAAGACGACGCGCGAGACGCCGTGCTCGCGGCATGCCTCGAAGACGTTCCAGGCGCCGCGCACGTTGACTTCGAGCGTCTCCAGCGGCGACTTGCGGGCGACGCCGACGATCGTCTGCGCCGCGAGGTGGAAGACGGAGTCGCAGCCGGCCACCGCCGCCGCGACCGACTCGGCATCGCGCAGATCGCCCTCGGCCAGCTCGACATCAGCGCGAAGGCCGAGCAGGTCCAGGCCGGAAAGCCTGGGCCCGCCGACGTCGGCGATGCGCGGGTCAGGCCGATCGAGCACCCTCACCACATCGCCACGCGCGAGCAGCGCGCCGACCAGATGCGAAGCGACGAACCCGTGCGCCCCGGTAACCAGCGCGCGACTCATCCCCGAATCCCCTTCCGGTGCGCCTTATGCACCGAGGGAGAGCAAAAGGCGCACCGGAAGGTCATCGGGTCGGTGCTTCGCTCGCGGTGGGGGTGGGCCAGGGGGCGTCCCCAGACGACCAGAGGTCGTTGAGCTCGACCGCGTCCTTGTAGGTGTCCATGCAGTCCCAGAAGCCCTCGTGTCGGTAGGCGGCGAGCTGCCCCTCGCCGGCGAGGTTTTCAAGCGGCTCGCGCTCCAGCACGCTGTCCGCGCCGATGTAGTCGAACGCGCCAGGCTCGAAGCAGAAGAAGCCGCCGTTGATCCAGTGCTCGCTGCGAGGCTTCTCGACGAAGCCCTCGACCTTGCCCTCAACCCCCAGCCGCGCGACTCCCCATTGCAGGCGGGGCTGAACGACCGTAACCGTGCCGAGCGCCTCCTGCCCATCGTGAAAGGCGAGCAAAGCCCCGAGGTCGACGTTGGCGACTCCATCGGCATAGGTCGCGCAAAAGGTTTCCTTGCCGATTCGAGACCCCAAGCGGGCGATCCGCCCCCCGGTCGGCGTGTCCAGTCCAGTGTCGATGCACTCGACCTCGATCCCGTCAGGCCAGCCCTCGGCCGCGACGAACCCCTCGATCATGTCGCCGAGATAGCCAGTGGCCAAGAGGAATCGCTCAAATCCCTGCGCCGCGTAGATCCCGATCACATGCCAGAGAATCGGCCGCCCCCCGATCTCCACAAGCGCCTTGGGCACAGACTCAGTCCGCTCCCGCAGCCTGGTCCCGCGGCCCCCACAGAGAATGACGACGGGCGGCTTAGCGGCCATTCGGGCAGGGGTGGAGCGTCTTGCACTTTTTCGCCCCCAACCTCGCGGCGTCAGCCATCCAACTCTCCACCGAAAAAGTTAAGCGAAACCCCTGCCCGGATGGCCGCTCATCCACCCGCGACAGCCGGCAGGATCGTGACCTCGGCCCCATCGTCGATATGAGTCTCCAGCCCCTGCTGGAAGCGGATGTCCTCGCCGCTGACGTAGACGTTGACGAAGCGGCGCAGGTCGCCGTCCTGGGTGATCCGCTCGCGCAGCGTGCCGTGGGTCTCGAAGACGGCATCGAGCACCTCGCCGACGGTTGTGCCGCTCACCTCGAGCTCGGCCTGGCCACCGGTTGCGGCGCGCAGCTGGGTCGGGATCTTCACGGTGACTGCCATCAAACGCTTACCTCCTGGGCGAACTCGGACTCAAAGCTGTCGAGGTGGGGATCGATCTCGTGCATGCGGAACCTATCGCGGGTCGCGTCGAGCGTCTTCAGCCCCTCGCCGGTGATGTAGACGACGACGCGCTCGCCGGCCGCGAGCTCGCCGTGATCGGCGAGCTTCTTCAGCACGCCGACGGTGACGCCGCCGGCGGTCTCGGTGAAGATGCCCGTGGTCTCGGCCAGCAGGCTGATCGCGTCGCGGATCTCGGCGTCGGAGACCGAGTCGACCCCACCGCCGGTGCGGCGGGCCTGCTCGACCGCGTAGGGCCCGTCGGCGGGATCGCCGATCGCGAGGCTCTTGGCGATCGTGTCCGGACGCTGCGGCTTGCAGACGTCCCAGCCTTCGGCGAAGGCGGTCGCGACCGGGCTGCAGCCCTCGGCCTGGGCACCGTTGAAGACCGGCTGCTCACCCTCGACCAGGCCAATGTCGAGCCACTCCTGAAAGCCGCGGCCGACCTTGGTGAAGAGCGAGCCCGAGGCGATCGGGCAGACGACGCGGTCGGGCAGCTTCCAGCCGAGCTGCTCGGCGGTCTCGTAGGCAAGGGTCTTTGAGCCCTCGGCGTAATAGGGACGCAGGTTGACGTTGACGAAGGCCCAGGGCCGCGTTTCGGCGAGCTGGGTGCAGAGGCGATTTACGTCGTCGTAGTTGCCGCGCACGCCGACCAGGTTGGTGCCGTAGATGCCGGTGGCGAGCAGCTTCTGCTCCTCGAGGTTGGCGGGCACGAAGACATAGGAGCGCAGGCCGGCGGCGGCGGCGTGGGCGGCGACGGCGTTGGCGAGGTTGCCGGTCGAGGCGCAGGCGACGGTCTCGAAGCCCAGCTCCTGCGCCTTCGCCACGGCGACGGCGACGACGCGGTCCTTGAAGGAGTGGGTCGGGTTGGCGGCGTCGTTCTTGATCCAGATCTCGGCCTCCACCCCGAGCCGTTCGGACAGGCGGTCGGCCTTGAGCAGCGGCGTCAGGCCGGGCTCGAGCGGGTCGCCGGGACGACCCTCGAAGGGCAGGAAGTCGGCGTAGCGCCAGATTCCCTGCGAGCCGGCCTGGATCTTGCGCTTGGTCTCGGCCGGGTCGAGCGCCGAGTAGTCGTAGGCCACTTCCAGCGGCCCGAAGCAGTTCTCACAGGCGAAGTGCGCGCCGAGGCCATAGGTCGCGCCGCACTCCTTGCACTTCAGGTTCTCGATTGCCATCCGATCTTTCCCTCTCGTTGCGTTACCGCCAACAAAAAAACCTCCGCCTTTTGTGGGGCAGAGGTCCGATCGGACTTTCCCCACATCTTCCAGGCCTTTGACTTGACCTGCTGGAGTTGGCACCTCCCCCGAACCTGTCGGTCCGGGGCGGTTGCCGGGGTTTCATCGGGCCAGTCCCTCCACCCCTCTAGATGTGGCGCTTATGTGGGTACGACTATAACAGCGGACATTCGTACTTTTTCATTCCGGCAACCGAGCGCCGCCGTGCACACGATCTTCCCACTCTTTTTGCCTTGCCCTCTAATCTCCATGCCGTTATGCCCGACGAGACGATGAGCCCGAACGATGCCGAACCTTCCGAAGCCGAGGCTGCGACGCGTCGGCCGGCGCGACGAGCTCATCTCCGCCCCTGCTCAGGCTGAGCCGCAGGCACCCCGCGTCGAGCAGATCGACTCCTCCGGCCTGCGCTGGGTCAACATCGAGCGCCCCGGGGCGCTGGAGCGAACCTGGCTGGAGGAGAACTTCGACTTCCACGCCCTCGACCTCGAGGACGTGCTCTCGCGCAACCAGCGGCCCAAGATCGACGTTTACGACGACTACCTCTTCATCGTCCTGCACTTCCCCGTCTTCGACCCGACCGTAGGCCGGCTGGGCACGGGCGAGCTCGACCTCTTCGTCGGGCCGGGTTACGTAGTGACGATCCCCAACCAACCGCTGCAGCCGGTCGAGTACCTGTTCGAGCGCTGCCGCTCCAAGGAGGAGCTGCGCGAGCAGCTCTTCTCACGCGGCTCGGGCTACCTGCTCTACCGCCTCGTCGACGACAGCTTCGACTACTGCTTTCCAATGCTGCGCAAGATTGGCAACAAGCTCGACGCGCTCGAGGACGACATCTTCGAGGGCCGCTCGGAGGAGGTCGTGCGCGACATCTCCAACGTCAAGCAGGAGATCATCAACTTCCGCAAGGTGATCCGGCCGCAGCGCCCCGTGCTGCGCGACTTGGAGAAGGTCAAGCAGCGCTACCTCGCCACCGATCTCGACCTCGAGATCTACTTCGACGACATCGTCGACGCCCACGAGCGGATCTGGGACATGCTCGAGAACTACAAGGAGGTGATCGACTCGCTGGCCGAGACCAACGAGTCGGTGATCTCACACCGCGTCAACGACATCCTCCGCGTGCTCACCTCGATCAGCGTCATCGTCCTGCCTCTGACCCTGATCGCCAGCATCTGGGGAATGAACTCGGGCGTGCCGGGCGAGCAGAGCCTGACCGCCTTCTGGGTGATCGCCGGCGTGATGTTCGCCCTGCTTGTCGGCATGGTCGTTTACTTCCGCCGCCGCGGCTGGCTCTGATCAGGCGCCGCCTCCTCTGCTCTCACACGGACGCGCTCGTCACACCCGCGATCTCGCCTCCGCGTTTCCGCGTCCGGGGGCGGCTTGGGTCTTACATAGGATGCGTCGCGTGGCCAATTTTCGAATCTGGGCGCCCTGGCGCCTCGCCTACGTGAAGGACGCAGCCAAGGACAACGAGGAGGAGTGCATCTTCTGCGCCAAGCCGGCGGCGGATGCCGATGAGGAGAACCTGATCGTCCACCGCGGCGAGTACAGCTTCGTCATCCTCAACCTCTTCCCGTACACCAACGGTCACCTGATGGTCGCCCCCTTCGCGCACGTCGGCCGCATCCAGGAGCTGCCGGCGGAGACCGTGGCCGAGATGATGGGGTTTGCCCAGCGGGCGATGAGTCGGCTCGAGGAGATCTACAAGCCGCACGGCTACAACGTCGGCTTCAACCAGGGACGCGTGGCCGGGGCCGGGGTCGAGCACCACATCCACATGCACGTCGTCCCCCGCTGGGGCGGCGACACCAACTTCATGCCGGTGATCGCCGACACCAGGGTGATGCCGCAGACGCTGGATGAAAGCTACGCAGCCTTGAAGGGGGCGTTTTGATCGACCGGACGACGCCGCCATGTGCCTTTCCCCGTCCATTCGGGGATAAGGCACACCGGAAGGGTGGATTGCGGTGAGTGGGGAGCCGATCCTGGCGCCACCAGGGATCTTCAAGGCCTATGACATTCGCGGTCTCTACGGCTCCGAAATGGACGAGACGACAGCGCACGCGATCGGCCGCGCCTTCGCCCGCGTGCTGGGCAGGCTGCGCGGCAAGCCGACCGGCGAGCTGCGGGTCGGGCTCGGCCGCGACATGCGCCTGACCGCGCCGGCGATGGCGGCGGAGCTGCGCGACGGGCTGATCTTCGAGGGCGCCACCGTGATCGACGCCGGCATGGTCGCCACCGAGATGCTCTACCACCTGGTCGGCTCGCGCGAGCTCGACGGCGGCGCGATGGTCACCGCCTCGCACAACCCCAAGGCCTACACCGGGGTGAAGCTGGTCCGCGAGGGCGCGCTGCCGCTCTCCGGCGACGCCGGGATCGGCGACGTCAAGGCCGAGATCGAGGCCGGCCTCGGACACGCCCCCGGCGGTGGCGCGCTGGAGGAGGTCGACATCTGGGAAGAGTTCCGCGCCCACGCGCTGTCGTTCATCGATCCCGACAAGGTGAAGCCGATGAAGGTCGTCGTCGACGGCGGCAACGGCATGGCAGGGCCGATGGCCGGCCCGACCCTGCACGGACTGGGGCTCGACCTGGAGGAGATGTACTTCGAGCCCAACGGCGAGTTCCCCGACCACGAGCCCAACCCGCTGCTCGAGGAGAACCGGCTGATGATCATCGAGCGGGTGCGCGCCTGCGGAGCGGACCTCGGCATCGCTTGGGACGGCGACGCCGACCGCTGCTTCTTCATCGACGGCAACGGCGAGTTCTGCGACGGCGACTTCATCTGCGCCCTGCTCGCCCGCGCGGCGCTGGCCAAGAACCCGGGCGCGACGATCCTCTACGACCCGCGCTCGAGCCGGGCCGTGCCCGACCTGGTCGCCGCCGAGGGTGGGCGCTCGGACCTCTCGCGCGTCGGCCACGCCTTCTTCAAGGCACGGATGCGCGAGGAGAACGCGGTCTTCGGCGGCGAGGTCTCCGGGCACTACTACTTCCGCGACTTCTGGAACGCCGACTCGGGCACGATCCCGGCACTGCTGGTGCTGGAGCTGCTCTCGGTCGACGGTCGCTCGCTGGCCGAGTTGATGACCGAGTTCCGCTCGCGCTACTTCATCTCCGGCGAGATCAACTCCGAGGTCGCCGACCCGGCGGCCAAGATCGCCGAGATCAGCGAGCGCTACGGCGACGGCGAGCAGGCCACCCTCGACGGGATCTCGGTCGACTACCCGGAGTGGCACTTCAACGTGCGGCCCTCCAACACCGAGCCGCTGCTGCGCCTCAACCTCGAGTCGCTGGTCTCGCGCGAGGACATGGAGGCCAAGCGCGACGAGGTGCTCGGGCTGATCCGCGCGTGAACCTGCCGCCTGCCGCCCCCGGACGCGTGAGTATGGGTGCGAGATCGCCGGTGATGATGGGCGCGCCCATGCGGAAGCAGAGGAGGCGGTATTGATGGATGCACTGGAGCAGGCGGCGCTGGCCGGGATCCACTGCCTGCGCATTCCCACCCCCTTCGCGGTCGGGCGGGTCAACTGCTACCTGATCGAGGACGAGCCGCTGACCCTGATCGACACCGGGCCGAATTCCGGCAAGGCGCTCGACGAGCTGCAGTCCCAGCTGTCCGAGCGCGGCCACGCGATCGAAGACCTCGAGCTGCTGATCATCACCCACCAGCACATCGACCACCTCGGCCTGGCCGAGATCGTCGTCCAGCGCTCGGGCGCAAAGGTCGCCGCGCTCGGCGCCGCCACCGAGAGGCTGGCCAACTTCGAGGAGGACGCCGAGGCCGAGGACCGCTTCGCGGTCGAGCTGATGCTGCGCAACGGCATCCCCGAGGAGGTCACCGCGGCGCTGCGCAGCGTCTCGCGCAGCTTCCGCGGCTGGGGCTCCCACGTCGGAGTAACCCATCCGCTCTCAGACGGCCAGGTCCTGCCCTTCCGCGACCGCACCCTGCGGGCGATCCACCGCCCCGGCCACAGCCCCTCCGACACCGTCTTTTGGGACGAGGAGCGCAAGATCCTGATCGCCGCCGACCACCTGATCGCCCACATCTCCTCCAACCCGCTGATCAGCCGGCCGCTCGACGGGTCCCCCGGGCGCCCGCAAGCCCTCGTCACCTACATCGAGTCGATGCGAAAGACACGCGAGATGCCGGCCGGGATCGTCCTCTCCGGCCACGGCGAGCCGATCACCGACCACGTCGCCCTGATCGACGACCGTATCGCCAAGCACGAGCGCCGCAAGGAGAAGATCTACAAGCTGATCGCCGAGCAGCCCCGCAGCGGCTTCGAGATCGCCCAGGCGATCTGGGGCAACGTCGCCGTCACCCAGGCCTTCCTCACCCTCTCGGAGGTGATCGGCCACGCCGACCTGCTGGTCAACGAAGGCCGCGTCTGTGAAGCCTCCGATGGAGTGGTGATGCGTTACGAGGCGATCCCGCCGGGTTAGGACTGCTTCGACTCGTCCCGGATGAATCCGAAGATCCCGCATAGAAAACCGCGCAAGTCCGCCAAGAAGCGGATGCTGATCATCGTCAATCCCTACGCGACGACGGTCTCTGACCGGCTCAAGAACCTGGTTGTCTACGCGCTGCAGGGGCGCTATGAGGTGGAAACGGTCGCCACCGAGGCGCAGAATCACGCGACCGAGATCGGGCGGGAGGTGCGCGATCACGGCTACGACGTGGTCGTCGCCTTCGGCGGCGACGGGACGCTGAACGAGGTCGTCAACGGGCTGGCGGGGACCGACGTGCCGGTCTCGGTGATCCCCGGCGGCTCGACCAACGTCGTCTGCCGCACGCTCGGAATCCCCAACGACGTCGTCGACGCGACCGAGCACCTGCTCGCCGTCGCTGATGAGTGGCAGCCGCGCCGGATCGACCTCGGCGTGGCCGACCACCGCCACTTCGTCTTCTCCTGCGGCGCCGGGATCGACGCCACGGTGGTCAAGCGGGTCGACGCCCACCCGCGGATGAAGTCGGCGGCGGGGCCCTACTACTTCACCTGGGCCGCGGTCTCCGCCTTCTATCGCGCCTACCTGCACAACGCCGTCCGCCTGCGGGTGCAGGTCGCCGGCGAGAGCGTCGAGGGCGTCACCGCGCTGACCCAGAACTCCGACCCCTTCACCTACTTCGCAAGCCGCCCGGTGCGGGTCTGCGAGGACATCGCGATCGACGACGGCACGCTGGCGCTTGGCGTCCTCAAGCGCGCCGCGCAACGCGACATGCCGACCCTGATCTCACGCATCTTCAGCCAGAAGAGAAGCGCTGCCCATCACCGCCAGATCGAGCACTTCGCCCACATCGACGGGGCGTCGATCAGCTCGATCTCAGAGACCAAGGACGGCGTCAGCCGGCCCTTCCCGGTCCAGGTCGACGGCGACTACATCGGCGAGCGGACCGAGCTCGAGCTCAGGGTCGACCCCGGCGCGCTGACGATCATCGCCTAGCCGGCCGGCGACCGCCACGGGTGCCTCATCGCGCGTGCCCTCAAGCGCGGCGAGGATTCGGCCGGCAACCGCCTCCCAGCTGAAGAGTCGCGAGCGCTCCCTGGCGACCGCGCCCATCGCCGCCGCGGTGTCGGGATCCGCCAGCCGGCGCATCGCCTCCAGCAGGGCACCGTCATCGGCCGGGTCGACGACCAGGCCGCCCTCGCCGATCAAATAGCCCGAGCCGCCGGCGCTGGTGCCGATGCTGGGCAGGCCCGCGGTCGCCGCCTCGACGTAGGCGATCGCCGAGGCCTCCGAGTGTGAGGGCATGGCGAAGCAGGTGGCCTCCGCGAAGAGCCGCTCGAGCCGGTCGTGCTGCTCGGGGACGTCGAGCCGCAGCACGCCATGGCCGGTGACGCCGGCCTGGCCGACGGGTGGGTGACCGCCGACCAGATCGAGGCGCGCGGTGGGCAGCTCCTCGCGCAGCCGGGCGAAGGCGCGCAGCAGGCCGGGGCCGTTCTTGCGCTCCCAATCTAGGCCAACGAAGAGAAAGCGCGGCGCCCCCCAGTTCCTCTCCACGGCGGGCGCGACGTGGTTGCAGCCGATGCCGACGACGTGAACCTTCTCCGCCGCGATGCCGTAGTCGCCGCGCACCGACTCGGCCGCCCAAGGGCTGGTCAGACAGCAGGCCGCCGCGGTCTCATAGGCGCGGCGCTGGCGCGCCATGCGGGAGTCGAAGGAGCGCCGGGTGAGCAGGTCCCAGCCCGCATATGGATGGGTCCGCGTCTGCGGGATCGTCATGTCCTCATAAGTCACCACCGGCGCCTCGCTGCGCAGGGTGTAGCCGGTGCCGATCTGGATCACCCCGTCGAGCCTGCCGGCGCGACGCAGCGCCGCCGGGACGGCCCAGCTCATCACCGCGGCGAGGCTGGCCGAGGCCCTCGCTGCCTGGCGGGCATTCTTGACCGCGCCTCTGAGGTCGCGCTGGGGGCGCAGATAAGCGGCGGCAACCGCGTTGGTCCCCACGGCGAGCAGCGGCGCCGGCGGCGCGATCCCGATCGGCACGGCCTCGACGCCAGCCGCCTCGAGCCCACCGATCAGGCCGGCGGGGATCCCCGACCAGGTCGCTTTCTGGCTCGGATCCCCGGGAAAGGCGACGCCGATTCGCTTCATCGGGCCAGCGCTCTTCTTCACGGAGCTGAGCTCCGGAACGGCGCGTCGCCGTGGATCACGGTGCTCAGCGCCGCGCTCGCGCCGATCCGCTGCGGACTCTCCCGCCGCCCGCGCAGCGAGTAGAGGGCGACGCGCAGCGCGTAGCGCAGGCCCATCGCCCAGCGGTAGTCGGCGGCGGCATCGGGGAAGTGCTTGCGGGCGAACTGCATGCGGGCGTAGGCGGCCTGCGCCTCGAGCTCGGCGCTGCCGCGCCGGTCGTCCTCGAAGTGGCAGATCGTCATCTGGGGCAGGTGGACGACGTCCCACTCGGCGCGCTTGAGGCGCCAGCAGAGATCGGTCTCCTCGCAGTAGAGGAAGAAGCGCTCGTCGAAGCCGCCGACCTCCTCCAGCGCCACCTGGCGGGCGAGCATGAAGGAGCCCGAGGTCCAGTCACAGGGGCGCTGGTGCGCGTACTCGCGCTGGTCGAGCTCGCGCTCGCCGAAGACCCGCCGGGCGCCGGGAATGCGCTCGACCCCAAGCGCTTCGGCCAGCATGTTGGGGGCAGAGGGAAAGCGCCTGATGCTGAGCGCCAGCGAACCGTCCGGGCGCAGCTGACGCGCTCCCGCCAGGCCCACGCGCGGCTGGCGGTCGAGCTCGGCGACCAGGTCGGCCAACTCGCCCTCGCGCACCTCGGTGTCGGGGTTGATGAAGAGGATGTAGCGAGCATCGGCGATCTCCAAGCCGCGGTTGTTGGCATGGCCGAATCCACGGTTCTCGCAGCGCAGCGTCCGCGCCTCGGGGAAGTGGCGTTCGACGTAGTCGGCCGAGCCATCCGCGCCGTTGTCGACGAGGACGACATCGAGATCGATCCCGCCGCGGTGGGCGTAGAGGCTGCCCAGCGCCACCTCGAGCCAGCGCTTGCCGTTGTGCGAGACGACGATCGCGCAGACGTCATTCATCGCCGCGTCCTCTGGGCTCGTGCATACAAGGGGAACGGCTCGCCCGGCGCCGAGCTTGCACCCGATCGCCGCTAGCATGCCGCCGGTCATCGAGCCGATTGTCGACAAGCGAGCCGTGGCGTAATGGCCGGCGGCGCCCTTCGGCCCTCCGACCGCGCCCCCGGGCTGCTGCTCGGCGAGGGCGTCGAGATCGGCGAGGACGTGCTGATCGGTGGTCACGTGGTGATCCACGCCGGTGTCAAGATCGGCGACGGGGCCCGGATCGGCGACCACGCCCAGATCCGCGACGGGGCCCGGATCGGCGCCGGGGCGACGGTCGGCAGTCTCAGCTCGGTCGATCCGGATGTGAGGATCGGCGACCGGGCCAGCGTGCAGGCGCGCTGCTACCTCTCGGCCGGCACCGTGGTCGAGGAGGATGCCTTCATCGGGCCGGGCGTGACCCTGGCCAATGACAACACGATGGACCGCCACGGTCCCGAGATGAGCCTCGAAGGGCCGCTGCTGCGGCGGGCTTGCCGGGTTGGGGCCGGCGTCGTCGTCTGCCCCGCGATCGAGATCGGCGAGGAGGCCTTCGTCGCCGCCGGCGCCGTGGTCGCCGCCGATGTCAGCCCGCGCAGTGTCGTGATGGGCGTTCCCGCCCGCGCGGTGCGCGAGGTCCCGGAGGGCGACCTGCTCGAGCACTGGCGCTGATCCGCCCCCGCGGACTCGGTTTTAGCTCAGGCGCAAGCTTTCCCGGTCCCGCGCCGTTGGATCTGCATGGCTGTCCTCAGCGAGAGATCCGGCGGTGCCCGCAGCGCGAGCGGCGGCACCACCAAGCTTTGCGTGGTCCTCTGCGCGGATTCCGCCGCGATGCGCAGGCGCATCGTCTACGCGATGACCGAGCACGAGTTGCAGGTCTCGCTGACCGAGATAGATGACCCGCAGCGGCTCACCGAGGTCGAGGACGTCGACGCAGATTCAATCGTCGTCTTCGCTTGCGATGTCGACCAGCCGCGCGAGATGGCCGCGCTGCGCCGCCTGCGCCGCGAACTTCGCGAGCCCGCGGTCGTCGCGGTTTCGCCGATGGCGACCGGGACCGGCGTGCGGCGGGCGCTCGATGCCGGTGCTGACGGCGTCGTCTTTGAGTCGGAGCTGGAGTCGACCCTGGCGGTGGCGGTCCGCGCCGTCGCCAGCGGCCAGTCCGTGGTCCCGCGCAAGCTGCGCGCCAGCGTCGAGCGACCGGCCTTCTCCCACCGCGAGCGACAGGTGCTCTCCTTCGTCTCCCGCGGCCTCACCAACGCCCAGATCGCCGACAAGCTCTTCCTCTCCGAGAGCACGATCAAGAGCCACCTCTCCTCAGCCTTCTCCAAGTTCGGCGTGCGCTCCCGCAAGGAGGCCGCCGCGCTCTTCCTCGAGCTTGAACAGACCACCGCCGCGCTCTCGTCCGGTCGGGAAACGGCCTTTGGCGCGCACGTCATGAAAGGGGCGACCACGTGAGCACCGCGACCCAGCCGAGCACCGCGCTGCCATTGGCGGCAACAGAGGGACGCCGCGTTCCCTTCATCCGCCTCGACGCGGCCCATCCGCAGCTGATGGCAGAGCTACTCGAGGTGGTCGAGCGCGTCGCCCACGATGCCGCCTTCACCCTCGGCCCCGAGGTCGAGGACTTCGAGCGCAACTTCGCCACCTACTGCGAGACCGAGGAGGCGATTGGCCTCTCCTCGGGAACGATGGCCCTTGAGCTTGCCCTGCGCGCGCTCGGGATCGGTCCCGGCGACGAGGTGATCGTGCCGACCTACACCTTCATCGCCACCGCCGAGGCGGTCAGCACCGTCGGCGCGACCCCGGTCCTGGTCGACATCGACCCGGAATCGGCGACGATCACGGCTGAGATCGTCGAGCAAGCGCTCACGCCGCGCACCCGCGGCGTGATCCCGGTTCACCTCTTCGGCCGCACGGTCGAGATGGACCCGATCCTCGAGCTCTGCCGCCCGCGCGGCATCGCTGTGATCGAGGATGCCTGCCAGGCCCACGGCGCCCGCTACCGCGGCCGCCGGGTCGGCTCACTCGCCGACGCCGGCTGCTTCAGCTTCTACCCGACCAAGAACCTCGGCGGCTGGGGCGACGGCGGTGCCCTGGTCACCAACAACGCCGAGATCGCCGAGAAGGTCAAGCTGCTGCGCTCCCACGGCGAGTCGCCGCGCCACCACCACCAGCTGGTCACCGGCACGCACCGGCTCGACGCACTGCAGGCGGCGATCCTCGACGTCAAGCTGCGCCACCTCGACGATTGGAACGCGAGCCGTCGGGCCGCCGCCGCTCAACTCACCGACGCGCTCGCCGGCGCCGACGTGAAACTGCCGGCCCCGCCGGCCGAGGACGGTGACCACGTCTACCACCTCTTCGTCATCACCACGCCCGAGCGCGACGCCCTGCGCGACCACCTCGACGCTTGCGGTGTTTCAAGTGCGATCCACTACCCGACGCCAGTCCACCTGCAGCCCGCCTACGGGGACCTCGGTCTTGGTCTCGGCTCGCTGCCAGTGGCAGAGCGGCTGGCAGGGGAATCCTGCTCGCTACCGATCTTCCCGGCGATCGAGGACTGGCACATCGCCGAGACCGCCGCGGCAGTGCAAAGCTTTGGCGCAGCCGGCCACAGCTGAGCGCGAGGCGTCAAGCGGGCGCCGCGCCCTGCGCCTCTGCATGGTCCATTACTCGGACTTTGCCGTCGACTCGCGGATCCAGCGCCAGGCGCGAGCGTTGGCCGAACGCGGAGACCACGTCGACTGCGTCTGCCTCGGCGAGGAGACCGAATTCAACGTCGGCGAGGGCAGCATCGCCACGCATCGCGCCGCGCAGGACAAGCCCCGCGGCGGGGCCCGCGCGTACCTCGAGGGTAATGCGCGCTTCTTCGCCGGCGCCGCCCGCAAGGTCAGCGCGCTCGATCGCGATAGCGGCTTCGACCTGATCGAGATCCACAACATGCCGGATGCCTTGGTCTTCACGGCGCTGAGGCCGAAGCTGCGCGGCGTACCGCTGATCCTCAACTTTCACGACACCTTCCCCGAGCTTTTCGCCACCCTGTTTGAGCGACGGCCGGGACACCCGCTGGTTCGCCTGATCCGCGCCGAGGAGCGAGTCAGCGCCGCGATGGCCGACGGGCACATCTTCGTAACCGAGGAGGCGGGTGAACTGCTGCGCGAGCGCGGCATCGACGCCAAGCGCTCCCAGGTGGTGATGAACACGCCCGACGAGCGAGTCTTTGGCGAGCGCCGCGAGGCACGGACGCCACCGAGCGAGGGCAAGCTGCGGGTCGTCTACCACGGCGGCCTCGCCGACCGCTTCGGCGTCGAGACGCTGGTCCGCGCCGTGGCATTGCTGCGCGGCCGTGGCAAACCGATCGCCCTTGACGTCTACGGCTCCGACGCCGAAGCAGCCGGCCGCCTCGCTGTGTTCGCCTCGGAGGTCGCCCCGGAGGGGGTGCGGATCGCGCCGCAACCGACCCCGGTCGAGGAGATTCCAGCTCGGGTAG
>Ga0207652_10001730_pt1 | contig 19044 bp, 14 predicted proteins | sample KBSC63BmetaG_FD_184334 | JGI IMG/M metagenome (GOLD analysis project Ga0207652, IMG submission 184334) | Corn rhizosphere microbial communities from Kellogg Biological Station, Michigan, USA - KBS C6-3B metaG (SPAdes) (version 2) | ecosystem: Host-associated > Plants > Roots > Rhizosphere ... | reverse complement strand
CGGCTTTGACCTGGATGGCGGCGTTACCAATTCCATCGTGCAGTACAACCTCTCCTACGAAAATCAGGGAAGTGGTTATTGTATTTTTCAATACTGGGGAGCAAGCCCCTGGTATAATAATATTTTCCGCTATAATATCAGCGAGAATGACGGCGCTGTTTCCGATTCGCGCGCGGGCATCTATGTCTGGAACAGTTCGGGTGATGCCGGCCAGTTTCACAGTTGCCTGGTTTATAACAATACCGTTTATAATGCCAAAGAAGCAGCCCTCAGCTTTTCTGAAAAAGCGGAAAGAAAGGAATTCGGGTTTTATAATAATATTTTTGTCGGGAAGGACAGCCTGATCAAAGGTGAAAAAGGAAGAGATATTTTTCTGGGAAACGACTGGTGGAGCCTGGAAAAAAAGTTTAGCGCCGACGGGATGCGTGATTTTGCCGCCTGGACAAAAAAATACGATAAAGAAATGACAGCCGGAAAAATAACGGGATTTAACCTGGATCCGCATTTTAAAGATCCCGGAAAAATGAACATCACAACCTTTCCGGGGTCACCGGCAACGGTTGATCAGTATAAAACGCCGGCTAATTCAATACTGCGCAGCCATGGCCTGGATTTGCATCTGCTGCTGGGAATAGATACCGGTAACAGGGATTTTAGTGGTGCCAGCGCGCCGGTAAAAGGGATTGGTGCGAGTTTTTGAAATCATTTAATACACAGAAATGAAAAGAAGAGATCTGATTAAGCAGGCTGCCCTGCTGGGAGTGGCGGCACATCCACTGGGCAGGGTCTTCGCGCAAAAGCAAAAATCATCCCTCCCGTTTTTGCAGGATGCGGTATTCAACGGTCTTAGCAAACCTGTTTTTGTTTATAATAACTGGTCGGCCTACGATGAATTGTCCGACACTGTGGCCCAGACGGAATTACTCGCGCTGCGGGAACTGGATGAAATGATCCGTTTAAAACGCAATGGCGTCCAACTGGATTATTATGTGATGGATGCCTTCTGGTTCGATAAAATGGGAGGCTACCGTACCTGGAACAAAGAGCACTGGCCGGAAGGACCCGGCAAATGGCTGGCAGGCTGCAAGGAAAATAATATTCTTCCCGGCATGTGGTTCTCCACGAATCTCATTGCCACCCACAGCGGAAGATTCCTGGAAGTCATTGATGCGTGGAAGGATTCCCAGGCCACCGATCCGAATATTCTTTGTCTGTTCGAAGGCGGTTACTTAGATCATCTGGCCGGTTCGCTGCAACTCTGGTACGACAAAGGTGTACGACTTTTTAAGTTCGACTTTGCATATTTTGAAGCCGTCACGCCGGCATCAAAAGATAAATACAGCCCGGAACAGGTGCAGGAAAAAAACAAGCTGGCCTTTATCGGCATGCTGCAAAAATTCCGTTATAAAAATCCGGATGTGGTCATTACCGGTTACAATGGATTCGGAGGCCACATGGAAGATACCTTCACCCCATTCGGAAAAGATATCAACCTCCGCTGGCTGGAAGCCTTTGATACCCTCTATTGCGGCGATCCGCGTTTCTCCGATGTGCCGATGATGAATATCTGGCGATCCGCGGATAATTATTCCGATCACCAGGTGCGGCGGTTTGAATTCGCAGGGCTTCCCCTGAAAAGAATCGACAACTGCGCTTTCATGATCGGAAAAACAGGCACCTGCTATTACCGCGGCATCCATGCATGGAAGGGTATGCTGATCCTGGAGCTAGCCCGTGGCGGATGGATGAATGTGTATCACGGGAACCTGGAACTGCTGAAAGACCCGGATGCGAAATGGTTTGCCAAAACGCAAAGTCTTTATCATGATTTGCAGAAACTGGACCGCTTCAGAACTTTCGGGGAAATACCCGGCAGCGGGAAACCTTATGGATTCAGGGCGGAAGGAATGGCCGGCGTGGTTTGTACGGTAGTTAATCCATCGCAGGAGATCGCTCTTATTGACCTTCCCGTGATTGCAAAAACTTCAGCTGTTCTATATTCTGACGGCGGATACCGGCCGGTATTAAAGGGAAGCCAGCTTTCGCTTGGCCCGGAACAACTGGCGGTAATCGGATTCGATGAATATGCTTCGGATAAATATAATCTGGCAAGAGATGAAAGCATATCCATTCCGATAAATATTGTAAAGATCAATACCCCTTTCACAAAAACAGGAAAAAATAAAATCGAAACTACGATTCAGAAGTTGCCCATAAAAAATGTCCGGATCATGTTTCAGCAATTTGACGCCAAAGGATTTCCTTACCGGACCTGGGGCGGCGCTCCGCCGGACGGTAAAAAAATGGACGTTTATTTTAAAATTAATGTTTCTCAAAAAGGAAAGCCTGTTCCGATCCATATTGAGTATGATAAGATGATCTGGAGCGGACTCTCCTGGGCTGCCGGAGAAATCAGTGAAGATGATCTGGATTTTGGAAAACCGCTGACCATTGAGTGCATCTCCAATGAAACACAGGACCTGAACCTCAAAGCATCCGTTTATTCGGTCGGCTACAGTACCCGTTAGTATTTTATGAAACAGATTTTCGCCGTTCTCGTTTTCTTTTTGTTTTTGTTGAAAGGAAGAGCCCAGCAGGATTCTTCTTTTATCCGCCGGCTGGATACTCCTCCCCTTTCTGTTCTTCAGGTGGACATGCAGGTAAAATTGAGTTGTGACTACTCCAGAGCCCTTGCCTGGCTTCGCTTTTTTGATTCCACAGACCATCAATTACTGGAATATCAGGGAGGATCTATTGCCGGCACGAGTTTCACGAATACCGGATTTTACACCGAAACGCCTCCAAATGCAAGGTATGCCGTGGTTTCTGTTGAAGGGGATTCCGGAGTAACCGGAAAAATTTCAGTCGACAGTTTCAAAACGGTATTGGAAGCGGGAAGCAGTGCAAAAAAATACAGCCCTTTGTGCGACCTGGATCAATACATGCTTCCGTTCTGGAAGTCGGATACCATCTACAACGAAACAATACTACTGATGAGTGAGAATGGAGCTGCCGCAACCGGCAGATTACTTTTTACGCCCGCTAAAATACTGTCTGTAAAAAGTTTCGACCTAAAAACCAATTATTCAAAAACAACGGACTACGCATTGAATGGGCGCACGATTACCAGGCGTAAAAATTCAAAGATGCCATTCAGAACGGATACATCTTTCGACACGAAGAATAACCTGGCCTGGTATAATCTGCAGTCGCAATGGATTGTGGTGACCTATACGCATAAAGATCATTGGGCCGGCACAGCCCCTGTTTTTAAAGCGAATAAATTGCCTCGCACCCTTTCAAAGCTGAAAGCAAAATCCCCGTTGAATATTGTCGCTTACGGAATGAGTATAACGCGGGGTCTGGATGTAAGCGGTTATGATAAGGTTGCTCCGTATATGCCAACCTATGTTGAGCTCTTTGCGCACGCATTGAAGGAAATGTACGGGGACGATAAAATCAGCATGTATAATGCGGGGCTGCCCGGCGCGGTGGTAAGCTGGGGGGCGGAATATGCGGACCAGTATATCAATCCGCTGAAACCGGACCTGCTAATCATTGATTTTGGGATGAACGATTTCTGGAGGTTTACTCCGGTGGAATTCAAAGCATATATCGAAACGATCATTAAGAAAGTACGGGCCGCTAATCCTGAAACGGAATTTCTTCTCTTATCCAATTTAAAATTCGATCCCGATTATGTACTGGACTCGGATAAGAACAAAGCTTTTTATCAGGGCAATTTGCTGGGCTACGCCAATGTGTTGAAGCAAATGGAGACGGCCGGTATTATCAATCTGGACATGACCACGCTGAGTGGAATAATCTATTCCCGGAAAAAAGCAAAGGATTGTCTTGCCAATCCGCTCCATCCCAATGATTATATGGCCCGCTGGTATGCACAGGGTATGGCTGCTTTATTTCAGCAATGATCAGATTGCTGCAACGGCTTCCGTGCCGTACAACTGATCTCTAAATGCAAGTGAGGGAGAAGGAATAAAATCGCCGAGACCCAGGGAAGCCCATTTCTGATCTACGGCTGCAATGGTTTGATCGTTCGCAACAATAATATTGGGCCAGTCGCGCTGAAAGTCATCCAGCGCTTCGGTTTTTGTTGTTCCGTCCAATCCCATGCAGGCGGATAATTTACTCTCCTGTTTTCCTTCATATAAGCTGTGATCACGTCTGGGATCCAGATTGTTACAGAAACGCCAGAGGGCTACCGGAAGGTCTTTCGGATTGATACGCTCATCAATATAAAGAATGAGCTTAACGGGGCAAACAACATGCAGGTGAGCAGCAAGGGCCTGGTGCAGTTCCCGAATCTGATCCTTCCGTTTCTTGATTACCGAAACGAGAAGGCAGGGAATATCGAGTTCCAGTAGTTGGGAATTGATATTCCGGATTTCAGGAAATGCGTGCAGCAAATCATTTTCCGGAAATGAAGGACGATCTGACGGAAAGAGATATCGTTCATCCGTTTCTTCCGGAAATTTTTTTGTGCCGTCGATACACATTTTCCCGCCGAACCCCAGCTTGCTGCAACTGTGGTCGAGCACGTCCATGGGGCCCTGTGCAAAGGCAATATCCGTTGCGGGATTCAGGTTCTTAAAAACATATTGGGCGAGGGATTTGTAATCGGTGATGGAAACGCCTTCATCCACCAGCACCAGTATTTTATTGAACATCATTTGTCCGGCTCCCCACATCGCGCTCATTACTTTTTGCGCATGGCCGGCATATTCTTTACGGATCTGCGCAATGACCAGGTTATGAAATACGCCTTCCACCGGCATCTCCATATCCGTGATTTCGGGGATCATCATCATCTTCATGGGCGCCAGGAAGATCCGTTCCGTTGCTTTCCCCAGCCAGGCGTCTTCCTGCGGGGGAATGCCCACGATGGTTGCGGGATAAACAGGATTTTTTTTATGCGTGATGGCCGTTACATGAAAAGAAGGATACCAGTCGGGCAGTGAATAATACCCGGTATGATCTCCGAAAGGCCCTTCCCATACCGGCTCTTCCGCGGGATCCACATATCCTTCGATCACAAAATCGGCATCTGCCGGCACTTCCACATCGGGCTGACTGATGCATTTTACCAGCTCCACTTTTTTCTTCCGTAAAAATCCCGCCAGCATATATTCATCCACATTATCCGGCAGGGGCGCCGTGGCCGAATAAGCATATGCCGGGTCACCGCCCAGTGCAACGGCCACGGGCATGCGCTTATTTAATTTTTTGTAAGCCTGAAAATGCCGGGCGCTCACCTTGTGTTTGTGCCAGTGCATGCCGGTGCGCGTTCCGTCGAGAAGCTGCATCCGGTACATGCCTACATTCCGGGTGCCGGTTTCCGGGTCCTTGGTATGAATTACCGGAAGTGTAATGAAGGGGCCGCCGTCTTTTGGCCAGCAGGTAATAATGGGGAGTTTGTTCAGGTCAGGATTTTCCATTACGAACTCCTGACAGGCTCCGTGGCCCCGGATCACTTTGGGCATCCAGGCGGCAAACTGCGAGAGCTTTGGTAAAACTTTGAGTTTGTCCACAATGGATTCCTTCGGGCCCGCGAGCAATTTGAATAAGGATTCTATCTCCCGGCTGATATCATCCAGGCGGGAAACGCCAAGGGCGATGCACATTCTCTTTTCACTCCCGTAGGCATTCATTAAAACCGGGAAATCGTATCCTGTATTTTCAAAAAGCAGGGCTTTATTCTGAGCGGGCGTTTTACTCACGCGATCTGTAATCTCCGCCATTTCGAGCCGGGGATCTGCATAAGTTTTAATGCGGATAAGTTCGCCGGCAGATTCCAGCGCTGCAATGAACTGATCAAGGTTTTTAAATGCCATCGGGGATGTTCAACCCGCAAAATTAGCCAACTAAAATCATAATACCGGTTTGGGGCAATCGATCCTTCCCCTGCGGGAATAAGGATCGTGACGGGAGACCAGGGCTATGCTGACGCGAATGCCGGTATAATAATATACATCCTTGTATCTTTCTCCTCCCCGCACCCTGCCTGCCGGCGGATAGGTTGGATCGCCTCCCTTGAGCTCACCCGCCCGGTAGGACATTTCAACGGCTTTAGGACCTCTTTCCGTAAGTAATATAGCCGGATCAACATACCGGGAACTGACATCGTCCAGGTAATCGGTGAAAATTTTCCGGAATCCGATTTCATAGGCCAGTACAATATTTTCCGATACGTTGAATTTGATGCCGGCCCCGACGGGAATGGCAAACTGCAGCAGGTTATAGGGTTTTTTGTCAGGATATGCGCTCAGGCCCTCCCCTTCCGTGCTCAATGGCCTGAGATATATTTTATTTCCCGTACTGTCAAAAGCATAAGGGTCGAAATGAAAAGCGGCAATTCCCGCAAAAATAAAGGGAGAAACTTTTGAACGCGTGATATCAAAGAAAGTATATTCTCCGAGCAGATTCCATTCGATAATGCTGGATTGAAAACTCAGGTTACGAAACTGAAGATTCGGCTTATTGAACTGATCGGATGCACTCACTTTCATCAGGCTGATCATGGAATTCACGGAAAAATTACGGGTGATATCGTATTGTGCGCCGGCGCCGAATGCAAAATTGGACTGGTCCAGGGTGAAATATTTTGCCTGCAGATCGCCGGAATAATTCGACAGGCCGCCGCTAACGTTGATGTGCCAGCGCTGCGCCTGCACGAGGCCGGGAGCCAGGAGACAGACCAGGAATAATGGTTTCATTACTATAAATTTCGTTGACGGATGAATGGTTCATGCAACGAATACGGATTTAAAAACCAGGGGTTTCTACGCAGGAGATTGGAAAAAGGAAGAATTCAAGGCCTTAACGCAAGTATTGCGCCAGTTATTGGATGGAGTAGGTTAAAATTAATGGGAATTTGGGGATTATGCAAGGGGGGAGTAAATTTGGTGGATGGTTAACAGTTGACGGTTGACGGTTGACGGACTCTTTTGGATTAGAAAGATTAATTACAATCTCGTTGCATCACGGAAAGTCCGTCAACCGTCAACTGTTAACCGTCCACCCTTCAATAATCGCTGATGCACAAAGGCTTACTGCTGTTTATTTTCACCTTTCTTTCTCTTTCAATATATTCCCAAAAAAAGAATGCTGCTTATGAAATCCATATTCAGCGGGCTTCGTGCGCGATGCGGATGGATGGCGTGCTGGATGAGCCGGCATGGAATAAGGCGGAGGTGGCGGACAGTTTCTATATGGTGCTGCCGATGGATACCTCCCGCGCGCAGGTAAAAACGGAGGTCCGGATGACTTACGACAATCGCTATATGTATCTTTCTGCCGTATGTTATGATGCCGTCAGGGGCCCTTATATGGTGGAGTCCCTTCGCCGGGACTGGAGTTTTGTAAAGAATGATAATTTTATCTTCTTTATGGACCCCTTCGATGATCAGACGAACGGGTTTACGTTTGGAACGAATGCAGCCGGCGGGCAATGGGACGGAATGATGTATGAAGGCGGGAAGGTAGATCTCAGCTGGGATAATAAATGGATCTCGAAAGTGAAACACTATCCGGATCGCTGGATCCTGGAAATGGCGGTTCCTTTTAAAACCCTGCGTTATAAAAAAGGAATTACCCGCTGGGGAATTAATTTTAGCCGGAATGATCTGAAAACAACGGAGAAGTCGAGCTGGACTCCCGTTCCCCGCCAGTTTCCGACCGCATCGCTTGCCTATACCGGTGTGCTGGTCTGGGATACCGTTCCACCATTACCTGGTACAAATATTTCCGTCATACCCTATTTGCTGACCCAGGTGGAAAAGAGTTATGATCCGGCTGCCAAAGCCGTTTATAAAACACGGGTCGGCGGGGATGCAAAAATAGCGTTGACTTCTTCACTGAACCTTGACCTGACCATCAATCCGGATTTTTCGCAGGTGGAAGTCGACAAACAACTCATCAATCTCAGCCAGTATGAATTATTCTATCCGGAAAAAAGGCAGTTCTTCCTGGAAAATGGCGATCAGTTTGCCAATTTCGGTTATGCCGATCTGCGTCCGTTTTTTTCCCGCCGCATCGGACTGGGTGTGCCGATTGAATTTGGCGGGAGGCTGAGTGGAAAACTGGACCGCAACTGGCGGATCGGTGCGATGGATATGCAAACAGGTTCGGTGGATTCGCTGGGATTGCCGCAACAGAATTTTGCGGTGGTTGCCCTGCAGCGAAAAGTATTTGCGCGTTCCAATATTGGGTTTCTTTTTGTCAATAAACAATCGCTCACGGATCCCGCCGGTAAGGATTCAACACTTAAGCCGTATGCTGCTTATAACCGCAGCATGGGCCTGGAATATAACCTGGCTTCTGCGAATAATTTCTGGACCGGGAAAATGCTGCTGCTGAAATCTTTCAGTCCCGGGAAAAGCGGACATGACTGGGTGCAGGCAGGAAATTTACAATATTCGAACCGGCACTGGCTGATCAATGGCGCTTATCAATACAGCGGCCGGAATTTTACTGCGGAAGTGGGATATGTTCCGAGGCAGGGTTATATCAAATTGAATCCGCAGCTGAATTATCTGTTTTTTCCTGCCGGCGGACCCGTACTGAGTTACGGACCTCAGTTTATTTCAACTTACTATTATGATGAACATTTTCATCAGACGGATCATGAGAACATGCTGACCTGGCTGTTTACTTTCCGGAATAAAGCCACCCTGGCGCCGATCGTCATCCAGGATTATGTGAAATTGCTCGCGCCCTTCGATCCGATACATACCGGAATAGATTCACTGAAAACAGGGACCGAACATCGCTGGAATACTGTTGGACTCGATTTCGTATCCAAACCGCAAAGTGTATTTACATACGATTTTTCATTGCGGTATGGAGGATTTTATGGCGACGGAACCCGGTTCACTTTCAGCAACGATATCGGATACCGGTTTCAGCCCTATGTGAGTATAGCACTGAGCACTTCTTACACAGAGCTGCGGCTGTCACAGCCCTGGGGCAATAACAGCTTCTGGCTGATCGGGCCGCGTTTTGACGTAACCATGACCAACACTTTATTCTTTACGGCTTTTATTCAGTATAACCAGCAGGTCAAAAACATGAATATCAATACGCGTCTGCAATGGCGGTACAAGCCGGCTTCCGATCTGTTTATCGTTTACACAGACAACTATTACAGTACTCCGTTCTCCGTCAGAAACCGGGCGGTTGTGCTGAAATTTACTTACTGGTGGAATATCTGATCTCTAATTTGTTTTCGTTGTGTCTTTGCCGGAACTCTTTTTATTGAACAGATTATTAAGTGTATTCTTTAGTGTCTTTTCTGCATTCTTCTGTGTGTTCTCCAGTGTTTTGCCGGAACCAGTGCTATCTTTTTGTCCCGAAAGGGCCTTGCCCAGATCCGATGCCAGATCTTTTACAGCCTGATTTTTGATGGCTTTGGCTGAATCCTTCAGTTCATTGGTTTTAGCGGCAGCTACGGTTTTTACGCTGTCAACAGCCTGTTTTGCAAAATCGGCTGCCTGTTGTTTGATAGCAGTCGTTACATCCCCGCCGGATTCATTCAAACCTGTTTTGAGCTGGGGGTTGGTTAATGTGCCGCCCATTCTCACACTCAGATTGATATAATCGCTCAGTTTTACGGGAATGCCTTTACTGTTTGCCTGCTGCGCCAGGTTATTGATCAGGGCATTGCCCTGACTGCCGATAATGCTCCGGGGCAGCTTCATGCCGATGAGGTAGTCGATGGATTGATCGAATCCCTGCGTTCCGCCGATCTGCATATCGATGTCCTTTACTTTCACATGAAAGGGCTGAACCAGGACTTTGCCATTCGCAAATTCAAAAGAGAACTTCACGTCTTTCAGGGAAATCCCGTTCAGATCATTCACGTTTAAGGTCTGGGCCAGTTTTTCTACCGGCGCAAATTTTTTAAACACTCCTTCCACCATATCCAGCGTTCCCTTTCCGGTCAGCGAACCCAGTTCGGGCATCATGTTTCCATCGAGTCTTCCGTTCAGGGTCAGTTGCGAATTTACTTTACCATCTACGAATTTCCCGGCAGGCATTAATTTCTGGACGGTATTGAAAGCATTAAAAGTTTTTTGTACATCGAGTCCGTTCACATCATAGGTAAAGGAAATATCCGGATTCTTTTTATTATTTTTTGTGGAATAAAAGCCGGTAGCGGAAATTTTGCCGTCGAGGGCATTCATCTGCACGTCTTTCAGCGCAACGGTTTCATCTTTAATCGCAATGGAACCTTTGAGATTGCTGTAATCCACCTTATCATAGTGCAGTTTGTCTACCGCGGCATTTATGATAAAAGCCACATTGTTCGGAACCTTAAAGGGTTCGGACGATGTGGTGGATTTGTTTTGCGCTTCACTGCTGTCGGAAGAGACGCCCATTAACTTATTGAGATCAATATTATCAGCATGCACATTCAGATTTCCGGCAATCGGTTCATCCTTCAGCGCATATCCGATCGCGTTATCCACCGAACCACTGGCCGTATAATGTGTTTGGAGAAAGGTCGCTTTTGCGGTATTCAGCGTAATATTTTTCGGATTGAAAGTAAAAGCCGCTTCCTCCACTTTAATGCCGTCCGGGTATGCTTTGCTGGCATAATTCAGCCCCGCCAGGTTTAGCGTTCCGGATGTATTGATCTTATCATATTCTTTTTTATCGATCGATGATTTGTTACCCCTGAAAGATACATCTGCCGTCAGTGTTCCCGAAACGGAGGTGCCGGGTTCCAGGGTAGTGAACTGTGCGGCGTTGGCGAGATTGAACTTACCTTTTGCCCTTCCTTCAAAATAGAGATTGCTTACTGGTGTTTTGATCAGCAGATTGAAATCGACAGGATCGCTGCCAATTTCCACATGCGCGGCTGGAACATGGATGACGGTATGATCTGCCTGTCCGTCCGGGTTCTCAAATGCAATCTGCAGGCTGCTGTTGCGTATGGGTTGCGGAAAATCTTTGGACGAATAGTTCAGGTTGGTAATATTGATAAACCCGTTTGCGGTAAAGGGACCCGGTTTTTGCTGTGTGATCGCCGAAACATTTCCCTTTGCCGATGCATCCGCGTTCAGTGATCCGGATAATTTGGTATTCCCGCTTAATTTGATAAACTGCGTTACCTGTGCCAGGTTGAGTTTTCCTTTTACGGTTGCATCAATGTATTGATCGGTTACCGGATTCTTTAATAACAACCGGAAATCAAAGGGATCATTGCCAAATTCAATATGGCCTTTGGAAATATCCACAACGGTATGATCGGTGATGCCATCCGGGTTATCCACTTTTAACGTGATGCCGATATTCTTTACGGGTTGCGGAAGATCCGGATATTGAAAGAAGCCATTTTCCACATTCAGATTGATTTGGTAAGCGGGAATTTTCGCGGAATTGTATTCGCCTTTTACAAAACCATTAAATACCGCTTTGCCACTGGTTTTTATTTTGCTGAAATCATTTTTATAGATGGCCGGAACCAGGGATAGCAATGTTTTGAACTCGGTGGAAGGTGCACTGAACTGAATATCCATACCATAAGTGGTATCATTTACAAACTGAAAATAACCATTGGCGGAAAGCTTCAGGTCGTTGAGGTTAATTTCATCCGTTTTAAAACTGTATTTGTTCGCCTTGTTATCCACTTCGATATCTGCATCCAGTTCGGTTTTTGTGTCGATCAGGTAGGGAATTTTTGAATAGGTAAAGGAAACCGATTCTGCGGAAGTCTTTGTTTTCAGGGTAAAAAGATCCGATGTGAAATCCCCGCTGCCGGAATGATTGAGGTGGGTTATCTCGCTGCTCATGTCTCCGGGAATATCAACGTAGCTGATATACCCGTCATTAATCTTGTACGATTGCAGATTGAAATGAAATGCGGTTGTATCGGTTGAAACGGCTGTTGACGTATCCGGTTTACTGATATCCCAGTTGGCTTTTCCGTCGGCATGCACGATGGCGTGTATCCGGGGTTCATCAATGGTAATACTGTTTATTTTCATTTCCGATCCGCCGAAGAGGCTGAACAGGTTAACAGCCACGTCAATTTGTTTAGCGGCGATCAGCGTGTCTTTGCTGAACGCGTCGACCCCGATCACCTGCAGGTTGTCGAGCCCAACGGCCAGCCTGGGGAAATGCCGGAACAGGGAAAGATTAATGTCCTTAAAGTCCACCCTGGCATTTACGTTTTTATTGATCTGTTCACGGGCAATGGCCATGATCTTCCCTTTGAAGAAAAAGGGAAGAACGAAGGCAAGGACAATTAAAACGAGGAGAACGATTCCGGAGATTTTAAGTACTTTTTTTGCCATGGTGATCAGGATTTTTGTGGATTTCAGGGAGCAAGGGAGCCCCGGCCCGGTAATAAGGCCTTATTCGCAAATTTAACGCCAGAATGAGCAGATTCATTGTTATAAACCAATAAGTTATTGCAGGATATTAAAAACGGTCCCGGACAGGGTCAAATGACCTTGTATGGCTTACCCGAGATCTTTATGTTTAAATTTGTTTGCTTAGATGTTTAAAAGATAAGTTATGTTAAAACCAATAAAAAATAGTAAGCAGTACGACGAAGCGCTTGCACGGGTATATTCCTTATTGCAAAAGGATTTGAAGCTTAATTCTCCGGAATCTGACGAACTCGAAGTTTTGTCGCTGCTGGTGAATCCAGCGAGTGGATATTCTGGTAAGCTGGAACTTTAAGCATATCGTCAATGTGCAAAGAATACTCGGCCTTCGCCCGACGAAGTCCGCCGCGGAGAAAGAATGGTACAAATGAAAAAGCCCGCCGTCGCTAAAGCTTTGGCGGGCGAAGTCGGGACGACTGGATTCGAACCAGCGGCCTCTTGCACCCCATGCAAACGCGCTACCGGGCTGCGCTACGTCCCGAATGCCCCTTCGGGGCTGCAAATCTATGATAAAAATTCCTTGCTGGAAAATGGATTTAACAGGAAACCGTATCTTCGCGCAATTCCTTATAGATGAAGGTTCTACTCAAACAGGCTTACATTACTGATCCGCTTTCATCCCATCTGGGAACCATTCAGGATATTTTAGTGGAAGATGGTATCATCCGGGAAATTGCTGCAACCATTCCGGACAGCCGCGCGGAGAAATTAATCACGGGAAAAGATTTGTTTGTTTCGCCCGGATGGGTGGATATTTTTTCAAATTTTGCTGAACCCGGGTATGAATTTAAAGAAACCCTGGAAACAGGCTCAGCTGCCGCTGCTGCCGGCGGATTTACCGATGTTTTCCTGATTCCCGATACAAATCCTGTGACCGACAGCAAATCGCAGGTGGAATATCTGCGCCAGCGCTCGGCTTCCCTTCCGGTGAATATCTGGCCTATTGGTGCGGTGACACGCAGGCTGGAGGGTAAGCATCTCGCTGAAATGTACGATATGCAAAACAGCGGCGCCGTTGCATTTTCCGACGGGCTGCATCCTGTTCAGTCGGCCGGCGTGCTGGTAAAAGCGCTTCAGTACGTAAAAGCCTTTGACGGAGTGATCATGCAGATCCCGGATGATAATAGCATTGCTCCAAACGGATTGATGCATGAAGGTGTTATTTCCACGCGGCTTGGTTTGCCCGGCCAGCCCATGATGTCGGAAGAACTGATTATTGCCCGTGATATTAAGCTGGCCCGCTATACGGAATCCCGTATTCATTTCACCGGCGTTACTTCGCCCAAATCCATCGAATATATTAAAAGAGCCAGGGCCTCCGGATTACAGATTACCTGTTCTGTTACGCCCTATCATCTTTTCTTCAGCGATGCGGACCTGCTGAATTATGATACCAACCTGAAAGTGTATCCCCCGCTCCGGCCCCGCGCGGTTTCGGACCAGTTAAGGGAAGCAATACTGGACGGAACGGTTGACTGTATCAGTTCCCACCATCTTCCCCATGAGTACGATAGTAAAGTATTGGAATTTGCGCATGCCAAATACGGAATGACCGGACTGGAAACAGCCTACGCCGTTATACAGACCCTGTTCCCCACCCTTTCGCCTTTAAAAATCTATGATCTTTTCGGCGGGAATGCCAGAAAGATTTTCAAACTGGATCAGCCAAAGATCGAAAAGGATGCACCCGCCCTCTTAACCGTTTTCAGTCCGCAGGAAAAATGGCAGTTTATAGTAGCCCGGTCAAAATCCAAATCAAAGAATAGTGCGTTCGGGGATCATATCTTTACCGGAAAACCGAAAGCGATCATCCGCCGTGATCAGCTTTTCATTAATGATTAATTTAAATTTATATTATGCAGCCAATATCCAAATACAAGACAGGCATCCGCTTCGGGCTGATCATCGGGCTGGTATATGCTGTTCTGCTTTTTCTGCGATATAAATTCTTTGCCGGCAGTCCGGTTTCCCTTGGAATTTTTGCCATCGTTTCTTACCTGGTTGTGCTGATCCTGTATTTATTTGCCGGTATTTCCCGGAAAAAAGAACTCGACGGGTATGCAGATTTTAAAGATATTTTTCAGACCATCTTCATCAGCATATTAATTACCGAGGCTGTATATGTGATTTTCAATTCCATTTACCTGAAGTATGTTGACCCGTCCTTTTTTGATAACCTGAAAGTGGTCACGCGCAATTTTCTGGAGACCAAAGGTCTTTCCCAGGACCAGATCGATAGCCAGATGAAAGCATTCGGCGATGCCAACAAGGAGATGGAGCCCTGGGGTCTTATAAAGGGCTATGGCACCTGGGTTATCATTGATAGTATTGTCGGAATGATTTATGCATCCGTGCTGAGGAAGAAAAAAGATATTTTACCAGAAACCAAGCTTTAATCAGATGGACCTTTCCGTAATTGTTCCGGTTTATAATGAAGAGGAATCGCTTCCCGAACTCTGTGACTGGATCGCAAAAGTTATGGACAGGAACCGGTTCAGTTATGAGGTGATCCTGGTAGACGATGGCAGCACGGATTTATCCTGGGATGTGATCGAATCCCTGCACAATAAAAGCGACCGGATCAAAGGGATCCGGTTTCAGCGGAACTACGGTAAATCAGCCGCGCTCAACGAGGGTTTCCGCAGCTGTGACGGAGAGGTTGTCATTACCCTGGATGCGGACCTGCAGGATAGTCCGGAAGAAATTCCGGCCCTGCGCAGCATGATCCTGGAGGATGGATACGATCTGGTGAGCGGCTGGAAAAAAGTGCGTCATGATCCTTTATCCAAAACAATTCCCTCCCGTTTTTTTAACTGGGTCACGTCGAAAGTCTCCAAAATAAAACTGCACGACTTCAACTGCGGGTTGAAAGCCTACCGCCTGAAAGTAGTGAAGAGCATTGAAGTATACGGAGAAATGCACCGGTATATTCCGCTCATAGCCAAATGGTCGGGGTTCCGCAGGATTGGAGAGAAAGTGGTGGAGCATCATCCGCGTAAATACGGGCAGTCGAAATTCGGGATGGGCAGGCTCCTTACGGGCGGACTGGATCTCGCCTCCATCATGTTTGTCGGAAAATACAGCAAGCGGCCCATGCATTTTTTTGGATCCTGGGGCATGGTTTCTTTCCTGATAGGCTTTGTTATTTTTTTCTATCTTTTTCTCTCGAAAATTTTCTTTGATAAAACCGGTCTTGCTCAAAGGCCTTTGTTTTTTGTCGCGCTGGTTGGCATGATCATCGGAACGCAGTTATTTGTCACCGGTTTTATTTCCGAGCTCATCTCCCGGAATTCCCAGAACAGAAACGCCTATCTCGTTGAAAATCGCCTGGGATTATGAAAGTCGTGATCATCGGCCCGGCCTATCCGCTGCGTGGGGGTCTTGCTACTTTTGATCAGCGTTTATGCCGGGCTTTTGCGCAAGCGGGTCATTCTGCCTCCATCTATTCTTTTTCCTTACAATACCCCGGATTTCTTTTCCCGGGCACTACGCAGTATTCTTCTGATCCGCCGCCGGGGGATCTCGAAATATATACCCTGATCAATTCCATCAGCCCGCTGAACTGGCTCTCGATAGGCAGCAGATTAAGAAGAGAGGCCCCGGACCTGCTGGTTGTGCGCTATTGGCTGCCTTTTATGGGACCCGCGCTGGGCACGATTCTCAGGCGGGTCAGGAAGAACCGGAAAACCCGCATCGTTGCTATCACGGACAATGTATTGCCGCACGAAAAACGCCCGGGAGATATACCCTTCACCAGATATTTTTTGAAAAGCTGCGACGCATTCATCACGATGAGCGACGAAGTGATGAATGATCTGAGAAAATTTGAAAAAAACAAACCGGCTGAGAGAGTCATCCATCCGCTATATGATAATTTCGGAGAAATCATCCCGAAAGCGGATGCCAGGAGAGTATTGAATGAAAAATTTTCTTTGAATATTGCATCCGGGGAAAAAATCATTTTGTTTTTCGGATTCATCCGGAAATACAAGGGACTCGATATCTTACTGCGGGCAATGGCGGAACCCGGAATCCGGGAAGCCGGTATTCGTTTACTGGTTGCCGGTGAATATTATGATGATGAAAAAATGTACCTGGATCTGATAAGAGAATTGAATATTTCCGACCGGCTGCTTTTGAAAACGGATTTTATTCCGGATAGTGCAGTGCAATATTATTTATGTGCCGCAGATGCGGTTATTCAACCTTACCGCCATGCAACACAAAGCGGTGTTACGCCCCTCGCCTACCATTTTGAAAAGCCCATGATCGTGAGTAATGTGGGAAGTCTCCCTGCGCACGTGATTCACGAACAAACGGGCCTGGTTGCAGAACCGGAACCGGCTGCGGTTGCCGGCGCCATTTTGCGTTTCTATGAATTAGGAGAAGATTATTTTATTCCTCATCTTCGCATGGAGAAGAAAAAATATTCCTGGAAAAACCTTGTAAATACCATTCTTGGCCTATCCCATGATATACAGAAGTAAAGCGCCATTGCGCATCGGACTGGCCGGCGGAGGCACGGATGTAAGCCCTTACAGCGATCTTTATGGCGGAGCCATTCTCAATGCCACTGTTTCGCTTTATGCCTATGCCAACATCGAACCGGCGGATCATGATGAAGTGCATTTCGAGGCTATCGACTACCAGTCAAAGCAGGTGATTCAAAAAGGCTCCCCAGTAGAAATGAATGGCGTGCTCGATCTGCACAAGGGCGTATATGACCGGATCCGGAAACAGTTCCAGGATATTCCTACCGGATTTAAATTGTCCACTTTCGTTGATGCACCGGCAGGTTCCGGTCTGGGTACTTCTTCTACCCTGGTGGTTGCCATGGTGGGCGTTTTTGCTGAGATGCTGAAGCTGCCACTGGGAGAATATGATATTGCCCAGCTCGCCTATGAAATCGAGCGCAAAGATCTGAATATGGCAGGCGGTAAGCAGGACCAGTACGCCGCTACCTTCGGCGGGGTCAACTATATGGAATTTTATGATCATGAAAAGGTGATTGTAAACCCGCTGCGGGTCAAACAGCAATACCTTTTCGAGCTGGAAAATAACCTGCTGCTGTATTATACCGCTACCAGCCGCGAGTCGGCAAAAATCATCAGCAAACAAAGTCAGAATGTGCTGGATAAAAAGGAGTCTTCCATTGAAGCCATGCATCAGCTGAAACAGCAGTCACAACGGATGAAAGAAGCCCTGCTCCGCGGACGTCTGCATGAGATTGGCGAGATCCTGGATTTTGGATTTGAACAGAAACGGAGAATGGCGGAAGGTATTTCAAATGATCGCGTGGAAGATATTTACAGCGCAGCGAAAGCTGCCGGAGCTACCGGAGGAAAGATCTCCGGCGCGGGTGGCGGCGGTTTTATGATCTTTTATTGCCCGGGCAATACGCGCTTTCAGGTGATGGAGAAATTAAATTCTTTTGGCGGCCATTGCAAGAATTATCAGTTTGTGGATCACGGACTGACTACCTGGACTATTTAAAATTGAAGAATATGCCGGAGGATATTAAAAATATTATTGCAGCATCCATAGCGGTAAAGCAAAGACTGCTGGCGGATGAAACCCTGTTGAAAACTACGCAGCTTGTAGTGGACCTGATCGTCAATGCATTTAAGAACGGTAAGCGTATTTATTTTGCCGGCAACGGTGGCAGCGCCGCCGATGCACAGCATCTGGCTGCTGAATTCTCTGGCAGGTTTTACAAAGACCGGCATGCATTGCCTGCAGAGGCCCTGCATTGCAACAGCTCCTACCTGACGGCCGTTGCAAATGATTACAGTTATGATGAAATATATGCCCGTCTGATCGAGGGAATTGCCGGTAAAGCTGATGTACTGGTGGGTCTTTCCACTTCGGGGAATTCTAAAAATATCGTGCGCGCATTTGAAACCGCGCGGGGCAAAGGAGTAATTACCATTGGGTTCACCGGTGAAAGCGGAGGTAAAATGAAAACACTCAGCGATCATCTCTTTAACGTTCCTTCAAACGATACGCCACGCATTCAGGAGGCGCATATTCTGCTGGGGCATATTGTATGTGAACTCGTGGAAAGGGATTATTTTAAAGTTTAAAAATTGTTTACATGATACCGGAAGCCATTGTTCTTGCCGGGGGACTGGGTACCCGGTTACAATCTGCCGTTCCGGATCTCCCCAAATGCCTCGCGCCGGTTGCCGGCCGGTCCTTCCTGGAGTACCTCCTGGTTTGTTACCGGAAACAGGGTGTTAAACGCTTCATTTTTGCACTGGGTTATAAAACAGAAATGATTGAATCCTTTGTAAGGGAAACCTTATTTCCATCCGAATATGCATTTTCCATTGAAACCGATCCGCTGGGTACCGGCGGAGCCGTTTATCAGGCCTGCCGGCAGGTGAGCGGAACTGACGCGATCGTATTGAATGCGGATACTTTTTTCGGTTTGAAGCTGAGCGCGCTTTCCTCGGTTCACGAGGATAAAAAAGCAGATTGCACGCTGGCTTTAAAACCCATGAAACAGGTTGACCGTTACGGTCAGGTGGAACTCAACGATCAGCAGCAGGTGATTGGTTTCAGCGAGAAAAAGCATATCGAAAGCGGACTGATCAACGGAGGAGTGTATGCCGTGCAGGTGAAAAATTTT
>Ga0207652_10001726_pt1 | contig 19069 bp, 15 predicted proteins | sample KBSC63BmetaG_FD_184334 | JGI IMG/M metagenome (GOLD analysis project Ga0207652, IMG submission 184334) | Corn rhizosphere microbial communities from Kellogg Biological Station, Michigan, USA - KBS C6-3B metaG (SPAdes) (version 2) | ecosystem: Host-associated > Plants > Roots > Rhizosphere ... | reverse complement strand
AGCGTTCACAATAATACATCTATCAATATAACATCGGGGTCAAAATTCTTTATGGCTGAATAAATTTCCCGCCTGTCAGAGACGATCTCAACTACATACTTTTCTTTCTCAAAAAAAATTTTTAGAACTTCTAAGAGATCGCTTGAATCATCAATAAGCAGCAGCTTCTTGGTATCAATAGCATTCATAAAAGAAAATAGGGTTAAGTGTTTTATAAAGGCGAAGACATGGGAACGGACGGAAGCTAGATCTCTATAAAGATAATAGAAATTGAATACATAATAAAAAATAATATATAAAAACTTCTATAATTATATTTTGATGACACACCGGGGATTGTTGGCAGGAGACAATAACAGCAGGGGCATCCACTAACAGGCAGCAAAGCTTAAAATAGTTGTTTGTTCAATCTCATTTTGATTTTTTATTTGCAATGGCATACGATAAATTTGCTCACCTATCATTATAAGGAAAAATTGAAGTTACACCACCCTATAAGAAAATTTTTAAAGACAACCTTTGACCGGATCAATAATGAAAAACTCAAACACCATATTTTACAAGCTATTCCTTTTTGGGTAGCTTCATTGATTGCCGGATTAATTACCGTTTTTTATTCAAAGGCATTTGCTTTTTTGGAGTCACAAACTTTTTTTATCATTAACTATCACCATTGGTGGATTTTTATTTTAACTCCCGCTTGTTTTGTGATTGCCTGGTGGCTGGTAGCAAGGTTTGCACCTTATGCAAGAACCAGCGGAATTCCGCAAGTGATGGCTGCTGTTGAGCTGGCTACAACCAGTTATAGGAATAAAATAAAAAAGTTATTAAGTCTTAAGGTTTTTTTTGTAAAAATATTCTCCGGCCTTTTGATGATTTTTGGCGGTGGCGCTGTGGGAAAAGAAGGACCCACCATTCAAATGTCAGGGATTGTTTTTCGCAAGGTGAATGAATGGCTTCCTTCATGGTGGCCTCCTGTTTCGCAACAAAATATGATAACAGCCGGTGCTGCTGCAGGCCTTGCTGCTGCTTTCAATACACCACTCGGTGGGGTTGTTTTTGCTATTGAGGAGCTTACTAAAACCCATGTCAGTTATTTCAAGACTGCTTTGTTTACAGCCGTTATCATTGCAGGTTTAACGGCCCAGGGAATTCTTGGTCCCTATTTATATTTAGGTTACCCTGACGTAACTCATATTACCAATTCCATCATTATTGCATTGCTGGTAGTTTCTATGATTTCCGGATTATTGGGAGGAATCATGTCAAAAATTATTTTGGCTCTTTTTCGCTGGAAGAAGTCTTTTAAGTTCCGTTACCAGCATTTCATTTATGTTTTAGCCTGCGCTTTGCTTATGGCTGCCATTGCTTTTTTTCTTGATCCGGAAATTTTGGGATCAGGAAAAAGAATTATGACAACTACTTTATTCCATACTGATAAATATGTTCATTGGTACACCTCTCTTTTTAGAATTTTAGGTCCCATTTTAAGTTTTGGAACAGGTGCTTCAGCCGGAATTTTTGCTCCCTCCATCGGTGCCGGCGCCAGTGTCGGATCTTTTATGGCCGGGTTATTTCATGAATCCTCGTCAAACGCAAATCTGCTGATATTATGTGGCATGGTCGGTTTTTTAACCGGTGTAACAAGAACTCCTTTTACCTCCGCCATCCTGGTTCTGGAAATGACTGACAGGCACAGCGTAATTTTTTATTTAATGATTGCAGGAATGGTTGCCGGCCTGGTATCGTTATTAGTTGATAAGCATTCCTTGTATGATCATTTAAAAGTGCAAACACTTCATGATCTGACACATGAAAAAGAAGATTTTACCAAAGAAACCCCAAATGTTGAAAAGATTTGAATTAAAAAACAATTTAGAAAGCAAGTATTCAAAATCAACTGCTGTCTAAATGAGAAACAGGTAATATTATCTCCTGGTAACAATTAAACATTGATTGAATCCTTTTCTCTTATTTTTTTCTTTGGTGTGAGAGGCTCACCTTCATTTAAACTTTTCCTTGTATAAGTGGCGCAAATGTGTTTTAAGTTTATTAAAGAGATTATAGTTTATATCGTTGTGAGGATTTATTTGTTAGGAATATTGTTAACCCACTTATAGCTGCAATTGCAGAGGCAACCAGGATGCTGAGCTTTGAATTATTAATTAATTCCGGATCTGTGAAAGCAAGGTTCGTTATAAACATCGACATGGTGAAGCCAATACCTCCAAGAAGTGCAATACCTATCAGATTTCTCCATGTTAAGCCTTGCTGTAGCTTTGCTATACCCATTTTAACCAACAGGTAAGGAACTGAAAATATACCTATTAGTTTGCCTATAGCAAGCCCTGCGATGATGCCCAATGAATTAGAAGTGGAAAGACTTTGAGCCACATTAGAAGGTAGTAGGATGGCAGTATTAACCAGTGCGAAAATAGGTACAATTATAAAAGCTACAGGCTTATGTAAAAAATGCTGGAGATGGTAGGATACATTTTTATCTCCATCGTTATTAAAAGGAATAACAAAGGCAAGTAAAACTCCTGCAATCGTTGCATGAACACCAGACTTTAAAAGGCAATACCACATAACTATTCCGGGAATTATGTAAAAGAGCAGGTTCTTTACCCGCAGCCTGTTTAAAACAAACAATGCTGCTAATATGCCACCGGACAAAAGCAGGTAATTAAAATAAACTGTTTTGGTATAAAAGAAAGCTATCACAATTATAGCACCTATGTCGTCTATTATGGCAAGGGCAGTAAGAAAAACTTTTACTGCTACAGGTACTTTGTTGCCCGCTAATGCAAGTATTCCCAGTGCAAAAGCTATGTCTGTAGCCATTGGAATAGCGAAACCTGGTTGTGTTGCTGTACCACTGTTTAGCATGAAGTGAATGAGAGCCGGTACGCAAATACCACCTACTGCCCCAGCAAAAGGTAAGATAGCCTTTTTGAAATCGGCCAACTCGCCTACATACAATTCCCGTTCTACCTCCAGGCCAACCATTAAAAAGAAAATGGCCATCAGTCCGTCATTCACCCAATGCTCAACAGAATAGTTAAGGGAAATAAAAGAAAAAGAAAGGTTTATCTTTTGATGCATCAAATGGATGTAGTTATCACCAACTGATGAATTGGCAATCAACAGGGAAATAACTGTGCAGAACACAAGAATTAATCCTGCAACTTTTTCGCTATCGAAAAAGCCTTTGAACATATTGCCAAACCTTTTTTTCATTGTTTGCAATTTAGGCTTCTAATTTATTTCTTATCACTTTGCAATGCAGTCATTCCTGGCAGTTGTAGTAACTTTCAAAAATACGAAAGCCACAGTCGGCTATCTGTGCGAAAGATTAAATAAAAAGGAGCGCTAATTTTATCTTAGCATTATTGCGGGTAGCGGTGAGTTATAAAATCATTCTTCCCGGTTTGTTGGTGCCAAAAAAGGAACGATATATAAATCTATAGAAACATCAATGTTTTGTGAGTCAATAAAAGTTGTAATTACTTTTTTGCATTGTTCCGGGGTACCGTTAGAAATACTTGTTAAAATCTCGCATGCATCATCAAGTGAATTAATTTTATAAAATTTTTCAGCTTTGGGCGGAACTGTATTTACTATGTCAAGCTTAATAGTTTTCTCCGGTTGATGCACTGATATATGTCCATCTGATGGTTGGTTTGTTAATAGGAACATTGTTGAACGGAAATACTTTCCTATTTCATCTATTATTTGTTGATTACTCATTCCAGGGGTTTTAGTTGCTAAAATTATTAAAACTTCGCTTATTTGGTGAGTATGAGCAAGGGCTTGGATTCTGCTAACTAAACTAAAGAAAAAAGAAACGCTTTCGGCACAGCAACGGCTTTCTATAAAATTGCAATTGCCAATGAAAAAAAACTGAAAGTAAAAGCGACAACCCGAAATTGGAGACAACACATAAACTTCTTAAAATTAACAATAAAATAGTATCACAAACAAATACTTACTTCACGGAAAATTAACGGCACATACAGGACACGGAGACGAACTCGCAAACATTTTGTTAGAAGCATCTAAACGTGTATCCACGGCGAAAGGTTGCAAACTTTACGTAATTGGTAAAGACGAAAATGATGAAAATTCTGTTTATGTTACAGAAATTTGGGACAGTAAAGATGACCACAACAACTCATTAAAAGTTGAAGGGGTGAGAGAACTAATAATGAAAGCAATGCCAATATTAGATGGACAACCTTCAAAAGGGCAAGAAATTGAAATCTTAGGCGGAGCAGGAATATGAAACCTGCCGGCCGCTAACAAGGTTACCTGATGCACAACGACCCAGCTATACTTAGTATGTTCAAATAAAGAAAGTACCTCTCGACAGCGCAACTAACGGTTAAGGATAGACTAAGATAGCAAGGGAAAGCCGTTGCTTGCAATGCGGTTGAGCGGTTCTAAAATTGAAAGCTTTTAGAGGACGAGGAAATACGACAGCCCAACAATCTGCTTGCTGCTATGGGTAGTTTATCTGTTTTCTTTGCACAATATGTTTGAAAATCTTTGGTGGACTCACTTTCACCAGCCTGTTTCATTTATCCACATACGTTAATAAGTTATCGTACACTTCAGAGAATGAAGCGTCTACTTTTGCAACCGAAAAAGCTCATTATAAAATCTACTTTTCGGTGTAGGTTGGAACAATCCGCCACCGTAAAATCATCGAGCTTTTTAATCAATTTATTTGTTTTACAGATATTGAAATTTAAGAAAGGCTGTATTTTTATACAGCCTTTTTTGTTTTCTGCCTTGCAATCCTAAATTTTCTAATGATCGATATAATTCATTCTTCTCATCATCCCATTTTCAAAACTTTGTGAAGCGTATATTCTCTATATGTTTATTAATTTTTGTGCTCTTATTAAAGCTTCGGCAGTTGGCAAATGCAATTGTCTTACAGGAATATTATCATTGGAAATTTCTATATCCCATATACCCGCTTTATGCCAGGGAGTAAAATGGTCCCAGTCAGGCCGGTCAATGATCGGGTACCAACAAATGCCCCACAATGGAATATCCTCTGCGACTACTAGCGCACATTCGTTTGCAACAAAATCCAGCCAATAGGGACGATGTTCCTGAGGATGGCTTGTTTCGCTTAATACAAGGGGCTTTTGATAGCGTTTATACACATTCATTAGTAACTGACTCAATGATTGCCATCTTGGATCATTGTTATCGTTTTTCCAGGGTAAAAATTCGAAGGTTCCTGTTATCCATTGGTTGTTATGATAATAGTTAAGCCCTAAAATGTCGAGGTATTCAGGTTTACCGTTTAATTCCGGACACATGCGGCCGCTGAGTATTTCCAGAACCTGGAATTGGTGTTCATGCATCACGCGAGCCCGCGCTTGTTGCTCTTCTGTTGCATTAAATGGTGGCACCATATTTACAAGAGGTTCAGTTGTAAGAATACGTGTGTTATCATCTTCTTCTTTTATTGCCTGAATGCCTGAAATATATGCTTTCATTAGAGCATACTTTACTTCCCATCCATAACCTCTGCAATAAGGAACAGTTGCACCTACATCGCCACCCAGCCACGAAAGAAAACTTACTTCATTAATTGGCGTAATAACGATTGTACTTTTTGTATCAATTGATCGGTAAAATCTTATAAAGGCTCTACACAATGCGCTAAAGCGTTTAGAAAATAATGGATGCAGCGGCGTCAGGTCATCAGGAAAGCCGAAATGGCAAATGTCCCAAACCTGCTGAATTTGCTTTTGACCGGCACATTGCATCATGAAAGCCACAGTGCTCCAGTCATATTCATAAGGTTTTTTTTCAACCTGGCTCCATCTTATTCCTTCCCTTATAGTTTTTATTTTAAATACTTTTAAATTATCATAATCTTCTGCAAGCATTTGCAAATGCCCTGTAGTGTTTAAAAAGTCGACCCGTTTTCCAAACACATTTAATTTATCTGTGCATTCAAATCCTGCCATCCAAAAAGATTTGAAAGGATTTTCTAAAGTATTGATTTGGCATATAGCGTCTTCCTGAAAAGAAAAAGGATTGTTCATATAGTCTTTATAGTGTAAAAGATAATACTATTGTCATCATTTATTGAAACAACTTATATCAGCCGTTAAATTGTTTCTGAATGTTGTGTTTTCTTTTTACAAGTCGCACCGTTTCCTGGTATACTTTATTAAAATTTGGCTGCCGGCTACAGTCAATAACATGATGCAGCGTACTGTCAAGTGGTGACCATCTTTCTGGCTCTCCGTCCATGCTTACGATAACAGAAGGCGTTTTTAATGCTGCGGCTATGTGCGAAACGCCTGTACAATTAGCCAACAGCAAAAATGCATTTTCTATAAGAACCGCCACGGAACCAAGACTTGTTTTGCCTGTGAGATCGATAACAGGATGATGCATACACTTAATCAGTTCTCTTGTTATTTCTCGCTCTTCCGATGTTCCTGTCACTACTATGCTAAACCCTGACTCTATGCAATGGTCGCCAAGTGCAGCAAAAAATTGGGGTGGCCATTGACGCCATGCACCACGTGAGCCAGGATGTATGATCACATATCGTTTTTCAAATAAAAGTTGATACAAATTCTTTGCTTCCTGCACATCCGTTGGTTCTATTGGAAATTCCAGGTAAGTTCCGCATGAAGGAATACCGAGATGTTCTACAAGTTTCAAATGCCTTAGTATCTCTGAACCATAATCAGGATAAGGAATAAAAAGCTCATCGTCAACATAGCTTTCATTGTTATAAAAACCGGCAACAAATTTTGCGTTTAGGCCTAATAGTAAGTCGTTAACGATTGTTCCGTTGCCTTGCATTTGCAGGAGCAAATCGAAATTTTCATTTTTTATCTGCCTGCTGAATGCAGTAAACTCTGCTTCATCATATGGTTGTTCCGGTAAACCGGGATAACCGGGGAAATGAATGAACCTGTTGAAGTAATTATTGAATCTTTCGATAAAACTTTTTGCCCATGGCAAACCAAGTAACGTGATTTCGGCATTAGGATAAGCATTTCTTAAAGCACGAATTGCGGGTATGGCACAAAGCATATCACCGAGTTGCAATGCCCTGAACACGGCTATCTTTTTAATATCTTTTTCGTCGAGCTTCACAATAATAATTTTTTATAACGCAATGAGCCCCGCAATGTCCAATAGACAGAAAGAAATGGGATAATTGCGGAAGTGATTATCATTTCAAAAATGTGACTGCTTTTTTTTGATGTACCTGATAATCTTTTTATAGTGAATTGACCTATAAAAAATGTGCCGCTTAATATAGCAATTGTAAAAATTATTCTTTGGTTTTTTATAAGGCTGATAATGGCGAGAAAAGCTAATAAAACTATAGCGTAATAGTTGAACAATGGGTGATGTTTTATTTGTTCTTTAAATAAAGAAGGATGCTTTTTGTGCAAAAGTGCATCGTATATTGTTTTCTTTTGTTCTTTAAGGCTTATACCCCATGCGGCTTTGCGAACGGGGTGCACAACAACTGCCTTCGCTGCTTTTACTACCGGGATATTCCTTTCGAGCAATTTAAAATGAAATTCGCTGTCTTCCCTCCAGGCAACAGGAAACGCTTCATCGAAACAGCCGGCTTTTATAAAGGCGGCTTTGGTGCAGGCGCAATTGGCAGTTATAAAAGCGGCTGTTTCCAATTGGGCGATATTTTTTTCATAATCTGTGGGCGGATTATTAACGGGCACTAACGTTCTGCCTGTAAATGCAATTTCCTGCCTGCCATCTTTATTCCATGCTTCCCATAAAGATGATACCCAGTTTTTGTCCGGCAGGCAATCGTCATCAGTAAATCCAAGCAAAGAACTATTTGAATGCAACGCTCCAAAGTTGCGTGCAGCGGCAGGCCCGGCTTTCACCGGAAGGTGAATACAATAAATATTTTGTGAAGACCTACTATTTGCTATTGATGCTACTGCCTTGGCTGTTTCAATATCATATCCATCCGATACAACAATAATTTCAAAGTATTCGCTCGCCATACTTTGTTGCACCAAAGCATTAATGCATTGCAACAATAATTGCGGCCTTTTATAAGTTGGTATTATGACAGAAATTTTTGTATTCATTATTTCTCAAGAATAAACGAATTAATAATCAGCGCATCAAAAGGAGATGTCCAAAAGCATTCGATAGCATCTCTTGGTGTGCATACTATCGGCTCGCCCCTTGTATTAAAAGAGGTGTTTACCAAAACAGGAACACCCGTTATTTTTTTAAATTCCTGAAGTAATTCATAGTAAAGCGGATGCTGATGTTCATTGATAGTTTGCACTCTTGCAGTTCCATCAACGTGGCGAACCGCAGGTATTTTATCTGCCTTATCTTTCTTTACATTGTATACAAATAACATATAGGGCGAATAAGAAGCTCCTTCAAACCATTCAGACGAATCTTCTTCTAATACAACAGGAGCAACTGGTCGAAAATCTTCCCTGTCCTTAATATCATTTAATCTTGCCTGCATATCCGCATGTATCGGAGAAGCAAGAATGGAGCGGCTTCCCAGCGCACGAGGCCCAAATTCCATTCGTCCCTGGTACCAACCAATAATTTTATTTTCAGCAAGAATTTGGGCAGTTTCTTTTGCAATGTTGTCCAGTTTGCGATACCGTACTTTTGTCCATTTTAAAAATTTTTCTACTTCATCGTCACTATATTCAGGCCCCCAATAGGCATGAGTCATTGTAAACTTCCTGTCATCAGCTCTTCTTTCCTGTGCATCAATCCAGAGAGCAGCACCAAGCGCTGTTCCTGAATCTCCCGAAGCGGGTTGTACCCAAATATTTTTGAATGGGCTATTGTCTCTTAATGTCGCATTCATCACACAATTAAGGGCCACGCCACCAGCGAGGCATAAATTTTCTTCATGAGTTTCTTCATACAACCAGTTAACTAATTTCAATACTGTTTCCTCCAAAACTTTTTGTAATGAATGAGCAATGTCAAAATGCTTTTCTGTAAATGGATCGTTACGTTTTCGGGCAGGGCCAAATCTTTCATCAAGTCTGTAATCATCAATCTGATAAATACCATTTTTACCAACCTTAATCATACTGCGAAATTCATCTACATAAATCAACTTGCCATACGATGCAAGCGCCATCACTTTATATTCATCAGATGAATGCAGGAAACCAAGGTGTGTTGTAACGGCTTCATATAGCAAACCAAGCGAATTCGGAATATTTACTTCACTTATTTTTTCAATACAATTTTTATTGCCTTTATAGTATGTTGTGCCAACATTTTCTCCTCTTCCATCAATTGTCATGATCGCTGCTTTTTCGTATGGAGAGCAAATAAATGCGCTGGCTGCATGTGCTAAATGATGATCAACAAAATGCCATTTAAAATCAGAAGTGGCAATGCCATGAAATCTTTCCTGTAAATGATGTGGATACCCGCTTACAAGATGATCCGGTGCATTTCTTATCGCTGAAAGAAACAAATCGTCCAGGTTTGGATAAACCTCAATAGTGTCAATCTCTGGGTCGAAAGAATAAGCGATATGATCTACGTCTCTTAATTTAATTTGTGCTTCTTTTAAGCAATAATCTATTGCATGAAATGGCAATTCATATGCTGAAAAAGGAATGGGCCTTTTCCCATGTTTAATGTGAGTGAATCTTTCTTCTTCTGCGGCGGAAAGTAAAGCGCCGTCTTTTATAATACATGCCGCAGAATCATGAAAAGCAGCATTAATTCCCAATGTAAACATATCTGTGCAAAATCAAATATTAAACCATTAGCATATAAAATTGGCAGATTAATAAAGAAATACATATTGTTGATATCTCGCCTCAGTATGTTGTGGAAATAAATACATGATTCGCTTCTTCTTTTTTCAAAGAGACGTACATCTTACATAAAGACAAGCGTTCACTACAAATGGCATCATTTTAAGGAGCATCGTCTGTGGATAATGTTGTTAACCTTATTTGTATGTTGAGAATCTTTACGTGGCATATTCATGGCACCTATTTGTACTATCTTTCTTTAGGAGAATATGAAATTTACATTCCTGTAAAAGAAGATAAAGAAGAAGGTTATTATGGCCGTGGAGAAACTTTTCCATTTGGAAAAAATGTAATAGAAATACCTGTTAAGGAAGTAAAAAATTATGAGTTCGACTGCATTCTTTTTCAAACAAATAAAAATTACCTCAAGGATCAATACGAAATTTTAACTGAAGAGCAACGCAAACTTCCACGAATTTATCTTGAACACGATCCCCCGACCAAAGACCCAACGGAACAATTGCATATAATGCGTGACCCGGAAGTTTTAATGGTTCATGTGACGTATTTCAACAAACTCATGTGGAATAATGATGGTTGTGAGGTAAAAGTGATTGAACACGGAGCGCCTGATAAAAAAATAAAATACACAGGCACAATCGAGAAAGGTATTGTTGTAATCAATCATCTGCATCAGCGTGGCCGTAAAACAGGCGCTGATATTTTTAAAAAAGCCAGCGGGCATATTCCTCTTGACCTTATAGGAATGGGTACGTTTGAATATGGTGGACTTGGGGAAGTATTACACCCGCAAATGGCTTCTTTTATCAGCCAGTACCGGTTTTTCTTTAATCCCATACGTTATACAAGCTTTGGCCTCGCCGTGTGCGAAGCTATGATGGTTGGCATGCCTGTAGTAGCATTGGCAACTACCGAGTATAGTGCAGTAATTTCTAACGGAGTATCCGGCATCATCCATACGGATGTTGATTACCTCATTGAAAAAATGAATTTGCTTTTGCAAAATAAGGCACTTGCTGTTTCTCTTGGAGAAAAGGGACGACGGGTTGCCCGCAAAAAATTTGATATAGAAAGATTTACAAACGAATGGAAGTTAACGTTTGAAATGGTAATTAATAAAACAAAAAAAATAACGAATGATAAAAAAGAGAATAGCGTTTGTTAGCGATCATGCTTCACCGTTAGCACTTCTCGGCGGAATTGATAATGGAGGCCAGAATGTATATGTGGCAGAGCTTAGCAAGGAGCTTGTCTGCAAAGGATATCTGGTAGATGTTTATACACGCAAAGATAATACGGCTTTGCAGGAAGTTGTTTATTATGCACCGGGGGTAAGAGTTATTCATATAAAAGCCGGCCCGGAAGTTTTTGTTGAAAAGGAAAAACTTCTGCAGTATATGGAAGAGTTTAAGCTTAATATGATTGACTTTATTAAAAGGTCAAACATTGAGTATGAATTAATTCATGCTCATTTTTTTATGTCTGCGCTGGTAGCTTCAGCAATTAAAAAGATATTTCGTGTACCCTACGTCGTTACCTTTCATGCTTTAGGATTGGTGAGGCTTGCTTACCAGAAAGAAGCGGATAAGTTCCCCGCCAGCAGAATTGAAATAGAAAGAATGGTGGTGAACGACGCCGATATGATCATTGCGGAATGCCCGCAGGATAAACAGGACCTCATTAATTTCTATAATGCTTCCCCGGGCCGGATTGTGGTAATACCATGTGGCTTTAATCCTGAAGAATTTAAGGCAATTGATAAAGCGCTGGCAAGAGAGAAATTAAATTTGCCTGTGGATAAAACAATATTACTCCAGTTAGGAAGAATGGTTCCCCGCAAAGGTGTGGATAATGTCATCAGGTCTTTAGCGAACTTAAAGGGGCGCTTTCAAAATATACATCTGGTTGTGGTAGGCGGTGAGAGTGATAATGCGGATGATGAGCTTACCCCTGAACTCGCGAGGTTAAAGGAGATTGCAAAAAAAGAAGATGTGTATGATCGTGTAACCTTTACCGGAAGACGCGGCAGAAATATCTTAAAATATTATTATTCCGCTGCGGATGTCTTTATTACTACGCCGTGGTACGAGCCATTTGGTATTACGCCTTTAGAAGCAATGGCATGCGGTATACCAGTAATAGGGTCTAATGTAGGTGGAATTAAATACAGCGTAAAAGATGGTTTAACGGGCTTTTTGGTGCCTCCTAATAACCCGGAAGCCTTAGCAGCTAAAGTACAAGAGCTTGTCAACGATCCAAATCTACTGCTGTCAATGAAAAACAATGCAATGAAGCATGTAAATGAAAATTTTACATGGAGAAAGGTTGCTCAATCCATGTGTGATCTTTATGAAGATGTTCTGCTTAGGCATAAGTATAGCAGAACACGAGTTATTGCAATTACCGACTTTGCTTCCAGGTATTCAGATAAATACACAAAAGAACCTTATTTACCTGTTTTGCATCCGCATGTGAAAGTAGCGAAATGAAAAAGGCAATATTTATTGATAAAGATGGGACGCTTATAAAAAATGTGCCCTACAATATAGATCCGGAATTAGTGCAGCTTGAACTGAGTGTTGGAAAGGCGTTACAACTGCTTAAAGAAAATGGCTACTTACTGATCGTTATTTCAAACCAGGATGGAATTGCAAAAGGCTTTTTTACATGGAACGATTTGAAAAAGGTAAATGAAGCAATTCAACGCCTTCTTGCTCCATTTAATATTGCAATAGATGCATTTTATTATTGCCCGCATTTTAAGGAAGGGATAATAGATACGTATGCATTCGATTGCGATTGCCGTAAGCCCAGGCCCGGCTTATTGCTTAACGCGGCCAAGGAAAATGCCATCGACCTAAAAGGCTCATGGATGATCGGTGATATTTTAAATGATATAGAAGCAGGAAATTCTGCGGGGTGCAGAACTATTTTAATTGATAACGATAATGAAACAGAATGGCTGTTGAATGAAAAAAGAACACCGCTTTTTACAGTTCATAATATGATGGAAGCTGCCAGGATTATTATTGCAGCAGGATGCTTAAAGGAAAATATTTATGAAGAGTTTGTGGAATGATTGTAAAAATATTTTAATCATCAGGCCCGATAATATGGGCGATATTATAATGATGACGCCGGCTTTAAAGGCTTTAAAAAAAAACCTTGATTGCAAGGTAACTATGCTTACTTCAAAAGCGGGCAGCCTCATAACTCCTTACATTGAAGATATTGATGAAACGATTATCGTGGATCTGCCGTGGGTAAAAACTGTCATGCCGGCAAGTAAAGATGATTGCCTGCAGCTCATTGATAAATTAAAACGATATCAATTTGATGCCGCCATCATTTCCACGGTATATAGCCAAAACCCTTTGCCAGCAGCCATGATGGCGTTTATGGCCGGCATACCAAGGCGAATTGCCTATTGCAGGGAAAATCCTTACGATTTACTAACAGTATGGCTACCCGATAAAGAACCTTTATGGCGTATCCATCACCAGGTAATCAGGGAGTTGAAGCTATTAGAAGCCATTGGTATCTACTCCGAAGATAAAAGATTGTGTCTTTCATATAGTGATATGGATTGGAATAACGCCAGTAAAAAAATGATTGATACAGGAATTGACATTGATAAGAAATGGATTCTCATTCACCCGGGAGTTAGCGAAGCTAAACGCGAATATCCTGTGGAGTTATGGATCGAAACTATAAAATTGCTGCAATCACAACAGGCTTCTCAAATAGTGATAACAGGTGCTGAAGCTGATATAAAAATTGCCACCGCTATTCAACAATCAACCGGGCAAAATGTCTTTTCCCTTGCAGGCTTACTTAATGTAGGCGAATTCATTTCAGTGGTATCTCAGTCGTCTGTTGTTGTTTCTGTAAATACAGCCACAGTACACATTGCGGCTGCCATGCAAACACCAGTTGTTGTTTTATATGCACAAACAAATCCGCAACATACACCATGGAAGGTGCTGTCTGCTGTGCTTCCGTTTGGAGTTGCTAAAAGCCGGCAAAGCAAAAATGAGATAATACAATTCGTACAAAAAGAATATTACAACGATAATTTTATTAAACCTCCCTCACCGCAGCATGTTGTAAAAACGGTTACAGGCTTATTGAACGCAAGATTATCAGAGCGCCGGAAGAAATTATTATTATTGCCTGCCTGAAAGATGCCGGAAGTGAATGCCTGCATTAAGTATAAAAGTTTTGATATGGAACTTTGCGATATCATTATTGAAAGAATACGGAAGGATGGCCCTATATCTTTTTGTGATTTTATGGACATGGCTTTATACTACCCTTCAAAAGGTTATTATATGTCAGCAGGGGAGAGAGTAGGTAAGTCGGGCGATTATTACACCAGCCCTCATGTATCATCTTTGTATGGCCGCATCTTAGGTAAGCAGTTGGAAGAGATGTGGCACATTTTGAATGATCAGCCTTTTACAATAATAGAGTATGGCGCCGGCAACGGGCAATTATGCTATGACATTCTTAATTATTTAAAAGAAAATGATTCTTTATACCAACGTTTGAAATATTATATTGTTGAAAAGAGCGACGCAATGAACCTGAGAGCGCAAAGCCTGGTGAAAGAAAAAACTATATGGTTAGAAGATATAGAACAGTTAGAGCCTGTTACCGGGTGCATATTATCTAATGAACTCATAGATAATTTTCCTGTACATGTTGTTGTAATGAAGGATGAGCTAATGGAAGTATTTGTGGACTTTAAAGAAGAATTTATTGAGGTATTAAAACCTGCTTCCGCGGACATAAAAAACTACCTCGCTGCCCAGCAGATAGTTCTTCCTAAAGGTTATAGAACTGAAATTAACCTTAAAGCCCCAGGATGGATACAAACGATTGCTGACAAATTGAAACGGGGATTTGTTATTACTATTGATTATGGCTTCCCATCTTACGAATTATATGCTCCTCAAAGAAATTCGGGTACGCTTGCCTGTTACTATCAACATACAACAGGCACTTCACCTTATTGCAATGTTGGGTTGCAGGATATTACTGCTCATGTAAATTTTTCTGCTTTGCATTTCTGGGGTAAGCAAAAAGGACTGGAATGCACAGGATTTTGCAATCAAAGTTATTTCATGCGTTCTTTAGGCCTGGTAAATGACCTGCGGGAAATAGAGAAAAAATATTCAACTATGGAGAAGCAGATTCTTATCCGGCTCCATACATTGCTTTTCGAAATGGGACAGAAGTTCAAGGTTTTTATTCAGCAAAAAGATGTTGCTACAAAAGAAATCCGCGGCATGCAACTGGCTGAGCAATTTTACTAATTGTATGTTTTAACTGTTTCTGGAAATAGGCCTATAATCTTCAACCCCCATAATCCCATGCGCAATATTTGCTGCTGTTTTCAGTTATTAATTATTATTTTTTTAAAAAGGTAGCTTGGGGCAGAACGTTCAATGAATATCCTGCCTTCAACAATACCTCTTATTAGTGTAAGCTGGTACTTTCAGCATAGGAGCTAAAATCGTAGTGTCCATCTTTATTATGCCTTCTCATTCCAACATACATTGCATAAATAATATAAGGCCGTTAATTTCTCTATAGATAGTTCCGCATATTTTGCTATTCACAGAATAAAAATGAGCTATATGCGTTATCAATAGTTTAACAGGCGATAAAAGGGTAATAAATTCTAACCAATTGAACACCTTTAATAAATTCATAACATTTCATTACTATATTAAACAGAATTTTAGTTCTTGGCGAACGCGTAGCCCCAAAAGAAAACCTTTTCATATTGATTTTTCTTTTTTACATTCAAAACGTGTAATTATTTTTTTAATTTTCAGCTTTTTACATGTTAATAAGCTTTTAGCTGACTATACAATTAGTGCCGGTGTGACTACTGACCCTGCTACAGCCCCTGCTTTATTAAATGCCACAGGCACCCTTTCAATTTATGGTACTATGGCAATTAATTCTAATGTTATATTCACTAGTACCACACCACTTACCATACTTATCTATGGTTCAGGTGGGCAAATTTATTGGTATTCCAATGCCAGCCTTATTTTTCCTGCAGGTACTACTATCACTTACATAAATAACCCTACAGCTCCACCTGGTCTTCAGCCCACATCAGGCTCTGCTTCAAAACTTTTTCAGATTGGTGATGTAAAATATGCTTGCACTAATGACAACTCTAATAATGTTGCCTACTCCTTTTCTCAATTAAATAGCCTTGGAGGTACTCCGAAGGTCACCCTGTCTACTGCTACCCCAATAGTTTGTTTTGGTTCTTCTATAAATCTTTCTGCTAACCTATTAATACCGACAGGTAGTTCAATAAAAATAAGCTGGATTGTTTTTCCTGTTTCAGGTACTTTCAGTGACAATAATACAAGTACTGCAATGAACACTACTCTGTCAGGTTTGGCTGTAAACACTTATACAGATACATGTCAGTTATACGCAGTTACTGGCGCAGGTAATTATGTTCTTGTAGCTAGTCAGGTTATTACCATTTCTGTAAAGCCATCACCAGCCATAACAGGGGCTTTAAGCATATGTGACGGATCAACCACGCAGTTAACAGGTTCAGGTACAGCAGCTGCTCCTAGCCCATGGGTATCCGCCTCCCCAGGAGTTGCTACCGTAAATAGCACGGGTTTGGTAACCTCAGTTGCGGCAGGTACCAGTGTAATAACTTATAGAAACATCGAGGGTTGTAGTGTCCCCGCAACAGTAACAGTTAATTCTTTGCCTTCAGCAAGTATAAGTTACCCAGGAAATCCTCATTGTTCAGACGGAGGTACTGCTTCCGTAACTTTTTCCGGAACAACAGGTGGAACTTACACTTCAACAGCAGGTTTAACTATAAATTCTACTACAGGTGCCGTTGCATTAGGAACAAGCACTCCAGGTACCTATATAGTTACATATACTGTTGCATCATCAGGAGGATGTTCTCAATATCAAACTACTGCATCAATTACAATAGTTACACCCGGTACCTGGTCAGGGGCAATAAGTACTGCATGGAATATGAGCGGTAACTGGGTTTGCGGTGAAATTCCAACCAGTACCATCAATGCAACAATACCAAAAGGTCTTACAAATTATCCTCTATTGAATGTAGGTATAGGCTCCGCACAAAATATAACTATACAAACCGGTGCTTCAGTAACAGTAACAGGAGGAACTTTGCAAATTGCGGGTAGTATTAGTAATAGTGGAACATTTAATGCCAGCACAGGAACCATAGAAATGAATGGTCATCTTGCTCAAACGATTCCTGCAAATACTTTTATAAATAATGCTTTAAATAATTTGATCATCAGCAATACCAATATATCAGGTGTAACGCTGGGTGGTGCTTTGGATATTTATAATTCATTGACCTTTTCAGGTACAGGAAGAAAGCTTACCACCAATGATAATTTGACTATAAAATCAACGGCAGAAAACACAGCATGGGTAGGCGATATGACGGGGAATTTTATAACAGGACAGGCTACTGTTGAAAGATATATTTCAGCCCGCAAAGCATGGTATTTTCTGTCAGTGCCTACCAATACATCCTATACAATGCACCAGCTATGGCAGGAAAATGCTGCTGACGCAAACAGCGATCCGACACCTGGCTTCGGGTTACAGTTGTCAGGCTCAGGTGGAATACCTAAAGGTTTTGATAAATACACGGCATCTCCTTCAGTGAAAACATATAATTCTTCAAATGATTCATGGGTTGAAGTTCCCTCGACCAACACTACTTCAATGAAGAATATGAACGGATATATGGTTTTTGTAAGAGGAAACAGGCTTGCCACCACTTATCTGTCACCAGTTACAGAAACTGTTTTACGTACCAAAGGCCCTTTATATACCTACGACCAGGCTCCGATAATAGTAGCACCTGGTAAGTTTCAGGCTATTGGAAATCCTTATGCATCTTCACTGGATTTAAGAAATATCAATTCCACAGGATTAAAGGATTTTTATTACATCTGGGATCCGAAAATTGGTGGTGAATTTGGATACGGTGGTTATCAAACGCTTTCAGTTAATAGTGCGGGCGACTATGAAGTAACGCCCGGCGGAGGCAGCTTTGGCGCTGCCGGATCAGTATGTAATTATATCAGGAGCGGATGGGCATTTTTTATGCAGGCAACACCATCAGGAGGAAGTCTTACTTTTAAAGAGTCTGCTAAAAGTAACAGTACCGGGCAGATAGCTACAGCAGGGCCATTGCCATCATCCAAGTTACGGGCAACTTTATTGAGTTTTAATTCAGACAATTCAACTTATATAGCCGATGGTTTACTAGTTGATTACAGAGACGATTACAGTAATAAGGCAGATGATATGGATGCTATAAAAGACATTAATTCTTCGGAAAACTTTGCATTAAAAAACGGTAATACTTTATTAGTAATTGAGAGAAGGCATACCATTGTTTCCACGGATACCCTATTTTTAAACCTTACTAATTTACAAGCCCGCAAATACCGTTTTGAATTTGCAGCAGAGCAAATTTATCAGCCAGGCTTAACAGGATATCTTGAAGACACGTATCTCCATACAAGTACTCCTCTTAATATAGATGGTAATACGTCATTTGATTTTAATGTAGTAAACGTTGCAGGTTCATATGCACAAAATCGTTTCAGAATTGTGTTCCATCAATCGTCAACTCTGCCTGTTACGTTCACTTCTGTGAAAGCGTATCTTCAAAGTAAGAATATTAATGTGGAATGGAACGTAGATAACGAAAGAAACATTCAGCAATATGAAGTAGAGAAATCTACCGACGGAAATCATTTCGCAAAAGTAACAGTGCTGCCGGCTACAGCAAATAGCGGCCATTCAGCAGCCTATAATTTTATTGATAAAAATGCTGTTGAAGGCATTAACTACTATCGTATTAAAAGCGTAGATGATAATGGCAAAATATTTTATACAAATATTGTAAAAGTAATTGTGGCCAGTATTAAAGAGGAAATCATAGTTTATCCAAACCCAGTTATTAATGGTAAAATTAATTTGCAGCTAAATGATGAACCCGATGGTAATTATGGCTTGCGCATATTCAATAAGGCAGGCCAGCAGATACTGGAAAAAAAGATACAACATAGCAGTGCCAATAACAGGGAAACGATCCAGTTGAGCAATTACATTGCGCATGGAATTTATGAATTGAAAGTTACAAAACCAGATGGTAGCGTGGTTTCTATTAATATAATATATCAATAAAAGCTTATGAT
>Ga0207652_10001725_pt1 | contig 19072 bp, 36 predicted proteins | sample KBSC63BmetaG_FD_184334 | JGI IMG/M metagenome (GOLD analysis project Ga0207652, IMG submission 184334) | Corn rhizosphere microbial communities from Kellogg Biological Station, Michigan, USA - KBS C6-3B metaG (SPAdes) (version 2) | ecosystem: Host-associated > Plants > Roots > Rhizosphere ... | reverse complement strand
GCCTCGCGTGGGCGCGCAAGCACCACTTCAACGAGGGGCAGTGGGTCTGGGACGCGCGGAACCTCGAGAACACCATCGCCGGCCAGCAGCAGCAGCAGGCCGCCGCGAGCGCGCAGGAGATCGCCACGTTCCTCTCAACGCAGCAGGGCTTCCTCGGCGAGTTCGCCTCGAACATCATCCTCCCCGGCGCGCAGGCCGTCCTCAGCGGCGGCGCCGGCGGCGGCGCGGGCGCGTCGACGTCGACCGGCGGCCGCCTGCCGTTCCGCTCGACGCAGCCGGGCAGCGGCGTCACGATCCACAACCACTTCACGCAGACGCCGCCCGACTCGTTCGTGCACATCCGGAAGGCGAAGCTCCAGGCCGAGGCGGTCTGGTCATGACGAAGCTCTGCGAATGCGGCTGCGGACAGGCGGCGCCTCTGGCATCGAAGACGAACCGTCGGCGTGGGTGGGTCAAGGGACAGCCGATCCGGTTCATCAACGGCCACCACATGCGCGTGGAGCCGCCGCACGGCCTCCGGCATGGTCAGACGTCTGCCGCAGGCCTGCGAAGCCGCACATACGTCTCCTGGGAGCGGATGAAGCAGCGGTGCCGCGACCCGCGTCACCATGCCTACAGGTACTACGGCGGGCGCGGCATCAGCGTCTGCGAGCGGTGGGCGCATAGCTTCGAGGCGTTCCTCGCCGACATGGGAGAGCGCCCGCCGGGGCGCACGCTCGACCGGATCGACCCAAACGGCAACTACGAGCCGGGTAACTGCCGGTGGGCGACCCCCTTCGAGCAGCGTCACAACAGGAGGGCCGCGTAGGTGTCGGAGATCTACCTGGGCTACAGCCTCGATACCCCTCTGGGGACGCTCTCTTTTAACCCGGACCCGAACGAGGGCCTCTACCTGACCGACCTCGCCGGCCTCGACGGCGCGTCGATCCGGGCGAGCAGCCAGAACCTGCCGCAGCGCGACGGCGCCTACGTCTTCGACGCGCTGCGCGGCGCGCGGTTCCCCGTCCTCACCGGCGAGATCCGCGTCCTCTCCACCCTCGCCGCGCGGCTGACGACGATGGAGCAGCTGACGCAGTACACCGATTCGATCCGCCGGTCGGACGGGACGCTGCGGTGGACGCCGACGGGCCTGACGGAGCGCGGCTGCACCGTCCGCCTCCTCGATGCGATCACGATCACCGGGCAGGGCGTCCTGAAGACGTTCCAGATCCCGCTGATCGCCGCCGACTCGAAGGCGTACTCGACGACGCAGAGCTCGACGAACAGGACCGGCACCGGGACGCTCAGCGTCACGACGGGCGGCACCGCCGACACGTTCCCCGTCATCCAGATCCACGGGCCGATCGTGAACCCCGTCGTCACGAACACCCTCACCGGCGAGAAGCTCGACTTCACCGGCACGACGATCGGGTCTACCGCCGCCTTCAACTGTGACTGCAAGAACGAGACGGTCATCGACCTGGCGCTCGCGAACCAGATCGCGGCGCTCGTCCCGAGCACGAGCGTCTTCTTCCCGCTCTACTGCAGCGCCGCTAACCCGCTCACTCTCGCCGGCACCGGCACGGGCGCGAACACGAAGCTCACCGTTACCTACAACACCGCCTACGTCTAGGGAGACCTGATGGCTGACGATTTCATCCTGAACCCTGGCACCGGCGGCATCACCGCCCGCGCCGACCAGCTGCTCACCGGCCAGTACGTTCCGTACGGGAAGGTGATGGACGGCACCGCCGACTCGACGAACGCCTGGATCATCGACTCGAGCGGCCGCGGCAAGGTGATCGGCGACCTCACCGCCCAGGTCACTGAGGACGTGGCGAGCGTCGGCGGCGAGGTCAGCGTCCTCATCGCCGGCATCCGCAACGACACCGCCGCCGCGAAGACGAGCACCGACGGCGACTACGGCAACATCGCCCTCGACAGCGCCGGCCGCGTCGGCATCACCACGCTCGGCGGGTCGATCACCGTCGGCGTCACCGGCACCGTGACCGTCACCGGCAGCGTCAGCATCACCGGCACGGCCGCGGTCAGCGCCGCTTCGCTGCCGCTGCCGACCGGCGCGGCGACGAGCGCGAAGCAGCCCGCCCTCGGCACGGCGGGCGCCGCATCGGCAGACGTGCTCTCAGTGCAGGGCATCGCGTCCATGACGGCGCTCAAGGTCGACCCCTCGGCCGTCACAAGCCCCGTCAGCGCCGCGAGCTTGCCGCTCCCGACGGGCGCCTCGACCGCGGCGAAGCAGCCCGCGCTCGGCACCGCGGGATCGCCGAGCACCGACGTCATCACCGTCCAGGGCGCAGCCGGCGCAACGGCGCTCCCGACGACGCAGACGCCGAGCACGAGCGGCGGATACAGCGTCAGCCGACTCCTCAGCGCCGCCACGACGAACGCGACGAGCGTCAAGGCGTCGGCCGGCCAGGTGTACGGCTGGATGCTCTTCAACACCAGCGCAGCGACGAAGTTCTTCAAGCTCTACAACAAGGCGAGCGCGCCGACAGTCGGCACCGACACGCCCTTCATGACGATCCCGATCCCGGCCGGCGGCGGCATCGTCGCCGACTTCGACGGCGGCATCGCGATGGGCACCGGCATCGCCTTCGCGATCACCGGCGCCGTCACCGACGCCGACGCAACCGCGGTCGCGCTAAACGACGTCGTAGTCAACCTCCTCTACAAGTAAGGTGCCGACGCCCGTCGCCATCGGAGGTGCTGGCTCAACGACCAGCGCGCAGACGAGCATCGTCTCCGCGCTCAGCGCCGCCGCGGCGATCGGCGACATCGTCGTCTTCCTCGCGTCGATCGGCTCGGCGAAGCTCGGCACGACACCGACCGACACGAAGACGAACACCTGGAACCTGATCGCGCAGCCCGCAAGCGGAACGGCGGCGAGCTGCAACGTCTGGTACAGCGTCATCACCAACGCGCTCACCACGAGCGACACGATCACGACCACATGGACGGGCAGCGTCGCGCGCCGCGCCTGGGACGTCATCAAGATCCCAGGCCTGACCGCGACGCCGCTCGACCTCTCCGCCTCGGCGAACGGCACCGGCACGAGCCTCAGCCTCACGACGTCGCCGTCGAGCACGGCGCAGGCCGACGAGATCGTCATCGCCTGCTACGGCTGGGACGAGACCGCGCTGACGACCAACTCCGTGATGAGCGCCGACGCGGGCTACACGATGGTCGACCAGCAGCTCGCCGGCGGCGGCGGCACGAACCAGATCGGCTGCGGCGTCGAGTACAAGGAGACCGTCGCGACCGGCGTCCAGACCGCCGCGCCGACGATGAACGAGACATGCGCCGGCCTCGCCGGCGTCCTCGCCACCTTCAAGGTGGCGGGCGGCGGCGGCGGCGTGACGCTGCGCGAGCTCATGCTCACCGGAGTCGGCATATGATCGGCGGCGCCGTCTTCGAGTATTACCAGGCGCTGGGAGCGAGCGCCGTCACGAGCCTCGCGCCGTACATCCCGCCGAGCGGCACGCCGTGGGAAGCCTACTTGTGCGACCGCTTCGGCTACCCGATCCAGAACATCAGCCGCGTCTGCTTCGGCAAGCAGTACACCGCGACGCTGAACCGGCCCGCCCAGTTCACCTTCTGGGCACCGAGCAACGACCCGAAGATCGGCGGCCTCCACACCGACGGCAACCCCTACCTGATGGAAGGCCGCGCGATCCGCGTCTACCGCAGCGGCGCGCTCGTCTTCACCGGCCACGTCTGGCAGGTCGAGGACGACGGCGACGCCGAGACGCAGAAGACGAGCGTCACCTGCTACGACCCGCTCCAGTGGTGGACGCGGCGCGTCGCCCGGAAGATGGTCTACGCGAACCTCTCGATCGGCTCGCCGTCGATCAACCTCTACGTCAGCCTCTTCACCAACAAGGACGACGACGTCTACACCTTCCAGAGCACGAACCCGCACAGCAGCACCGAGACCGCCCGCGGCCTCCTGAACGCGCTGAACGACTACGACGGCTTCACCGGCCTCGACGACTTCTACTTCTCGAGCATCTACCGCCCGAACGTCGCGACGCCGTCGAGCGTCACGAACCAGAGCGCGCCGAGCAGCGGCAACGTCAACATCGCCTTCGCCAACAGCCGCGCCAGCGACGTCCTGACCGCCCTCGTCGGCCAGTCGGGCAACTTCGACCTCGAGGTCGTCCCGACCGACTCAGACTTCTACTCGAGCGCGACCGCGGGCCCGTTCCACGGCGGCTCGCGGAGCGCCACCTTCCAGCAGGCGTACAAGTTCGGCTGGGCAGGCGACTACGACACCATCCGCGGGTCGCTGCTCACGAAGCCGTGGAAGACGCTCGCGCTGCTGAAGTATTACTCGCCGATCAAGGGCAGCCAGCAGGACGCCGTCGTCTTCGGCTACGACGCCTATCCCCACAACGTCGCCGGCATCAGCCGCCTCGTCGACCTGCAGAACCTGACCAACAACAGCGTCATGCTCGGCTCGCAAAACTGGGCGCGTGAGGTGAACGTGACCAGCGTCCAGACGTACGGCGCGGGCATGGACGTCCTGGGCCTCTCAGACATCGTCGACCCGGTCCTGCTCGACGCGCTCGCGGCCGAGGAGGTGCAGCTCGGCGGCAACGCGAAGCAGACCGTGCAGATCACGCCGCTCGCCGGCGCGCGCACGCCGCTGCCGTTCGACGACTTCGTCCTCGGCGACCAGGTGCACGTCAACGCTGGCTCGAAGCTCCGCGGCGGCTTCATCGGCCTCCAGCGCGTCTACGGCTTCGTCGTCGACATCTCAGACGACACCGACACCGAGACGCTCTCCAGCCTCGTCACGAGCCCGCAGACCGGATGAGCAAGACCCTCACCCACGGCAAGACGGACGCGCAGGTCACCGGCGACCACGCCAGGCGCATCCAGGCGGTCGAGCGGAACCTCAGCCTCGAGCAGGCGCGCTACGGCATCCCCGCCTTGCGCGACCGCCTCTTCCTCGCCGCCGGCGCGAGCCGCGGCGAGCAGTGCCGAAACTATGAGCCCGGCTTCGCCGCCAACAACCTCACACCTGGCAGCGGCGCGCGCCGCTACATGGCCGTCTACTGGCCGGGCGGCGTCGTCACCGGCATGACGTTCATCCTCAGCACGGTCGGCGTCTACACCGACGCGACGCCGAACAGCGGCGGCGCGCTCTACAGCTACGACGGGACGACGCTCACCCGCCAGGCGACGCAGCCGCAGAAGTGGGACGCCACCTTCTCGGCCGGCCTGAACCGCCTCCAGTGGGCGCTCCCCGTCAACCTCGTCGAGGGCGTCTACTACGTCGCGATCGAGTATTTCGAGTCGGCGCACACCACCGTCCCCCAGTTCGCGGCGGCGGCCGCGAACGACCCGAGCGTCTGGGGCGGCGACGTCAACCAGGACGCGAGCCCGAGCGCGTGGCCGCTGATGTTCTCCTCGAGCGGCGCGAGCGGCCAGTTGCCAACGAGCATCGGGTCGGCGGCGCTGACGACGAACAGCGGCACCGTGCTGCCCTACGTCGGCCTCTACTAAGCCGCATCGTTCACCCGACTGAACGATGACGATATGAGGGGTAGGTGCCTCTCGAGTTTATCCAGACGAACGTCACCCTGGGCAGCCTGGGGATCATCGCGGCGATCGTCGCGGGCTTTGTCGCGCTCTGGCAAGTCAGTCCGCGCGGAAACTCGACCGTCGAGCTCTGGCAGAGCCGCTGCGAGATCCTCGAGCGCGAGCTCAGCGACGCGAAGGAGAAGGCGGTCGAGTTCCAGCAGCGCACCGACGCGCTGACCGGCGCCGCGCATGAGGCCGAGCTCGCCGTGAAGGACCGCGAACGGGAGATCGCTGAGCTCCACGCGCGGCCTGACACCGCGCAGATGCTCTCAGCCTTCGAGATGAACCAGACGGCCGTGTTGAAGGTGCTGGACAACATCAGTAACGGCCTCGTCACCCTCAGCACCGGCGTCGAGACGCTCATCCACCGTGACCAGGACGGAAGGACACCAGATGCCTAACGGGATCGACGTCTCCAACAACAACCAGCACGTCGACTGGGCGGAGATCGCCGCCGCCGGATACAGCTACGCGATCGCGAAGGCGACCGAGGGCCTCGGCTTCGTCGACTCGACCTACGAGGCGAACCGCGCCGGCGCTCGCGCGCACGGCATCGCGTTCGGCGCCTACCACTTCTTCACGCCCGGCGACGACCCGGCCGCCCAGGTCAGCTTCTTCATGGAGCACGCGAAGCCGGCGAAGGGCGACATCGTCCCGACGCTCGACTACGAGCGCGTGCCCGCAGACCGCGGGCCCGCGGAGGCATACGTCGTCGCGCTCCAGCGCGAGTGTGGTCACTGGCCGATCTTCTACAGCTACCTCAGCTTCATCCAGTCGATGCGGATCCCGGCCGCTTCGCCGCTGGCGCGGTGCCCGCTCTGGCTCGCCGACTACACGACCGCCCGCCCGGGGCCGCCTGCGCCGTGGCACGAGATCATGATCTGGCAGCACAGCTCAACCGGGAAGGTGCCCGGTATTGGCGGCAGCGTCGACCTCGACGCGGGCACGCCGCCGCTCGACGTGGACGCCCACCCGATCGTCGGCTACGACGTCCTCTTCTACGAGAAGGACGGCAAGACGCGGCACCGCGTGCACCCGAAGGCGCCGGTCCTGTACCTCGCCCAGCGGCCGAAGGTGAAGACGCACGGCCGGATCATCATCGACCCCGTCCACAAGAAGTGATGGGGCTCCGGCGGATCGGCCGGCCGCGGCCCGACCCTGACGACCCCGCACTCGACCGAAAGAGGCATCCATGACCCTCGACCTCATCAAGAAGCTCTTCCGCGCCGAGATCGCCAGCCCGCGCGTCCGCGCTGCCGAGGCGGCGCTCGTCAGCGCGGTCGTCGCGGTCGCTGTACAGGCGATCCGGAGCCAGTTCGGCCTCTGATGACCGACCACCGCCTCTTCATCGTCATGGCGATCTGCCTCGTCATCATCGCCGCCGCCGCGATCAAGGCGCTCCTCCGATGACGCTCGTGCCGAACATCGACGTCGTCAACGAGAGCACCCTCGTAACTGCGGCGACCACGAGCCAGATCCTGAAGGCGCTCCAGATCCAGGTACACGACGACTTCCGGCCGGAGTGGAATACCGGCTGCCGCCTCGCGCAGACGACCCGTGTCGGCGCCTCGTCGTGGGGGCTCGTGATCCTCGACGACGCCGACCAGGCGGGCGCGCTCGGCTACCACGACCTCACAGCTGCAGGCCTGCCGCTGGCGAAGGTGTTCGCCCGCACGACGCAGGAGGATGGCGGAGAGGTGAGCGTCGTCTGCAGCCACGAGCTGCTCGAGATGCTCGCCGACCCGTGGATCGACGCGGCCGTGCAGGTCGGCTCGACCTCCTTCTACGCGCTCGAGGTGTGCGACGCCTGCGAGGGCGACCAGTTCGGCTACGAGATCGGCGGCGTCCTGGTCAGCGACTTCGTCCTGCCGACGTGGTTCCGCGGCGACGCCACCGGCCCGTATGACTTCCGCGGCAAGATCACCCGGCCGCTCGAGCTCCTCCCGGGCGGCTACATCGGCGAGTGGACGCCGAGCGCCGGCTGGACGCAGAAGACGGCCGACGACACCGCGCCATCGTCCAGACGGATCCCGCTCCGCCAGCGCAAGCACGCCGGCACCGTCATCGAGCGGAGCACGCGCTGATGGGTGCCGACACGCCCTTCGGATACTTCTTCTGGGTCGACCACGTCTACGACGGCGACACGATCATGGGGAAGCTCGATAGAGGCATGGCCGAGTATGACGGCGGCCTCCCGTCGCTCCAGCCGCTCGACCCGCCGGACACGTTCTCGCTCCGCATGTTCGGCATCAACGCGCCGGAGATGAACGCCTCCGACCCCGCCGTCCGCGCGGCCGCCATAGCCAGCCGAGACCATCTCCGGTCACTCGTCCAGCCCGGCGACTACATCCGCGTCACGTCGATGGGGTGGGACAAGTTCGCGAAGCGTATCGACGCCATCCCCTACGCGCTCGACGGGACGGATCTCTGCCAGGCGCAGCTCGACGGCGGCTACGCCGTCCCATACAACCCATGATGCTCGTGCTCGGCGTGCTCGGCTTCCTGGTGCTCTGCGGGATCTGGGAGCGCCTCGACACGCTCCGCGACGACATCAGCGACCTGGTGTGGCTCCTCGAAGACTCCGCTCGGCCATCGCATGATGGCGAGGGCAGAGCGCGGCGAGCTCACCGACCCGCGTCGCGGCGCTGACGAAGGCGTCCCAGTCGCCGCGCGTCTCCGCCCACGATTCGCGTAGCGGCGTCAGATGGTGCGCCTGCAAGCGTTCGGTCGCCGGGCACCGCTGCCCGGATGAGACGGCCGCACGGCACTGGCCGTCGCGGTCGAGGCAGGTGCGCTGCGCGGCCCTCCACTCCGCCGTCGCGTAGAGCCGCCGCCACGGCTCGGCGACGACGCGGTCGGCGTCACGGTCAGCGCGGCAGCCGTCGCAGAGCGAACCCTTCGGGATGAGCCGCTTGCAACCGATGCACGGCCGGCGCGGCATCAGGCGACGTCCGGCTCGAGCTCCTGCTCCTGGTCGCGGAGGGCGTCGAGGCTGACGAAGACGGGCCGCGGCAGTTTACTGCGGCCGAAGTAGCTTCGATACCAATCCGTGCAGCGGAACCGCAGCCGCGCGACGAGGTATCCGAGCAGGTCGACTCGCCCCGGCTGGTAGCGGACGGCTTCCTTCCACGCCGCGAGCATCAGGTAGCTGACCAGCTCCGCGGTCTGCTCGTCCGAGAGGCGCGCACTGCGGCGACGGAGGTAGTCATTCGCGACACCGACGCAGAGCCCCTCCAGGTCGCGGATGCCGACCACGATCTCCGCGGGGGTGGCAAGGCTAACGGGCAGGATCAAGACCTGGCCGTCTCGGAGAATCAAGCAGCGGGACCCTACCGGCAAACGTCCACCGGCAACAGATTACCAGTCACCGGCGGACGGCTAGGTCAGATTTCGCCGCGGAGGCGAAGCGCGCTCGCGTAGATGCCGAGCAGGCTGAGCAGGATGATGATCGCGCCGACGAGCCACGCGCCGGTCGCGCCGATCACGCAGACGCCGATGACGGCGAAGCAGACGCCGCTGAAGACGCCGCGGTACGCCCGGTCGCGGTCCCGCCCGGTCACTACGTGCTGGGCCTTCACTTGTTGCCTCCTATTTGCTCTGGATGATCTGGTGGACGCGCGTCTTCGAGATGCCGGCGACGGTCGCGATCTGGTCGAGGCTGCAACCCATCGTGGCGGCGTCCATGATCCGGCGGCGAAACTCGACCGCCGCGTCGTCCGCGCGCGCGAGCGCATCGGCGCGAGCCTCGCTGGCTTTCTGGACGTGGTCGAGGGCGCGGTGCTGCAAGCGGGTCAGCTTGGGAGCAGGGGGCATGATCCCCCGGGTTTCTCTCCGGCGCAGACCCTACCTGTTCAGCGTCCTGAACGCTCGACGTGGGCATGTCACCGGCGCGTACCCCGTTTGAGGGGTTTTCTGGGTTTACGTGTTCAGTTCCCTTGACGATGACGTCAGGCATGTGCAACGCTTCACTCAGGGCGGGGCGAGTCGAACATCCGGCTCTCGATCGAACCCGTGGCGGGTGGGAACGAAGGGCACGAAGCATGAGCGAGCAGGTCGTGGGCATGGATGCCGTCGCAGCACCGCCGCGCTCGGAGCGGGTGAAGCTGGTCATTGTCTGGGCCGCCTATCACGGCGCGCTCGCTTCGAGCCGGCGTCAGCAGCTGCGTCAATCTCCGCCGCCAGGTCATCGAGCGGCACGTCGAGTGCCGCGGCGATCTGCCTGACGCTCGACCAGTCGGGCTCGTTCTTGCCGAGCTCCCACCGGCTGATGTCCTTCTCGCGCTTCCCGATCTTGGCGGCGAGCTGCTGCTGAGTCATGCCGCGCTGCGCGCGGATGCGGCGGAGGTTGTCTGGGAATGGGTCGGTGGGAGTCATCACGTCGGGGGCCGTGCTCCTACTACCTGACGAAGGATAAGGGCAAAACTTTGCCCCCGTCAAGTGGTGAGACACCGATGACCCGCAACCGTTACAAACAGGACGACCGATTACTCCGATCTGGGGATGTTGCCCCCAATCGCTTGACAGTCATCGAGTGGGGGTATATTGTGACCCCCGATGAGGGCGAACGGGCAACGTATCCGAGAGGCACGAGAGAAGGCGCGGCTGACGCGCCAGCAGCTCGCCGAGCGCGCCGGTCTCAGTAAGGAGACCGTCAAGCGGCTCGAGCTCGACCCGGACGCCGGCCACTTCAAGTACGAGACGCTCTCGGCCATCGCCGGCGCGCTCGACCTCGACTTCACCGACGTCGCCGTCGCCGAGGTGTCGGCATGACCGGATACGCCGGCCAGGTCTACACCGACGGCGTCGGAAGCACCCGATTTACGGTCGTCGGCGTCGACGAGAGATTCGTCTACGTCAAGCGGTCAGACTCCTCGAAGAAGGATCTGGCGACCGCCGCCGGCGCATACAGCGTCGGGCGCCTGGAGTTCGCTGCGGACTGGAAGAAGGTCGCGGCGTGACCGGCCAGCTCCTGATCGACTACGACGCCGTCCGCGCGAAGACGATCCAGCAGCGTTTCGAGGCGTTCCACGAGGCGAACCCGGCCGTCTACGCCGAGCTCGTGAAGCTCGCGCGGCGCGCGAAGCGCACCGGCCAGCAGAAGGTCGGCATCGAGCTCCTCTTCGCCGTCGTCCGGTGGCGCCGCATGATGGCGACGCGCGACGAGTCGAGCGGCTTCAAGCTGAACGACCACTACACCAGCCGCTACGCGCGCCTCATCATGGCGCAGGAGCGCGACCTGGACGGCTTCTTCTCGACGCGGGAGATCCGCACCTCATGAAGCAGACCGCCCTCCTCCGCTTCTGCCTCGGCGGCCTGATCGGGCTCTGCGCCTTCCTCGGCGGCTTCCTCGGCCAGGCGTACGGCCACCCGACGAGCCGCTTCCTCGCCGCCTCGACGACGCTACGGATGCACGGCGAGATCGTGCTCGGCCATCACGTCCGCGTCTGCTCGTGGCGGCCCGGCGACGCTCGCGTCCGCGGCCTCGTCCGCTACTCGAAGCGGCTGCACACCGTCCCCGGATGGGCCGAGGCCCGGCAGCGCCCGAGCCGCGCCGTCTGCGCGCTGAACGGCGGCACGTACCGCACCGCAGAGCCGAACCAGTACCGGCCGAGCGGCACTGTCTACGCGCAGGGCCGCCGCATCCGCGGCTTCACCGACGCGCCGGCGGTCGGCTTCGTCGGAGGCCGCGTCTACTTCGGCGCGCGCACCGCCTACCGGCACGGCGCGCGGTCGATCATGAACGGCCTCGCCTACCTCGTCGACCACGGCCAGCCGCTGCTCAGCCACTCGCAGGCGCCGTGGACGACCGCGAAGCAGTTCGGCTGCGGCGCGCCCGGCACTGACGGCGTCTACGGCTGCTCGCGCTCCGTGCTCGCGGTCATGAAGACCGGCCGCGTCGCACTCGTCGAGATCGGCCACGCCCCGATGCCGCTCGCAGCTCGCATCCTCGTCCGCATGGGCGCAAAGAGCGCGGTCACATTCGACAGCGGCGGCGCCGCCCTCATGTGGACGCTCGAGGGCACGCACAACACCGGCAGCCGCACCCAGGTCGGCCACCTCTTCGGCGCCACCGTCGGCACAGCCTGGAAGCGCCGCATCCCCGACGCGCTCATCATCAACGCCAGGAGGCTCTCATGATCTGGATCATCTACATCCTCGGCGGCTGGCTGCTGGTCAGCGTCGCCGCGGTCGGGTCGTGGGTCGGCCTCTGTCACTTCTTCTGGTGGCGGCAAAGCCGCCGCAGCCGCTCCATCTCGACCCGTGCTTCTCGCCCGGTGGGCAACCAAGCCGAACGGGCTCTGGGTCCACGTTGTGCACCACGCCACCTGAGGCTCCGCGATGAGGGAACCGCCCCCGTCGACCGCGGCGCCGTACCCGTGCCGGGCGAGAAGCACCCTCCCCTCAGACTCATCACCTAAGTCAGACAGCCGCGGCCGCCGCCCCGCCTTCAACGAGAGCGACGGCCGCAACCCGAAAGGAGCGTAACCAATGTCCCAGACCACCACCTACCTCGGAGACGGATTCCGCCGCGACGTCGACGGCGTCATCCGCTTCGACGAAGCGCCGGATAACGTGCGCCGCGTCGAGCGCGAGGGCGCACGCCAGACCAGGCGCGTCATCGTGTCTATCGTCGCCTCCGTCGCCGTACTGGTCGCCGCTGTCGGCGTCGCGCACGCCAACGCGCGGAACAGCCTCCAGCCGGCGCACGTCTACTTCGGCACCGTCCAGAGCGGCCAGCACCCGAACCGGCTGCTCACGCTGCACAACGGCACCGGCGCGCCGCAGACGATCAAGCGCATCGGCATCGCCGGTAGCGGTGGCTACGTCTTCACCCTCGCGGCGAATACGGCGCTGCTCGCGGCGCAGCCGTACCCGCGCTGCACCGTCGGCATGGAGCTCGCGCCTGGCGCGCGCTGCGCGATCGACGTCCGCGTGCACACCGTCCGCGCTGGCTGGTTCCGGTCGGTCCTGAGCGTCGTCTACACCACCGGCTGGTTCAACTCCAGCGAGCTCCGTGCGCACGTCGTCGGAGGCGCGTCGTGACCGAGGGCGGCATCAGCCTCCGCCGCGTCATCCTCGCCGTCGGCGCAGTGCTCGGCGCCATCGTCGGCCTCGTCGTCCTCTTCCTGGTCATCGGCAGCGTCTACAACGCCTACAGCCGCTACCAGGCGCGGGCGAACGCCGACAACCGGATCACCCTGAACGACACGAAGATCCGGCAGACGCAGCAACTCGTGAAGGTCGCGCAGCAGAACGCGCGGATCGAGGTCGCCCGCGCGAAGGGCATCCACACCGCCCAGGACATCATCAACGGCACCCTCACGCCGCTGTACGTCCAGCACGAAGCGATCCAGGCCGAGATCGCGCTGGCGAAGAGCCAGCACGCCGACACCGTCATCTACATCCCCGTCGGCGCGAACGGCGTCCCGCTGGTCAGCCCGACCGGCCAGCAGGTGCTACAGGGAGGCACCGGCAAGTGACCGCTCCTCCGGCTATCTGGCCGGGTCTTCACCCGGGCACTGGGACGAACGACCACGGGCCTCACTCGTGGGAGACGTACCTGGTGCCCGGGACGAAGGTCGAGTTTCGCGCCTGCCAGATCTGCGGAGTGCCTCACCCGAACGACCGGAAAGCAGTAGGACTATGAACGACGAACAGGCCATACAGCTGCGGGAACGGTTCCCCGACGAGCTCGTCGGCAAGCTCCCCCGCGTCACCTGCAAGGCGTGCAGCGAAAACAAGCAGTCTCGGCACTGCGCGAGCCACAAGATGATCCGTTGCGGCGGGTGCGGCAACTGGATCACCGAGGCGCATATGCACCTCGACTACATCGGCCACGCCGCGACGACCGACAGGCTGCTGAAGGTCGACCGCGAGTGGACGTGGTACCCCGTCGCCTACGACGAGCAGGGCCTGCCGCGCATCGACGCGAACGGCGGCCTCTGGATCACGCTGGAGATCGCGGGCGTGAAGCGCCTCGGCTACGGCGCCGCTGACGGTAAGAAGGGCCCGAACGCCGTGAAGGAGGCGATCGGCGACGCGATCCGTAACGCCGCTATGCGCTTCGGCGTCGCGCTCGACCTCTGGGCGAAGGAAGACTTGAGCGCCGGCGGCGCGGTCGAAGAGACCACCGCGGCGCAGTCGAACAGTCCCCGCTCGGCCCCGAACGTGAGCGGGAAGGCGCAACAGCCGCCAGCTGGTGACGGCTCCGCCACGCCGAGCGGGGACATCCTCGACGAGGCCGAGGTCGAGAAAATGAAGCGGCCCATCACCAAACCACAGCAGCGGCGGCTCTGGACGATCGCCCGAAATGATGCCGGCCTCAGCGACGAGTCCGTCAAGAACATCGTCGTCGCCATCACCGGCCAAGAGTCAACCGGAGCGATCCCGCGCTACCAGTACGACCAAGTCATCAGCGAGATCCTCGGAGCGGCCGTAGCATGAGCGCGCACTACGAGCGGCCGATGGCCGTCCCCGACATCCCGGATGGCGACACAGACGCGCTTGACCAGGCCGAGCCCGACTTCACCATCGACGGCCGCTGCCTCCGCTGTCTGCGCTTCCTGCCGGGCGACGGCCTCTGCGTCTGCGAGGAGAAGGCTTCATGAAGACGACCACCATCAGGTGTGACAACTGCCGCGCGAAGATCACCTCCGAGATCCTTACTGTGACGCTCGTGATCCCGAGCGGAATCCTGATCGAGAAGGGATGGCCCCGCGACGCCGCCCGGGACGGCGAGACGAAGGATCTCTGCCCGCAGTGCTTCGGTGCTGTTGAAGACGGCCTGCGGATCGCGCGGCACACCGAAACGAAGTGGATTCCATGAGCGTGACCACCGGCCCAGTGGTCGCGACGGGCGCACCCGAGCGGGGCGACGGTCTGCCCACCGTCGCTCCGCTGCCCGCGCCGAAGATCCTCGTGCGTCGCACGAAGACGGCCGGCTGGCAGGTCGCGTACGTCGCGCGGAGCGGCCGCGTGCACGTCCTCAAGCGCCGCTGCGACCTGCTCGAGGCGAACCTCGTCGGCGCCGCAGCGGCGCTAGCTCACATCGTACCGATGGAGGTCGAGCGGTGATTCTGGGCCTCGATCATCGGTTCTGGCTCCGCGTCCGGACGGACGCAGCTGGCCGCTGCTGGGAGTGGCAAGGATCGCGTACGCAGAGAGGCTATGGGCAGATCCGAGAGGGCGCCCGGGGGTCTCGGATGCTCCTCGCCCACCGGGTCGCGTGGCTGCTCTTGCGCGGCCCCATCACGGCCGGCATGGAGCTCGACCACACCTGTCGGAACCGGGCCTGTGTGAACCCCGCACACCTTGAGCCCGTGACGCACGCGGAGAACATGCGCCGAGCTAGCGAGGCGCAGACGACATGCAAGCGCGGTCACGCCTACACGCCTGAGACGACCGTGATCGACCGGCATGGGCATCGCTCTTGCCGCATCTGCCGCCGCCGCGCTCAGCACGCCTACGAAGCCAGGAAGGCCACCGCGTGATTGACTCGCGCTTGACAAGGATCGCGGAACTGTCCAGACTCGTCCGCCAAGCCGTGAGGGACAAGTCGTATGTCGACTGCCCCGTCGGTCTCGTGGTCGCCGAGTATTTGCGCTGGAAACAGCATGAAGACGGGGCGGCGGAGACAACCATCCGCGACTACGAGATCCCGTTGGCGTACCTGTGCCTGGATCACCCGACGCTCGAGTTGGCCGACCTGGAGCCGCCGCTCGGCCGGAAGCTGATCCGCGAGTTCGTCGACCGGCACTGGGGCACCGGCGCGCCCGCCTACGCTCGCGCTCGCGCCCGCGCAGGCCAGCGCGCGCCCAGGACGAAGGCGAAGAACCTCTCGATCCTGAGCGACTTCTTCAACTACTGCGTCGGCGAAGACCTGATGCGCGGCTCGCCGACCGTCGGCATCCGCCGCCCGAAGCGCCGCGACGTGCGCCGCCAGGTCTACCTGAAGGACGAGCCCGGCCGCATCCTCGCCGCCGCGCCGACAGACCGCGAGAAGTGCGCCGTCGCGATCGTGAACGAGTTCGGCCTCCGCAAGAGCGAACTCGCCCGGCTGCGCCTGCGCGACTACGACCCGGGGCGTGGCCTGCTGACCGTCGTCGGGAAGGGCACGAAGACGCGGACGCTGCCCGTCGTGAACCCGCAACTGCGCGCGCTCCTCGACCCGCACTGGGCCGACCGGAACGAAGCCGGCGACGCCGACGAGTACCTCCTCTACCCGCAGAAACGTGGCCGGCGGAAGAACCCTGACGGCGACTGGATCGTCGGCGTGATCTGGGAAGACCGCCACGCGCCGCTGACCGACGCGCCGATGCACCGCTGGTGGAAGCGTCGTCTGGCAGCAGCCGGCGTCCCCGTGACCCGGAAGATGCACGAGATGCGCCACACCGCCGCGACCGAACTCCTCCGCAGCAGCGGCAACCTGGAGGTCACGCGGCAGATGCTCGGCCACGCCGACATCAAGACGACGAGCGGCTACGCGCACCTGAACACTGACGACCTGGCCGAGGCGCTCGAGCTCCTCGCCGCGAAGCGCGCCGCCGAGGCCGAAGCATGAGCGAGTACCAGGTCACCTACGGCGGCCTGACCGCGGAGGAGTGGCGGGAGAAGGCGGAGACCGTCTCCATCGACCGGGCTCGCGTATATCGCGGCATCGCCGACGCGATCGACAAGATCTCCCCCGGCCTGCTCGACCCAGACACCCAGGTCTTCGACGAGGTGCACAGCCACACCCCGGAGCAGATCGAGCGCGTCCGCGCTGACCTTGAGCGCCTCCGCGGAGACGCTCCGAGCCGATGACCGGGCAGCCGCTCCCGACGTCTGTCCGTGGCTGCGCTCGGTGCGGCGGCGATCACGCGGTCGAGTATCGCGAGTTCCGCCGGCCGATCCCTGACGTGGATGGCGCGTTCACGCATTGGGGCGCCTGCACGGTTACCGGCGATCCGATCCTGCTCCGCTTCCACGCCGTGCCTGCGGTCCAGGAGCAGATGAAGGGCCGCGTCATAGTCGCCGGTCAGCGGTACACCGGCAAGGACTGGGAGCCGCTCACTGTCGAGGAGATCGCAGAGCTCGTCCGGCGTCCGCATGAGCCGCGGCAGTGGGACGCCGTCTACGTCTACCTCGCCGACCTGGAGCCCGAGACCGAGGCGAGCGCCTGATGGAGATCCGCGACCTGCCCGTCGCCGCCGTCGCTCGGCCGGGCGACGCCGTCTTCCTCCAGCCGCCCGAGGCGCTCAGCGAAGCCGCCTGGGCGAAGCTGGTCGACCAGGCGCGCCGCTTCACCGCGCAGACCGGCATCCACGTCCTGATCCTCGACAAGCTCGAGGTCGCGACCATCAAGCCCGCGGCCGATCGTGGCTGAAAACTTGCGATCGAGAATGGCCTCGGATCGGCTTGTTTATGCGGAAAAGTGGAGGCGGCGGGAATCGAACCCGCGTTACATTGCTATCGCCGCTGCGCTATCGCCGTGCCCTGACATCATCGTACCAGGCGGCGCGTCGTGACGGCCATCCCTCCCCAGTACCTGCCGTGCCAGTGGTGTGGAGATCCTGGCGTCGAGGCCCGCGCGGCCGTCGTGAACGTCGAGACTGGCGAGCAGTCGGGCGAGGCCGTCACTTTCATCACGTGCCGGCCATGCCTAGAGCGGTTCACACAGGAGGAGCTCGGATGGCCGAAGCCGCCGACCGCGACGCCTACGTGACGCGCCTCTGCGAGGAGTGGATGGAAGCCGTCAGCGACCAGGAGTGCCGCTGTGCGCTCATCCGCACCGCATACGACCTCGGCCACACCGCCGGCCTGGCGGCGATCCGCGACGAGGAGGTACCACACAATGGGTGATCGCGTGCGCGTCACCTTCTACCTCGGGACGCACCGCGCCTACTGGCTCGCCGACTCGAACGTGCCCCTCTTCATTAGTCGCAGGACGCTCGAGCCACGCAAGACGTTCCCCCAGGCGGCGTCGCGGTGGGTGCTCGACAGTGGCGGCTTCACCGAGCTCAAGGACTTCGGTAAGTGGCGTATCACCACCACCACCTACGCACGCGAGGTTCTGCGCTACCGGGACGAGATCGGCAACTTGGATTGGGCGGCGCCGATGGACTGGATGTGCGAAGCCAAGATCCTCCGCAAGACGGGCCTCACCGTCGCCGAACACCAGCGCCGCACGATCACGAACTTCCTCGACCTGCGCGAGCGGTGCGGCAGCATCATTGTGCCCGTCCTGCAGGGTTGGGAGGTCGACGACTACCTCCGCCACGCCGACATGTACCAGCAGGCCGGCGTCTACCTGACATATGAGCCGGTCGTGGGCGTCGGTTCGATCTGCCGCCGCGGCCAGGACAAACAGATTCATCGGATTGTCACGCGCATCGCCCAGGAAGGCATCCGACAGCACGCCTTCGGTGTCCGGTCCAGGGCTCTCGCCGGCTGCGCCTACGCGCTCGCCAGCGCCGACTCGATGTCTTGGTCATACACCGCCAGGCGCAGTCAGCCGCTGCCAGGACACACCCACAAGTCCTGCGCGAACTGTCGCGAGTACGCCGAACAGTGGCACGCGAAACAGGTCGCGCGTCTCGAATCCACCCTCTTCTACGGAGCTGCCGCATGAAACTCGGACTCGCCTGCCTCGTCGGATACATCGCCACCATCTATGCCGCCAACTATGCCGTCCAGCACTTCGGCTTCGTCACTGTAGCCCCAGGCTTGCAGGCACCGGCCGGCGTCTACTTCGCCGGGCTCGCTCTCGTCCTCCGCGACGCCGTACAGGTCATGTTGGGCCGTAAGGTGAGCGTCGCCGCTATCCCCGTCGGTGCCGCCCTCTCATGGTTCATCGCTCCGTCGCTCGCCGTCGCGTCGGGCACCGCGTTCCTCCTCTCCGAGTCTGCGGACTGGCTCGTCTTCACTCCCCTTCAGAAGCGCGGCTGGAACCGAGCTCTGATCGCGAGCACCGTCGTCGGCGCGATGGTCGACAGCGCCGTGTTCCTGTGGCTCGCGTTCCACTCGCTCGCGTTCTGGCAGGGACAGGTCGTCGGCAAGCTCACCATGACCCTCGCAGCTGTTGCGTTGTGCGCCCTCATCCGGCCGCTCTACCAGCCGAAGACGGTGGCTGCGTGATCGACCACGCGACATCCGAACGTGCGGTGGCGCTGTGAGTGTCGAGCGTGTCATCTACTGCGACGGCGAGGGGTGCGAGACGCACATCCGCACCACCCGGAACCTGCCAGCAGGCTTCCTGCGCGTCGCCGGCTTCGGCCAGCCCCTCTACTTCTGCAGTTGGGACTGCGTCCTCAAGTTCGCCGCCAAGCAGGAACCGATCGAGGAGGTCCCCTTCCATGACTGACCATGGGTTAGTGGATAGTGCGGTGGAGGCGCTGTGCCCGTGCGCGAAAACATGGGCGTGGGTTGGCGGCCGTATGCGCGAGGTCGTGAATGGCCCCCTTCCGAGCTGCCCGATCCACGGGAACCTGGATAGCGCGGTATGTCA
>Ga0207652_10001712_pt1 | contig 19132 bp, 12 predicted proteins | sample KBSC63BmetaG_FD_184334 | JGI IMG/M metagenome (GOLD analysis project Ga0207652, IMG submission 184334) | Corn rhizosphere microbial communities from Kellogg Biological Station, Michigan, USA - KBS C6-3B metaG (SPAdes) (version 2) | ecosystem: Host-associated > Plants > Roots > Rhizosphere ... | reverse complement strand
TTATCCCAGGTACCGCGGGAGAGCGGCTTAGGCGTCTCCTGCAGCCAGCCATTGTTCACAAATCTGCCGTCATAGATCGTGGGATCGGGCCGGAAGATGATTTCAATCGCGCTCGGATCAACCGCCGGCGCCGCGGGTACAGCGCCGAGTTTCGCCGCGACCTGCTTTGCGGGAAACGCGCTGTTGGCGATGTATCCATCGTGCAAGGAGCGCCGCCACCATGCTTCAAAATCGTCGCCTGTGTGCTGCGACCGCCAGTAGGCCCGAACCAGATCGTAACCGGATGAACTGGGTTCGTCAGTGAAGATGGCAATGATCTCGTTCGCGCTCTTGCCATCGTAAAGCGGCGCTATCATAGGCTGGATCAGCGTGACCGCTCCATCGAAAGAGCGGGCATCGCCCCAGCTTTCCAGGTAGTGAGCTTCCGGCACGTGCCAGGTGGCAAAATCCGTCGTCTCATTCTTGAAGATCGACAGCTGCAGCACCATGTTTTTCTGGTCGGCGACAAACTTCTCCAGCACGCCGCCGAAATCCAGATCGGCGGGCGCGTCATAAACCGGATTGCCCCCCAGGATAATCAGCGTCTCCACCTTGCCCGCATTGATCTCACCCACTAATTCGCGAATGGAATCCGTGTTGATGAGGGGATCAATTTCAACCGGATCAATGTAAGTGACTGTCTGTCCGGCATTCCCGAGCGCAGCATTCATGGCATGCACCAGGGCGACAACCGCCGGGCTCTGGAAGACGCCCGGTACCACAATTCCCTTGCCCTTGTGCTGAATCAGATCAGCAGCGGCCGCATCTACCCATTTCTGGTGCTCGGCTGAAAGCTGCCCCGCGCCTCCGCCGGCTACGCCCACCTTCGCGGCCAAAGCGCGCGCAATCTGCTCAATTTCAGCATTGCGCGCCGGAATTTTGTGGTCCGCCTTTGCTCCTGTGGTGGTGGGTGCGCTCTCCGCCACATAGAGGCGATTCATGCCCTTCTCAGGATCTTTGCGGCGGGTCATGAAGTCGCGCGCGTAACGTACAAAGCCCGGGAACCACGAGCCGGAGAGAAAATCTCCGTCGAGCGAAACCACTACATCTGCCGCATCAAACTTGTAAATGGAATCGTAATAGGCGCCGAAAGCCATTTTCGATCCGGCGCGGAAACTGTCATGATGAGCGGGCTCCCAGCGATACCACTTGGATTGCGGGAACACCTGCTGAATGGCGCGCATCTGCGAGCCAAAGGTGGGCGATGAGGTAGCGCCGCTGAGGAAACGAAGCCCGGCGCCCTGGTTCGAATTGTGATAGAGCACGCGGGCGCGGATTGAACCCAGGAACTCGCCCCAGGGACGCGGCTCACCTTTATATGTAATGTTGATGGACCGGTCCGGATCGTAGAGATCGAGAACGGATGCCTGAGCAAAAAGATCAGTGCCGCCCAGGCAGGCGCCATGCTGCGGATTGCCTTCAATCTTGCTGGGCCGATACTCATGGGTTTCCACCAGCAACGGATGCGCATACCCGCCAAACGGCATGGCGGTGGCAAAAAAGATGGGCTTGCCCGGCACCAGGTACTCGGGCTGGCGAACATAGGGCAAAATCTGCTCATAGGGCTGGCGGGTGCAACCCGCAAGACCCGCGAGAGCCAGCGATGCGCCAGCCAGTTTGAGGAAGCCGCGGCGGGAAACCGGATCAAGCCACTCTCCCGCTCCTCTGGGGAACTCGCGCTGCAACAGCTCACCCAGGGCCGGCTGATCGGCCAGCTCCTGTAGCGTACGCCAATACTTGGGGCCGTTGGCGCCCGCCAGTTTTTTGCGAACTGTCTCCAGTTCCAGGCTGGCAGGCTTGATCTCGTCAGGCGAAATCAGGTTAGGATGTGAATCAGTTTTATTCGGCATTCGCTTCCAATTTTTCCCTTCCACCCTAGCGATGGCAGGTGGAACAACTGGTTATATCCGCCACAGTCCGGATGTGATACTGCTGTTTCAACTCGTCACCGAGCGCCACCTGGCTGAAATACTTTTTGCCGTTCCAGTCCACCGGATGGTCCGCCGTGGGCTGCTGGTATGTCATGTTGAAGACTTCTTCTTTAGGCCGCAGAAATTTCTCCGGCTGGCGATGGCAATTCAGGCACCACTCCATCTGGAGGGTGTTTTCTTCATACATGAGCGGCATCTGGTCCACGGGGCCGTGGCAACTGTAACAGCCGACTCCCTTGGCGATATGGATACTGTGGTTGAAGTAAACGTAATCAGGCAGATCATGCACCCGGGTCCACTGGAGCGACTGCCCGGTGCGGAAGCTGGTACGCAGCGGCTGCAGCATCTCAGCGCTCGTCCACATCTCGGCATGACAGTTCATGCAGGTCTTTGTGGGTGGAATGCCGGCAAAGCTGGACTCCTCGACCGAGGTGTGGCAATAGCGGCAATCCAAACCGAGGCCGGCAACGTGATGCTGGTGGCTGAACGGGATCGGCTGATCAGGAGCTATGTGCTGGTTGGTGACATAAGGAGAGCGCTGCAATTGAAACAACGCGGCGGCAACTCCGGTCAGCAGGAGGACCACTCCAAGTATGCTGGCGCGGGCCAGAGTGTTTGCACTGCGGTGGAAAAGTTGTGCCATGGATCCTGATACGGGGCAGCACTCCGCCACAGCGTGAATGAAATGCCTTTGGGCAGTGCCCCCGCGCCGCCAGTTGCTTGAAAGCTCCTGACGAAAACGGATGATTATAAATAAGAGCGGCGGTTTCAGCTACCCTTGAAACAAGAATTCTGGAAAAAAAATTTTCTGTCACGCAGATTTGCGCCAGAACTCACGATTTGCATTTCAGTTGTAACGAATGAATCCGCAGCTACTCTGCACGCTTACCCATCGCACGCACACTCGCAGTCGAAAACTGGAACCAGCGCCGCCGCATCCTACTAATCACTTACAAGTTGAGGAGAAAAAGAGCCATGGCCAAAACTGCTGCTGATGTAATGATTGAGGGCCTCATTGATTGGGGAGTCGACACCATCTTTGGCTTGCCCGGTGACGGCATCAACGGAATCATGGAAGCGCTGCGCACGCATCAGGAGCAGATCCGCTTCATTCAGGTGCGACATGAGGAATCAGCAGCATTCATGGCCTGCGCGCATGCGAAATATACCGGAAAAATGGGCGTCTGCCTGGCTACTTCGGGCCCCGGAGGCATTCACCTGCTGAATGGGCTCTATGATGCCAAGCTGGATGGCCAGCCTGTGCTGGCAATCACCGGGCTGCCTTATCACGACCTGAATGATACGTTCACTCAGCAGGACGTCGCCACCGACCGGCTGTTCATGGATGTCGCCGCATACAACACGAGAGTAATGGGGCCTTCTCATGTGGAGAACGTGACCGAGCTGGCATGTCGTACTGCGAGTGTTTACCGCAAAGTGGCGCACATTGCATTTCCCACTGATATCCAGGAAATGAAAGCCACTCAGAAGCAGGCTTCCAAACGCAACATAAAAGGACACACGTCATTGGTGCACTCTGACAGCGGCCATCTGCCCAGTGAAAACGATCTGCGCCGCGCCGCCGAGATTCTGAACAGCGGAAAAAAGATCGCCATCCTCGCCGGCCAGGGCGCGCTGCACGCCACCGACGCGCTGGAGCAAACGGCAGACAAGCTCGGAGCTCCCATCGTTAAGGCGCTGCTCGGCAAAGCCGCCGTTCCTGATGACAGTCCCTTTACCACTGGCGGTATCGGCTTGCTGGGAACAAAGCCATCGCAGGAGGCGCTTGAGAGCTGCGACACGCTGCTGATTGTAGGCTCGTCATTCCCGTACATTGAATTTCTTCCCAAGCCCGGCAAAGCGAGAGCAGTACAGATTGATTACGACCCGGTGAAGATTGGCCTGCGCTACAACGTAGAAGGCGGGCTGGTCGGGGATAGCCGCCGCACGCTTGAAGCCCTGCTGCCGATGCTCACACGTAAGCAGGACCGCAGTTTCCTCGAAAAAGCGCAGGAAGGCATGAAGGAGTGGTGGGAGTTGATGGCCAGGCGTGCCACTCATCCAGAGAAGCCGATGAAACCGCAAGTGATTGCGCATGAACTAGGCAAGCGGCTGCGCGATAACGCCATTGTCAGCTCTGACAGCGGCACCATCACAACCTGGTGGGCACGGCACATCAAGGCCAGAAAAGGACAGATGTACTCGTGTTCAGGAACTCTGGCCACCATGGCGCCGGGGCTTCCGTATACCATCGCGGCCCAGCTTGCCTATCCTGACCGCCAGTGCGTCGCGTTCATTGGCGACGGCGGCTTCACCATGCTCATGGGCGAACTGGCCACCGCCGTCAAATACAAACTACCGATTGTCGTCTGCGTCATCAAGAACAACGTGCTGGGCCAGATCAAATGGGAGCAGATGGTCTTCCTCGGCAATCCTGAGTTCGGCGTGCAATTGCAGCCGATCGACTTTGTGAAATTTGCCGAATCCTGCGGCGCTGCAGGCTTCCGGATTGACGATCCTGCGGAATGCGGTGCGATTCTCGATCGTGCTCTGTCCGCCAGCGTGAGCGGCCCGGTGGTGATTGAAGCCGTTGTGGATCAGTTTGAAGCGCCCATGCCAGCCAAGGTTACAGTGGAGCAGGCCGCGAAGTTCGCTGAATCTCTGGTACGCGGCGAACCCAATCGCGACAAGATCGTGGCCACTCAGATTTCAGACAAAGTGAGAGAGCTAGTGTAAATTCCCTTTGATTGATTTCTCAGTTAGATTTAATTTTGTCCTTACTTGATTCGCGGGAGGCTTGAAGATCTTTCAATGCTTCGAGTTCAGGGATGGCATTAAGGTCTTTGGGCCGACCCGCAGCCTTCTTCGATTTGATTACTGCATCCAGTGAGGCAATATGAATCTCTTGCTGGTGCAGCCGCACAATTTGCGCACCAGAGAGGAGGTTATTGAATCCTCCGACTCCCGAGAGTTGCCCCATCAGGTCAATTTCACCTAAGTCAGTTTGCAGCATAACGTTCATACCCTGAGCAAGGGCTTGCACATCGAGGACGAAGGGCAACTTCTGATCAATGCCCCGGAGCCGCGGGTGATACGGGGCAAGGGCTGAAGCCAGTTTGCGCATGTTCTCTGCTGTTCTCTCATAGCAAATATCAAGATCTCGGGTAACCTGCGAAGAACCGTGGGCGACAGCGGCATAGGCCCCGACGACAATAAAGCGCACACCACCATCTGTCAGGACTTTCAGCGCCGCTTCAAAGTCGGTCATCGTTCAATTCGCTCCGCCTGTTGCAGCGCTTCTGCGAAGCGCAAAGCGCGTTCCATTTCGCGGACGCGCTCATCCGGAGTTAGTTGCAAGGCTCGCAGGTTCAAGCTAAGGTCTACTCCGAATTGGATGGCAGCTTCAATCTTGCTTCCCGGTGGCGGGTTGGAGATGAGCTCGGCGAGGCGACCTATTCCGCTATCTGTCATTTCTGCCAATATTCTAGCCTGATCCAGCAGGCAGGCCGCATGTGGGTCTATCGCTCCAGACCGGAATTTTGCCCTTTCAGGCACCACCTTATGAGCAATGTACATCCAAGAATCGGCTGGCTTTTTCTCTTGCCAGACCAGTCTCGGGGCCATTTCCATGGAGCGTTTCATCTGTGTCCACGCTCACTTTTATCAGCCGCCGCGCGAAAATCCGTGGCTGGAAGCGGTGGAGCGCCAGGAATCCGCCTACCCGTACCATGACTGGAATGAACGCATCAATGCCGAATGCTATGCGCCGAACGCGGCCTCCCGTATTCTCGACGGGAGCGGGCGCATAAGCCAAATCGAAAATAACTATTCGCGCATTAGCTTCAACTTCGGGCCCACGCTCCTCTCATGGATGGAGGAAAACGCCGCCGATACGTACAGCAGGATCATCCAATCCGACCGCGAGAGCGCAAAGCGTTTTTCCGGACATGGCTCGGCGCTGGCCCAAGCTTACAACCATATCATCCTGCCGCTGGCGAATGATCGTGACCGGCACACGCAGGCGTTGTGGGGCATGCGCGACTTTGAAAGTCGCTTTGGCCGAGCGCCGGAAGGACTGTGGCTGCCTGAAGCCGCTGTGGACATTCCCACACTTGAAGTACTCGCCCGGCTGGGCATTAAGTTTACGGTGCTGGCGCCGCGGCAGGCCGCAAAGGTACGCAAGGTGGGTGGCAGAAGCTGGAAAGACGTGAGCGGCGGCCGCATCGATCCCACTCGCGCCTACCTGTGCAAGCTTCCCTCTGGAAACAGAATCTCATTGTTCTTCTATGACGGACCTATCTCGCAGGCGGTCGCGTTTGAAAAGCTGCTCAACAACGGTGAAACCTTTGCCACGCGGCTGAAGAGCGGATTCTCCGACAAGCGAACCTGGCCGCAATTGATGCACATTGCCACCGACGGCGAAACCTACGGCCATCATCATAAATACGGTGATATGGCCCTGGCTTCAGCGCTGGACAGAATTGAAGGTGACGGGGAAGTCCGGCTCTCCAACTACGGCGAGTTTCTGAGCAAGTATCCTCCGGAGGTGGAAGTACAGATTGTGCCTGCCAGTTCCTGGAGCTGCTCGCACGGAGTGGAACGCTGGCGCAGCAACTGCGGCTGCAATTCCGGACGGCCGGGATGGAACCAGGAGTGGCGCGGGCCATTGCGCGAAGCGCTGGATTTTCTGCGCGATCGAGCAGCCTCCATTTTCGAAACTAAAGGCGCCGAGCTGCTGCGCGATCCCTGGGCCGCACGCGACGACTACATCAATGTGATGCTGGACCGCTCGCCCGAAAATCTTTGGATCTTTTTTGAAAAGCATTCGCGCCGACAGCTTCGGCCGGAAGAGACCTCTTGTGCCCTGCAGCATCTGGAGATGCAGCGGCACGCCATGCTGATGTACACCAGTTGCGGCTGGTTCTTTGATGAGATCAGCGGGATAGAAACCGTGCAGGTGCTCCAGTATGCCGGTCGCGTCATCCAGCTTGCGGAGCAAACTTCCCGGGAGCACCTGGAACCGGAGTTCCTCTCCATTCTGGCGCGCGCCCACAGCAACATTCCTGAATATGGAAATGGGGCGGAGGTGTACGAGCGCTTTGTGAAACCGGCTGTCATCGATCTGCGCAAAGTCGCCGCGCACTTCGCCATCAGCGCCATGTTTGATGGTCATCATGAGACGCCGAAATTCTGCTATGACATTGCCACCCGCGACTTCCGCCGGCTGGAGTCCGGCATCGCCAGGCTCGGCGTCGGCCGGGCCCGTGTGAGTTCCAAGATCACGCGGGAATCGCGCGAGCTTACCTTCGCGGGCATCCATATGGGTGACCAGGTGCTCCACGCCGGAGTGCGGGATTCCGGCAGTGACGAGGAGTACCTGAGTCTGGCCGGTGGAGCCATTGCGTCCTTTAATTCTGGAGATTTTCCTGAGGTGCTGCGCAAGCTGGACGCCTACTTCAGCGAAATGCAGTATTCGCTCCGCTCCCTGTTCAAAGATGAGCAGAAGAGGATTATCGACATCATTCTGAGCCAAACGCTTGATGATGCTGAGGCGAGCTACCATCGCGTTTACGAAAGACATGGCCCGCTGCTGCGCTTCCTGAAGGACATGGGGCAGCCGGTCCCGGATGTCTTGCGCGTCACCGCCCAGTTTGTGCTCAACTCCGACCTGGAGAAGACCTTTGCATCCGATCCGGTGGATTCCGTGCGTATCTCCATGCTGCTGGAATTAGTGAAACGGGAAGGCGTGGAGATCGAAGAAGGAGCCGTCGGCTATGCCGCGGGCAATGCCCTGACCAGGCTGATGAAGCGCCTGCAGCAATCGCCGCAGGAAACTGAGCTGCTGCAGCACGCCAACGTGCTCGTCTCCATTCTGGAAATGTTGCCCTTCAAGGTGAACACATGGGAGGCACAAAACATCTACTACTCGTTGTTGCAGACGACCTATCCCGTCGTCAGCCGGCAACCGGATGCGGCCGGGCAAACCTGGCTGGAAAACTTTGCCGCGTTGGGAGAGAAACTGCAGGTCAGCGTTCCCGCCCGGGCGCCACGCCTCGAATTGCGAATGGCAAGCTGAACCGCCGGAGGTGCACTCATGAAGACCAAAAGCAAACTCATTCTTGGCGGAATCGCCGCGGGAACAGTGGCGGCGGGAACTGCAGTCGGCATTGGAGCGGCATTTGCCGGTCGCACGCTCTGGCGGCAAATGCGGGAAGGCCGTTTCCCCGCACTGGAATCTTTCGGCTTCAGCGCGGACGATCTTCGTGGGCAGACAGTTTTCATCACCGGGAGTTCGCGCGGGCTCGGGCTGGCAATGGCCGAAGAGTTCGCGCGCCAGGGCTGCAAACTGGTTCTTTGTGCTCGCGACGAGCAGGAACTGCAGCGCGCGCGTGAGCACGTGAGCCGACAAGGCGCTGAAGTGTTTACCGTTACCTGTGATGTCGCCAACCAGCAGGAGATTGAACGCGCCATCGCCGACGCGCGGCGGCACTTTGGCCGCATTGACGTTCTGGTAAACAACGCCGGCATCATCTCCGTGGGCCCAATCCTCACCCAGACGCTCGAAGATTTCAGGGAAGCCATGGATGTGATGTTCTGGGGCACGGTGTATCCGACTCTGGCCGTGCTTCCGGAAATGGTGAAACGGGGAGCAGGAAGGATCGTGAACATCACCTCCATCGGCGGGAAGGTCAGCGTTCCGCATCTGGTGCCTTATGGCTGCGCCAAGTTTGCCGCTGTCGGATTTTCTGAAGGGCTGTACGCCGAACTAAAGAGATACGGCGTGCATGTTCTCACCGTAGTGCCGGGTCTGATGCGGACGGGCTCGCACCTGAATGCACAGTTCAAAGGCAAACATGAGAAAGAATATGGCTGGTTTGCGCTGAGCGGGACCAATCCGCTGTTCTCGATTTCAGTGGAACGTGCGGCGCGGCAAATCGTACATGCGGCGCGCAGAAGACAACCGGAACTGGCCATAAGCTGGCAGGCCGAATTGCTGGCACGCTCTCATGGTACTGCTCCGGAGATCACTCTGCGCGCGCTGGCGCTGGTGAACCAGCTCTTGCCGGATGCGGAAGGCGCTTCATCGCGCAAGAAGTCAGGCAGGGAGAGCCAGTCGGCTGTGACGCGCTCACCCTTGACCGCTCTGGGGGAGCGCGCCGCACGCAGGTACAACCAAACTGGAGAAACAGCATAGTTTGAATTTCAACTCTTAGGACGATTCGTATGGCCGGACGCGATGTAACGCGCAAAAAGGGAAAGTTGGTGGAATTTGAAAACCGCGGCAGAAGCGGTGGAGCAAAGCCCAAGCCACCATTTCCCAAACAACACCAACAGAAGCCGGGCAAAGAAGCCGAAATCGAGCCGCGCCCCGAGTACGAGGCTCCTGCGTATCGCGGCTCAGAAAAACTCAAAGAGAAAGTCGCGCTGATCACTGGCGGCGACTCCGGAATCGGCCGGGCGGTAGCCGTACTGTACGCGCGCGAGGGCGCCGATGTGGCTATCGTGTATCTGGCCGAAGAGCAGCACGATGCGGAAGAAACTCGGCGCGCGGTGGAAGCCGAAGGGCGGCGCTGCATGCTGATTCCCGGCGACGTAAGCGATGCTAAATTTTGCCGCTGGGCCGTGCGGCAGGTGATTGACGAATACGGGCAGCTCGACATTCTGATCAACAACGCCGCCTTCCAGCAGCATCAGGAATCCATTGACGAGCTGAGCGAAGAGCAATTTGAAAAGACATTCAGGACAAACATCTTCGGCTATTTCTTTATGGCCAAAGCCGCCATCCCGCACCTGAAACCCGGCAGCGCGATCGTGAATACCGGGTCTATCACCGGCCTTCAAGGCAGCAAAGCGCTGCTTGATTACTCAGCGACCAAGGGAGCCATCCACGCATTTACGAAATCGCTGGCGCAGAACCTGGTGGAGAAGAAGATCCGCGTGAACTGTGTGGCTCCGGGACCGGTGTGGACGCCATTGAACGTCGCGGACAAGCCGGCGGAAAAGGTGGCCGAGTTCGGCAAGAACACGCCCATGGAGCGTCCTGCGCAACCCGAAGAGATCGCGCCGGCATACGTGTTCTTTGCCTCCAACGCTGACTCGAGTTACATCACCGGAGAGGTGTTGACCCTTCTGGGAGGGGAAACCACCGCAGCATAGGCCGCATATAATGGTCGAGTTCATGGACGACCAGACTCTCGCGGCCACACCCAAAAGCGCCATCACTGCCGGCAGGAGCGCCGTTTCCCGCAGGCGTTTTCTTTCCATCATTATTGTCATCTGGGCCGTCGTTTACCTTGGCAGCATCTTTCATCCGCCGCTCCAGGACGACGCGGACACCGTCCATGCGGAAGCGGCGCGCGAAATGGCTACCGGCGGCGATTGGGTCACGCTGCACATCAACGGGGGCTTCCGCTACCTCGAAAAAGCTCCCTTGATGTACTGGGGCACGGCGGCGAGCTTCAAAGTTTTCGGCGTACATGAATGGTCCGCGCGGCTGCCGCTCGCGCTCGGCGTGCTGGCACTCTTGCTGATCGTTTACCGCCTGGGCAGGCGCGTCTACGGCGAAGAAGGCGGCTTCTACTCCGCGCTGGTACTGGCCACCGGCTTCGGTCCTTTTATCTTTACGCGAATTCTGATTCCGGACATGGCGGTCGGCCTCTGGCTGGCGCTTGGCTTCGATTTTTTTCTAACCACTCTCGAGCAGGCCGAGCGAGGAGAGCAGCCGTCGCGATGGATGTGCTGGGGCATCGCCGCAACCATGGCACTCAATGTGCTAACCAAAGGTCTGATCGGCCTGGTTTTCCCTATCGGAACAATCTTTCTCTTCCTGCTGTTCACGCGAAACCTGCGCCATCTTTTGCGCTTGCGGCTGCTCTCCAGCTTCCTCATCTTTCTTGTGATTGCCGCGCCGTGGCACATTCTGGCCGGGATTCGCAATCCCGCACAGGGCGCGGCCCGTGGCTTCTTCTGGTTCTATTTTGTCAACGAGCATTTTCTGCGCTACCTGAACAAGCGCTTTCCCGCCGACTACGACACCGTTCCCATCCTGCTTTTCTGGGGCTTGATGCTGGTCTGGCTGATGCCGTGGACCGTCTTTATTGTGCAGGCTCTTCGGCAGGTGCCGGTTCGATTTCGAAAGTGGGGCAGCGGCCTGACTCCGGTGCAGCGCGGAAACTTGCTGTTTGCACTCTGGGCGTTTGTCATATTGCTCTTTTTTAGCTTCTCCAGCCGGCAGGAATACTACGTGATCCCCGGAGTGCCGGGCCTGGCACTGCTTCTGGGCGGCTGGCTGGCGCGCGAGACCAGTTCCCCGCTAGACAGCTCCGAGCGCAAGACCGGCCGCGTTTCTTCGCTGGTATTCGCAGTCATCGGCGTGCTCGCCTTTGCCACCTGCGTTGTTCTCGCGATCAAATCGCAAACTCCGCCTGTGGGCTATGACATTGCCGAACTGCTCAAGAAAAACCCTCAGGATTACGCGCTCTCTTTCGGACACTTCCTCGATCTCACCCCTCAGGCCATGGGAGCATTCAAGCTTCCGCTGCTGGTCACCGGAATTGCCTTTATCGCCGGAGGAATCCTGAACTGGATGCTGCGGCGCGGGAATCGTACGCCGGCGGCAAATCTGGTACTTGCAGCCATGATGGTGGCGTTCCTGCTCGCGGCCCACCGCGGGCTGGAAATTTTTTCTCCGGTGCTGTCATCAAGAGTGCTGGCGGAAAAGATTGAAGCCAACTGGCAGCCGAATGCGGTGATTGAAGACAACGGAGACTATGAGGCTTTTTCCAGCGTGAATTTCTATACCCACCATCAGATGCGGATCCTCAACGGACGCCGTAACAACATCTGGTACGGCTCAACTTTTCCCGATGCACCGGCTATTTTCGATGACGATGCCTCGTTCGAGCGCCTGTGGCGAAGCGGGCAAACGGTCTTTCTGTGCACAGAAGGGGATGCGGTTCCAGCCTACGTGAAAACGGCAGGCTTCTGTGAGCTGAAAAAATGGGGCGGCAAGCTGCTGCTTACCAATGAGCAGACACTTTGTCGTCAGGATCGGCAGCCGTGACGACTTTGCCATTGTGATCTTCGGCAGGACGGATTCTGCCCTTCTCCAGGATGAAAATATCGCCGCGCCAGTGCACCCGGTTATCTCCAAAGCTCAAGAACCAGACCCAGAATGCGGCCACATCGCGCAAAGACAGCAACCACAGATTTCTCAGCACGCCGCGATCATGAACTACGCCGAGGCCAACCTGTAACGCAACCGCGACACGAAGAACCGCCGCCAGGCCGAGCACAGACCACGACCACCACGCTGCCGGCGCGAGTATCACGGCCAGCATGGCCCACGGCACGGCAAAGGTCAGCAGGAGCCCGATGTATCCTCGGCGGCGCGAATCGCGCGTGCTGCGGGCCCAGCGAAGCTGGTGCTGAAAAAATCCCGCCATGGTATACGGCGGCAGATGAGTCTCTACAACCACATCAGCCAGCACAACCTCATAGCCTGCCTGCGAGATCCGCAGCCCAAGTTCGAAATCGTCCGCCAGATAGTCCACCAGCGGCCGCAGCCCGCCAATGGAATCGAGCGCTGTGCGCGACATGGCCAGCGTGGAACCAAGAGCAAAGTGAATACCGTTTTCGATCTGCCGCGCCACAAGCACGCCGGGAATGAACTCCGTGCTGATGCCGAGCGACTCCAGCTTGGATCCCAGCGTGTTCGCAGGAATCCCCCGGTAAGGACAGGTGACCATCCCCACTTGTGGCCGCGCGAATGGACCCATCACACGCCGTAAATAATCCGGGGGGACGTAGATATCGCTGTCGTTAATCAGCACATGGCCGTAGCGCGCGTGAGCCAGCATCTGCACCAGGTTGCTGACCTTGCGGTTATTGCCAAGAACCTCAGGGCAGACCAGGAGCCGTATGCGACAGCCGGGATATTCCGCCATGAGCTTCTGTACGGCAGCGGCAGAGGGATCATCGGCGTGGCTGACACCAAAGATGATTTCGTATTCGGGATAATCCTGGACGCAGTGGCTGCGGAAGCTCTCATACATGTGCGGATCGAGGCCACGCAGCGGCTTGAGAATGGAAACGGGCGGAGTAAAGGAAGAATCCTTTTTTCCTGGATTGCGCAAGAACGCGCGCGCGCTCCAGATGCAAAGAGCGTAAAAACCCATGCCGCATAGCGCCAGCCCGGCTGCCACGATAGCTGGAAGGTGATTCAACATCTTATGCGTTCAATTCCATTCTATTCTGCGCCACGGCAAAGCCAGATTATTGAAGGTTGTAGAGCTGAAAACCTTTTAGATGCATAAGCGGGGCCAAGGTAACGAGCTATGGTTGGTTTGGCGGGTCTTCGCCGGCATGGCTGGAACCGTCCTCTTGATCAGTAAAAACGCTGTTCACCTGGTTCCAATCAACCGCGTGCAACAGATGCTGAATGCGATCGTCAGCGCCGTAGATTAGAAACTCCAGATTTTCAACGGCGGCCGCGTTCGGCGCGTGGCCAAATTTGTAGTCGAACCAGTTGTGCTGCGGATTCCAGGCCAGGGACTTTGCGTCGCCGAAGAACAGGACGTAAGCGGTCCCGCTGGAATAGCCGTCATTTTTGATTCGGTAAGCGAATGCGGTGCCAGGAATGCGCAGGTCCTCATTGTCAACTGGCTGCGGTGTGACGGCGACGTGCGGCTGGTTCAGCCGCACCTGCACCTGAACGTGCATCAGGTCCTGGATCTGCTGGTTGAGGTCCTTCTTCTGCTCCAGGTTTGGAGCCCCGACCATCTGCTTTACCAGGGGCAGCACCAGCTCTTTGTAACGGTCGGAGCTGCCGCGCACGTCGTATGTGCGCTGCACAAAGGCATTGATGCTGAGAGGAAAACCGGCGTTGACGTTGACCTCAGCATTCGCCAGCGTGTGGTCCACGTTCTCTTCCCAATCTTCATCTTGGAACTGGGACAACACCTTGTTAATGACCTGGGAACAATGCTCCAGGACTTTCTTCTCCTCCGGTGTTGGCGGACGGAAACTGGCAGACGCGGCAGGATAGCAAAACGCAAAGCCGCTTAGAAGAGTGATGATGAGTATCGGTACCGAACGGCGGAACATAAGACGTTGCAAATCCAGGAACTATAGCCTCGATGAGCAGGATGATGGACGCGATTTGCGGGTCAAATCCGTGCTCGATTTCATCCTATAATATAGGTAGCTGATGCCGGACCGGATGGTCGCTGTCCTTTGGTGAACGACGGGCGTATGCCCGGGCCGCACAGGAGGAGAGAGGAAAGTCCGAACTCCACAGAGCAGCGTGCCGGATAACGTCCGGGATGGCGCGTTTAAGCGCGTCAGACGGAAAGTGCCACAGAGAATATACCGCCTCGGCCGCAAGGCCGCGGTAAGGGTGAAAAGGTGCGGTAAGAGCGCACCGCCCGGGCAGCAATGCCCGGGGCATGGCAAACCCCACGCGGAGCAAGACCAAATAGGGGAGGATTTTGGCGACTTCGGTCGCCAAAAGCGTGCCGGCTCGGTGCGCCAAACTTCCGGGTAGGTCGCTTGAGCCTGTCAGTAATGGCCGGCCTAGAGGAATGACCGTCAACGGCGGCAACGCCGTACAGAATTCGGCTTACAAGTCCGGCATCAACCATGGCCCTCAACCCCTTTGCGGAGTTGAGGGCCTTCAAGTTATCGCGTGATCGGGGCATCTGGTGATCGGGTGATCGGAAGGCGATCACATCGGAACATGGGCGTTCTTGTCTTCATCAACCATTGACGTTTTCAGGACCACGCCTTTCGGCCCCACAGCCCAGCAGACACCGCGGCGGCATTCGACTGTATTTAGATTCGCCGTGGATTCCTGTTCCCAACCAGCCGAGTGAATCCACAATCCCTTGATGCCGGCGACAACAATCCGATGATGATCCAGAGCAACCGATGAAAAATAAATACCTGCAGGATCTGTAGGCTCGCCTGGGCTCCACGTCTTCCCTCCATCCCTGGTGCGCAGCACGTTGGGAAGATCTGAGCTCTCGGGATGCTGATAGTCACCGCCAACGGCCACTCCTTCCTTGCTGTTCACGAAGGCCAGCGAGAAGATGCCGGATGAAGAATTCTTTGGATGCATGGGTGTTTCCGCGACAGTCCAGGTTTTCGCGCGATCGCCGGAGTGAAACACTCGCGCCACGCTTGCGCCTCCTGTGGCGAACCAAACCTCAGCTTTTCCATGCACGGTAAGGCACGAGTTGCTGGCGGCGAAGGCGCCTTCGTTCGGCAGCGCGGGTGGAAGCGAGAGCGGAGTAATCTGTTTCCAGGTTGAACCGCCATCATGGGTGGTGAAAAGCGCAAAGTGCCCCTGCACGGGATCGCTGAGCACAATACCATTTTTGCGATCCCAGAAAGAAACGGCGTCGAAGAAAATTCCAGGTGTTTTCTGCTCGTAGACCTGCGTCCATTTCTTGCCGGCATCGCTGGTGCGGTAGATGCGCGCCTGGCCTTTCTCCGCTGGTCCGGAGCTGATGATCACAGCCGTGTTGGCGTCAAACGCGTGAACTCCGCGGAAGTCGAGCTTCTCGCCGCCGGCAACGCTAATGACCGACCAGTTCTTCCCGCCATCGATCGTACGAAGCACCGTACCATCCGTGCCGCTGGCCCAGATGATTTTGTCGCTCACCACGTTCAGCCCGCGTAGGCTCGCCTTGGTGGGGACGCTGACTTGCTGAGCAGCAGCAACGGTGAGGAGCATCAAAGGCAAGAGCATTTTCATAACGGACAAGCTAACACGTGACAATGATTGCCCAAAATGCCGAACTTGCGAATTTGCAAGCGAACCCAATGACCGCGAATCAACACGCATTTGCGCGGGTTCAGGTTCGCTCGTGCAGGATAAATCTGAACATCGAGAAATAGTTGCCTCTCTCAATTGCTAACCTTCTCTTTCCGGCATAGTCTAACTATGCTGCTGGCATAGGCAGACTATGCCAGCTCTGGAGGGCACATTTTGACCCGCGATGAAATTCCTCCCGGAACGTTGTACATGCTGATTCTGCGCGTGCTGGCGCGCCAAGGCGAGCTGCACGGCTTCGAAATCGCCAAAGCCATTGAAACGCTTTCCCAGGACATTCTGCAGGTGGAAGAAGGCTCGCTCTATCCGGCGCTGCAGCGGATGCTGATCAAGGGCTGGGTCAGAGCGGAGTGGGGCGCCACAGAAGAAAACCGTCGCGCGCGCTACTACCGGCTGACCGCCGCAGGTAGAAAACAACTGGAGCAGGAGATCGCGCGCTTTGATCGCGTGATCGGCGCGGTCGCACGCGTGATCGAGATGGCCTAGGGGGCGATTTCATGAAGTTGTCTGATTGGTTGACTGAGAGCAGGCGGCGAGCGCGCATGATGTTCGCGCGCCGGGATCAGTTCGACGCTGAAATGGAAGAAGAGATGCGCCTCCATCGCGACCTCCGCGCGAGGCAAATTCACGATGATGGCAGGGTGAAGGCTGATCAGGCTCGCAATGCTGCACAGCGGCAGTTCGGCAACACGCTGCAATTGCGCGAAGAGATTCACAAGGCCTGGGGCTGGACGTGGATCGACAACCTGCGTCAGGACGTCCGCTATGGTTTCCGGCTGCTGCGCAAGTCCCCGGGTTTTACGCTGGTGGTGATCATTACTCTGGCGCTGGGCATCGGCGCCAATACGGCGATGTTCAGCGTGGTCAACTCCGTGCTGTTGCGCCCGCTGCCTTACCCCAATCCGGGGCAACTGGTCAGCGTCTTTGAGGCCAATGCGCGGCAGGGAGTGAAGTTCAACGGCTGTTCCTATCAGGACGTGAAGGCATTCAGGGAGAGCGGGGTTTTCGACGCGGTCGCCGGAGCTAATCGCCATGACCTCACGCTTACAGGCGCCGGCGATCCCACGATCGTCGCCACGGTGGTGGTCACGCCTGAAGCTTTTCCTCTGCTGAACGTAAATCCCATCGCCGGGCGCTACTTGCTACCCGGGGATGAAATCAAAGGAGCGGCCCCGGTCGTGGTGGTGAGTGAAGGGCTCTGGCGCACCCGGTTCGGTGCGGACCCTCGCCTCGTTGGTCAACCTATCCATCTAGATCAGCAGAGCTACACGGTTGTCGGCATTATGCCCGCTGGTTTTCGCGTTCCCATCCTGGGCCCACAGCAGGAGATATGGATTCCGGTGGCCCAGGACCCGCTCTTCAGCACGTTCATTCCCCGGCGGGGCGGACATTTCCTGGGGGTGATGGGACGCCTGAAGCCTGGTGCATCTCTGGCCAGCGTGCAGTCGCAAGTGGATGCCATGGGAAAGCGACTGCAAGCGGAATTTCCTGACCAGAACGGCGGATGGGATGTGCAGATCGCACCCCTGCAGGACGTGATCGTCGGCAACATTAGAACGCCGCTGCTCGTATTGCTGGGCGCAGTCGGGCTGGTGCTTCTGCTGGCTTGCGTGAACGTTGCCAACCTGCTGCTGGCGCGCGCCACGTTCCGCGCGCGAGAAGTGGCGCTGCGGCAGGCGTTCGGGGCCGCGCGGGGACGAATTATCCGGCAGTTCCTTACGGAAAGCGCTGTCCTCGCGCTTTTCGGCGCAATACTTGGAATAGCTCTCGCCTGGTTGAGCACGCACGCGCTTGCCTCGCTGCTACCCGCCGATGGGATGGCGAATCGGCCTATAGCAGTGGATGGTTGGGTTCTCGCTTTTGGGCTGCTTATTTCAGCGGTAGCGATGATCGGGTTCGGCCTCGCGCCCGCCATCCTCACCTCAAAATCCGGCGTGCAATCGAATCTCCGCGAAGGCTCGGCACAATCCGGCTCAGACCGAGGCCGGCTGCGTCTGCGCAGCTTTCTGACTGGTGCAGAGATAGCCCTGGCCATGGTGCTGGTAATAGGAGCTGGGCTGCTGCTCCAGAGCCTGCGAAGAATGACGGCCATCGATCCCGGTTTCACCGCGGCGAACGTGACCAAAGCCATGGTTTCGCTGCCGCGATACGAGTACAAAACGCCGCAACAATGGGCCACGTTTTCTGATTCATTGCTGGAGCGTCTTCAGGCGCAGCCGGGGATGAAAGATTCGGCGCTCGCTGTTCCGCTGCCCTTGGCGGACGGTTTTGTAAATCTCGGCTTCACCATCGCCGGCAACGCGCCGCTGCCGCCCGGAGTGCAGCAGAATGCGGACTACGTTTCTGTAAGTCCCGGCTACTTTGGCCTGATGGGAATTCCTGTACTGCGGGGCCGCCTCTTCACCGCCGACGACTCCACCTCCTCACCGCGAGTGGCCATCATCAGCGAAGCGCTTGCGCGGCGGTACTTCAAAAATGAAAATCCGATAGGAAGGAAGCTCATCTTTGGCTTTCCGCCCGAGTCCGACCAGGCACGCGAAATTGTTGGCGTGGTAGCCAATATCCGAGATGCGGAGCTGACCAAGGAACCGGGACCAATGATGTATGTGCCCTTTGCGCAGGCGCCGTTCTGGGGTGGAGAGGTGGTGGTCAAGAGCACATTGCCGCCTGCGAGTGTGGTGAGTGCAATTCGTCAATCCGTAGCCAGCATAGACAAAAACCTACCCGTCACCGATGTTGAAACCATGCCGGGCGTGCTTGAAGCGTCTACGGCGCAACCGCGCTTCCGCACCTGGCTGCTGAGTGCGTTTGGGCTGGTGGCGCTGTTGCTGGCAATGGCGGGCGTCTACGGCGTCGTCTCATATTCAGTCGCCAGCAGGACAAAGGAGTTTGGCGTTCGGGCATCGCTCGGGGCAACGCCGGGCGTGATTGGGAAGATGGTATTGATGGAAGGTCTGTGGCTGGCTGCGGCCGGCCTGGGCGCGGGACTCGCGGCGGCGCTGTGGCTCGCGCGCTTCCTGAAGAGCGAGCTCTATGGTGTGGCAGCGTACGATCCAATTACGTTTCTGATTAGCGTAGCGGTTCTGCTCGCCGTGGCAATTCTGGCGTGCTATTTACCGGCAAGGCGGGCAATGAAAGTGGATCCCATGGTGGCGCTGCGGTACGAATAGGCTCGTACATATCCGATCATTGCGGTGATGCGGGCGCAGATGCATTTCAGCAGCTTTTCTGGCAGAATAAGTCCGGCTCGAGGTGGCTTATGTCCAGATGTTCGATCCTGGCAGTTGCTGCTTGCTTTTTCTCCACAGGCCTGCTCGTCCAGGCACAG
>Ga0207652_10001711_pt1 | contig 19134 bp, 16 predicted proteins | sample KBSC63BmetaG_FD_184334 | JGI IMG/M metagenome (GOLD analysis project Ga0207652, IMG submission 184334) | Corn rhizosphere microbial communities from Kellogg Biological Station, Michigan, USA - KBS C6-3B metaG (SPAdes) (version 2) | ecosystem: Host-associated > Plants > Roots > Rhizosphere ... | reverse complement strand
CGCCACGGCTTCCTCGCCTTCAGCGAAATTCACCCCGACTACTACCAGATCCCCAAGGAGGATCGCGAGGCCCTGCTTGCCGAAGAGCAGGCCCACGCCGAGGAAGAAGCCGCGCTCCGCGCCGCCGAGGAAGACGACGAGGACGAAGAGCTCGAGAGCGCCGGTGAAGACGGCGTCGAGGAAATCGACACCTCCGAGAAAGACGACGTCGCGACGATCGAGGACGGCCATGTCCACGACGACGAGGAAGAGGCTCCCGCCGAGGACTCCGAGGAAGGCCACGAAACCGAAGCGGAAGGCGAAGAGCGCCCGCGCGGCCGCCGCGGCCGCGGCCGCCGCCAGGGCCGCGGCGGCAACCAGTCGCGCGCCAAGCAGATGGACGAGCTGCGCGACAAGCGCATCGCGCTGCGCCGCCGCTACAAGATCCAGGACGTCATCCAGCGCCGCCAAGTGCTCCTCGTCCAGGTCGTCAAGGAAGAGCGCGGGAACAAGGGCGCGGCGCTGACCAGCTATCTCAGCCTCGCGGGCCGCTACTGCGTGCTGATGCCGAATTCGAGCCACGGCGGCGGCATCAGCCGCAAGATCAGCTCGGCCAGCGACCGCAAGCGCTTGAAGTCGATCGTCGGCGAGCTGAAGCTGCCCCGCGCGATGGGCCTGATCGTGCGCACCGCCGGCCTCCAGCGCACCAAGACCGAGATCAAGCGCGACTTCGACTACCTCGCCCGGCTGTGGGACGAGATCCGCGAGACCACGCTGAAGTCGAGCGCGCCGGCGCTGATCCATTCCGACAGCGACCTGATCAAGCGCGCGATCCGCGACATCTACAACCGCGAGATCGAGGAAGTCGTCGTCGAAGGCGAGGAAGGCTACCGCTCGGCGCGCGAGTTCATGAAGCTGCTGATGCCGAGCCACGCCCGGCGGGTGAAGCAGTATGCCGACCCGGTGCCGCTGTTCCAGCGCTACGGCGCGGAAGACCAGCTCTCGGCGATGTACGACCCGGTCGTGCAGCTCAAATCGGGCGGCTACCTGGTGATCAACCCGACCGAGGCGCTGGTGTCGATCGACATCAACTCCGGCCGCTCGACCAAGGAGCACGGCATCGAGGCGACCGCGCTCAGCACCAACCTCGAAGCCGCCCGCGAGATCGCCCGCCAGCTGCGCCTGCGCGACATGGCCGGCCTCGTCGTGATCGACTTCATCGACATGGAATACGGCTCCAACGTCCGCAAGGTCGAGAAGGCGATGAAGGATGCGCTGCGCAACGACCGCGCCCGCATCCAGATCGGCCGCATCTCCGGCTTCGGGCTGATGGAGATGAGCCGCCAGCGCCTGCGCACCGGCGTGCTCGAAGCGACGACGCGGCAGTGCCCGCACTGCGACGGTACCGGCCTCGTTCGCACTGCATCCAGCGCGGGCCTCTCGGCGCTGCGCCTGATCGAGGACGAAGCGGCCAAGGGCAAAGGCACCACGATCACGCTCTATGCCTCGACCGAGGCGGCGATCTACATGCTCAACGCCAAGCGCGCCGACCTGGCGGCGATCGAGCAGCTTTACGGCGTCACCGTCGAAGTCGTGCCGGAAGGCGAGGACGAAGGCGCCAAGATGCGCGTCTCCAGCTCAGGTCCGCGCCCGACCTCGATGCCGAAGTTCGAACCGATCGCCGATGAAGTCGACGATTTCGACCTGATCGATGAGGACGAGGACCAGGAAGACGAGGAAGAGCGCGAGGGTTCGCGGCAGCGCGACTCCGGCGACCAGGGCGGCAAGCGCCGCCGCCGGCGTCGTGGCGGCCGTGGGCGCGATCGCGAAGCCGGCGACGAGCACTCAGGCGAAGATCGCGAAGACGGCGGCGAGCCGGTTGGCGAAGAAGATCGCGAACGGCCCGAGGATGGCGGCGAGGACCGGCCCAAGAAGCGCCGGCGCCGCGGAGGCCGCCGCAGGAACAAGAACCGCGAGGGCCTGGACGACGGCACCAGCAACGAAGAAGTCGGCGAGGAAGCCGAGCTGATTCCGGAAACCGCCGAGGGCCCGGGGACCGAAGACCAGCCCGTGGCCGGAGCTTCGCTGGAAACGGCCGAAGGCGAGACGCCCAAGCGCCGCTCGCGCCGCAAGAAAGCGGTCGAAGAGGCGATCGATCAGGCACCCGTCGCCGAGGACGAGCCGTCACGAATGGCCCCGACCGGCGAAGAAGCCCCGGTGCTCGATGCCGAGGCCAAGCCCAAGCGGCGCAGCCGGGCGAAGAAGCCCGTGGAGCCGGAGGCCGCAGTCGAAGCGGCGCCGTCCGAAACCGGCAGCGCCGATCCGGTCACCGCGGTCGATCCGCAGCCGGCCAAGCCGAAGCGTTCGCGCAAGAAGGCCGAAGAGCCCGCTCCTCCGCCCGCGGCGAACGACGCTAACGGCGAGCAAGCCGCGGCCGAGGAAGCCCCCGCACCGCGCCGCAGCGGCTGGTGGCAGCGCACGTTCGGCGAGTAGGCCCGGCCGTCAAAAACAACAAAAAGGCCCCCGAAGCGCCACGCTTCGGGGGCCTTTTCTCTTACCGGACGATCAGACGTTGCAGAACGCTTCGGTCGTCGGGTCGATAATCTTGCCAACCTCGGTAATCTTGCTTGCCGGGAAGCCGGACTTCGCCGCATGCACGCGGATCTTGTCCTCGTTCTCGGCCAGGTAGATGCAGAAGGTCTTGTCACCGGCGACGTAGGAATGCTCCCACTGCACGCCTGGAATCTGCGCGAGCGCGCCCTTCGAGGTCTTCGCCGCATTGCCGAGTTCTGCGTCCTTCAGCGCGCCCACGCCGGGCAGGTCGCGCTCGATCACATACCGCTTCATCATGGTCGTCTCTCCTCACCCGTGACGAGGCAGATTAGCGACGGAGCGCGCCGAGCGCGAGGGCTAGCTCATGCCCCGGCTTTTGCCGGTGCCACCGGGCTCAGAAACAAGCCGCCGATCCTGCCTTGCGGGTCGAGCGATAGCGAGAACAGCATGCCGCCGTTCGCGAACCGGGCGAGATACCGGTCGGCTCCGTTGAGGTCGACGCCCTTGAAGGCGAGCGACTGCAGCGGGCCGAGGTCCTGGAGCATGTGCTGGATCATCGGCAGTTGCTTGTGCATCAGATCGGCCAGCGGCGGCGCCAGCAGCGCGTAGTCGGGGCTTCCGCTCGTCACGCCCGACAGGAGACTGCGCAGCGCGGCCTGAGAGCCGGGCTCGGCGCCGGTGCGCGCCGGGGGCAACGGCCGGTCGGAAGTCAACGAGGCGATGATCAGCTGCTCCACTGCGCCGCTCGGCAAGCCCTCGCTGTTCGATACGACCGCCGTGCGCAGCCCCAGGTCGGGCCACCACGTGAGCACGCTGTTGAAGCCGTTGATGCCCCCGTTGTGCCACACGCGGCGAGTTCCGGCTGCTGTGTCGGTGATCAGGCCGAAGCCGTACGCCGCGTCCCCCTGCCCGGTCTTGACGGCGGACTCGGTCATTGTCCGGAACGACGCCGCGCTCACCGCGCGCCCCTCGGTCAGCGCGATCTGCCAGCGGATGAGGTCGCCACCGGTCGAAGCGAGCGCCCCGGCGGCAAACGGCCCGGCCATGTTGATGGGATCCGCCGGGCGCAGGACGCTTGCCGCGGGATCGAACTTGTAACCGAGCGCGCGGTCGGCGACCACCGAATCGCCCGCATCGTAGCGGCTCCGCGTCAGCCGGAGCGGCTTGAACAGCTCACGCTCGACGAATTGCGGGTAGCTGACCCCGCTGACTTTCTCGACGATCAGCCCGAGGAGGACGTAATTCGTGTTCGAATAGGCCCAGCCCTTGCCGGGTTCGAAATCGAACGGAACCCCCTTCAGCAGCCCGAGCACGTCCCGCGGCGAAAGGTCGGCCTTGGCGGAGATCGCGCCAAAGCCGGGCTGCGCGGTGTAGTTGGGAATGCCCGAGGCGTGGTTGAGCAGTTGCCGGATGGTCACCGTGCGCCCGCCGGTGTCGAATTCGGGCAGGTACTTCGCCAGCGGATCGTCGAGGCCGATCTTGCCGCGCTCGACCAGCTTCATGATCGCGGCGGCGGTGAACTGCTTGGTCAGCGATCCGATGCGGAACTCGGTCGCGGCATCGGCCGGACGTTTGTGCTCGACGTCCGCCCAGCCCGCGCCGCGCTCGTAGATAATCCGGTCGCCGCGCGCCACCGCGATCGACAGCCCGGCCGCTTCGGGGCGCGCGAGCACTCGCGCGATGACCGCATCGATGCGCCGGGACGCCTCCGCGTCGCTGAGCTTGGCCACGGCCAGCGTCGGCTGAGGCTTGGCGTCCTGTGCCTGTGCCTGTGCCTGGGTCGCCACGAGGGCCAGCGCGGCCGCCAGCGCAAGCGATTTCCTGACCATAATCACCCCTCCAACTTCGATCCCGAATGAGCGCGCGGCGGGTGCCGCGCACCGCTGAGCTGGGAAGCGATTGCACTACGCCCGCACGGCGATCGACCAAGGCCGCACGCCGTCCGAGCAACGGCACGAACCGGCGCGCATTTCTTCCCCCCCCCTTCGCGACTATCCTCGCTCGGGCCCGCGGCATTCGAAGCTTTCCGGCTTCGTGACGTCACCGCCGCGATACTGGGCGTGGCTCGGGTACGGACACAGCGGGCGGCTGGCGGAGTTGTCGCGGCGGCTGGCGATGACGTCATGCGGTGCCTCGCCCTTTTCGACCCAGTCGACCATCTTCGACAAGAGGTCGAACTGGTCGAAGCTGTTGCCGCCCGCGCAGTGGAGCATGCCGGGGACCATGTAGAACCGGCTGGCGTCGGTGAACGGCTCGCCGTTGGTCTGCGCGGCTCGCTGCCACCAGTCCCAGGTCGCCAGAGGGCTGAACCAGAAATCGGAAACACCATGGTAGAACAAGGTCTTGCCACCACGGGCTGAGAACGTGTTGAGGTTGGTCCAGTAATTGGTGTCGGTCAGCCGCTGCATCGCATCGGCGCGCACCGTGTGGATGCGGGCGTCGAGATCGATGCTCGTCGCCTTGCTCGGCGGGCCGAACGGGCCGGGCGCGCCCGAGGGCAGGTAGCCCATCGGCATCGCGCCCGTGCCCGTATCGAACGGCACGGGGGCATAGATCGGAAAGCCGGCTTTGTCCTTCGGCCCGGCGAAGGCCTTGTCGAGCGTGTCGGCCAGCGGCTGGCCGATGCAGCCGGAAGTCTGGCCCTTCTTGCAGACCAGCTTCGCCGGACGGAAGTGGCAAGCCGCGACATTCTCGATCATGCCGTCCTTCAGGCCATCGAGCGCGTCGCACTGATCGAGCAGGCCGTCGTTCAGCGTCTTGCGCACGTCGGCGGTGAGCAGCTGGCTGACGTCTGCCTTCCCGTCCGCGCCCAGCGGCGAAATCTGGTTGAGCAGCACCTGGGTATATTCGATGCCGAGGTTCGAATCTCCCGTGCGCATCGCCGGAGCGCCGATCACCACCCCGTCGAACAGCTCGGGATAGCGTTCGATCGCCAGCATCCCCTCGCGGCCGCCGGTCGAGCAGCCGGTCATGTAGCTGTGGGCGATCGGCGCGCCGTAATAGGCGCTGGTCATCGCCTTCGCCGCCAGCGTCACCGTCCGCACGCTGGCCTCGGCGAAATCGAGCGCGGCGCGCTGATCGTTCGAGAAGCTGGCGTCGAACACCGCGCCTTCGTGGCCGCTGTCATGGCCGACGACCGCGAAGCCGCGCGCCAGCGCCGGTATGGGCCCGGCGGCCACCGGTCCGTAGGGCGCCGGGACCGAGCCGTTGAGCCCGCCCCCGCCCATCAGCAGGAAGCGCCCGCTCCACTGGTCCGGCAAGGCGAGCGCGAACTTGATGCCGTAAGTCTTGCCGCCGGCGCCCGTGCGCCTGTCGATCACGCCTTTGACCGAGCAATAGGCCGGCAGCCCCGAGGCGAGCGGTCCGCCGGGGCCGTTGGCCACTGTGCCGGGCGCCGCCGCCGCGACCTCGACCGCTTCGGTAATGGCGATGTCGGGGCCGAACGCCGCGTGCGCCAGCGCTCCGCACTTGTCGCTCGCGACTTGCGGCGTGGCCGAAGCCAGCGCGGGCGCGCTCGCCTTTTGTTGCGCGGTGCAGGAAGCCAGCAGCAATCCGGCGAACACGGCAAGCTTTTTCACGGTCCCTCTCCCCTGATGAAGAAAGGACTTTCCTACATGCCGCGCGTCAGTGCAAGCTCGCCGCGTATCCGCTCTCAACCGCCTGATTCGGCTGAACTTAGAGGCGCTGCTGGAAGGCCCGAAGAGACTTCTCTGAACCCTGTCAGTGTTGTCAGGCCCATGTCAACTTGGCGGCGCGCCGCGCCCTCGCTGGACCGTGTCACGGTTGTCAACTTCGCCGCCCTTGCCCCGCGCGCCCGGGGCGCTAGATAGGCGGCGCAGCTAGGGACATCCGATGGCCGAATTCCTCCTCCCCAAGAACAGCCGGATCAGCCGCAAGGGCCGCGTCCACAAGGCGGAAGGCGCGGCGCGCGTGCGCCACTTTCGCATCTATCGCTGGGATCCGGAGAGCGGCCAGAACCCGCGTTACGACACCTTCGAGGTCGATCTCGATCACTGCGGCCCGATGGTCCTTGACGCGCTGATCAAGATCAAGAACGAGATCGACCCGACGCTGACCTTCCGCCGCAGTTGCCGCGAAGGCATTTGCGGGTCGTGCTCGATGAACATGAACGGCCGCAACGGCCTCGCCTGCACCACCTCGATGGAAGACCTTTCGGGCGAGATCAGGATCACCCCGCTGCCGCACATGGAAGTGGTCAAGGACCTGGTCCCCGACTTCACCCATTTCTACGCCCAGTACGCCTCGATCCGCCCGTGGCTGCAGACGGTCACCCCGCCGCCGAGCGGCAAGGAGCGGCTGCAGAGCCCCGAACAGCGCGAAAAGCTCGACGGGCTTTACGAATGCATCCTGTGCGCCTGCTGCTCGACCGGCTGCCCGAGCTACTGGTGGAATAGCGACAAGTTCCTCGGCCCGGCGATCCTCCTCCAGGCCTATCGCTGGCTGGCCGACAGCCGCGACGAGATGACCGGCGAACGGCTCGACCAGCTCGAGGATCCATTCCGGCTCTATCGCTGCCACACGATCATGAACTGCGCCAATGTCTGCCCCAAGGGCCTCAACCCGGCCAAGGCGATCGCCGAGACCAAGAAGATGATGGTCGAGCGGCAGATCTGACGATGGCGCTGGGCGAAGGAGACAAGGCCGAAGGCGGCTGCCTGTGCGGCGAGATTCGCTACGTCGCCAGCGGCCCGGCGATGTTCGTTTCGCAATGCTGCTGCAAGGATTGCCAGAAGGCCACCGGCACCGGACACACGACCATCGTCGGCCTGCGCCGCAGCCAGCTCGATCTGACGGGTACTCCGAAGACCTTTACCAATGCCGGGGACACCGGCGGCACCGTGACGCGTCACTTCTGCGGCACGTGCGGCGGCCGGCTCTACACCACCGGCGACTTGCCGGGGGACCAGGTGCTGATTCTCCAAGCCGGCTCGCTCGACGATCCCGGCGTCGTTTCGCCCGAGAGCGTGATCTACACCAAGGACGCGGTGGCGTGGGACTTCTTCGACCCCGCGCTGCCGAAGTTCGAGGGCATGCAGCCGCGCGAGCGATGAGCGCGCTGCAACCCGCGCCCGAGCATCCCGGTTGGCACGAATGGCGCGTGCCCGGAGCCTTCAACCGCGAAGTGATCGGGACGCTGCTGGTGCGTGACGAGGGTGACGGGTTCGCCCGCACGCGCATCTTCCCGGCCGCCCACATGGGCAACGTCCACGGCATGATCCACGGCGGGATCATCACCGCGCTGGCCGATGCCACCGTGTTCGCCGGGCCGGGTGTGCTGACCGGACAGGACCTCGGCGCCTCGGTGACGGTGGAGCTGTCGCTCCAGTTCATCGGCGCCGGCAAGATGGACGAACCGCTCGACGCCCTTGTGTCGATCCTGCGCGAGACCGGCCGCATGATCTTCTGCCAGGGCAAGATCGTCCAGGGCGACAATACCGTCGCCGGCTTCTCGGGCATCATCCGCAAGATCGCCTCATGACCGGCATGCTCGCGCGCTACGAAGCGCTCATCGCCGCGGGCGAGCTCAAGGCCGACGCCGAGCAGCGCACCGCCGCCGAACGCCTCCAGCTGCTGCAGGACGAACTCGTCGCCGCGCGCGAGCCGGGTGCCCTCGCCCGCCTGTTCGGGCGCGAGCAGGAACGGGTCCGCGGGGTGTACCTGTGGGGCGGCGTCGGGCGCGGCAAGTCGATGCTGATGGACTTGTTCCACGAGACGCTCGCCATCCGCCGCAAGCGCCGGGTGCATTTCCACGCCTTCATGCTGGAGGTCGACCGGCTGCTGCGCGACGAGCGGCAGAAGGAAGCGGGCGATCCTATCCCCGGCGTCGCCGCGCGGATCGCCGAGGACGTCCGCTGCCTCGCGTTCGACGAGATGGTGGTCAAGAACACCGCCGACGCGATGATCATGTCGCGCCTGTTCACCGCGCTGATCTGCGAGCAGAACGTGACCGTCGTCACCACCTCGAACCGGCCGCCGGCGGAGCTCTACAAGGACGGGCTCAATCGCGGGCTGTTCCTACCGTTCATCGACCTGATCGAGCGGGAACTCGACGTGCTGCCGCTGAACGGCCCGCTCGATTATCGCCTGCACCGGCTCGCCGGGATCGGCACCTGGCACACCCCGCTCGGCCCGGAAGCGACCGAGCAAGTGCGCGAGGTGTTCTTTCGCCTGACCGACTATCCGCCGGAAGACGCGGCACACGTCCCTTCGGCCGACCTCGACCTCGGCGGCGGGCGGACACTTCACGTGCCCAAGAGCCTCAAGGGCGTCGCGGTGTTCAGCTTCAAGCGGCTGTGCGGCGAGGCGCGCGGGGCGGCGGACTATCTGGCCGTCGCGCAGGCCTACAAGGCCGTGATCGTCGTGGGCATTCCGGTCATGGGCCCCGAGATGCGCAACGAAGCCGCGCGCTTCGTCACGCTGGTCGACGCGCTCTACGAGAACAACGTCAAGCTCTTCGCCACCGCCGCCGCCGAGCCCGAGGGGCTCTATCCGGCAGGAGACGGACGCTTCGAGTTCGAGCGCACCGTCAGCCGCCTGAAGGAAATGCAAAGCGCCGAATACTTGGCGCACGGGCACGGAGTGGAGTAGCAAGACGGCGGGGCAGTTCAGGGAGAGTCGAGATGATCGTCGCTACAACCGAAAACATCGTCGGCCATCGCGTCACCGAGACGCTCGGCCAGGTCTTTGGCGTCGTCGTCCGAAGCCGCGGGATCGGCGGCAACGTGATGGCCCAGCTCCGCTCGATCGGCGGTGGCGAAATCAAGGAATACACCTCGCTGGTCGAGGACACCCGGCGCCACGCGATCGACCGCCTGGTCACCAATGCGCAACTGATGGGCGCTGACGCAGTGGTGATGATGCGGTTCGATTCTGGCGAGATTGGCCAGACGATGAGCGAAGTCGTGGCCTATGGCACCGCGGTCAAGCTGGCGGCGGAATGAGCGCCAACGCGCGCACCCTGATCCTGGCGCTGGGCGCCCTGCTGCTGTTCGGCGGGACGCTACTGACGGTGCTCACCGGGGGCGGCGGCATCGGGCTGATGATCTTCGGCGCGCTGATGATGACCAGCGTTGCCATCGAGCGACGTTATGGCCGCCCAGGCACCCCGCCGCGCCTCGAGCACTCCGACTGGCAACTCACCAACGAGAAGTTCATCGACGACGAGACGGGCCAGGCACTCGAAGTGTGGATGGACCCCCTGACGGGCGAGCGGCGCTATGTGCCCATGGGCCGCGATCCGCGCCTCCCCAGGCCTTGAACCCCTCGCCCGCGGACCTCATCTAAGCGGCATACCGGCGGCAACACCCGCCGAGGTGGACTACCCGAATGATCGACATCCGTCCCTTCGCCGGCCTGGCGCACCGCGACCATGGCTGGCTCGACACCCGCTATCATTTCAGCTTTTCGGACTATCACGATCCCGAGCGCATGGGCTGGGGCCGCATCCGCGTGTGGAACGACGACAAGATCGCCCCGCAGTCCGGCTTCCCGCCGCACAGCCACGCGAACATGGAGATCGTCACCTTCGTTCGCACCGGGGCGATCACCCACAAGGATTCGCTCGGCAACACCGGCCGCACGGGCGCCGGCGACGTCCAGGTGATGAGCGCCGGCAACGGCGTCGCCCACGCCGAGTACAACGTCGAGAGCGAGGACACGACGCTTTTCCAAATCTGGATCATGCCCGACGTCGCCGGCGGCGAACCCGACTGGGGCATGCGCGAGTTTCCCCGCGGCGAGCGGGCCGGGCGCTGGGAAGTCGTCGCCAGCGGCGAGCCCGAGAAAGACGACGCGCTGCGCATCCGTTCCGATGCGCGGATCCTCGCGGCGACGGTGCCGGCCGGCGAGAGCGTCACTTACGAAGCCGCGCCGTGGCGCCACCAGTACCTCGTCGCCACCGGCGGCAAGATCCGCGTCAACGGCGAGGACGCCAACGCGCGCGACGGCATCGCCATCACCGGCGAAGAGGCGATAACGGTCGAAGCGCTCGAGGATTGCGAGCTTGTGATGGTCGATGCGCGGTAGCCACTCTCCCCTCCCGCTTGCGGGAGGGGCCGGGGGTGGGTCAGTCCCGCAGCGGTGGTCATTCCCTCCCCTAACCCCTCCCGCAAGCGGGAGGGGAACCCTCAGGCCGCCGCGACGCGTTCCTGCGCGCGGGTCAGGCGGCTCATTACCTTGAGGTCCTGCTCGGTGAGCTGGATGGCGGCGTCGGCCCACAGCTCGACGATGTCCTTCAGCTCGCGCAGTTCGATCGGCCGGGTGCGCTTCATCGCCTTGCGCGAACTGACGATGCCCGGATGGCGCCGTTCGGAGCGCTTGATGAACTCGCGGCAGACCTGAAGCCCCTCGCCCGGCTCGGCCAGCTGGTGGACGAGACCGAGTTCGTACATCTGCTCCGCGGTATAGGTCTCGCTGGACATGATCAGCCGGTCCGCCATCGCGCTGCCGAGGCGGCGCGAGAGGATCGCGTGCGCGCCCATTCCCGGGAACAGGCCGAAGAGCATCTCGGGAAAGCCGAACGTCGCCCCGCGCTCGGCGATCAGGACATCGAACGACAGCAGGGCCTCGAACCCGCCGCCGAGCGCCGCGCCCTGGACAAGGCCGATCGTCAGCATCGGCAAGTCGAGCGAATGCATGTTGCGGTGGAGGATTTCGACGCAGCGGAAGCCGTATTGCGCCAGGCTCTGCCGGTCGCGCGAACGGATCAGCCGCTGAAACAGCGCCAGGTCGCCGCCGAAGCAGAACACGCCCGGCGCCCGGCTGCCAAGCACGAGATAGCGCAGCGGGGTCTTGTCCGGGCCGAAATCGGCCCCGATCAGCCGCTGCCAGGCGTCGAAATCGCGCAACAGGGTCGGCGTGAAGCTCGGGCGACCTTCCGGCCGCATATGGCTCCACAGCGTCGCCGTCGCCGCTTCGTAGCGGCATTCGAGCTCCTGGAGCGCGAAAAGTTGCGGGTCGAGCGGCCGGTGGCGCGCCCTGTCGTCCAACAGATGCTCATCCCCGGCACCGAAGCCGATGACTCCAGCTTCCGTGTGGTGAGAAATCGATTCGATATTATTATCGATATGTCCCGATAATCGGTCCATATTGTACCCCGCTTCGCGACCCGGCACCGATCCCTGTTGAGTTTTTTGGTGCTCCATCAGCAAGCTACGCTGGCTGAAGTTGTTTTGGCAACGCAATATTTACCATGGGGACCCGGCGCAGCGATCAGTCCCGCATTGAGACAATTGCGTGTGCCTCGCGAGTAACACTACCTAAAGTCAGGTCGCGACGCCGAGATGGCGCAGCGAACGGTCCAGCATCAGGAGCTGCCAGAGCAGCCGCGAATGATCCGAGCGGCCGGAAATATGCGCCTCCGTAATGGCCGAGAGGGCGGACGGATCGAACCAGTGAGTGCGGGCGATCGCCGCGCTCGTGGCAATGGCGCGCGCTTCGCTCGCGAGCGGCCCGCGCAACCAAGCGGCGATCGGGGTGACGAAGCCCTGCTTGGGGCGGTAGAGGATGTCATCCGGTAGATAGCGCCGCATCGCTCGCTTCAGCAGCGCCTTGCCCTGCCGCCCATCGACGCGCAGCCGCTCGGGCAACATGGCGGCGAATTCGATCAGGCGATGGTCGAGCAGCGGCTCGCGCGCTTCCAGGCCGGCGGCCATGCTGGTGCGGTCGACCTTGGTCAGGATATCGCCGGGAAGCCAGAAAGTGAGGTCGACATATTGCGCGCGGTCGAGCGCGCTGCACGCCGGTGCCCTCTCGAACAGCTCGATGAGCGGCTGCTCGGCGCGGTAATCGCCGATCTGGCGCGCGAAGGACTCGGAGTAGAGCGTCCGGCGGATTTCGGGCGGAACGACGCAGAGAGCCCGCGCGTAAGCCTCGGCCGAGCTCCCAGCGAGCGATTGCAGCGTGGTCTTGAGGCGCAACGGCCGGGGTGCCCAATCGGCCTTGGGATAGACCGTGCCGAGCTTGCCGAAGACCGAGCGCCTGAAGCCGGCCGGAAGCCACCGGCGGGCGCGCTCCTCGTGGGCAAAGAATACTTGTCGCCGGTAACCCGCGAACGCCTCGTCCGCGCCGTCGCCGGATAGCGCCACCGTGACCGTCTCGCGCGCGAGCTGGCTGACGCGCCACGTCGGCAGGGCCGAGGCGTCGGCGAAAGGCTCGTCGAACATCGCCGCCAGCGTGCCGATCGCGTCGAACTGGTCGGCGCCGACGGTGTAGGCGTGGTGCTCGGTGCCGAACAGCTTGGCGACCTCAGCGGCGTAGGAAGTCTCGTCGAGCGCGGCGTCGTCGAAGCCGATCGAGCAGGTCTTTACGGGCGCCCGGCTGGCCTCCGCCATCAGCGCGACTACGCTCGACGAGTCCACCCCGCCCGACAGGAACGCGCCGAGCGGTACGTCGGCGACCATCCGGCTCGTCACCGCCTCGCGCAAGTGGTGCAGCAGTTCCGCCTCGAGGTCCGCGGCCTTGCCCTTGCGCCGCCCGGCGAACGAGACGTCCCACCAGCGCAGCGGTGAACCGGGCGCTGCGCCATGCCGCAGCGTCAGGTGATGGCCGGCCGGCAGCTTCTCGACGCCCTTGAGGATGCACCGGTGGTCGGGGACGTAGCCCCAGGCCATGTAATCCTCGATCGCCAGCGGATCGACCTCCCGGCGCAGCAGCGGGTGGGCCAGCAAACCCTTCAGTTCCGAGGCGAAGGCCAGGCTGCCGTCGCTGAGGTGCGCCATGTAGAGCGGCTTCACGCCGAGGCGGTCGCGCGCGAGGAACAGCTCGCGCCGCTCAACGTCGTAGAGCGCGAAGGCGAACATGCCGTTGAACCGGCGCAGGCACTCGGCGCCCCACTGTTGCCACGCGGCGAGGATCACCTCGCTGTCGCCGTCCGTGCGGAACTGCGCCCCCAGCCCGGCCAGCTCGCGACGGAGCTCGCGGTAGTTATAGATCTCGCCATTGAAGACCAGCACCGCGCGCCCATCGGCCGAGTGCATCGGCTGCGGCGAGCCGGCGAGGTCGATGATCGACAGCCGGCGGTGGCCCAACCCTACCCCGGGGGCAGTCCACACCCCGGAGCCATCGGGCCCGCGATGGGTGAGCGCCTGCGTCATCCGCTCAACCCGCGTGGGATCGACCGGCTTGATCGTGCCGCAATGGAAAATCCCCGCGATCCCGCACATGGCCTGTCGCCGTTAGGTGTGCGCGCCCAGCGCGGCAAGCAGGCCTTCGACGAGCGGACGGGCCAGAGCGACGCCCCACGTCGCCGCCAACCCTGCGCCGACCAGCAGGCCGGCGAGCACGAGCCAGCCGTTGGCCGGCCGTCCGCTCAGCTGAGCCAGCGCCGGTGAGGCCTCGATGGCCGGCACGTCGACCAGCTTGTCGTCGGCGGCGCGGTCGAAGAAGCGCCATGACACGCCGAGGATGCCCGCCATCACGATGGCGAAGAAGATCCAGCCGTAGACGATGTGGTCGAACCCCGCGGCGAACGCCACACCGCGGAACTGGGCGATATAGATCGTGCCCCACGCGCGCACGCCGTTGGCGAGGATCGGGACGATCACGCAGGCGGCCATGAACATTGCGCGCCGCTTCGCGCTGCGAAAGCCGAGGTGCGCGACCAGCGTACCGAGCGCGATCATGGCGATCAGAAATTTCACTCCGGAACAGGCCTCGGCCACTTCGAAGCGGCCGACCGGGGTATCGATCAGCACGCCATGAATGCTGGCGGGAACCGCGCTCAGGTGAGTGAGCGCGACAGCCATGTGCGCGGTGAGCCGCTGCAGCGGCGGGACGATCTCGTCGCCGAACGGCACGAGGAAGATCATGTAGCCAAGGGGAAACAGCAATCCCGCGCCGACCCGCGGCCCGAGCAAGCCGATGACCGCGCCTTGCAGCATCACCACGGCCCCGAGCTGAGCGGACAGGCTGACATCGCCCGCCGATCCCGCGACGTTCAGCAGCACCCCGCCCGCGAACCAGGCACAGCCGGGCCACCATCCCTGCGGGTGAAGCTTCGCCAGCTCCGGGCGACGCAGCCAGACGAGCCACGCGAGGATCGGCGGTACGAACAGGATGTGGTTGCAGGTCGAGGAATTCCACCACTGCCAGGCCATTTCCGCCCAGTCGCCGATGGTCAGCAGGAGCAGCGCCGCCCAGGCGACAGCGAGTTGCATCAAGGGCTTGCGCCAGCCGGACTCGTCGTGCGCCGAGGCCAGCGGAAGGCTGAGCTCAGGCGGCATCGAGCCGTTCTTCGCGCCGTGGCGGCCGCCCGACGAGGGCCGGCAGGGGCTCGAGCATCGCCGGCCAGCTCATGCGCTCGATTACGAAGCGGCGTGCGGCAGTGCCCATCGCCGAGGCTGCGGCACGGTCGGAGAGCAGGCCGAGTGCATGAGCGGCGAATGCTGCGTCGGTTTCCGCCACCGCGAAGTGAACCCCATCGGTGGCCGGTATCCCTGTCGCGGCCTCAGGGGAGAGCAGGACGGGCCGAGCCATCGCCATCGCCTCGAGCACTTTGTTCTGCACTCCCCGCGCGATCGTCAGCGGCGCAACGACGATGTCGGCCGCGGCGACGAACGGCTGCACCGCCGGCACCTCTCCCCACACGCGCACGGTGCATCCGTCGCCCAGCTCGCGCACTTCCGCTGTCGGAGCGCGGCCGACGATGTGGAATTGCGCGGCCAGGTGCGTCCGGCGAATCTCGGGCAGGATCGCCGTAGCGAAACGCTGCACCGCGGCGATGTTCGGCGCGTAATCCATTTGCCCGGTAAAGACGAAATGCGGCCCCGGCGTCGCGGCGAGCTCCGGATGCGGTGCGGTCGCCGAAGGGTCGAACGCGGTGAAATCGACCCCGTTGCCCAGCACTTCGATGTGGCCCGTGGATGGCGTCGACAACCGCGAGCGCAAAAGCGCGGCCTCCGCATCGCTGATCAGCAGGGTGCGGTCGGAAATACGCACCAGGCGCTCTTCCTCGGCGCGCAGCAGCCGGTCCTCGCGGCGATAGACCCAGCCTGCCAGGCCCGGCCTCTCAGCGCCGTAGGCCTCGAACTTGGCGGAATCGACGTCGCCCAGGTCGGTGATCAGGCGCCCTTCCCAATCCGCCGGCACATACTGGCCCATCTGGCCCGAGAACAGGTAGATCGTGTCGATCGGCCGCTCGCGCAGCGTCCGCGCGACAAACTCTGCCAATGCGCGGTGACGAAAGGCCGTGAGGCTGACCGGTTGCCCGCGCACCAGAGCTTCACCGCCGGCCACCGGCAGCGGCTTCGAGCGGGTCGGCAGGCAGTGGCTTTGCGCGAGCGCCGCCAGCGCGGGTTCCTGCGCCCGGTCGGCGGCGGTTTCGGCGAAGCAGCCGACATGCACCGGCGCCAGCTCCGCCAGCGCGTTCAGGATATGGTGAGAGCGGATCTTGTCGCCGCGGTCCGGGGGGAACGGGATGCGGTGGGCCAGGAACAGAATCTCGCCACTCACCCGAGCCCCCTCGCGATCATCGGCCCGAGGAAATTGGCGAGCGGCAACGGCAGGCGCTTCCACGCGGCGATCCGGGCGGCGTGCTTGGCACTGGTCGGATCGGCGTCGCGCGGCTCCTGGCCGGGCGCGGTCCAGCTGGCGTAGCTCAGCGGCACGGGCTCGAAGCCCCAGTTCTTCTTGAACGCCCACTGCCCGCTGCCGGTCTTCGAGCGGCCGAAGTCGAAGCGGGCGCAGCCGCGCCGCCGCGCGTGGATCATCAGCTCGTAATAAAGGCGGTCATTGGCGCGAAGGCGCCGGGCTTCGTGGGTGCCGCCACCCCAGTAGGGCAGTACGGCATCGCCGTGGTAGAACGACAGCACGCTCGATACCGGCCGGCCCTGCTCGAACACCGTCATCACTTCGCCGCCGAGGGCATTCATCGCCGAAAGCAGCAGGCAGCGGGGGAATATCGGCGTGCCGAGATTGCGCACGCTTTCGGCGTACACCGCGTAAAACGCGGCGAAGTCCGCAGCCGAGTTGCCGGAGCGCACTTCGAGGTCTCCAGCGAGCCCCTTGCGAACCTCGGCACGCTGGCGCTTGGTTATCCAGAGCAGCTGGGCCTCGTCGTCGGCGGCAAGAGGCGCCACGAAGCTGCAGTGGCTGTCGTTCCTCGCCCGCCAGTCGCCGGGCGCGTCGCCGCCGCGCAGTTCGATCGTCGAGCACGACAAACGCACGGCCAGTTCCTCGGCCGCGCGGCACAAGGCGACCGCGGTGCCGGAACGCTCCGCCAGCGGCCCTCCGCAGACGCCGAAGCCGCTCGAGGCCAGCATCCGGCCAAAGATCGGCGAGTGCACTTCGGTCAGCGGCAGCCAGCCGGTGAGCACGCCGCCCTTTTCGACAACCAGGCCGCGCGCGCGCTGCCCTGCCCCGGCCTCGACCGCGCGCAACCACGCGGGCCGGTGGAACAGGCTGCCGCCCATGTCAGCGACGAAGCCCTCGATCCGCGCCGCTTCGTCCGGCTGGCTCAGGTCGGCCGCGCGAACGGTCTCGCGGTTCAAGGCGAACGGCGCGTTCATGCGTCGACCATGCTGTCGATGCGGGCGGCCTCGCGGTGCGCGAGCAAGTCCATCCGGCCCCAGGCGAACTCGCCGACCAGCTGGCGCAGCTTGCCGGACATCTTTTCGAGGTTGGTGTAGTGGCGCAGCCGCGACTTGAGCGGTGCGCCAGCGACCCGCGGCTGGCCGGGATCGATTTCCCACGGATGGAAATAGAAGATTGCCGGCCGCTCGTCGCGCGTGTTGACCTGGCGGATCGCCCAGCGGGTGAAGCCGTACGGAATGACGCGGAAGAACCCGCCGCCGCCGGCCGCGAGGCGCTTGCCGGCGAACATCGCGGTCGTCACCGGAATCTCGACCAGGTCGGCCCACGGCAGCGGCTTGAAGGCGAAGCGCGGCGCGTCGCTCCAGCCGTAGTGATCGTGCGAAACCGGCGCCACGCTCGACGAGTAGGTATAACCCTGCTCGGCCAGCTCAGCGAATGCCCACGGCGTGCGCTGGTCGATCGAGAAACTCGGCGCGCGATAACCGACCACGCGCGCGCCCGAAGCGTCTTCCAGCACTTTGCGGGCGCGGGAGATGTCCTCGGCGAAGGCCGCGCGGTCCATGCGGAAGACCCGCCCGTGGTCCCAGCCGTGGCTCGCCAGCTCGTGCCCGCGGACGACGATCTCGCGCATCAGGCCGCCGTGGCGCTTGGCCACCCAGCCGAGCGCGAAGAAGGTCGCCTGCACGTCCGCTTCATCGAACATGTCGAGGATGCGGTGGACATTGCGCTCGACCCGATCGGCGAGCGAGTTCCAGTCGTCGCGCTCGATCACGCTCTCGAACGCGCCGACCTGGAACCAGTCCTCGACGTCGACCGACAAGCCGTTGACGATCGTGCCGCTGGGTTCGGGCTGGAGAGGATGGGCGACGACGTTCAACGCGGTTTCCTCAGGCGGCCCGGCTCGAATCCATCTCGTTCTCGATCGATTCGATCAGCATCGTCAGCGTGTGCCGCACGCTGCGCTCGAGCTCGAAGGTCTTGGCTTCGAGCGATCCGAGCTTCTCCTGCAAAGTGGCGATTTCCGGCATCAGCGACAGGCGGACGGCGTCTTCCTGGCGGTTGGAGAGCTCGACGATCGCCTGCTGCAACTCGGCAATCTGCGCGTCGCGGGTGGCCAGCATCGCCTCGACCGCTTCACGCTGAAGGCCCGGGCGGGCGGCCGGCGCCGGCGCCCGCTGCGGCTGTTGCCCCTGCGGCTGAGCTTGGGGCTGGGCCGCCGGACGCGGCGCGGCCGACGGGACGGCCCGCTCGCCGTTCATCTCGTCGATCACCGCCTTGAGCATCGCCGAATCGATCCGCGAGCGCTGCTCGACCGCGCCGAACAGCAGCAGGCGGTTGGCGATCTGGTTCACCCGGCGGGGAATGCCCCCGCTTGCGGCATAGAGCTCGGCGAAGACGCGCTGGTCGAACGCCGGGTTGCCGTCCCAGCCGACCGTCTTGAGGCGGTGGACGATGTACGGCTCGATCTCGCTCTTCTCCATCGGCTCGAGATGATGCGCCGCGATCACGCGCTGGCGCAGTTGCTCGAGGCCGGGATTGGTCTGCAGCGTCACGCGGAACTCGGGCTGGCCGAGCAGCAGGGTCTGCAGCAGCGGATGATTGCCGAGCTGGAAGTTGGACAGCATCCGCAGCTCTTCCAGCGCCGAGACCGAGAGGTTCTGCGATTCGTCGACCACCAGCAGGCAGCGCCGCCCGGCCCTCGCCTGCTCGTGCAGGAAAGCTTCAAGCGCACCGAGCGCGCTCGCCTTGTCGTGCCCTTCGATGGCGATGCCGAAGCTTTGCGCGACGACGTGGACGATCTCCTCCTCGTCGAGCTTGCTGGTGACGATCTGCGCGACCACCACCCGCTGCGGGTCGATCGTGCCCATCAGGTGCGCGACGAGCGTCGACTTGCCCGCCCCGACTTCGCCGGTGATGACGATGAACCCTTCCGCCTGGCCGAGACCGTAGCCGAGGTACGATAGCGCCTTCCGGTGCGTCAGGCTGCGGAAGTAGAACGCCGGGTCGGGCGTCAACTGGAACGGCTTGCCCGTCAGGCCATAGAAGTCGTGG
>Ga0207652_10001709_pt1 | contig 19167 bp, 16 predicted proteins | sample KBSC63BmetaG_FD_184334 | JGI IMG/M metagenome (GOLD analysis project Ga0207652, IMG submission 184334) | Corn rhizosphere microbial communities from Kellogg Biological Station, Michigan, USA - KBS C6-3B metaG (SPAdes) (version 2) | ecosystem: Host-associated > Plants > Roots > Rhizosphere ... | reverse complement strand
GTGTGCCGAGTCTGGCAACATCAGCACCGGAATGCTGAAAAACACCTGCTCTGCTTCGGCCATCGAGACGCCATGTCGATCACTCTTTCGGGAGTTACCTTCGTCCCAGTCGAAGCCGACGACATCCTTGAGGATGATCATATACGTATATTATGGAGATATACACGAGTTGCCACAGCTTAGCTGCCGCGTAAGTCCATGGCGAGATTGAGAGGCTGCGATGGTGCTCAGAAATTCGCAACAATGTCGCGTAAATAAGTTGAAATTGTCGTTCACGTATAGGCCATAAGATGTTGATTATAGACAGAAAAATATCTGTCGCCCCCATGATGGATTGGACCGACCGCCACTGCCGTTACTTCCTGCGCGGCTTCTCCGCGCACATCCTGCTCTACACAGAGATGATCACCGCGGCGGCCATCCTGCACGGGGACCGAGATCGACTCCTGGAGTTCGATCCCGAGGAGCATCCGATAGCGCTGCAGCTGGGTGGCAACAACCCGAGCGACCTGGCAGCTGCCGCGCGCGCCGGCGAAGACGCGGGCTACGACGAAATCAACCTGAACTGTGGTTGCCCCAGCGATCGTGTGTCGAGCGGTGCGTTCGGCGCGTGTTTGATGCGCGAGCCCCAGTTGGTCGCGGATTGCGTGGCAGAGATGCGCGCCCACGTGCGGGTGCCTGTGACAGTCAAGATGCGAATCGGGGTTGTGAATACGCACGCCGGCGAGTCTCGGGGATCGGTCGCAAGGTTCGATGAGGCCGACTTCGAGGCGCTCCGCAGCTTCGTGTACGCAGTCCAGCAGGCCGGTTGCGAGGTAGCCATCGTGCACGCACGCAAAGCGGTGCTCGGCGGCCTGTCGCCAAAAGACAATCGCGAGATTCCACCGCTTCGCTACGACGTCGTGCAGCGATTGCGAGAATGCTTTCCGAGCCTGACGATGATCGTGAACGGAGGATTGCGTGACACACCGACAGTGAAAAAAGCTCTGGGCTGGTGTGACGGCGTAATGTTAGGCCGGGAGGCCTACCACCGTCCGCAGATACTCTCCGAGTTACACAACTCTCTCTACCCGGCCGAAGCGGAGCGAGTACCGGCGCGCGAGCAACTGATAGAGAGAATGGCCCGCTATGCGGAGAGGCAGACAGCACGGGGTATCCGACTTTCTGCCATCACGCGACACATGCTCGGTCTCTACGGCGGGGAGCCGGGGGCGCGCGAGTACCGAAGGCTCCTGAGTGAGGGCGCCAGGCAGGAGGGGGCGGGACCGGACCTTCTCCGACAGGCAAGCCGTCGCGCCGCAGCGCACGCCTGAGCCGACGCCAGCCACCTGTCGGTGGATAGTAGAACCAGCCGCGGCCCTCGGCCGTTCTAGAATGAAGGGTGCCTCGGAAGCCTCGAAAGGATGTCTCAAGTCGGCGACGAAGTGCGGGTTTAAGCTTTTCCCAGCTCAATCAGGGCGGTAGCGGTGACAGTTCGGTCGCGTATAATCGAAAACGTCGCTTGGGCTTTAGCTGCGGGGGTGTGGACCCGCCCTGAGCCGTTTGCCTGAAGTGCATGGGCAAGGATATCGAACTCGCAATTCTGTTCGCCGATGTCGTCGGCTCGACCCGGCTCTACGAGCTCATGGGCGATCTCCGCGCGCGCGATATGGTTACGATTTGCATCGACGTCATGCGAAGCGCGACCGAACAGCGCCACGGTACCGTCATCAAGACCATGGGGGACGAGGTCATGTCCACGTTCCCCAGCGCAGATGACGCCCTGAACGCAGCCGCGCAGATGCAGCAGCAGATCTCCACCCATTCCCAGCTCAAGGTCGACGGCCAGCCCGTCTCGATCCGCATCGGCTGCCATTTCGGTCCGGTGATGCTGGAGCACCGGGATGTGTTCGGCGCCACCGTGCACACCGCGAACCGGATGACCAGCCAGGCCAAGGCGGGGCAGATCATCACCACGGCCGCGACCGTGGAGCGCCTGTCGCCGGAGTGGCGGGCGTCGTGCCGCCAGATCGATATCGCCACGATCAAGGGGCAGGGGAGCGAGGTCACTCTCTACGAGGTGCTCTGGCAGTCGGAAGACGTGACCAGCATGGTACCGGCGATCGCCATGAAGGCGCGGCCCGTGCGCCTGGCGCGCCTGCGCCTGCGCTGCCAGGACCGTGAGCTGCAGCTCGATGACCAGAAGGCGAGCATCACGATCGGGCGCGCCGAGGACAACGACTTCGTCATCAAGGGCAACCTGATCTCGCGTCTGCATGCGCGCATCGAGCTCAACCGGAACAAGTTCGTGCTCATCGATCAGAGCACCAACGGCACCTTCGTGCAGACCGCCGAAGGCGAGGAGTCCTTCGTGCGCCGGGACAGTCTGCAGCTCAAGGGCGAGGGGATGATCGGCCTGGGCAAGCTGCCCGAGCAGGATTCGGTGCAGACGATCCGCTTCGTCTGCGAGGAGAGCTGACGCGTGACGCGTGTCCCGGTGACCGGCGCGCTCGGTCAGGGTGTGTGTCTAGCGCGGCAATCGGCGGCGCCGGCCGCGCCGACGGCTGTCAGCCCGGGGGCCTTCGGTGTCGCTTACCCGTTCAGCCGCTTCTCGGTCTTGTCCAGCTCCTGAGCCATCTCGGCGGGTACGCGATTGCCGTACTTCTCGAGGTACGCGCGGAAATCGGTGACTTCCTTGCGCCACAGCGCCGGATCGACCGTGAGCAGGGCGCGCATGGCATCGGCGCTCACGTTGAGTCCCTTGGTGTTCAAATCCTCGGCCCGCGGCAGATTTCCGATCGGGGACTCCACGGCACCGGCCTTTCCGGTACAGCGGTCGAGCATCCACTCGAGCACGCGGAGATTCTCGCCGTAGCCCGGCCAGAGAAACTTGTTCTGCGCGTCGCGGCGGAACCAGTTTACGTGGTAGATGCGCGGGGCACGTTTCAACTTCGAGCCGACGTTCAGCCAGTGCTGCCAGTAATCGGCGAAGCTGTAACCGCAGAACGGCTGCATCGCCATCGGATCGCGGCGAACCACCCCGACCTGGCCGACGGCGGCGGCGGTGGTCTCCGAAGCAACCGAAGCGCCGACCAGCACGCCGTGCTTCCAATCCCGGGCCTCGTACACCAGCGGCGCGACTTCGCGTCGCCGTCCACCGAACACCAGCGCGGAGATCGGCACGCCCTGAGGGTCTTCCGAATGCGGCGAATAGCTCGGGTTGCGCTTGGCCGAGACGGTGAAACGCGAGTTGGGGTGAGCAGCCGGACCGTTAGCCGGATCGTACGGCCGACCCTGCCAGTCCAGCACCGGCTTGCCCGAGGACAGGCCTTCCCACCAGGGCTGGTTGTCCGCGGTCACGGCTACGTTCGTGAACAGCGTGTCCCGGCGGATCATCTCGTAGGCGTTGCGGTTCGTCGCCGGGTTGGTGCCCGGTACCACGCCGAAATAGCCGGCCTCCGGATTGATTGCCCAGAGTCTGCCATCCGCGCCGGGATGCAGCCAGGCGATGTCGTCACCGACGGTGAACACTTTCCAGCCGGGCATGGACTCCGGCGGGATGAGCATCGCGAGGTTCGTCTTGCCGCAGGCGGAAGGGAATGCGCACGCCACGTAGTGCGTCTCTCCCCTGGGATTCTGCAAGCCCACGATGAGCATGTGCTCGGCGAGCCACCCTTCGGTGCGCGCCTGCCAGCTGGCGATGCGCAGGGCGTGGCATTTCTTGCCCAGGAGGGCGTTGCCGCCGTAGCCCGAGCCGAAGCTCTCGATCGACAGCTCCTCGGGAAAGTGCATGATAAAGCGCCGGTCGGGATTGAGCTCGCCGATCGAATGCAGCCCGCGGACAAAGCCTTTCTCTGCCGCGATCCGCTGCAGCGCCGGTCGCCCGATGCGCGTCATCATGGACATGTTCAGCACGACGTACGGGCTGTCGGTGATCTCCACGCCGCAACGCGACAGCGGGGAGTCGATCGGTCCCATGCAGTACGGAATTACGTACAGAGTCCGCTCCCGCATGCAGCCACGGAACAGGTCGCGCATCTTGGCGTGGGCCTGTTGTGGGTCCATCCAGTGATTGTTCGGTCCCGCGTCGTCTTTCGAGCGGGTACAGATGTAGGTCAGGTGCTCCACGCGCGCCACGTCGCTCGGATGGGAGCGGGCCAGGTGGCAGCCCGGGAAGTGTTCCGGGTTGAGCGTCTTCAGCTCGCCCTCGCGCAGCAGCTGCTGGGTGATCTCGCGGATCTCGGCATCTGAGCCGTCGCACCAGTGGACGGCACGCGGCTGCGTCAGCTCACGGACGGAATTGACCCAATCGGTCACGGAGCGGCTGAGCTGAGCGAGCGGCGTCAACAGGTGTTCGGCGGTAGCCATCCCACGGGTCCTTTTGTAGTTTTGCTGACCTGAAAGTATATCCGGGCATCGACCCCGGCTTCAGTAAAGTAAGACAATACCCCCTCGTTTGTTCCATTACCGTACGCACGAGTATCTGACGGATTCTCAAGGAAATTACGGCTCGACACCCCCCCTGTGCTTCGGTAGCGTGCGCGCGCGAGAGCTTTCTTCGGGTGCTGCGCTCGCGTTATGAGAACGGCCGCTCACTCCGCGCCAGGAGGCCATGGCCGCGCGGGCTCAGCGGCCGGTTTCCTGCGCCAGGGGGCCATCGACCAGGACATGCTCGACCTCGATGACATATTTGGCCCGGACGGCCCGCTGCAGCGAGCGCTCCCGGACTTCAAGGTGCGACGCCAGCAGCTGCGCATGGCCGAGCGCGTTGCCGAAGCGCTGGCCGGTCGAGCCCTGCTGGCCGTGGAGGCCGGAACGGGCACGGGCAAGACCTTTGCCTACCTCGTGCCCGCGCTTCTGTCGGGCGCGCGCGTGCTGATCTCGACCGGTACCCGCACCCTGCAGGATCAGCTGTTCTCCAAGGACCTGCCGCTCGTGGCTCGCGCCATCGGCCGTCCTGCGCGGATCGCTCTGCTGAAAGGGCGCGCGAACTATCTGTGCCGCTACCGTCTGGGCCGGGCGGGCAGCGCCTCCGAGCAGCTCTCTTTGGATGACTCGTTTGCTTCCGAGCCCCCCGCGAATGAAAAGCTGCTGATGAGGATTCGCCGCTGGTCACACACGACCCGCAGCGGAGATCTCGCCGAAGTGCGCGGGCTGTCGGACACGAACCCGATCTGGCCGCACGTCACGTCCTCGCGCGAGAACTGCCTGGGGACGAAGTGCCCCGAGGTCTCCCGCTGCCACGTGGTGCAGGCGCGGCGCGCGGCGCTCGATGCAGACATCGTCATCGTCAATCACCATCTGCTGCTCGCGGATCTGGCGCTCAAGGAAGACGGATTCGGCGACATCCTCGGCACCGCGGATGCGGTCATTCTGGATGAGGCGCATCAGATTGCCGATCTCGCGACGCAGTTCTTCGGCGCCCACGCGGGCAGCCGACGGATCGAGAGCTTGTTGCAGGAAGTGCGCCTGGAGCTCTCACGGTTCGCGCCTTCCGCTCACGAAGCAGAGGAGGGTATCGCCGCCGCGCTCGCCGGCTCGGTGCGCGCCGTTGAGGACTCTTTGCAACAACTCAGGGCGTGTATGCCCATGCGACTCGGACGTATCGCATGGGCGGAGCTGCACACGCAGCCCGACGCCGCCGTGTCTGATCTGGCGGGCGCGCTGGGCATGCTCCAGATCCGACTCGAGAGCCTCGGCGAGGAGAGCGCGTTTGCTCCGTTCATCGAGCGGCTGGGTGAGCTGTCAGCGAGTCTCGAGCGGATCGCCGCCGTCGACGCCATGGAAGGTGCACGCGCCGTGGAAGTGACGGCACGCGGGTTCTCTCTCAGTCTGATGCCCTACGACATCTCTTCGCGTTTTCATGCGCTGGTGCACTCGCGGCACTGTGCCTGGGTTTTCACCTCCGCCACGCTCTCCGTGGGTGAGGACTTCAGTCACTTCACACATCGTCTGGGACTGCACGAGGCGCCGACGCTCAAGATCGACAGTCCCTTCGACTATGAACGGCAGAGCTTATTGTTTCTGCCGGCCGGGATGCCCGACCCGGCTTCCCCCGGGTACACCGCGGCCGTGATGTCGCGTGGGCTCGAGATGATCGATGCGTCCAGGGGTGGCGCGTTCGTGCTGTTCACCAGCCATCGGGCATTGAGTCAGGGCGCAGCGTGGCTGCGCGAGCGCTGGAAGGGTGGAGCGCCGTACTCCCTCTACGTTCAGGGTGAGGCGCCGCGCGAGCGATTGCTGAAGGAGTTCCGCGAAGACGGCAACGCGGTGCTGCTGGGAACCGCGAGCTTCTGGGAAGGAGTGGACGTGAAGGGCGAGGCGCTGCGGCTCGTCATCATCGACAAGCTCCCCTTTGCCTCCCCCGAGGACCCGCTGGTGCGCGCGCGCATCGAGCACCTTCAGGCGACCGGCGGCAACGCGTTTCGCGACTACCAGTTGCCCGAAGCCGCGCTGGCCCTCAAACAAGGGGTCGGGCGCCTGATTCGAAGTGAGGACGACTATGGGACCGTGGCGATCTGCGACCCGCGAGTGGTCGGCCGCAGCTACGGGCGCGTGTTGTTGTCCGCGCTACCGCCGATGACGGCAACGCGTGATGCCGACGAGGCCCTGCGATTCCTTCGCCGTCACGCGCCCGCACCTGCACCCCCCGTCGCAGGCCCAGCCGCCCCGGCGGCCACAGACTCATGAAAATTCTCGCCCTCGACACGGCGACTGAAGGGTGCTCGGCCGCGCTCTTTATTGATGGAGCTGTGACAGGACGTGAGCTCGAGCTAGGCCGTGGTCATGCCGAGCGTATTCTCCCCATGGTCGATGAGCTCCTCGCAGAAGGGGGGATCGGCCTCAACGCGCTCGATGCCATCGCATTCGGTCGCGGACCGGGTGGGTTCACCGGCGTCCGATTGGCCGCGAGTGTCGCTCAAGGTCTGGCATTTGGCGCCGGACTCCCCGTAGTGCCCGTGTCTGACCTGATGGCGGTGGCCCAGCGAGCGCTCGGAGGGGCGGGGCCGGCCGGGCGGGAAGTGGCGCCCGTCAGCGGTGAGCGGGCGGTCGGCGAGGTCGCGCCTGTCAGGGGTGAGCAGCCACCCGCGGGCCATGACAACCCGGCCAACCGGGTAATCGTCTGCAATGACGCGCGCATGCGCGAGGTCTATTGGGCCTGCTTTGAGCAGATCGACGGCCTCGCCGCCCCGGTGGGCGATGAGAGAGTCAGTCCAGTGGAGTCTGTCACGATCCCTGCGGGCTGGAGGTCTCCGGTGCTTGCCGCGGGACGGGGCTTCGCCGCCTATCCACAATTGCGCTCTCGGCTGGAGCCGCATCTGGCGGCCATCCATGACCGGATGCTGCCCCGGGCGCACGAGATCGCCCTCCTGGCCGCGCCAATGTTACAAAAGGGTGGAGGCCTCCCCCCGGAGCAGGCCGCTCCGGTCTATCTGCGTGACGAGGTGGCGCAACCAGCTGAGCGGTAACCGAATTGATACATCCATGCAGGTGTCATGAATCTGCAACAGACGCCCTCTGTAATACCTGCGCCACAAAGCCTCGGAACGCCATGCCCGCCAAACTGGTTCTGATCGTCGAAGATGAGAAGCCGATTCGCGAGATGATCGCGTTCGGCCTCAAGCGCAGCGGCTTCGAGGTGCGTGAGGCTGAAGATTGCCGCGCGGCGCGAGCAGCACTCGTGGATCAGCGGCCCGATCTGGTGCTCATCGACTGGATGCTTCCGGACATGAGCGGCCTGGAGCTCACCCGCGCCTTGAAACGGGACCGCGAGACTCGTGAGCTGCCCATCATTCTGCTCACAGCGCGCGCCGAGGAGGGCGACAAGGTCGCAGGCCTCGAAGGGGGCGCCGATGACTATGTCACCAAGCCGTTTTCGCCCCGGGAGCTGCTGGCGCGCATCAATGCAGTGTTGCGGCGCGCCTCCGGCAACGGCACCGACGAGCGGGTGGAATTCGAGGGCCTGGCCTTGGACCAGGCGAGTCATCGCGTGATGGTCGGCGATCGCACTGTTGCATTGGGGCCGACCGAGTACCGCATGCTCGAGTTCTTCATGACTCACCCGGAGCGGGTTTACACTCGCGATCAGCTGCTCGATCGCATCTGGGGCGGCAACGTCTACGTCGAGGAGCGCACGATCGACGTTCACGTGCGCCGGTTGCGCAAAGCCCTGGAGGAATTCGGGTACGATCGGTTCGTACAGACGGTGCGCGGCTCCGGATATCGCTTCTCGGCGCGCACGGTCTAGGAGCTGCGGCTCGAGCACGCGGCCCTGGGGAAATCCCTGATAACGCCCGAAGGGCGGCCCGGAGGGCGAGGCCCGCAGGGCCGAGTAAATGCGCACGAACGAGCTCTGATGCAGCCAGTTGCACAGGTATGGTGGTTCGCGACGGTGCGGTTGTTCGCGACCGTGCTGATTGGGCTGGCCATCGGCTGGCTGTTCGGCAATGTCTGGGGCGGCCTGGCCGCGGCGCTGGCGCTCAATCTCTCCTGGCAACTCGCCAACCTGTTCCGCACCGACTGGTGGCTGCGTCATCGCAGCTATGCCGATGCGCCGGATGTCGGCGGTGTGTGGGGCGACATGATTGCCCAGATCGTGCGTCTCCACCGCCGCAAGCGCTTTCACAAGCAGCGCTTCGTGCAACTCGTCCGGCAGTTGCAGCGCTCGACCGCCGCGCTTCCCAATGGCGTGGTCATGTTGAACGGGCAGCGCGAGATCATGTGGTTCAACCGCATGGCCGCGCGACTGCTGGACCTGCGCCGCACGGCGGATCTGGGGCTGCGCATCGACAATCTGTTGCGCGACCCGGAGTTTGCGCGCTACCTGGACGGCAACGACTACTCGAACGCCATCGTCATCAGGCAGACCAAGGTGGACGACCAGTATCTGTCGCTGCACGTGGTGCCGTACGGCGAGGGTCAGCAATTGCTGCTGGCGACGGACGTCTCGCGGCAGATGAAGCTCGAGGCGATGCGCAAAGACTTCGTAGCCAATGCTTCGCATGAGCTGCGCTCGCCCCTGACGGTGATTTCCGGATATCTGGAGACCCTCAGCCAGGACCCAGCGCTGGACCGCGATCTGCAGGGCCCGGTGGCGGAAATGCGCCGCCAGGCCGAGCGCATGACCGGGATCATCCAGGATCTGCTGACACTGTCACGACTGGAGGAGGCGGAGGAGGTCGTTGGCGGGGAACCGGTGGACATCGCAGCCCTGCTGTCCATTCTGCGCAAGGACGTGCTGGCGAGGCCTTCGCATCCGCGCGATGTGCGGGTGCGCGTGGACTCGGATGCGCAGCTCATCGGAGACGAGCCGGAAATCCATTCCGCGTTCTCCAATCTCGTGGACAACGCCGCCAAATACACCCCCGCGGAGGGTTCCATCGAGATGCGCTGGTGGGTGGACGAGGAGGGCGGTCATTTTTCGGTCACGGACACGGGCATCGGCATTCCCCCCGAGCATATCCCGCGACTGACGGAGCGGTTCTACCGTGTCGACTCCGGCCGCTCACGCTCCTCGGGCGGCTCGGGGCTGGGGCTCGCGATCGTCAAGCACGTGCTGCAGCGACACGGAGCGGACCTGGAGATCCGCAGTGCGCTCGGCAGCGGCAGTACTTTTGCCTGTCATTTTCCGCCGCATCGTGTACAGCGCGTGAACGTCGAGTCCAAGGCGGCGGTTTAGCTTTTCATCCCAAGCGTTTCATCTGTAAGAATTAGTTCCCCGGGTTGTCATCGGGCTGACATGCGCGCCGCAGAGCCTTGCACGGCATGCGACAGTCAAACGACCCCCGCCGCGCCCGCAAAGTGCGGACCCTCTTCCTTTCCGACATCCACCTGGGCTGCAAGCACGCACGAGTGCGCGAGTTGTGCGAGTTCCTGCGCGGCATCGATGCAGAGCGCATCGTGCTGGTCGGGGACATCGTGGACGCTCTGAGCCTTTCCAAGCGCTTTTTCTGGTCCGCCGACCACACCAACGTCGTTCGGACGCTGCTGGCACGGCAGCGCGCAGGCGTCCGGGTGGTTTACATCCCGGGCAACCACGATGCCAGCCTCGGCATGCTCGCCGAGATGCTCCAGGGCCAGTTCGAGGTCCATCGCGAATGGGTTCACCGCACCGCCCGCGGACAGCGGCTGCTGGTGATGCACGGCGACCAGTTCGACGGCATCGTCCCGGTTCCCGGTTGGCTCGGACGCCTCGGCGATGCCCTGTACGAGGTGACGGTGGTCATGAACAACGGCCTGAACAACGTCCGCCGGGTGTTCAAGCGCCCTTACTGGCCACTGGCGGAACGCATCAAGCTCAACATCGCCGCCAGTGTTCGCTACATCAACAGCTTCGAGCGGATCGCCGCCGGCCATGCCTGCAGTGAGGGGTACGACGGCGTCGTTTGCGGGCACATTCATCGTGCCAACCTGCGCGACATCGACGGCACCCTCTACGGCAATACCGGGGACTGGGTGGAGTCCTGCTCGGCCTTGGTCGAAAGGATGAACGGCGAGCTGCAGCTGCTGCGTTGGCCCCACGGCCCCGCTGTTGCGCAGCGCAGTGACGCACCCCTGGTGGCCGACGCAGCCTGATGAGGGCTCGACGGCGGTTCCCGCCCCGAGTCGGCGACTGGCAACGCGCGATGAGCCGGCGCAGCGCAGCTGCGTGGACTGACGTTCGTCGGATCGAGCCGGCGCGCGCTTGTGCGCTCACGCACTGTTTGTTTGCCGTGGTTCCGCTATGATCCTGAAGCGCCCGTCATCGAGCGGAGCCGGAGACGCCAACTGATGGAAACCGCCGATCTCACCCACCATATCTCCCGTCGTTTCAACGAAGATCTCGAGCGTGTCCGCAGCAAGGTGCTCGGCATGGGCGGCTTCGTCGAGCAGCAGCTCGACAAGGCGATCACTGCCCTGGTCGAGGGCGACAGCTCGCTCGGGGAGTCGGTTGCCCTGGATGACTACCAGGTCAACAACATGGAGGTCACGATCGACGAGGAGTGCAGCCGGATCCTGGCGACCCGGGCGCCCGCGGCGGGGGACCTGCGGGTGATCGTCGCGATCATCAAGACCATCACCGACCTGGAGCGGATCGGGGATGAGGGCGAGAAGATCGGTTACATCGCCTCTCGGCTGGCGACCATGGAGCGCCCGGCGGACAAGTACCGCGAGATCAAACATCTCGGCCGGGTGGTGTCGGACATGGTGCACGACGCCCTGGATGCCTTTGCCCGCATGGACGTGGAATCGGCTCTGCGGGTGGCGCGCCAGGACCGGCTCGTCGATGAGGAGTACGAGGCGATCCAGCGCCAGTCGATCACCTTCATGATGGAAGACCCGCGCACGATCCGCCGGGCCCTGGATGTCATGTGGGTGGTGCGTGCGCTCGAGCGCATCGGCGATCACGCGAAGAACATCAGCGAGTACGTGATCTACATGGTTCACGGCAAGGACATTCGCCACACCTCCCTGGACGATGTCGAGCGGCAGCTGCGGGAGCGCGACAGCGAGAGCGGCGGCGGTTCCCAACCGGCGGCGGTGTAGTACCATGACGGGGTGTTGAAGCACCGCCGCCTGGTCAATTTCGTCGGTTTTCTCGCCTGCTTCGGGCTGATGGCGTATGCGCTGCACGCGCAGTACGACCTCGGCGAGGATCCCTGCCCCCTGTGCATTTTCCAGCGCATCGGCATCATTGCGCTGGGAGTCGTGTTCCTGGTCGCCGGCGTTCACAACCCGCGCGGCTGGGGAGGGCGTGTCTACGCAGTCCTCCTCGGCCTCATCGCGCTTACGACCGTTGGGGTCGCAGCGCGTCATCTGTACGTGCAGAGCCTGCCGCCTGGCTCGATCCCCTCCTGCGGAGCGCCCCTGTCGGTGCTGTGGAAGTTCACTCCGACCTTCGAGCTGATCCGCAAAGTGCTCTCCGGAAGCGGTGAGTGCAGCCAGGTCACGAAGGTGCTCGGGCTGGCAATGCCTGCGTGGGTGCTGATCTGGGCGGCGTTCCTGGGCTGGCTGGGCATCGCGACGAACGGGCCGCGCAGGACCGGCACGCCGGCAAAAACCACGCTTCTTGCCGGACGCGTGGACTAGCTGAGGGCCTCGACTGCCGCGAAAAATGCCGCAGGCGGAGGGTGGGCACGCCGGCAAAAACCACGCTTTTTGCCGGCCGCGTAATCTCGCTGAGGGCCTCGACTTCCGCGAAAAATGCCGCAGGCATTTTTCGCCTATGTAAGGAGGTTCCTCAGTACGTTGACGTACATCCGGTGCAGCGCGTCGATCTCCTCGATGCGCACGCACTCGTTCACCTTGTGGATCGTCGTGTTCACCACGCCGAGCTCCACTACCTGCGCCCCCAGCGGCGCAATAAATCTGCCGTCCGAAGTTCCACCACCGGTGGAGAGCTTCGGCCGCGAGCCGACCACGTCCTGCACGGCCGCGCCGACGGCATCCGAGAGGCGTCCGGGCGGGGTGTAGAACGGCTCACCTGAGACATACCACTCGATGGAGAAGCGCACTCCGTGCTTGCGCAGAATGCCTTCGACGACTTCCTTCAGGCCCTCCTGCGTCTGCACCGGCGAGTAGCGAAGGTTGAAGCGCGCCTTCAATTCGCCGGGAATGACGTTCGGTGCGCCGGTGCCGGCGTTCAGGTTCGAGACCTGAAACGTCGTCGGCTGGAAGTACTCGGTGCCTTTATCCCATTCCCGGCTGGTGAGCTCCGCCAGCGCCGGCGCGAGAGTGTGCACCGGGTTCTCCGCCAGGTGCGGGTAGGCGACGTGGCCCTGGACACCATGCACCGTGAGACGGCCGCTGAAGGATCCGCGGCGTCCGACTTTGATCGTGTCGCCCATGAGCTGCTCGCTCGAAGGCTCCCCGACGATGCACCAGTCGATGCGCTCGTTGCGCGAGCTGAGCGTCTCCACCACGCGCTTCGTGCCATCGACCGAGGGACCCTCCTCGTCGCTGGTGATGAGGTAGGCGATCGTGCCCTTGTGCTGTGGATGGGTGGCGACGAATTCCTCCGTCGCCGTGATCATCGCGGCCAGTCCGCTCTTCATGTCCGCAGCGCCGCGCCCGAAGAGCACCCCATCGCGTATCGAAGGCAGGAACGGATCGGAACGCCACTCCTCCAGCGGCCCCGTCGGTACGACGTCCGTGTGGCCGGCAAAGCAGAAAACCGGTCCGTCGGTCCCGCGCCGGGCCCAGAAGTTCTCGACGTTGCCGTAGCGTAGCCGCTCGATCCGGAACCCGAGTGCCTCGAGCCTCCCGATCATCACTTCCTGGCAACCTTCATCCGCCGGAGTCACGGACCGGCGGGCCATCAGATTCTGAGTCAGCTCGAGGGTTTGAGACATCGATGCGGCGTGCTGTCCTGGTGCCAAGGCGCTGAAGCGGAAGATTAAGCAAAAGCCTGCGTCTTTGCCCGTTCTCGGGCCGCGGGCGCCAGACCCGCGGCTGCTCTGCAACGACGTCGCAAGCGGCTCGCGTTATACGGCCACTGTCGCACGCGGGCAAGCCCAAAGCGAGATTGGGCCGGCGTTTCGGTGTACGCACCGAGCGACACCGCGTCACAAACCTGAAATGTGCGCCCGAGGCGCCCGAGGCGCTCGTGGCTCACTGGCCACACTCGCGCCGGCGCTTGCCATAACCCCTGGAATTGCGCTTGCCGGCCAGGCGGCGGAATGTCATCAGAACGTCACATTGCAATCATTTAATGCGCCTCCAGGCGGAAGCGGTGCGCACGGCCGGTCCGCGCCCATCGATCGAGAACTCGCAAGAGGTAGTCGTCATGAATCGAACAGCCAAGCGGATCTGGGTTGCGGCAGTGGGGGCGGTGGCGTTCGCCACGGCCGCCGCAGCCGTGCAGGCAGCGGACATCTCCGGTGCCGGCGCCACCTTTCCGTATCCGATCTACTCGAAGTGGGCGGATGCCTACAGGAAATCGACCGGCATCGGACTGAACTATCAGTCGATCGGTTCCGGCGCGGGCATCAAGCAGATCAAGGCGAAGACGGTGACCTTCGGCGCCTCCGACATGCCGCTGAAGCCCGAGGAGCTCAATGCAGCGGGCCTGGTGCAGTTCCCGATGATCATCGGGGGCGTGGTGCCGGTGGTGAACATCAAAGGCGTTCAAGCCGGCCAGCTCGTGCTGGACGGCGCTACGGTGGCCAGCATCTATCTGGGCGACATCACCAAGTGGAACGACCCGCGGATCAAGAAGCTCAACCCGAAGCTCGCGCTGCCCAGCACGGCCATTGCTCCGGTGTATCGCTCCGAGGGCTCCGGCACGAACTTCCTGTTCACCGACTACCTCTCCAAGTCCAGCCCGAAGTTCAAGGACGCGGTCGGCGCCAATACCTCCGTGCAGTGGCCGGTCGGCATCGGCGCCAAGGGCAATGAGGGCGTCGCGAACATGTCCAAGCAGACCGACGGGGCCATCGGCTACGTCGAGTATGCGTACGCCAAGCAGAACGCCATGTCGTACGCGCTGCTGATCAACAAGGCCGGCAAGGCGGTCAGCCCGAGCGCCGGGGCCTTCCAGGCCGCCGCCGCCAATGGTGATTGGGCGCATGCGCCCGGCTACTACCTGATCCTGACCGAACAGCCCGGAGCCACCAGCTGGCCGATCACCGGCGCCAGCTTCATCCTCCTGTACCGGACCCCGCCGGACGTCAAGGCGACCTCCGAAGCCCTGGCGTTCTTCAACTGGGCGTACCAGAACGGCGGCCAGATGGCGGCCGAGCTGGACTACGTGCCGTTGCCCGCGACCCTGATCAAGCAGGTGCGCGCCACCTGGAAGGCCGACGTCAAGGGCGTCACCCTCGCGGCGAACTAAGCTATCCTTCTCCGCAGCTGAGCATGGCCAGCTCTTAGCTAAATGGACGGGGTTCGGGCTCCTGCCCGAACCCCGTGAAGAGTTCGGGGCAGGGGCCCCGTTGACAAGTTGGGGCGAAGCCCCTGGACGGTCTCGGGGCAGGGGCCCCGTTAGGAAAACGGCGAAGCCGTATGCTATCGACGGTCGCTGCGGCTGAACCGCGGCACGCGGCGGCTCAGCGTCTGCGCGAGAAGCTCTTCCGCGGTGCCACGTTCGTTGCCGCAATTCTGGTGCTGACGCTGCTGGGCGGCGTGGCCATCTCTTTGCTCGTCGGCGCATGGCCGGCGTTCTCCCACTTCAAGCTCGCCTTCCTCACCCAGACGATCTGGAATCCGGTCACCGACAAGTTCGGCGCGCTGGCGGCCGTCTACGGCACGCTGGTGACCTCCCTGATCGCGATGCTGCTGGCGGTGCCGATCAGCTTCGGCATTGCCGTTTTTCTCACCGAGCTGGCGCCGGTGTGGCTGCGTCGACCCGTGGGGGTGGCCATCGAGCTGCTGGCGGCGGTGCCGAGCATCATCTTCGGCATCTGGGGGCTGTTCGTTCTGGCTCCTGTTCTGCAGCACACGGTGCAGCCGTGGCTGATCGACACACTCGGTGACTTGCCGGTCATCGGTCCCCTGTTCCAAGGACCGCCGTTCGGCATCGGCATTTTCACCGCCGGTGTCGTGCTTGCCATCATGGTGATCCCGTTCGTCTCCGCGGTCATGCGCGATGTGTTCGAGACCGTGCCGGACGTGCTCAAGGAGTCCGGCTACGGCCTGGGGGCCACGACGTGGGAGGTGATCTGGAAGGTCGTCGTGCCGCACTCCAGGGCGGGCATGGTCGGCGGCATCATGCTCGGTCTCGGTCGCGCGCTCGGTGAGACCATGGCCGTCACGTTCGTCATCGGCAACGCCCACCGCATCAGCACTTCGTTGCTAGCCCCGGGCACCACCATCTCCGCCTCGATCGCCAACGAGTTCACCGAGGCCACCGGAGAGCTGTACAACTCCTCCCTCATCGGCCTGGGCGCACTGCTGTTCCTGATCACCTTCGCGGTCATCGCCGCCGCGCGCTACATGCTGCTGCGCCTGGACCGCAAAGCGCTCTCCTCCGTATGAGTCGCCGCTTCCGTCGCAAGGTGATGAACGTGGTGGCGCTGAGCCTCTCGGGCGTGGCGACGCTCATCGGCCTGGCGTTCCTCGCGGCCATCCTCTGGACGCTCTTCAAGAACGGCTTCGCCGGCATGTCGGCGCCGATCTTCACCGCCAGCACGCCGCCCCCGGGCAGCACCGGCGGGCTGCTGAATGCCATCTACGGCAGTGTGGTGATGACGTTGATCGGCATTCTCATCGGCGCTCCGGTCGGCATGCTCGCCGGCACGTATCTGTCGGAATACGGGCGGGGCTCGCGGCTGAGCACCGTCATCCGCTTCGTGAACGATGTCCTGCTGAGCGCTCCGTCCGTCATCGTGGGCCTGTTCGTCTACGAGATTCTCGTCGTGCGCATGGGCCATTTCTCCGCGATCGCCGGTGCGGTTGCGCTGGCCGTCATCGCGTTACCGGTAGCGGTGCGCACCACGGAGGACATGCTCAATCTCGTGCCGCAGGGGATGAAGGACGCCTCCACTGCAATGGGCGCCTACCCCTGGAGGACGATCACCGCCGTGATCTATCCGGCTGCCCGCAGCGGACTGGTGACCGGGCTGTTGCTGTCCATCGCCCGCATCAGCGGGGAAACGGCACCGCTGCTGTTCACGGCGTTGAACAATCAGTTCTGGAGCACCAACCTCAACGCGCCGATGGCGAATCTCCCGATCGTCATCTTCATCTACGCGATGAGCCCGTACAAGAACTGGCAGGATCTGGCCTGGTCGGGGGCCTTGTTGATCACCCTGGCCATCCTCTTCCTGAGCATCGTGGCGCGCTTTCTGTTGGCGGCCCTGGGTCCCGCGAGCAACCGTCGATGAACGCCTCGGCGGCACCCGTGGGAGCGCTTCAGGCACCGAAGGCGAAGTTCGAGGTGCGCCACCTGGATTTCTTCTATGGCCGGGCGCAGGCGTTGAAGGACATCAATCTCACCCTCAACGACCGCAGCATCACGGCGTTCATCGGGCCTTCGGGCTGCGGGAAGTCGACGTTGCTGCGAGTGTTCAACCGGATGTATGCCCTGTATGCGGGACACCGTGCTACCGGAGACGTGCTCCTGGACGGCCAAGACATCCTGGCGCCCACCGTCGATATCGCGATGTTGCGCTTCCGAGTCGGCATGGTGTTCCAGAAAGCCACGCCCTTTCCCATGTCGATCTTCGATAACGTGGCGTTTGGCTTGCGCCTTGCGCGCCGCATCTCGCGCACCGAGCTCGGCGAGCGCGTTGAGGCTGCGCTGCGTGATGCGGCGATGTGGGACGAGGTCAAGGACAAGCTTCACGAGGATGGTCGTGGGCTGTCGGGCGGACAGCAGCAGCGCTTGTGCATCGCGCGCACCATTGCACTTCAGCCCGAGGTCATTCTGTGCGACGAGCCGACGGCTGCGCTGGACCCCATTTCGACCCTGCGAGTGGAGGAGACTCTGCAAAGCTTGCGCGAGAAATACTGCATCGCCATCGTGACGCACAATCTGCAGCAGGCCGCGCGGGTCTCGAACGTGACTGCCTTCATGTACATGGGCGAGCTGGCGGAGGTCGGTCCGACGGAGCAGATCTTCACCTCCCCGAAGAACCGGCGCACGGACGATTACGTCACCGGTCGCTTCGGCTGAGGCAGCGCGCCTACCCATGAATACCCCAGGAGACGAGCCAGTGCAGGAACGCAGAAGAGCGGATTCGGACGGCGGCTCCGGTGGCGCCAATCCGCGGATCGCGGCGGCCGACGGCGGGCTGAATCTCAAGCCCAGTGGTCGCATACACGCAGCGAGCTCGCTCACGGAAGAGCGCGCGCAAGGCGGTCGTACGCTCGGGCAGGTGACGGTCGAGAACCCCGTATTCTCCACCCGCGACGTCAATGTCTATTACGGTACCAAACACGCGCTGAAGAGTGTGAGCATCGACGTCGGGCGCAAGCAGGTGCTGGCGATGATCGGCCCCTCCGGCTGCGGCAAGTCGACCTTCCTGCGCTGCCTGAACCGGATGAACGAGACGATCCCCGGCGCGCGCGTCACCGGATCCATTCTGCTCGACGGCCAGGACATCCACGCCCGGAGCCAGGATGCCGCGCAGCTGCGCGCGCGCGTTGGGATGGTGTTCCAGAAGCCCAATCCCTTTCCGAAGTCGATCTACGAGAACGTGGCCTATGGGCCGCGAATCCACGGTCTGGCCCGCGGCCGTGCGGATCTGGATGAGATCGTGTGTACCAGCCTGCAGCGGGCGGGTCTGTGGACCGAAGTGAAGGACCGCCTCACGCGCCCCGGCACCGGCTTGTCGGGCGGTCAGCAACAGCGCCTGTGCATCGCCCGCACCATCGCCATCCAGCCGGAAGTGATTCTGATGGACGAGCCGTGCTCGGCGCTCGATCCCGTGGCGACCGCGCGCATCGAGGATCTGATCGATGAGCTGCGCGCCAGTTATGCCATCGTCATCGTGACTCACTCGATGCAACAGGCGGCACGCGTGTCGCAGCGCACGGCCTACTTTCACATGGGCGAGCTGATCGAAGTGGGGGAGACCGACCGGGTGTTCACCAACCCGCGCGCCCGCCTCACCGAGGATTACATCACCGGGCGCTTTGGCTGAAGCACCGCGGCCTCGGGACGAGCGTCCCGGGCTGATCCGTCGCCGCTCCGCGGGCGCCCGTCGCAACCCGGGCGTTGCCTCAGCAGCTTCCAAAACGATACCGCCCGGTCCCGCCGTGAAGCGAGACCGGGCGGTGCGCGGAGGGCGGGTTACTTCTGGTACGGGTACCAGCGGAAGGAGACGAAGCCCATGCCGATGTTGGCGCTGGGATCGCCGCCGACACCGCTGAAGCTCTGCCGCTCCAGCCAGCTGTACTCCAGGCCGATCTGGAAATTGCCGATGTCACCCTGGTAGACCTTCCACCAGGTGCCACCGGTCACCATCTCGACCGCGCGGGTGTTGGCGATACAGGTGGCCGCCGAGCCCGTCAGCAGGTTGCAGCCGCCGTTGTTGTACGCATAGTTGCCGTACCCATAGCCGTTGGCTCCGACGTTGTAGGCCGTCCGGCTGGCCTGCTCCTTGCCGCCGTACAGGTAGAACGTCCAGGCCGGATCGGGCTTCAGGACGAAGCCGGCCAGCACCTGATATTCCTTGATGGCCACGACACTGCCGTCGGACTTCAGCGTCGCATCCGGGAGCTGCGCGGAGCCGTAGCGGCCGTTGCCGCTGCCCCCGAGCCCGCTCA
>Ga0207652_10001703_pt1 | contig 19213 bp, 8 predicted proteins | sample KBSC63BmetaG_FD_184334 | JGI IMG/M metagenome (GOLD analysis project Ga0207652, IMG submission 184334) | Corn rhizosphere microbial communities from Kellogg Biological Station, Michigan, USA - KBS C6-3B metaG (SPAdes) (version 2) | ecosystem: Host-associated > Plants > Roots > Rhizosphere ... | reverse complement strand
GAGAGATGGTCGGCTACGGGAAAAGTCTCCCCGGAAAAGAGCCCGAGGGACTGTAGCGCCGGCTGCCAATGCATCCCGACGAAGAAGGGCCGCGTTTCGACGCCGCGGGAAAGCAGCTCTCTCGCGATGTCGTCGGCGCTTCGAAATTCCCGGTCGGGCAGCGTGATCCCGAACATCCAGTACACGCTGCGAGCCCACGGCTGTTCGGCCGGAAGTGACAGCCCGGCCACGTCGGCCAGTCCACGCCTGTACACGGCCGCCATGGACCGCTTGGCGGCGATGCTCGCCGGCAGGCGCTCGATCTGCGGGATTCCCAGCGCGGCCTGCAGACTGGTCATGCGATAATTGAAGCCGATGTCGGCGTGCACGAATCGCCTGGGGCCGAAGCCGAGATTGCGCACGCGGCGCAGTCGCGCGGCGAGCGCATCGTCGTCGGTGAGGACCATCCCGCCTTCGCCGGTGGTGACCAGCTTGTTGGCGTAGAAGCTGAACACGCTGACGTGGCCAAAGCTGCCGCACCGTCGCCAGTCAGCGATGCCACCGCGCAGGGTCCGATATTCGGCGCCGTGGGCCTCCGCGGCGTCTTCCACCACGAATAGGCCGTGCGCGTCGGCGAGTGCCAGCAGCGGATCCATGTCCACGGCGTGGCCATAGATGTGCACCGGCATCACAGCCCGGGTGCGGGCTGTGATCTTCCGCGCCACGTCGCCCACGTCCATGCACCACGTCACCGGATCCGCGTCCACGAGCACCGGAGTCGCGCCGCACTGGAGCACCGCGGTGCAACAGGAGATGATCGTGAACGTCGGAATGATCACTTCGTCGCCCGGCCCGATGCCGAGCGCCACGAGCGCCGCGTGCAGCCCCGTCGATCCGTTGCTGACCGCGATACCATGGCGCCGGCCGCAATAGGCCGCCCAACGCTCTTCGAATTCTTCGATAAAGCGACCGCCGGACGAGATCCAGCCAGACTCGAGGCACGCCAGTACGCTGGCGCGCTCCGCGTCGCCGAGCACCGGCTCGCTCACGGGGATTGGCTGTGCGTCCGATTCGGGAGTGAACCCGTCGCGCGGCTGTCGCGGGCCCGGAAGAATCCGGCCGCGGCCTGCGCGGAAATCGTTCTCGCTCATGAACCGGCTGCGCGACGGGATCGTCGCCGAGCGTTTGAGCTGCATCGTCGCATCGGGTTGTTGACTGCTGATCTCGACGCCGTCGTCGAGGTGTGCCGGGTGTGGGAGAGCCGGCTGTCCCCCATACTGTTTCACGGGAGCACACAAGACGGCCATGTCGGCACGCAGCAGTATAGCCGCGAAGCGTTAGATGGCTGTAACAAGTATGTTAGAAAATCCTCACACGCGCGCTCCATGCACATGGGCTCCCGATACATTGGAACGCAAAACAGGGGTGCCGGACTCGCGTCCGGCACCCCTGTCGTTCATCCGCGTGAGCGAATGTTTACTTCGTCACGATGTATCCGTTGATGTGCGTGACGCCGTCGTTCAGCGCCGCGGACAGGTAGTAATACGTGCCGGACGAGACGACACCGGTCGTGTTCCAGTTGTAGATGTACTGGCCGATCGTTGCGTCGGCCAAGCGGAAGGCGCCGCTGGAGACGACCGCGCCCGTCGGCGAACCCTTCTGCGCCGTGAACGTCGCCGTTGCATTGAGGATCGGGAGCCCATTGTCGTCCACGCAGGTGAACTTGGTCGGGATGTTCGAGCCGACCTTCTGCGGCGACTGCGTGCTGGGCATGAGGCTCACGGGCTGCGTGAACCCGACGCACGAGTACGCATCCACCGTGAGATGCGCGACGGGGGTGACGAACGCGTAGTTGCCCATGGAGCACGCCGTGGTGTCGGCCGCGACGCAGGAGAACGAAGCGTTGACGCTGGGATACGTCGAGCCACTGACCGCGGATGTGGTCGTCGCGTCCCACGAGCAGCCACCGCTGACGGTCTCACCGAAGACCGTGCCGGAGACCGTGTAGCCGCAGGCCGGATTCGCTTCGCCGTACGTGCGGCGCACGTCGTTCAACGACACGGTAAGCGTCGCCGGGTTGATCGTGAACGTCTGCGACACCGAAGGAGCGGCCGCGTACGTATCGTTGCCATCCTGGTTCGCCGTCACCGTGCAGCTCCCGGCGCTCGCGATCGTCAGCGTGTTCGACTCGTCGAGCGCGCAATTGCCAGACGCCGTGAACGTCACGGGGTTGCCAGAGCCGCCACCCGTCGCGGAGACGGCGAACGGCGTATCACCATAGGTATGGTTCGCGATCGGATCGAACGTGATCGCCTGCGCAATGAGCGGAGCCGGCGCGCCAAGGACCGTCACGGTCGGGCAAGCGGCGCCGAACGGGCTGCCGACGCCCTCGACCTTGATGCAGACCGAGTAGGTACCGGCCGGAATCCCGCTCCACGACGTCGTGCCGAAGCCATCCACGACGGCGCTCTCAGCGACGTGATGCACGCCGAAGCCGTCGAGCTTGACGTTGTACGACTTGGCATCCGGTGCGTCGGGCCATGTGGCGACGACACTGCCGATGCTCGGCGAGGTGACGACGAGGCCGGTGGGCGTCGCGGCGGCATCGCGAAGCGCGCCGCCGGCGACAGCGTTCGGTGCGGCGATGCTGCTTGTGTCGCTGCACGCGGCGAGCGCCGCGGCGACGACGAAAAACGTGGCAATCTGCTTGGTCTTCATGGATCGCACCTCCGTGCGAATTGGCGTTGATCGACTGCGTCGCCGACGTGTCCAATGCTTCGGTGGCCCGGCTGTCTCTCGCGCCATCGCGAGGGAGACCCGTGGCTTTGCGAACCGGCCTCACGACCGGGGTGCGTTTTCGGGGTGGAGTTCATCGGCCCAGCTTCTGCCGTCATCAGCGAGGGCAGGGGGACCGTGGTGCAACGCCGAATAGTAAGCGTCAGGCGTGAGATCGTTGTGAAAAGATCGTCAGATCAATCCACAAAGTACTATTAAAGAGAACGGTGCCTGGATATTCCCCTGGCGCCTTATGCCGCCGAGTCCTCCGCCCGATTAGTTGAGCCCCCAACGGTTTGTCTCGCCGGTGGGCATCTCGGGCGGGTTCAGTGACGCACAGGCTCCGTGTTACTCAACCGCGCGAGGCGTTGCCGCACCTCCGCGACCTTGGGCTGCAGCGATGGATCGGCGTTCTTCCAGAGCTCGATGAACGTGAGGTAGTGCGACGCGGCCTTCTGGTTCTCGCCTTTCGCTTCGTACAGCTCTCCCAGCCGCTTGTGGATGCCCGCTAGCAGCACCGCATCGCCCAGCCCAATCTCTCCGTTGTCGCCCCCAGTGAGCTTCGCCCAGAATGGCGTGGCGAGATACGTCTCGAACTCGGCGACCGCGGAGTCGCTCTGCCCGGCGGCGTCGAAGGCCCTGCCGATCTCGAAATGCACGCAGGACGCGCACTCGCGCGCGGGGGCTCCATCCGAGGCAGTATCGCCACGACGGAATTCCTGCACCGCCGCCAGCGCGTTGCCGCGCGCGATCGCGATGCTGCCGAGGGCGTCGTGGAGGTCTGGCGCCTGCAGCCGCAGGATGTTCGGGTCAGTCACGTCGCGATGGTATTGCGCGATGACCGCCGAGGCTTTGGCTGGGTCGCCGGCGAGCGCATAGGCGCGCGCGATTCCGAAATACGGCCGATCCGCGATGGCCAGCCGCTGAATAGGCATCATGGCGACCGCCGCATCCACCGCGGCGACGGCGGCCGGCGACGGGCCCTTGAACCACCCATCGAGCGCCGCATCGAAGATCGCGCGGCTCAGATTGTTCGCGTCGGATGCCGGATGCGACGCGGTCAGTGCCGCCTGAAGCCGGCTCGCGTCCTGAAGCCGGCCATGCAGCAGCGCCAGCCCCTCGGCGCCCAGGTTCCCCCACTGCTGATAGCTGGCGTCGGTCGTCGTTCGCATACTGTCGGCCAGTCTCTGCGCCGCGGCCGTATCCCCGCGCAGATAGTCGAGGAACATGTGATGGAAGCGGGTGCCGTGCGCGTTTGGCGCCTCGCGCGACCACTGATCGACCTGCTTCTGGGCTTCGTCGAAATGACCCTGGTCCATCTCGAGCTCGATCACATTCCCGAACGCGATTCCGTTGATCTCATGATGGTCGGCGCGGACAGCCAGCGCGTCGAGCGACTCGGCGCGCGCGTACAATCGCTCGGAGCGCAGCAGCTCGCCCGCGTTCACGGGCGCCGAGAGCGAGTCGCCCTGCTCGAGGAGTCCGAGGTAGGCGGGCAGTCCGCGCGACCGGTCCGCATGCGATCCTGAAAGGAAGTACGCCGCCTCCGTCGCGAGCCGTTCGCGTTCCGGCACGCGGTCGCGAAGATCGTAGGCACGCTGCATCGCCTGCTCGATCTCGGAGCGAGGACCGTTGTCGTTACTGCTTGCGATAGCGATCAGTCGCCAGGCGGACGCGAAGTTCGAGTCGATTGCAACGGCCTGCTTCGCGAACTGCACGGCCGACTTGGAGTCCTCATCGATGCCCATGGAGCGGATACCCAGACTGTACAGGCGAAGCGCGTCCAAGGAGGATGTCGTCGCATGTTGCAGCGATGGCGTCGCCTGCACGTTGCGCAGCGATTCTCCGATCTTCGCCCGCAGCTCGCGCGCTGCCTTGTCGGACGCGTCGATGAGTCCACGCGGACCATCGCCGGTTTCACGGAACGACGCGAGCTCCGTTCCCGAATCCGCCGACACGAGCCGCAGCGTCAGGATGTACCCCGTCCCGACGCCCGTCACCTGCCCATCCACGACCGCCTTCATGCCTTCTCGCTGCGCGATTTCGCGGGCGGTGGCGAGATCCACGCGGCTGTTCGCCGGACGCGCCATCCGGCGGAGCGATGCGGCGACATCCGCGGGCGAGACGAGCGAGATGATGCTGGACTGGGAGAGCGCGGCGCGTACCGCATCGCTGACCACTGGTCCGAGGGAGCTGTCCGTGTGCTGGACAGAAAAGTCCGAAATGATGACCGGTTCGCGGGCCGTGAATCGCCCGCTTGCCAGGAGCGATCCGGCCGGCCCGATACCCAGCGATCGCAGCAGCATGAACACACCGACGAGCAGCACGAAGCCGCCAACAGCGAACGCGCCGAGGGCGCTCGTCCGCCTCCACGACAGGTGTGGACTCGCCCTGAGCGCGATGGTCGCCATCGTGCCATGGCTCGCGAGGCTGGGCGTCCCCCCGGGCGTGAACGTCGGCGATCGTGTGATCGCCCGGCGGACTACATGCTGCGAATACGCGGTGAAGAGAATCACCGGCAGTCCGAGCGCCATCACGATCAAGGCGCCCGGAAACACCCAGTCGGGGAGGCCTATGCCGACGATCGCCGCCTTCGCGAGGACCGCCACGGCGATGAACGCCACCATATAGATCAGGAGCGCCCGCCGAACCGCTCTCGGGCCGCCGAGCAGAATGGGCGGCATGGCGGCTTGCGGAGACGAATCTCCGGTCGAGATGGCGCCGAGCGTGCCGAGAATCTCGTCCGCGCTCGCGGGCCGCGCCGAGGGCTCCTTCTCGAGGCAGCGCGCGATGACGCGCGCCAACTCGGGCGGGGTGTCCGGCCTGAATTCAGTGACCGGGCGCGGAGTCTCGGTCATGTGTGCCGCGAGGAGGCGCTGCGGAGAGCGTGTGTCGAAGGGCGGGCGGCCCGCGAGCAGCTCGTACGCCATGCAGCCGAGCGCGTAGAAGTCCGCGCGGTAGTCGGTATTCGGGTCACCCGCCGCCTGCTCGGGCGCCATGTACGCGGGCGTGCCCAGCGCGGTGCCGAGCTGCGTCAGCGTCGCGCCGTGTGCGCCGCCGGTCGCCGATGCCGCGATTGCCTTGGCGATGCCGAAGTCGGTGACGACGGCGGTGCCGCGGCTCAGGAGCACGTTGTCCGGCTTGATATCGCGGTGCACGACGCCCCGCTCGTGCGCGTAGGCAAGCGCGCGCGCAACGTCGCGCAGAATCGACGTCGTCTCCGCGACGGAGAGCGGACCCTGCGCGAGCCGCGCCCGCAGCGATTCGCCCTCCACGTACGGCATGGTGAAGTACGGCGTGCCACCGCTGTCACCGGCGCTCAGCACGGGAACGATGTTGGCCTGCTGGAGAGACGCGGCCAGCCGGATCTCGCGCTCGAAGCGCTCCGCGCTGATGCCCTGCATCAGCTCGGGCGCGAGGACTTTCACGACGACCTTGCGGTTGAGGCGCAGCTCGTTCGCCACGAACACGCGCGACATCCCACCGCCCCCGAGCTCGCGCTCGAGGGTGTACGTGCCGCTCAGGGTGTTCTGGAGCTGATTCCGCACGTCCATGGCGCCGCGATCCACCTCGACAGGGTCGGCATGAAGCTACGGAGCCGCGCCGAGCGCGGCCAGAAGCGACTATTCCGCTGGAAACACATCGGCCGTACCTTCGAGCGTCTTCCTTACCCCCGACCACGTCCATGGCGGACCTGCGGTCCCAACTCGCCACAACGCTCACAGGCGCCTACACTATCGAGCGAGAGCTTGGCGGCGGCGGCATGTCGCGGGTCTTCGTGGCTGACGAGCTCCGGCTCGGCCGCAAGGTCGTGGTGAAGGTGCTCTCGCCGGACCTCGCCGCGGGCATCAGTGCCGATCGGTTCGAGCGCGAGATCAAGCTCGCGGCGTCGCTCCAGCAGGCCAACATCGTCCCGGTGCTGTCAGCGGGCGACACGAACGGTCTTCCGTACTACACGATGCCGTTCGTGGAAGGTGAGTCGCTCCGCGCGCGACTGGCACGGAGCGCGCCGCTCCCGATCAACGAGACGCTGCGCATCCTCGGCGACGTGGCGCGCGCCCTCCAGTACGCGCATGAACGTGGCATCGTCCACCGCGACATCAAGCCGGACAATGTGCTGCTCTCCGGCGGCACGGCCGTCGTCACGGATTTTGGAATCGCCAAGGCGCTGAGCGCGTCGCGCACCGGCGGCAACGGCGCCACGCTCACGCAGCTCGGCACTTCTATAGGAACCCCGGCCTACATGTCGCCCGAGCAGGCCGCGGGTGATCCCGACGTGGACAACCGCGCGGATATCTACGCCTTTGGTTGCATGGCGTACGAGCTGCTCACGGGGCACCCGCCGTTTCACGGACGGACACCCCATCGGACGCTCGCGGCGCACATGACCGAGGCGCCACAAACAGTGTCACAGATCCGCGGCGACGTTCCCGCTGGTCTGGCGACGCTGGTGATGCGGTGCCTGGACAAAACGCCCGAGCGGCGGCCCGCGTCCGCGGCGGATCTGATCCAGCGGCTGGAGAGCATCACGAGCGGCGGCGGCATGACGGCGATGCCGCCGGTGCTGCTCGGAGGCCCTGGCGCGTTCAGGAAGGCGCTGCTGCTCTACGTCGTTGGATTCGCGCTCGTCGCGCTGCTCGCCAAGGCCGCGACGATCGCGATAGACCTTCCGGATTGGGTCTTCCCTGGCGCGCTGCTCGTGATGGCGCTCGGATTGCCGATCGTGCTCTTCACTGGCTACGTGCAGTCAGTCGCGCGGCGCGTGCTCGCGGCGACGCCGCAGCTCACGCCGGGCGGCGGGCAGCCGGTGCCGAGCACCATGGCCACGCTCGCGCTCAAGGCGAGCCCGCACGTGTCGTGGAGGCGCACCACACGCGGCGGTCTCATGGCCGTCGGCGGCTTCGTTGTCGTGATCCTCGCATTCATGATCATGCGCGCGTTCGGCATCGGCCCGGCCGCGTCGCTCTTTGGCGCGGGGCGGCTGAACGCGGCCGATCCGCTGCTCGTGGCGAACTTCACGGTGAGCCACGCCGATTCGAGCGTTGGGAGTGTGGTCGCGGAGGCGGTGCGCACGAGCCTCGGCGAGTCGAAGTCCATTCGCGTAGTGAATCCCACGGCGGTGGCGGCGACGCTGCGGCTGATGGAGCGCCCGGTGACCACGCCGCTCGACATGACGCTCGCGCGCGAGGTCGCCCTGCGGCAGGGCCTCAAAGCCATCGTCACAGGCGACGTGACAGGTCTGGGCAACGGCTACGTGGTCGCGCTGCGGCTCGTGTCCGCCGATTCAGGCAGCGTGCTCGCCGCTTATCAGACGACTGTGGACGGCCCGTCCGAGCTGGTGAACGGGGTGGACGAAGTGACGCGCAAGCTGCGCGGAAAGATCGGCGAATCGCTCGCCGCCGTCCGGGATAATCCGCCGCTCGCGCAGGTGTCCACGGCCTCGCTCGAGGCGCTTCGCGATTTCACCATCGGCGAGCGGGCTAACGACCTCGAGGGGAACGATGGCAAGGCCATCGAGTACCTCCGTCGGGCGGTGGCCATAGACACAGGCTTTGCCATGGCGTGGCGCAAACTCGCCGTCGTCGAGGGCAACGCCAGCCTGGGGCAGGCCGTCGTGGATTCGGCGATCGGACGGGCGTACGCGCATGCCGACAGGCTGACTACGCACGACAGTCTCCTCACCGCGGCCTACTATTTCGAGCGGGGCCCAGGACATGACCGCCAGCGCGCGCAGCGGGCGTACGAGGCGCTCATGCGCAACGGCGACACTGCATACGCCAACAACCTCGCCCTCAATTTCGGGCAGCGCCGGCAGTACGCGGCGGCGGAGTCGCTGTTCCGAATGAACATTCGCGCGACGCCAAGCATGGGTCTGGCGTACTCGAACCTCGCGAGGGCACGCGTCTCCGAGGGGCACTACGCTGAGGCGATGGCAGCGGCGCGCGACGGGGCTGTCGTAATGCAAGGGTTGCCGCTCACCATCGCCGCGGATGTTCGCCTATCGAAGCGGCAACTGGACTCCGTGCAACCCGCCCTGGACTCGCTCGTGGCCGCCGCGACGCCCACGGAGCCACTGATCGGCTGGCAGTTGCAGGCGCAAGTTGACGCCACGAGGGGCCGGATCGCGGACGCCGAGCGCGCAACCGCCCGGTTCGTCGCACTGGACTCCACTAGCGGGACTCCCCTTTCGTTGGCGAACCGCGCGGGCATCGAAGCCGCGATGCAGGGCTGGGTGCTGGGTCATTCGGCCTTTGCCACGGCGTATCTCGACTCGGTCACGGCAGGCCGCGAATACCTGAGCCTCTCAGTGAGCGACAGGCAGTACCCCGTGTACGCGATCATGTACGCGCAACTGGGTCAACCGGCCAAGGCGCGGGCGCAGCTCGCGCGCGCAGCGCGCGAGCTGCATGACCCCGCGCTGCTCAGAACGTGGGAGCCAGCCATCCACGCCGCGAACGCGGAGATCGCGCTTGCCGAGAATCGCGCGAGCGACGCCATTCGCGAGTTCAGACAATCGGATTCGCTGAGCGATGGACCGGAGTTCGAGGACCCACTGCCGATGTTCATGGGGCTTGCGCGCGCCTTCGACCTCGCCAACCAGCCCGACTCGGCCATCGTGTATTTCGAGAAGTACGTCCACTCCACCTTCGTGGACCGAACGTTTGACGACATGCAATTTCTGGCGGGGACGTACAAGCGGCTCGGCGAGCTGTACGAGGAGCGCGGCGACGCGCAGCGCGCCATGGACTACACGCAGCGGTTCATAGATCTCTGGAAGAACGCGGATCCGGAGCTGCAGCCCAAGGTCGCCGAGGCGCGGGCTCGTCTCGCGCGACTTCGCTCGCGGTCCCGGTCCGGATGATCCGGCGTGGCTGATCTGGATCGCCTGGCGGCCGCGCTGGCGGGCCGCTACACGATCGAACGCGAGCTCGGCGCCGGCGGCATGGCGACCGTCTACCTCGCCCGCGATCTCCGCCACGACCGCGAAGTCGCGATCAAGGTCCTGAAGCCGGAGCTCGCCGCCGTTATCGGCGCCGACCGCTTCATTCAGGAAATCAAGACCACGGCCGCGCTCCAGCATCCGAACATCCTGCCGCTCTTCGACTCGGGTACGTCGGACAGCTTTCTGTTCTACGTCATGCCCTTCGTCCAGGGCGAGACGCTGCGCGACAAGCTGGGTCGCGACAAGCAGCTCGGCGTGAACGAGGCGGTGAAGATCGCCGTGGAAGTCGCGGATGCGCTCGACTACGCGCACCGCCATGGCATCATCCACCGCGATATCAAGCCCGAGAACATCCTGCTGCACGACGGGCGGCCGATGGTGGCGGACTTCGGCATCGCACTGGCCGTGAGCGCCGCGTCCACCAGCGGCCGGATGACGGAGACTGGGCTGTCGCTCGGGACGCCGCACTACATGAGTCCAGAGCAGGCGACGGCCGAGCGCGAGATCACGGCGCGCTCCGACGTGTACTCGCTGGGCGCGGTCCTGTACGAGATGCTCACGGGCGCGCCGCCCCACTCGGGCGCGAGTGCGCAGCAGGTGATCATGAAGATCGTGATGGAGGACGCGGACCTCGTCACGAAGCATCGCAAGGCAGTGCCGCCCAACGTCGCCGCCGCTGTCGCGACGTCGCTGGCGAAGCTGCCCGCGGATCGGTTCGAGAGCGCGCGGGCGTTCGCCGCGGCGTTGGAAAATCCGGCCTACGGCGCCAGCGATGCGCGTAGCGCGGCCGCCGAAGGAGAGGCCGGCGGCGCCCTCGTCTGGATCCGCCACCCACTTTCATGGGTGGCGCTCGCGCTGGCGGCCGGAGCATTGGTGCTTGCCGGGTTCACGCAGCATCGCGCGTCGAGTGGCGTCCACAGCCTCGTCTCCTTCGACCAGAAGACGTTCCGCGGTCAGGCGATCTTCTCGGGCCGGTTTGGCGCCGACGGACGGACGATCGTCTTCAGCTCCGCAGGCGCATCCGGAACGACACCGCGGTTGTATGTGATTCGCCCCGAGTATCCGGACGCACAGCCGATCGGACCAGACTCCACGCAGCTCCTCGCCATTTCCCGGAGCGACCAGCTCGCGGTGCTCGTCGGTGCGACCTACCACGGGCACCGGCTGTTCAATGGCACGCTCGCGACGCTGCCGCTCGGCGGAGGGGCCCCGCGCCCGCTTCTCACTGGCGTGACGGACGCCGATTGGCCACACGCGACCGACACGCTCGCTGTCATCCACGTAGTAAGCGGCGAGTACCGAGTGGAGTATCCGATCGGTACATCCCTCGCCGAGTCGCACGGCTATCTCTCCGACATCCGCGTTTCGCCGGACGGTCAGCGGGTGGCGTATTTCGACCACCCATTCGCCGGGGACGATAGGGGAACCGCCGTGATCGTCGATCGTACGCGCCGCGTGCTCGCTCGCTCGCCGGAGTACGAAGCGCTCGAAGGATTGGGTTGGAGTTCGGGCGGAAAGGACATCCTCTTCTCCGCGGTGGACAGCGGGGCGTACCAGGCCATGCATGTGAACAGCATGGATGTTCACGGGACGGTGCTGCCGGAACTCGCGAGCGCGAATGGGCTCACCCTTCAGGACGTGTCGCCTCAAGGCGCCTGGCTGGTGACGCAGGACGTGCAGCCGTATTTCGTCTACGTCAAGCTGGCTGGCGCCGCGCGCGAGCAGGAAATGGGTTGGCTGGACTACTCGGTCGCCCCGATCATCAGTCGGGACGCAAAGCTCGTTGCTTTCAATGACGAATCGGCGGCGGCTGGCGCGAATTACGGCGCCATGATCCGTAAGACCGATGGTTCGCCCGCCGTACGGCTTGGCGAGGGCATGCCTACGCTGATTTCCGCGGACGGACAGACAGTGTTCGCCGCGACGCCTACGTCCCCGTCTCGCCTGTACGCATTTCCCGTGGGGCCGGGGCAGCCGCGCCGGCTGGATGCTGGCAACTTGCCTTACCAAGCCTTCAGGATCATGGGGATGCTGCCCGGCGGCGACCGCTATGTCGGGTGCGGCTACCGCGCACATGAGCTGCCCGCGTGCTACCTCATGTCGGCCGACGGGAAGCAGATCACGCAGATCACACAACTCGGTTGGAACAGCGAGGGCGCGCCATTGTCGCCCGACGGTAATTGGATGCTCGCCGGAAACGATACAAGCGCGCGTCTGTTTTCGACGGCGGGGCAGGCGTCTCGACCAGCCAAGGGGCTACGGATCGGAGACCACGTGCTTCGCTGGAGCCCGGATGGACGCGAGCTCTGGATCGTGCGGCTCGAGGGTTTGACCTTCCGCGTGGATCGGGTGGACCCTGCGACGGGAAATCGCTCACCGCTCACGACTATAACACCAAGCGATCCGTCGGGCGTGCTCGACGTGGTGGACCTGACGCTCGCGGATGATCCGCGGTCGTACGCGTACATGCAGGCGCGCTACAGCTCGTCGCTCTTCGTCGTGAGAGGCGTGCACTGAGTCAGCGTCGCCGCGGCAGGCGCCGCGACCAATGCGCCGCGGCCGCCTGACTACCGCCGGCCGAGTGCCCTGGCGATAGCCGCTTCCGCGAGCGGTGCCATGACCGCGTAGCCGGCGTCGTTCGGATGCACGCCGTCAGCCGTCAGCTCCGGCTTCATGCCCTGACGCGCGTCTGACATCGCGCTCCAGTAATCCAGATATACGTCACCGGCGCGTTCCGCGTAGGCCCGCATCCATTGGTTGAGCGCCACGATTTTCGGCGCGGGCTCGAGCCCGCGCTTCCACGGATAGTCATACACAGGCAGCACCGACGAGAGCACCACGCGAATGCCATTCGCGCGGGCGATCTCCGCCATGGATTGCAGATTGCCCTCGATCATCTCGAGCGTCGAGAGGCCCGTGTTGCCGGCAATGTCGTTCGTGCCCGCGAGGATGACGACGACGGCAGGATGCAGGTCCACCACGTCCTGCCGGAAGCGCAGCAGCATCTGCGGGGTGGTCTGCCCGCTGATGCCGCGCCCGATGTACGGCTTTCCCGGAAACAGCGTGGAAAAATGCGCCGCCCATGCGTCGGTGATGGAGTTGCCCATGAAGACGACGCGCTGCTCGCCCGCGGCGGCCGGCGGCAGCTGTGAGTCGGCCCGCGCATACCGGGCGAGCCCGGCGAAATCGCTCGCATTCGTCTGGCCGCTCGCGCTTGCGCTGAGGATGGCGAGCGCCGCGATCCCGCTCACGACCTGCATAGCCTGACCCATAGTCGCCTCGATCGATGTGTGCGGCCTAGTCTGCAACGTGGAAGTGTCCGCTTCAAGTAGCCGTTTCGCGGCCCGCATTTTTCGTATGCGAGCCCCGATGAGCAGACGCTGGCCCGAACATCTATGGATCGTCCGGCACGGACAGAGCGCCGGCAACGTGGCGCGCGACGCCGCCACGGCCGCGGGGCTGGCGCTGATCGACATAGCCGAGCGAGACGTGGATGTGCCGCTCAGCCCACTCGGAGAGACGCAGGCGGCTGCGCTCGGCCGCTGGTTCGGCGAGTTGCCCAACGAGCAGCGACCGACCGTCGTGCTCACGTCTCCCTACCTCCGCGCGCGCCAGACCACGGAGGCGATCGCGGAGGCCGGCGGCCTCCGGGAAGGGGCGTGCCGGGACATCGATGAGCGACTGCGCGAGAAGGAATTCGGCATCCTCGACCGCCTCACCCGGACAGGCATCACGGAGCGCTTTCCCGACGAGGCGGCGGCGCGAGCCCGCATGGGAAAGTTCTATCACAGGCCGCCCGGCGGCGAGAGTTGGTGCGACGTCATCCTGCGGCTGCGAAGCGTGCTCGACACGCTGAGCCTCCATCATTCCGAGCCTGGGTCGCGTGTGCTCGTCGTGGCTCACCAGGTGATCGTGCTCTGTATGAGATACCTCATCGAAGGAATGACCGAGGCCGAAGTGCTCGCGATAGACAGCGCGGGCGACGTCGCGAACTGCGGCGTCACCGAATACGCACTCGACGCGATCCCGGGGGCTCCAGGGAAATCGGACGGGCGTCTCCGCCTGGTGACGTACAACTTCGTCGCCCCGCTCGAGCAGGCGGGCGCCCCGGTCACGGCGCGGCCGGACGTGCCGGCGGCCCCCAAGTGAAGCAGGGCCCCCGGTCGCGAGCGCTGACGCCGGCACTGCTACGGCGGATGCCGCTTCCAACGCTGCACGCGGACGACGACAAGGAGAGTCGCGGCCGTGTGCTCGTCGTGGGGGGAAGCACGCTCGTTCCCGGCGCTGTGTTGCTGGCCGGCGTCGCGGCTTTGCGCGCCGGTGCAGGGAAACTCCAACTCGCGACGGTGCAATCCGCGGCCCTCGGAATCGCCCTGGATGTGCCCGAGGCGCTCGTGCTCCCGCTGCCGCAGGATCGAGCTGGTGAGATCGCGGGCGCACGCGCGGCGGGCCCGCTCCGGCGTTATGCCGCCGATGCGGACGCGCTGCTCCTGGGACCGGGCGCCGCAACGGGCCCGCGCGTCTCGGCGCTGCTCCGCGCGGTGCTGCCGCTGGTGGGTGATCGGACGACTGTGATTCTGGATGGCGCCGCGGCGGTTGCAGCCGGGCCTGTCGAAGCGCGGGTTGCCGCCCTGGAGGGCCGCGTGATCCTCACGCCACACGCGGGCGAGATGGCGGCCCTCTTACAGATCGATAAACGCGATGTGCTGAGCGACGCGGCGGCGGTGGCACGCCTGGCCGCTGAGCGATTCGACGCCGTCGTCGCGCTCAAGGGAGCGGAAACGTGGATCGCGTCGCCTGAGGGCGAACTGCTCCGCTACAGCGGCGGCTCGGTGGGACTCGGAACTTCGGGCTCAGGCGACACACTGGCGGGGGTCATCACCGGACTCGCCGCGCGCGGGGCCAGGCCATTTGCGGCCGCGGCCTGGGGAGTGTGGGCCCACGGATCGGCGGGTCGCAGACTCGCCAAGCGGATGGCGACCGTCGGGTTCCTCGCCCGCGAGCTGCTCGCCGAGATTCCGGCGCTGGTGGGGCGGCGCTAGCTGATCACGGCGTTCGAGCGCTCGGCGGGCCACCTGCGCCGCCCAGCGCGTTGACGAAAATGTGAAGGGGCGACGCCGCGGTCGATGGCGTACTTATCCGCAGCGTGGCGACGAATTCCTTCCCGTCCGGAGTCACGTCGTAATAGACCCCCGAGCGCAGAATGTCGGTCCCGACATCGATCGGCCTTCGGAAAAGTTCGACCGCCTTGCCCGCGCGGAAGCCGCCAGTCGTGTCGATGGGAGCTGACATCATCGATACGTCGCGGCCGTGTCGGACGATGAAGAACAGTTCCTTTCCATCCGCCCGCCAGCGGGGCGCTTCGCCGCCGTCGTCCGACACCTTCCACTGTTCCGCCGTCAGCGGGAACGGCCGAACGTACACGTTGAACCGTCCGTTTTCCTCATCCGACGCGTACGCGATCCATCTCCCATCTGGCGACAGCACCGCCTGCATTTCGTTGGCTGGGGTCGCGAGAATGGTCCGCGGCGCACCGCCGTCCGCCGGCGCGAGCCACACGTCGCTGTGAGTGGTTGGTGATGGACGATCAAAAAGGATGTACTTGCCGTCGTGCGACCAGTCGGAGGGCCAACTCGCGGCGACGGCGGCCACCAGAGTCCTGTCGTCTGACTTGCCGACAGTCTTCACGAACATCGAACCGCCGCCACCACGCGTAGTGTTGAATACGATGCGCTTGTCGTCGGGCGACCACGATACGAAGCCGCTGTGGTTCTTCGGGTCGAACGTCTCGCGGCGCGCATCCCCAGTTGCAAGGTCGAACAGGTAGATGTCGCCGCCACCCTGACCGAGGTGGTGCTCCGCCGCGGCGATCCGTCCGTCGTGCGATAGTCGCGGGGCGAAATATTCGTGGTCGCCGCCTACCTGCGGGGGGCCGATGACTCGCACAGTTCGCCCGTGACGGTCCAGCACCTCGATCGATGAAGTGAAGGCCGGCCCGGACGACGTCCACGCGATAGTCCCGGTCGCCGAGCTCGCGATATCGTTCACGGGCTCGCCGCTCAGGATCCGCCGCTCAGTGGTCCCCATCGCAAAGGTCCTGGGATTCAGGGCAACCGCGACGAGGTCGGAGTCACGGCCAATCAGCAAGTGGTCCGGCGCTGCGTAGATGCCGACGCCGCGCCCCACGAACGTGGCCTTGCCGCCAGTCACCGATCCCACGTACATCAACCCGCCGGTGAACGCCGCCGTGTACCCGATCGCCGTGTAGAGAAAGTGCTTCCCGTCTGAAAGGCGATACGGCAAGACGTGTTGCAGCTCGCCCCGAGCGGAATCGAGAGAGGTGATCGGCGCGGCGGCGCCGCCTCCCGACGGCACGCGAAGCAGTGGTCCTTCAGCGCGCGAGACGATGAGGTCCCCGTTGGCCATCCATGCAGCGCCACCCGCGTCACCACCAACGTCGGCGACAGTCGTGGGCGAGGACTCATCGAGATTGTAGCGTTCGATCTTGCCGTCCTCGAAAAACCCCACGGATTTTCCATCGGGCGACCAGAACGGCGCCTCGGCGCCTCGGGTCCGCGGCAGCTCGCGTGGGAGGCGCTCCTCGAGACGGTGGATCCATAGGTTCGTGCTTCCGTCGGAGTCCGTCGCGACGAAGGCGAGGGCAGTACCATCATCCGCGAGTGCAAACTGCGGGGCTTCCCCGACGGCCAGCGGACGGTCGTTCGAGAGTGCGAAGCGTACCCGCGGGCCTGCCGCTGCCGGCACGCGGCGCGGACTCAGAGCCAGCCACAGGCAGACCGCGCTCAGGACAGTCGCAAAAACAGCCAGGCCGATTGTCGCCCGGCTTGCTCGCGACTTTGAACGCTGGGTGGTGGTGCCAGTCGGGAGGTCGCCGAGGAGCGCCGCACGGAAACTGCCGGAACTTGACCATCGGTCGGCCGGCAGTTTCTCGAGTGCCCGCAATACAGCCGCGTCGATCCGGTCGGGTACCGCTGGCCGAACGGTTCGGATGGGTCTGGCGGGTTCGGTCAGCAGCCTGGCAATGATGGCCTGCGCTGTATTCCCCGTGTGGGGCGGCTCCCCCGAGAGCATTTCGTACGCGATCGCGCCGAGCGCATAGATGTCGCTGCGGCCGTCTATCGCGCGATCGCCCGTGGCCTGCTCGGGCGACATGTACTGCGGCGTGCCGAGCGACAGGCCGGTCTGCGTCACGCGCGCACCGCCCGCGCGCGATACGGCGAGCGCGATGCCGAAATCAGCGACGATCGGCTCGCCCGCCTGCATCAACACGTTCTCGGGCTTGAGGTCGCGATGCACCACGCCCTGTTCGTGCGCGTACTGCAACGCATTCGCGATGGCCGCGGTGATGCGAATGGCTTCGTCAACGGGCAGTTGCCGCTCGCGGTCGAGTCGCGCGCGAAGAGACTCGCCTTCGACAAACGGCATCACGTAATACAGCAGCCCGCCGGCGGCGCCTGAGTCGAACAGCGGCAGCAGGTTCGGATGCTGGAGATTCGCCGTGACCTTGATCTCGGCGAGAAATCGATCCACACCGAGGACGGCACCGAGCTCCGGATCGAGCACCTTGAGCGCGACCTGACGGTCGTGCTTGACGTCGCGCGCCAGATACACGGTCGCCATGCCACCGCGGCCGATCTCTCGCTCGATCGTATATCGGTCGGCGATCGCGGCGCTGAGTTGTGTCAGGATGTCGATGGGTGACACGTCGGAATGTCTGGCGGGGGAGAGGCGGAGCAACGCCGGACAAACGTGGAAACGTTGCCCGGCCGGTGCAAGCCGCGAAGCTCCCCTCGTCTCTACGCCGGTGTCGGTATCCGCTCCGCCCCGCGCGGGCCGCGTCCGGTCGCGGCGTTCACCTCCTGCTGCGCCTCGGCCAACCGCCGCGCGTCGTCCCCAAGCAACCGCGCGGCATCGAGCAGCGTCGTCATCGGCGCGAGATCGCTCGCGTCGGCGTGCAGCCGCAGCAGATCCAGACGGACGCCTTCGAGCGCCGCGACGCTCTGCTCGAGCTGCTTCGCCGCGACAGCGCGCCGCTGGCCGAGCACCTGCGCGTCGGCGGAGGCGGCGGGCGCGAGCGCCACGATGACGTCGATCTCCGCCCGTGCCGCCGCGGCGCGCGCTTCGAGTGCTTCGACGAGCGCTGGGAGTTCGGCGAGCTGCTCGCGGTAAGCCTTGGGCAACGCGGCGTACAGTTCCGACGCCGCGACGCCGAGCGCCGCTTCTGTCGCGCGAAACGCATCGGCCGCGATCGCGCGCGACCGCTCGGGCGCGCCAAGTCGCCGAGACAGCCACTGGCCCGCGCGGCTGTTCCACAGTCGATCGCGAATGCCGAGCTGCCACCAGTCGCGAGCCTTCTGCGGGATGAACTTCACGCCCAGCGCGTTGCTGATGGCGCCCAGCAGCATCGTGCTGCCGATGGGTGCAAGAATCCAGTAGATCGAAACGCTGTGCTCGCTGATGACGCCAGTGACTCCAAGGCCGAGCGTCGCGACGAGCCACGTCGCGGATAGCGTCGTCGCAACGCGCAGTGTCCGATGCGCGGCCGGCTCGTAGGCGTCGCGTGTCAGCCCTTCGGTTTCCGCTCGCTCGCGTTCCGCCACGGCCATCGCCCCGCGCAGATCGGCGAGGCTGTGGCCGGCGCGGAACTGCCGGCGTGCCTGCTCGAGGTGGAAGCCGACGATAGGAAAAATCGGCGCGACGGCGAGCGCCGCGAGTGTGCTGAAATCACCGACGGTCGACCCCGGGTGGTGGTTCAGCCAGTTGATGAAATTGACAGTCGTCAGCAGGCTGAAGAAACCCGACCACGCGACGAACGGCATGAGCAGCGGATTGCGGGTGCTCACCCACGAGCGCAGCGAAGGCGGGAGCGCGCTGCGGGGCTCGGGCGCGGGCGCGAGCGCGGCGGCCATCGCCTCGCCGTCGACAAAACGCTGAGCTGGGTCACGCGAAAGCGCGCGGTCGATCGCCGCCGCCAGTGCCGGCGGGAGTCCAGGTGCGGCGCGCAGCACGGCCGGCGCAGGCTCCGTCGCCTGCCGGATGAGCAGCGCCGGCATGTTCGGCGCCTCGAACGGAAGGCGTCCGCTGGTCGCCAGATAGCCGACGACCCCGAGCGCGTACAGATCGCTGCGACCATCGAGGGCTTCGCCCGCCGCTTGCTCGGGGCTCATGAAGTTCGCGGTCCCCATGAGCTGTCCGGACTGGGTGGTCGGGCGGGCGGAGGCGCCGCCGTAGGCGATGCCGAAGTCAGTCACGAGCGCGCGGCCCGTCGGCGCCTCCAGCAGGATGTTGTCTGGCTTCACGTCGCGGTGGACGATGCCGCGTCCGTGCGCGTACGCGAGGGCCCACGCCACTTCGCGCATCACGCGAGCGGCTTCCGCCGGCGGCAGCGGCCCGCGAGCGCGCAGCCGTTCTCCGAGCGTCTCACCGGCGACGTAGCTCATCACGAAGAAGACGAACCCGCCCGCCTCGCCGACCGCATGGATGGGAACTATGTGC
>Ga0207652_10001701_pt1 | contig 19226 bp, 17 predicted proteins | sample KBSC63BmetaG_FD_184334 | JGI IMG/M metagenome (GOLD analysis project Ga0207652, IMG submission 184334) | Corn rhizosphere microbial communities from Kellogg Biological Station, Michigan, USA - KBS C6-3B metaG (SPAdes) (version 2) | ecosystem: Host-associated > Plants > Roots > Rhizosphere ... | reverse complement strand
TCGCCGGCGCGAATGTCCTCCAGCATTCCTTCTTCTGTCCTAAAAAAATAGTTGACACCATTTTCTTCCATCTTACCGTCCCTAAACTGAGGAGGCCGGGTAGTATCAGACACAACAAAGTGATATCCAAAACTTTCTACTAGCTCTTTAATTACAGTATTCCTGCCTGTTGAGGTTGCCGCTACCAAGAGTACTAGCTGCAGGCCTTCGAGTGCCTGCTGGGCGCGCTCAGACATATGGTAATTTTGCAGTAAATCCTTAAATTCCTGGATATGATTTAGACCAGGCTGGTTCATTTTACGCTAGTACCTTGTTATAGCCCACATTCCCCAGTAATGATTCTGCGATCGAACGCGCCTCTGCTTCTCTAGCTTGGTCAATAACTCCTTCCAGAACATTTTTAGTCTGGTTTACTGCTTCTTCAATGTCGTCGTTTATTATAAAGTGCGTTTCTTTGTCATTCAGAGCAAACTCAAACGAGCGGGCCGCTTCCGCGAGACGAAGCTCTTGTTGATCTGCGGACAGTTTATGGACATCCAACCGCTGCATCCATTCTTCAAAAGACGGCGGCGTTATAAATACACTCATTGTTTTTCTAAAACCTAGCTGCCTAAAGTTAGGCACGACATTAGCCATAACTGCCATTACAGCGATGCCTGAATCTGGATAGATGCTATCTCGTGTTGCTTTTAAGTCTCCACCGGAATCGATTACAGCCTGTACAAAACGGCCGTTTTTCATTTCATCAACAATCTTGTCGTAATCTTGGCGAAAATAATAATCTACCCCTTCTTTTTCATCCGGCCTGGGGTCGCGGGTAGTATCAGAGGCAATATATTTTAGATTTAAACGGTTTATAACAGCTGTTTTACCCACACCCGACGGACCGATTATCATCAGTAAATCCAAATTCTTAATGTGGCTTGATACATCAAATGCCGGCTTATAATTGTGCACCAATTCTGGTAATTGTTTTAAGAACTCATTTTTTGTCATAATTTTTTATAAAGTGTCCCCGTAAATAATAATATTAATATTCCAACCACCAGAGAAATTTCTGGGTTACGGCTGAGCCAATCTACTTTTTCTATTAAACCATGGATTCCGTTATATGTAATTACCACGCCGCAGGCTGTAAACAATGTAAACAACATGGGAAAACGCCTAAAACTGTTTTGTTTATCTTGTCTTAGCCGGTCAATAAATTTTGTTTTTTTATGTTTTCTTTTTGGCATCTTAAGATAAATTATAAAGCTTAATCACGTTTAAGCATAACGGCAAAGGCCTCGGCAGGAATATCCACCTTACCAAACCTTTTCATGCGTTCTTTTCCTTTTTTCTGCTTGGCTAAGACTTTTTTCTTTCGGGATACATCGCCGCCGTAAAGGCCGCTTGTTACATCTTTTCTATAAGCACTTATATCTTCTCGGGCTATAAATTTACCGCCGATTGCAGCTTGCAAACTTACCTTAAAGTTTTGGCGTGGAATCGTATCTTTAAGTTTTGCAACTGCGCTTCTGGCCAGACGGTCGGCTTCTGTGCGGTGAGTCATAACACTTAGTGCATCCACGCGGTCGCCCGCTACATAAAAATCCAGGCGCACTAAATCTTCCGGCCGGTAATCTGCAAGTTCGTAGTTAAATGACCCATAGCCGCTTGTCACAGATTTAAGCTGGTCGTAAAAATCGGTTAGCAGGTTAGCGAGTGGTGCTTCAAAGTCTATAACTGCAAGTTGGGCATCAACATAACTTATGTGTTTTTGATGGCCGCGGGCACTAACAATCAATTGCAAAACCGCGCCAACATATTCGTTTGGCGCCACGAGTTCGCCCTTGACCCAAGGTTCCCGGATCTCTTCTACTAAGCTCATATCAGGAAGTTCGGCTGCAGATTTTATATCTAGTTCTTCTCCGCCACTTGTTTTAACTTTGTAGTCTGTTGATGGATTTGTAACGATCAGCTCCAGGTTATATTCACGTTCCAATCTCTCCTTAACGATGTCCATATGAAGCAGCCCCAAGAACCCAATACGGAAACCAAAACCAAGTACCGGAGAATTTTCGGGCACATACTGCAGCGCAGAGTCACTTAAGGAAAGACGCTCCACAGCATCTTTTAGCAGTTGGTAATTTTCGTGGCTATCGGGGAAAAAACCGGCATAAACAAATGGATGGACATTTTTATAGCCGGGCAGCGGGCTTATTGAATGGCCTGACTTTATGCCGACAGTGTCGCCAACTTTAGCTTCGCGCGTAGTTTTAAGGTTGGTGACCACATAGCCGATTTCCCCGGCCGCTAGCTTGTGTGATGGCCTCATTTCCGGGCTCAAAGAACCAACTTCGAGCGCAATGCCTTCGGCAGATGTCGCGTGCATTTTTATTTGCGAATTTTTCGCAATCTCACCATCTACAATCCGCAAATAAAGGATTACACCCCGGTAATCGTCGTAATAACTATCGAAAATAAGTGCGCGTGCGGACGATTCTCTTGTGCCTTTCGGCGAGGGAATATTGGCTACGATACGTTCTAGTACCGCGTCCACACCTTCGCCAGTTTTGGCACTAACCTTTAAAATTTCTTCCGGTTTGCACCCGAGTAAATTAATAACTTCTGCGCTTACTTTTTCCACATCGGCTGCCGGTAAGTCAATTTTATTAAGGATAGGAATTATTTTGAGGTCTGCCGCAAGCGCTAAATATACATTGGCAAGAGTCTGCGCTTGGATCCCTTGACTAGCGTCAACCACTAAAAGAGCGCCTTCTACGGCCTCGAGCGAACGGCTAACTTCGTAGCTAAAATCTACGTGTCCAGGAGTATCAATTAAATTAAGCTCGTAATCTTTGTACTTCATACGAACTGGGGCAAGTTTAATAGTAATTCCCCGCTCCTGCTCAAGCTCCATTTTGTCTAAAATCTGAGCCTTCATCTGGCGCTTCTCCACAGTTCCGGTCAATTCCAGCAAACGGTCAGCCAAAGTCGACTTACCGTGGTCTATGTGTGCGATTATGCAGAAATTTCTTATTTTACTTTGATCCACGAATTCCTCCTCGGGAAGATAGCCCGAGCTGCGAACTTATTTCGCACCCGGTTCGATAAGAAACCCCGAAAGGGTGTCTTATACTTTGCTCAATATGAGCAATAATACAAAAATTCCGAATATGATCCTGATTCATTCACTCTAGTATAACAGAGGTGGTCTAGCTAGAGAATTTTAGTGTCTTAGTGACCATCGAATCAAAATCATTTAGAACGTCCGGATATTTATTCTGATAATACGTTGCGTTATATGTGCGGCCATTTGTATAAAACAGATATATAACGACCTTCGCGCCCTTATCGTCGGATCCAAAACCTAGACCTTGGCCGCTACCATTAGATGTTCCACTGAGTCTTTCACCTTGTACGCCGTTAACGGTTACTGTTTGATTTGTTAAGTCTGGAAAATACGCCTTAGACAACTCATTGTCTGAACGGTGATCGCCATCTGTGGATGTGACATACATTTCTCCTGTATTATCCGATCTGCAACTTCCTACCGATTGAGTAGTTGGTCCAAGCATAAGGAAACTATCACCTTCACCACAGTTTTGTTTATTGGCAGGCTGCACCCAAGTGTTTGGGTACTTCAAAGAATATTTACCATCTTTGCTTGAGAAAACTGTCCAACTGGCAGTTGGATCGGCTTGAGGTGCGGGAGCGGGCGTTGTTTGTTTTTTCTTGGACGGTTTTGCGGTTGTGCCGAGGCCTGAATTATTTAAGGTATCATTGGCTTTTTTGTTGGCGCTAACCACATACCAGCCCGTGCCACCGATTATCATGATAATTATAAAAACGAGCAGTCCTTCGACTGCGGTAAACCCGCTATGATTTCTTTTCATAAGCTAAGCATAAGCCAAATAATAGTCTAGGACAATGGATTTTATTGGATTCTTACAGGCTTCAGGGCGATAACCCGCAGCCTTTTAAGAACTGGTTGGACTTCTTCCAGGCCAAAAATGGCAGAAATTCCTATGTGCACTACGAATGTAGGCATGATAATTATAAAAAGTTTGGATCCAAGAGTGGCAAAACCACGGTCGGTAGCCAAAAGTGGCACTAGGCTCACCATAGTGTAGGTTGTAAGCACCGTAAATCCTGTAACGGAAAGCGTGCGGATTACATCACTCCAGAAACTAGCATTAAAAATATGCTTATCACGCCAGGTCATAATCGTAACTAAAATTAGAACTTCTACCGCGGCAACAATTGATTGGGCAAGCGCCAAGCCAGTTACGCCATATCCGCCTGCACTAAGCGGCTTTGCCAAGGTGAACGCCAGATAAATGTTAAGAGCAATTGTGAAAAGAGAAACAAACAGAGGTGTTTTTGTATCCTTGTTGGCATAAAAATAGCGCGAAATTAACGAATAAATTGTCCTAAAAATAATAGCCCCGACTAAAAAGCCAAAAATTAAGGCAATCTCCGGGGCAATATTCTTATAAATCAATCGGGCTAAATATGCGCGCGCAAAGAAGCTTACTACCGCGACAGGCAAGATTATCCAAATCATAACGCGTAGAACTTGCAAGAAATCGCGCTTAAACAAATCCGGGCGTCCTTGTGCTAAACGGTCGTTAAGACGTGGAAATGCTGCCGTAGAAATAGCCGTACCGATCAAAAATATTGGTACTAAATGCAGCGTATAGGCATTCTCGTAAAAAGTAATGGAACCGCTGCCAAGCACGCTGGCGCGGTTTGTTTCAACGATACTGTTGATTGAGTCAATGCCCTGGTCGATAGAACGCGGCGGCAAGTTACGCAAGATGCGCTTAAAGTCTGTGCTATTCCACACAATCTTGGGCGTATAGCGGAATCCCATACCAAATAATCCAAACATAACAATCAAAAGCTGCAAAATTGCACCGGCCAGCGCACCGTAGCCCAGTCCAATTAAGCCTATATTGCCCTTAAAGATGTAGACGCTTGCAATAATACAGGTGTTATAAATTATAGGCGCAACAGCATAGAAGAAAAAACGCCCGAAAGTTTGCTGCAAACTGGTTAAAATACCGGAAAGGGTGAATAAGAACGGGTTAAAGGCCACAATGCGCATAATTGTTACGGCGTCGTGCATTTGGTCTGGGCTTAAATTATGGCCAACGACAATCCTTATAAGTGGTTCTGTAAAAACAAAGAGGATAAGGCCAACCACCAGCATAATTGCACCAAGCAAGGTAAGCAGGCTGGATGTGAGTTGCCAAACAGTTTTTTTATCCCCCTTTGCCAGACGGTCGGCCAAAAAGGGCATGAATGCTACCCCAAGGGCGCCTGCAGCAATCGTGTAAAAGAAAAAATCCGGAATTTTAAAAGCAGCAAAATAAGCGTCGGTTGTGATGTGACCCGGCGCGTTAAAGTTACCATTAACAATCTGGGTGCGTATAAAGCCAAGTAGCTGACCGAATAATGAAGCACCAACTAATAATGCGGCAGCAGAAGAAAGTGAAAGGCGCCGGTTTGCGCGTCTGAGCCATCGATTCATGTTGAATTAATTATAACCAAGGAAAGGATAAAATTCTCCTAAAGTTTCTGTGTATTACTTTTTCGGGAAGAGCAGCTTGGGCAAAATGTATTCCATTTTGGAAGGCAGCGATCAAGAAACCCTGAAAGGGTGTCTCATATTGTTTTTATTCCCAGCGGAAGACGCGGAAAGCAATGGCATAAATTATTACGGCCCAAATTGCCGTTAAGCCTATTTGCGGGCCAATATCGGTGAGGTGCTTGCCTTCGGTGGCGATCATGCGAATACCGTCAATTATAGGCGTAAGTGGCAAATAAGCGGTGATGTGCTGCAACCAATCCGGCATGGTATAACGCGGAAAGAAAGTACCGGACAAAAACAGCATTGGAAAAACAATAATATTAGCCAGCGGCGCCGCCTGGTTCTCATTTTTTGCCCACCCGCCAATAGCCAGCCCGATGCCAAAGATTGTTAAAATTCCAAAAATAATAAACAAACCAAGTTCAAAATAATTGCCTATAATATGAAAATTAAAGGCCACACTGGCGACTATTAGCATTATGGCAATAGAGACTAAGCCGATAACGGCATTAGACAAAACGCTAGAAATAAAGAATTGCCAGGATCTCAGCGGCGTAATATGCAGCCGACGCAGGACGCCCTGCTTTTTCATTTCTGGAAAATAGTTAACCGGGCCAAAAATACCGAGGCCAATAATAGAAAAGCCGATCAGGCCGGAAACCGTGTAGTCTAAGCTCGTTAAACCTTGGTGGCTGGTGGATTTGCCTACCACCGTAAATGGCTTATCTACTTTGACGTACTTGGTGTTAATGTCCTCGAATTGGCCCTGCATGACTGTTTGTAGGGTTTGGGCCGCTTGTTGGTTAACCGGGTTGTAATAAATTACCGCTTGTCCAGCCGGATGACCATTTTTAACATCGCCAAAATTCGGCGGCAAAACTAAGGTAGCATCAATTTCGCTGCGGCTCATCTTATCCTTAGCCTGGTCTAGGTTATTAACATCTTTGTCTATGTTAAACATCTTTTTATTGCTCTTAACCTGGTTTTCAAATTGCTTGGCAAACTGGCTGCTGCTTTGGTTAATTAAGCCAATGTGAAAAGAAATGCTGTTGCCGCCCTTGCTAAAACTGCCAAAAACAAACAAAAAGATCAGCGGGAAAAGTATAGTAAAAAATATCGCCGTTTTGTCACGGAAATAACGCTTAACGCTAATTTTTGCAAAAGTTGAAACTGTATAAAGTTGCGGCATTTTAGGTTTAGTAAGGGGTTTAGAGGGATTTTCCATTCGTTTTGATCTAGATACTTTAAAGATGCGCCCAAAAAGTAACCGAGCCAGTACAACTACTACGATTAGAATAATCCATTTCATTAGTCCCTCAGCTCCTTCCCTGTAAGATCGATGAATACATCCTCAAGGCTGGCCTGCTGTACTTCCTGCTTTTTCTTAAAGCCCTTAGAAAGTAGATCTTTCACAAGCTTCTTGGGGGTATCAAGAGCAATAATTTTGCCGCTATCCATAATCGCCACGCGGTCGCATAAAAGTTCGGCTTCTTCCATGTAGTGGGTCGTTAAAATAATAGTAATTCCCCTCTTACTGACACGCTGCACTAAGTCCCATAGATTACGGCGCGCTTGAGGGTCCAAACCTGTAGTAGGTTCGTCCATAAAGAATACTTTTGGCTGGTGCACTAGAGCCGCGGCAATGCTAAATCGCTGCTTTTGCCCACCCGATAAATGTTCTACATAACTGCCTGCCCTATCCGTTAAATCTACATCTTTTAAGAAGTCCAGGGGTTTTATCTTTTCGCCGTAAGCTGCCGCTTGCTGCTCTAAGAGTTCAGTCAACTTAACCTTGTCCATGAATGAAGTCGACTGCAGCTGTACGCCGATCATGTACTTAACCTTCTGCGGATTTTTTGCCACATCTACTCCGTTGACAATAACCGTGCCTTTATCTATTGGCCGCAGAGCTTCGATTGTTTCAAGCGTAGTCGTTTTGCCTGCGCCGTTAGGCCCTAAAATGCCAAAAACTTCGCCATCTTCTACTTCAAAACTAATTCCTTTGACGACTTCTTTACCATCATAACTTTTGTGTAAATTTTCTACTTCAACTATTGGTTTGGACATAACAAATTTTATTATAGCTCAAAAAATAAAGCACCGGCCCAGGATGTGAGCCGGCCACTTAAATAATCTAGACTAAAATTAACTGTCTTTGCGCTTTAGGGTTAAGAAACCGTTGCGCGGATTTTCGTTTACTGTGCGGTCGCTTGGCAGGTCTACGCCCGTGTCCTTGCGCTCGTCCTTGCTGAAGTAATAGATTGTTTGTGTTTTGCCGCCGCGAAGTGTTACCTTCTTAGCATTTAAGTAATATGTAACACCCTTACTGTTAGTGTGCTTGTAAGCCATATTTCCCTCTCCGTTAGATTAGTAATGGTACCCCTAAAATACCCTGAGGTGTTTTCCCTTGTCAACTGGATTTTAATACTATGCCCTCTTTTAACCACTCCTCTTGGGGGTTGCAACGTAAAACGCTTATGCGTTAGTATGTATTAGTATAAACAAAACTTTAAGGGTTAAAGGGAACAAAACGTATGGAATTTACACCTCGTGGTGGAAGAGGACCTGCACCTCAAGCTGCACCTCACGCAGCGCAACATGTACAGTCAGCGGGCAGGCGCAAGCACATTGACTGGGGACAAAGAACAGTAAGGATCGAATTATTCATTGTATTAGTGGGAAGCGCCTTGCTTTTAGCGGCAGTATCACTTTATGCAGCCTTAAGCGGCGGGGTAAATGGCGAAGCGAACAAAATAAACAAGGGCCAGTACCAAGCTATCTTCTTAAATGGCGGCGTAACAAGCGGTTCTGTTTCTTACTCTACTTATTTTGGCCATATCACAAAGCTAAACGATAAATATGCAGTTCTAAACGATGTTTACTACCTAACAGACCAAGGTTCGTCTAGCTCGCAGAGCGCTTCCAGCCCGCAGCTAACCAAACTGGGTTGTCAGCAGCTGCACTCTCCAGAGGATGAAATGGTAATCAACCGCACTCAGATCGCCTTCTGGGAAAACATTAAAGATAACGGTAAAGTTGTACAAGCTATCAAGCAGTTCAAGCAACAAAACCCAAATGGTCCTAACTGTAGCCAATCAAGCTCGAGCAACACTAGTAGCGGCTCTACACAAAGCCAAACCGCTACTCCTCCAGCGGCTACTCCACCGGCCAGCAATAACGGCCATTAGAAAAAGCTAGCGATTAATAAAATAGCCCGGCAATTTGAGACCGGGTTATTTTTTATACATTTAACAAATAAAATACTTTTTAGAGATTACTTTTAATACGATTGCTGACCAGCTTATCTATCGTAAAGCTGGCGGCCAGCGCTATAAATAAAATAATACTTAAGATTAAACTCCAGCCCGCAAGGTCTGGAGACCACTTAGGGCTAACAAAGTCGTATTCATAAAGCGCTGCTGGTATTGTGTTAGCTTTTTCCCCGTGCGATGTTACATAGTCGGTCACGCAAGGCACGCGGTTACGTCCGGAAAAATCTACCGAGTTTTGCTGCTGGCAGTAGGTCTGAGCCTGGGTGTAAACATTGGTATTTGCAGTATCTACGCGCTTTTGCTCGGCAGCCTGCAGCCTCTCGTATGTATATTTAAGCTGGATTGGAGGCTTGATAGCATTTCCGCCGCTTGAGAGGTTTGTATTCATATGGCCATAAACATACCGGCGCAAATTATTAAGTGCGGTGTTTACGTCACCGTTATTCTTGTCTGCGGCGTAAACAGCGCTGCGAAGCTTTATCATTTCAGTATTATTGTGCCTCAGCGCTGCGACGCATGTGATAGCGCTCAAACCAAACAAAACCGCAAATACCCAGGTAGGAGTATGGATAACCGCCTTTTTTATATACTGTTTCATGCCTAGTAAATATGTTGGCACGTTCAGGCTCACGCGTCAAAACTTATGCTTTTTGCTTCCTCCCTTTTTTGCTTTATGCTAATAAGGTATGCATATTTATTTTTCTGGAATTGGCGGCGTAGGAATTGGCCCGCTAGCATTAATTGCCAAGCAGGCAGGTTATGAAGTAAGCGGCTCCGACTTATCCGATGGCCAATACGTTCAATATTTGCGGTCGCAAGGCATTACAGATATCAATATTGGCCAGACACGCAACCAAATTTTTGAACTCAATATAAGAAAACCAATCGACTGGTTTGTGTATAGTTCTGCCCTGCCCAAGACCAATTCGCACCATCCGGAAATTTTATTTTGCCGAGAAAACGACATTAAAATGAGCAAGCGTGACGAGTTGCTTAATAAAATTCTTGAGGAGAAAAACTTAAAGCTCATAGCCATTGCCGGAACTCACGGGAAAACAACTACTACATCAATGGTCGTGTGGCTCTTTAAAAAACTTGGTCTGCCGGTTAGTTATTCGCTGGGCGCTAAAATAAGTTTTGGAGACATGGGCCACTACGACCGTAAAAGCGAGTATTTTGTATATGAGTGCGACGAATTCGACCGTAACTTTTTGGCTTTTCATCCGCATTTATCGATAATTTCCGGTGTTGCTTATGACCATCACGAAATTTTTCCAACAGAAGAAAATTACCAGACTGCATTTCGCGACTTTATCGCACAAAGCAAGAACGTGGTCATGTGGCAGGACGACTATACAAAACTAAAACTGCCAAAGGACAAAAAATTTACCATTGAAAAGTATGACGATCAGCAAATCGACCAAATACAGCAGCCCGGCCTCTATAACCGGCGCGACGCTTGGCTGGCTATTCAATCCATGCACCAAATCACCGGCGATTACACAGAAAAATTCATCGAATATATGGGTGAATTCCCGGGCGTGGCTCGCCGCTTTGAACGCATCGTTGAGAATTTATACTCCGACGACGCCCACACACCGGAAAAAATTCTGGGCTGCATGAGTGTTGCGCGCGAGCTTGCCAACAAAACAAAGCAAAAAATTGTAGTTGTGTACGAACCCTTAACAAATCGCCGTATGCATTATTTGGGTGCTGAGCATCACAGTGTTTTTGACGGCGCCAGTGCAATTTATTGGGTACCGAGCTATCTTGCGCGAGAAGATCCAAAACTTAAAGTTTTATCGCCAGAAGAGTTGATTACGCATTTAAGTCCTGAGCTTCAAGAAATCGCTAAGCCTATGAAAGCAGATAAAAATTTAAGGATCCTAATTCAAAATCACTTAAAAGCTGGGGACATGGTTGTAGGCATGGCCGGAGGTGGGTCCGGCAGCCTAGACGAATGGCTCAGAAAGGAATTTGCCTCTTGAAGGTAGTTCAAGTAAACGCCTGGAAGGGCTATCTTATCCAACCATTAATGGAATTTATCCGGCAAGAACAGCCGGACATTTTATGCTCGCAAGAAGTTTCAAGCAGCAGCCGGCCAAATCCTTTATTCCACATTTTTCAAAACCTGGAATACATTAAAGAGGCTGGTGATTTTGAATATACTTTCTTTAGCCCTACATCATCGTTTGATGCGTTCGGTGCAAAAGTTGACACCGGCAATGCAATTTTTTCCAAGATTCCTTTTGTTAACCAACGAACCGAATTTATTAACGAAAAGTACAACCCAGACCAAACAGTATTGGATTTTAGGTTCAATATAACTAATATCCAAATATGCGAACTGCAGTTGCCAAATAACCAGAAATTAGCCGTTGCAAACTACCATGGCTACCACGACGTAAACCCGTTAGGCACTGAAAGGACAATAGAATGCAGTAAGGAAGTTGCAAAGATACTTAACCCACTTAAGGATTCACTGCTGCTCTGCGGCGACTTTAATATATCGCCCGAGAGTCCCGCATTTAAGCCAATTAATAGCCTGGATTTAATTAACCCAACTGTTGAAAATGGGATTAAAACAACGCTCAGTAAAGTACATCGTATATCTAATAGAGACAAAACAGTTTGCGACTACATTCTTCATAGCCCAAAAGTTAAAGTGGGTAAATTTACAGTCTCCGATAAAATCGTATCCGATCACAAGGCATTAATTTTAGAATTCGACTTATAAACACTCGCAAATCACCAATTATATTTGCTCACTAGAAAAGTCAAGTCATATATACTTGACACTTATAATATTACTTAACTAGTTAAGTAATATTATTGTAGGCCTAGTGCGCTGTCACTTATATTGTCAGTATTAAAATCTTGCGTATCGTTTAATGCATTAATTTTAGAATTTAAATCTGAAACATCTTGAGTCAAATCGTCTGCCGTGACTTTTGTTCCTTGCGCATTTTGACTTTGGTTAATAGTAGCAGTGCTGGCATTGCTCGCGGGTTCATTTGAAGGCAATGATTTTTTAGGCGCGAAAGCGTAAATTGCAGCAACACTCAAACCAATTGCTGCAACCGCAGCAGCTGCAATAACGAAAATTGGCTTAGTGCTCTTTGGCTTAGTTGGAGTTTTTCCTACTGGTTTTGCATTCTTGGGTGCTCGTGCTACTTCAGGTTTAGCCCCTTGCTTAGTTGGTTTAGGAGTTTTTGGTTTTCTATGAAATGAAAATAGCGGCTTTTTAGGTTTTTTATCTTCTTCTTTTATTTTTTTATTAACATCTTTTAGGGTCGCTTCGTCTACTCCTTGGTCATTTTTATTGTCATGTTCTACAAATTGCTTGATTACATTAACAGGCGCTTTTATATCTTGGACAATGTGTTGCTTAACAGGAATATTATGCTGGAGTTCAGGTTCTATCAAGCTTGATTGTTGCTGCTCGGGCGGAGGAGTTTGCGGCTTCATTAGTTTGGCCTCGCCGTTGAATTAAGGGTCTTGGCAGTTTGCGCCAGTACTTGCACAAGTACGTCTCTCGATTTTTTAATCTGCGCAGCATCTGCAGCTAGCTTTGTTTTAATTTGCCTAGCGTTTGTTAAAACTGACTCAAAGCCAAGAGGATCTTTGGCGCAGTCCATATTAACTATGTCGTCTAATGCAGTTTTGTAAGTAGACGTATCTGCGAGGTAATAACTAATTGAAGCATCAAACTGTTCTTGAGCTGCTTTGAGAGAAATAATATCTTCGCCTTGGCTTTGCAGCTTGCGGATGTCGGTCGTGATTTGCGTGGAAAGATCTGTGTATACTTGCTGGCGTTTGTCTGCAGAAATTTTATAACTAGCCTCAACATTTTTTATAATTGTTTGCGCAGCGCTGCATTTTTGAGCAATCTTTTGATTCTGTGCCGTACTTAGTTGCAGTTTTAGGGTGGCTTTACTCTGGGCTATGCGCTCTTCCATAGAAGAGCTTACGCTTACGGATGAAGCAGCTTGCGCAAAGACGCTGCCTCCCACAAAAACTAAGGTACCGAGCATCACCAACAAACACCGCGTTAAATATGGGGCAATAAAACTTCTCATTTTTTTAGCACTTCAATACCGTTATTGTAGCATAAGCATAATTCCGACAGTCGAATGAGAATTAGGAGTCTTGCACTTTCTGGAGATAGGCTAGCAATAGATCTTGATTCATCGTTTTTTCTGCCACGCTATTTATGCCAAGATTAGCAAATCCTCCAAGCGCACGGTCTGATTCTTTGTCGTCTATAGCCCCAAACCCTATGCCATTTTCCTCATCTACTAGAAGCAACTTGTTATCAATAACTTTGATTTTATTGCCCGCAAATTTTCCATGCACTATATTCGAACCGATCCTGAACTCGTTAAGCAGTGCGGCTTCTTGCTGCCCGGAATCAATAGCATAAAGACGACCTCCGTAAAAAAGGTCTACCGTGTAACGGTCCGACGATACTAGATCAAATTCTGGCAAAGATTCGACTAATTCACGAATTGATTGCAGCTCCTCTGCTTTACGCACCAGTAAGTCATGCTTAGTTAGCCTTTGGGAGTTCTTACGCAGCAATTCATTAACTTTCTCGCCATTAGTTTTATCTACTACCTCAAATTCTAAGTCTGCTATTGAGTTTGTATAAAATAAAGTGCCGTTTAATCTCACTTCTAAAAGCAAGTTATGCCTTGGATCCTCATCGACGACTTGAGCTACTCCAGATACTTCATATGTCCTGTTTGGCTCTAGTTCGCTTGATGGCATCAAGAAAGCTTCTGGGTCATAAGCTTCTGCCTTAGGATAATAAAGGCGAGGTTTATCCTCAGTATCACCATTAGTATTTCTAACTTTTATTTTTTTGCCCGGCGGCACAAAACCGAGATCTAACTGCTCGACATTAAACAGTTGCCAACCATGATATTGGCCTACCTCTCCCTCGCACCCTTGCAGTGCTTGTTCTAAAGTTAAATAAAGCTGTGCGGTTATTTGCTTATTAGGCACTTGTTCGGGCGAACCGTATGCTTCCGACATTATAAAAGCTCCCTCTTATCACTTGATTATACAAAAAGGCTGAGTGTCAGAAAGTGTCTACGGTTATTATTAGATTCCGCCGTAGCCGCCGCCGTAGCCAAAGAAATTCTGCGCTGGTTTATGGTAGTCGGTAATTTTTACCGGCTGGGCTTTGTCGTCCAGGCCGCCCTTAGGCATAATATACAGTTCGCTTGAGTTCTTAGATACCAGCAAATAATCGCTAGTAAACCAGCCATACGGCTTGTAGTCGGTCAAAGATGCAATTTGCTTGCCGCTTAAGCCCTGCTCGTCGCCTATAAATAAAGTATTTTTGCCGTCGCGCGGCTCTGTCCAGAACGTGGAGCTATCATCCGGTGAATAGAGGTAAGTTGGGTAAGTTCTAAACACATCATCATTTGTCAGATTTTTTTGCGCCAGGCCTGTGCCGTTAAATTCATAATACGTTGAACTTGTACCATTAATATTGCTCATCTGCACATAAACACTACTCGGAGCGTGAAAAACCATACTTCCAAAATATGATTGGCTGGCATCTACAGACTTAATAGTTTTCTTGCCGCCACCGTCGGGTTTGATGACGCTAAGCGTATTACTCTGCCCGGTTACTTGTAAGTATCCGGGGTACTGATACCATGTCTTAACGTAAGCTAGCAAGTTGTCTAGCAGTATTGGCTGGATAATGTATGTTTCATAATTAGCGTCACTCAAGCTTGTACCAGTTGCGTTTGTGCTATCCAGCGTTGCTAGTTTCTTAGTCTGGGCATTATAGCTTTTAATACTCTGGGCGCCCGGCTGCCACGGCTGGTTATTAGAGCGGCTGGTTGTGTAAGTGAAGAAATTATCACTCCAGCCCAGCAAGCTAAAATTAACGCTGTCTGATTCAATAGTGGTCAAGGAATCGTTAGAAGTATCGATGAGATATAGCGATGGAGAATTACCAGACCGCCGCGACTGCAGCGCAAGATACTTCCAGTCGCGTGATGCCAACAGCACAGTATTCTGGTCATCTTCGTGGCCGGTTCCAGGGAGAACTGTCTGGCGGCCGGTTCCATCCAAATTGGTCTTTACCACGTCAATTTTGCCGGAAAGTTTGCTCAAGAAATAAACTTTCCCCGAAGGAGTTAGATTAAAATCATTTTCTTTTATGGATTTGTCATCAACTTGAATTGTAGCGTCGGCATTATTATATCCATCTAGGCTAAGCTTTGCTTTTTCGCTTTTCGTACCCGCAGGCAGCACAAGAATTGCACTACCAGATTTATCGGTCTTGGCGCTGATATCAGCCACACTAATATTTACATCTGCTAAAGAAGTGTGGTTGATAAGGTTTTTAACAGATACTTTTACTTGGCGTCCCGTTGCGGTAAGTTGATATTTAGGTACATTCTTTTGCTTGAGGATTGGTACAAGCACCTTAGCACTTTGGTCTCTATAATATTTTTTGCTGACTAAAAGTTGCTTATGCCCCACACCCACTTTATTAAGCGTAACTTTGCCGCTGCCGTTTGTGATTCCATGAATGTTGCCCAAACTAACATCAGCACCGCTAATTGCAGTACCGGCCGTTGAGTCTATAACTTCAACACTGTAACTGTTTTTTAGGAAAGTTCCAGCAAGCGCATAACGCGAAAAAGGAATAGCCGCCAAAATAAGTAAGAGCAGCAAAACAGTCAAAGGAATAGACTTTTTCTTGCCTGTTTTATACCAATTAGCAAAGCGCTTTAAGCGCGACTCACCTTTTACCGCTATCGGCTTTGGCGGAGTTTTTTCCTCAACCTTTGCTTTTTCAGCAACTTTACCGTTTTCGTCAATTTCAATAGCTTCTTCGGATTGTTTTTTTGCTTCACTCATTATTTAAATGTTTATGTTTAAAACTATAAAGTTTTTAAGAGATTTTTGCCAGAAAATTTTATTCTTTGATGGTTTTATAGAGCTCGCTCGGCCACCAATTCCATTTGCCTAACAGAGCCACAATCGAAGGCACTAACAACGTCCTTACAAATAAAGTATCCAACAAAATGCCAAACGCCACGCCGTAGCCAATTTGCGCCACCGAGGGGTCGCCGCCTACAAGTCCGAGCACGCCAAAGGTACCGGCCAAAATTAAACCGGCAGAAGTGACGGTTGTGCCAGTAATACCAATTGCTTTGGTCACGGCCTTTTTCATAGTTGGTTCATTGTGCACTTCCTCGCGAATACGAGTCATCACTAAGATGTTATAGTCTTCACCCAGAGCCATAACGAATATAAATAGAAGGAATGGCAATATAAAGAACAGGCCGTCTTGGTGTTGGATGTGAACAAAAACAATCATCGCAAAACCAAGCGAAGCAAAGTAAGAAAGCCCGACGGTTAGAATCAAATACCACGGCGCAACCAAGCTACGCAGTAAAATTGCGAGAAGCACAGCGATTATTACTAGCACCACTGGGATAATTTTCTTAAGGTCGCTATTAGCAACATGGTTAACGTCGTAAGCCACAGAGTCGGCACTATAAATACTGTTTTGTTCCGCTCCTGCATTTTTAGCTATCTGGTCGATTGAGGCCCGAACAGACGGAATCGCTGAACTCGCAGCGGCACTGCCGCTTGGCCCAGCTTTTAGGATTCCAAGAAATTGCACAGTTTTGCCATCAGAGCTAATAAATTGCTTTTCTGCGAGTAAGATTGGACTGCTAGTGTCTGTGTCGTGAACCTGCTTGAGCGCCGTAGGATCAACCTTAAACCCATTGGCATCAAAAGGCCCATTAATTTCTTTAAATTTGCCCGACTGTGTCAATTCGTCCTGGACTTCTTGAATAGTACCAAGGTTATTCCATACCGAGTCTTTAAACTGGAAGATTAACAGCTGCGGTCCGCTACCGGAAGCCGGGAAGTGACGCTGTAATACCTTTTGGCCGGTATCGGAATCACTGCCAGAAGGCGCGCTTTGGTTGCCAAACCCACCGGCTTTATATCCCAGGACTCCAAGTGACAAAGTTCCAAAAATTACCAGCCCGATAACTATCATTAAAACAGGCCGTTTTATAACGCGGTCAGCCAATCTTCCCCAGAGGCCAATTTTGAGCTCGCGCTTTGTAGTTTTGGAAGGCCAAAATACTGCGCGTCCTAAAATTGCGAGCAGCGCAGGCAAAAATGTAAGTGCAATCAATAACATAATAGCCAGCCCAATTGCCAAGCCCGGTCCAAGCCCTTTATAAATTCCAAAACTAGCAAGCAACAAACTTAAAAGCGCGGCTATAACAGTGGCTGCAGAAAAAGTAATAGACTCTCCCACGCGGCTTAGAGCCTTAACAACTGCTTCTTTAGGAGCCGCTCCCTTTCGCAATTCTTCCCTTACCCTAAATACCAAAAACAAGCCGTAATCCGTGCCCGCCCCAAGGATTAGCACAATCAAGAGAATCTGTGTAATAAACCCTACTTGGACGCCGACTTTTGTAGATTCTGCTATAACCGGCTGCGCAACCGATAAGGCAAGCACAGCAGGGATTAAAGTTACAAGCGGCGCTAAAACAGCTCGGAAAATAACTAGTAGCAGCACCAAAATGAAAACCACCGTAAATATTTGGGTGTTATCGCGACCTTTCTGATTGGCATTAGCAGCGTCCACGCTCGAGGCAAAATCGCCTGTTAAGTGCACACTAAGACCGGCCGGAGCCTTAACACTCTTCATTTTTGTGCGCAGATCGTCTGCTACTTTAAGTGCCTTTTCTCCAAATGCATCACCATTGATTCCAACAGATATTTGCTCCGCCTGGCCGTCAGCGGAAATGCCTTGGTCCTTAACATCAGTTACGCTGTTAGATTTTTTAACGGCGTCTTGTATTTTGGTGATTGCTTGGTGGTCGGCAATGGTCAATGGGCCGTCGCTGCGCGCAGCTACAATGATTGCATTTGCAGCTGTATCTTTACTCTGGAATTTACTTTCTAACTTAACCGCAGTGTCAGTTGGACTGTTCTTAGGCAAAAAATCCGAATTATTATTTTTAGATACGTCGTTAATGCTCGGAAAATTAGCTGTAAGTATTGGAACAAGGGCGATCCAAAAAACGATAATAAACCAGCGGAAGCGTACAGAAAAGCGGCCGATTGCGGAAAAGAACTTAATGCCAGTATGTTCAACTGCGGCTTTTTTAGTGTTTTGTTTTTTGCTCATCGCTATATTTTATCAATAAATTATGTTGAGCGCTTGTGCGCTAGGTCACTATTTTATATGCGCCCTGGCGTAAAACTTTTAGCCTGCCGTTTTCTATTTTTACTAAAGTAGATGACTGTCCTTTAAGTTCGCCAGTATCTACGTAAAAATCCAGTTTATTGCCAAAGTATTTTTGAGCTTCTTCAACATTTTTGGCCGGCTCGTGGCCTTGTAAATTGGCGCTAGTACTTACAATCGGGCCTGTTTTTGCGATTAAGTCGCTTAAATTTTTATTATCCGGCAGTCTTACTGCAAGACTTTTTGTTCCCATTTGTAGCCACTCGGGGACTTTGCTTGATTCAAAAACTACAGATAATGGACCTGGCCAATGTTTTCTAATCTCACCTGCAGCCATGAGGTCTATTCCTAGATCTGGAAGTTGATTCATGTGCGAAATTAAAATAATAAAAGGCTTTTTATCGCGATTTTTCAGATCATGAACTTTTTTAACGGTATTTTTGTTGAGCGCCGTTGCCGATAGCCCATAAATTGTATCAGTAGGCAAAAACCCAACGCCACCGCTTTTTAAAAGCTCAACAATTTTTTCATCGATTTGATTCGTAAAATAAGGCACGTCGTATATAAAACACTATTTTTTATAATTATAAAAGTTTTAAAGCTTACTTTAGTGCATCTATTAGCAGCAATGCGCCGGCAATAAACATAAATAGCGCGAGTACAAATTTAGCGAATTTTTCGCCGCGTTCAATTGCAATTTTAGACCCAATGTAGCCGCCCATAAAACTTGCCGCAATCCCGACAAGTGCATACTGCCAAATTATAAAGTTAGTAGTTAAGGCTAGCGTTACCACAATAAGTCCGTTTAAAACTAGAGCAGAGACGCGCTGGATTGCGCTGGCGTCCAAAACATTCATTCCAAAAAATCTCATTAGCACAAGGTTGTTAAGCACTCCCACTCCGCTACTAAATACTCCCTGCAGCAAGAATGTAGGAATTAATAAAATAGCGCCGTATGCTTTTTGTGTTTTAGATGTCCTTTTAGTTCTTAAGCCTTGCTTACCATCTAGCGTTACAGGCACCAGCGCTATCATAAGCAAACCAATCAAAATCTGGAAAACGTGGCCGCTTAGCGTTTTAAACAGCGCTGGCACAATTAAGCTAATCGCAATCGCTAGCAAGCTTA
>Ga0207652_10001700_pt1 | contig 19266 bp, 12 predicted proteins | sample KBSC63BmetaG_FD_184334 | JGI IMG/M metagenome (GOLD analysis project Ga0207652, IMG submission 184334) | Corn rhizosphere microbial communities from Kellogg Biological Station, Michigan, USA - KBS C6-3B metaG (SPAdes) (version 2) | ecosystem: Host-associated > Plants > Roots > Rhizosphere ... | reverse complement strand
CCATAGTATAAAGGTAGTACAACAGATTTTGATTCTGTCTGTCGAGGTTCGAATCCTCGTGGGACAACTAATATCGTAGATTATCAATAACTTATAGCGTTATCCAAGCGCTTCAAAATCATTATAAGGATTGAGCGTTTTTATAAATCCATTTTCATCATAATTTAATTTGGCAATTTTAATGCTTCTTAAATGTGTAATGCCCTTACTGAGGCTACTGTCATGATAAAACAAATACCATTCACCTTCGAACTCAACAATCGAATGATGTGATGTCCATCCAACAACAGGATTTAAAATTCTGCCTGCATATCTAAACGGCCCATAAGGATTCTCAGCAATTGCATAACAGATTAAATACGTGTCACCTGTTGAATAAGAAAAATAATATTTGCCTTTATATTTGTGCATCCAGGATGCTTCAAAAAACCTTCTTTCATTATCGCCTTGTAATAGAGGTCGACTATTTTCATCAACTATTAAAACGTCTTTTGGCGCTTCATCGAATTGTAATAAATCATCTGTGAGCTTCGCAACTTTTGCGCATAAAGCAGGCTCATTATTTTTTGGTAGATGCGCAACAGGGCTTTCGCTTTCTTCTTCATTAAATTTACCTGTTCGCCAACGTTGAAGCTGGCCGCCCCAAATTCCGCCAAAATACATGTAACAGCTTCCATCAGCATCTTTAAATACTGCAGGATCAATTGAAAAACTGTTTTTAATGGCTTTGAGTTCTGCTTTAAAAGGGCCAGTTGGCGAATCGCTTATTGCCACACCAATTCTAAAAATGCCATCGTAATCTTTTGCAGGAAAGAAAAGATAATACTTACCATCTTTTTCATTCGCATCTGGCGCCCACATTTGTTTTTCAGCCCAAGGCACATCGTCAACATGTAAAGCGATACCATTGTCTTTTGCTTCGCTATCAACGCTATTCATTGATATCACATGATAATCTTCCATTGCGAAATGGCTGCCAAGGTCATCGAAAGCTTCGCCGGCATCAATATCATGAGAAGGATAGATATATATTTTTCCATTGAACACATGCGCAGATGGATCTGCTGTGTAAATGTGTTTAATTAAAGGTTGAGATACGGCTTTTTTATTCAGCTCATCAAAGTCAATATGTTCAATACTTTCTTCAGGCATGTGATAATTTAGTTAACTATGAAGCTCTTCTTTGTTTTAGATCGCTTTCTATTTTTACTTCCATGCTTTTGTTTATCTCATAAAAGAAAAGCAAACCGGCGCCTACTAAAAAAGGAATGGATGGAAAAACACTTACGAGCATTTTAGTACCATTGATGGCAGCCGCAGTTTGTACGTCGCTATTTGGAACGTAGTGAAATATTCCCAATATCCAGGTTAGTAATGCGCTGCCTACACTTAACCCCGCTTTTAAACCAACAATCATTGCAGAAAAAATAATGGCTGTGGCCCTGCGGTTATTTTTCCATTCACTATAATCTGCCACATCGGCAATCATTGCCCACAATAGTGGTATTGTAATTCCATAAAAAAATCCATGTAAGATTTGAGAACCAAATATTAATCCAATAGATTTTGGGGGAAAGAAAAAGAAAGCAAGAATGAACAATGTTGAAATGAATAGTGAGATCCCAAAAACATCTCTTTTTCCATATTTGTCTGCAAACTTTTTTGAGAGTATAATACCAACGATCATAAAAATAATTCCGCCGGCATTAAATAAGCCAAAGCCTGCAGATACAGGATCTTCATCAAAAAAGTTAAGACCAATACCGGAAAGAAAATGAATGATGGGGTTTATAAAACTAGTTAAACTTCCTTTATCAATATAGTTTTTAAAATAATACACATAAGAGCCGCCCTTCATTGCAAGTGTAATAAACACTAAGGTGGTAAGCACAAGCATTATTACCCACGGCTTGTTTTTAAGTAAATCACCAAGGTCTTCCTTTACACTCGATTTCTGTTCAGGCTTTGGAACAATACGTTCTTTCGTGGTTAAAAAAGTAATCAGCAACATCACCGTTCCAATAATGGCAAGCCACGTCATCACTTTTTCTATACCAATTGCCTTATTGCCTCCTCCGGCAGTTTCAATAATGGATAACATAAATACCTGTACAAAAAACTGTGCAAACATTACCGCTACAAACCGGTAAGACGACATGCTGTTTCGTTCTTTCATATCGCCGGTTATAACACCACTTAATGCAGAATAAGGCAGGTTGTTTGCTGCATACAATAACAGCAGTAAAGTATAAGTTACCACTGCATAAATTAATTTTCCTTTATAAGAAAAATGGGGTGTGCTGAATGCAAGCAACGCAATTACACCAAGCGGAATGGCGGTAAATAAAATCCAGGGCCTAAATTTGCCCCATTTCGAATGCGTTCTGTCAGCAAGTGCTCCTATAATTGGATTAAAACCAAACGCTGCAATGAGACCTACAGTAAGTATTATTACGGATGCATGCTTTGGTTCAAGGCCATAAATGTCTGTATAAAAATAAGCGAGGTAAGTTACCAATGTTTGAAATACAAGGTTGGCGGCCAGATCACCTAAACTATAACCAACTTTTTCTAGTACAGATAATTTCTGTGAGCTGTTGGGCGACTTTGTTGTGGCTGTTGTTTCCTTTAATGTTATATCCTGAGCACTCATAAATATTAGTTAGGTAGATAAAATTAGTTGCTTTTTGCTATTGCAATAACACTGTAAAATGCAGGCTTTGGTTTAAAATCTTTATCAAACAATAAAGGATAATTTGTTCTTCCGCGAACCGGCCAATTGTTCAGCCATGATTGCCCATCATTAACACCCCAAAATGTAATGCGGCTGATATCTTTTTTATATTTCATAAAAAGTTTAAATAAATCTGTATATGATTTCGTAAGTTTTTGTTGAACTGAATCAGGCAACCCATTTGCATAAGGATTCATTTTTGAATTGCCTTTTGAAGTTGCACTTACATCTGCAGTTGTGTTCTCCCACGGATTGGGCAACACGCTTAAATCCAATTCCGTAAACATTACTTCAACACCCAATGCGCTAAAATCTTTTATGCTTTCCTCAATATCATTCAGCGGAACATTACCTGCTTTCCAATGTCCCTGTATGCCTACGCCATCAATACGTACCCCGGCCGCCTGAATTTTTTTAATTAAAGCGATAGTACCGGCTCTTTTCTTTGGTTGTTCTATATTGTAATCGTTGTAATATAGCTTAGAATGAGGAGATGCTTTTTGTGCTAAACGAAATGCTTCAACAATATAATTATCTCCTAGTTTTTGCAAGAAAATAGAATTGCGCAATGTACCATCTTCATTCAAGGCTTCATTCACTACATCCCATGAATAAACTTTACCATCGTAACGGCTTGCAACGGTTGTGATATGATTTTCGAAATATTGTTTTACAGAATCTGCACTTTGCATGTGATGCATAAATGCAGGCAATTGGCTATGCCAAATGAGATTGTGTGCGTTTACTTTAAGATTATTCTTTTGTGCATAATCAACAAGCTTATCAGCCAGGTCAAAACTAAATTTGTTCCAGGCAGGTTCTATAACTTCAGCTTTCATAACATTTTCCGGCGTAACAGCATTAAATTGTTGCTTAATTAATTTATCTGCTGCTAAATCTTTTTCTTCTATCTGCTGTGCATTAATAGCAGTGCCAATGAAAAAATCATTTTTAAATATTTCCTTTAAGGAAGGCGTTGCTGTGTTTTGCGCTTTAACTGTTTGAATACTTATCAATGCAGCAATTAATAAAACAGTTGAAGCAGTTTGCATAATTGAAAATCTTTTTATCATTGATTAATTTTTTTGAGTATTAAAAATTTGAAATGATTGTAAACCGCAATCAATAGATGGTCTTCATATAAATTATCTTAAGAAGTTTATAAATTTAATTATCATATCCAGTTATAGCAAACTTTATTTGTAAAAGCGCTGGTAAGAGTACGAAGCATCGATCAATTAAAGAGATTTAAACAAATTAAATCTATAAAATAAAAAAAGATTTAAAAATTTCTTTTTGGAGACGCACTTGAAAAAATTTTGTAGCCCAAATAAAACACCTGGTTGATTATGTAAATTTATTCGTACAGTGATGTCAAGTCATTATACAGTTTGGGAATCAAGGTGAGCCAGTTTTCCTGGCGTGTTACGACCTTTGCTGTGGTGCTAAAGAAAAAAATAGCCGACGATTTTGATCATGCCAACGAATTGGCACCCTTTGCTATTTAACCTTCTTTCTTCTTTCCATCAGTTCTCTCCATGTAGTAAGAATAATTCCATTGTCTTTTAAAGCTTGCTTAAACTTGGGATTAAGCATGGACAGGAGATCTGCCTTTCTTAGCGGACCGCTGTCTGAAATGTATTTAAACGTTTCAGAAGTGTTCGTACAATGCATGATCATCATCGTAACACCGGGTTGCAATAATTGTAAAGCAGCAATGTATTTTTCAGTTTTAAAATCACGAAGTTTATTATCATCATTGGCAATACTATCCGGTATCTTCCATTCATAACTGAAATTGTGCAGGTCGTCCAGCACAGGTAAACCCGCATTCCATAACATAACCCCCAGGGTACGCATTTGTTTTACCATAGCCTCCGCATTAGGGCTAGCCAGGTCTTCCTGAATTAATTTATCATGGCCGCCAGGTAACATAACAGGAATGTGATTTTCCATCCCAACCTTCAGGTATCTTTTAAGAAATTCGGGTGAGTCAAACAAAGTGCCCATGTGCGAATCAAGGTGTGTTGGCTCAAATCCCATCGTACGTGCCCTGTCAAGTTGAGCCCTTATTTCCTTTTCAACCTCATCTGCCGAAGCATGTTTCACTACATTCGTGTTTGACCGCCATAAGTCTCCTTCTTCGTCCACAAGGCCTGGCGTTGCAGCCTTTCCGGATAGAGGCCCCCATCTGTATTCCTTCCATTCTGAAGTTAAAGTAAGGTGTAGCCCCGCATCAATACCGGGATGTTGCTTTAAAAAATGCACAAATTCAGGCACCCAGGGGCATGGCATCATAACACTTGTAGAGTTAGCGGCGCCTTTGGTAAGCGCTTCAATAGCACCCATGTTAGAATCATGGCTCATTCCTGCATCATCAACATGTATTATCAGAACTTTCGCGTCTTTGGGGAAGCCTAATTTTTCCGCATAGGTTGAAGTTACCGTTTGTGCATCCGCAAAATTTGCGATTACTAACGCAAGAAACAAAAAGTAGAATTTATACCTGGGCATATAGTGAGATTTTTTTTAAATGCTAAACAATTACCAACAACATGTACCATTTATTTCATTCAGGCAATTATCTTAATTAGCCCTATAGAATTTCTGAACACAAATTAATCATATCCAACAAATGTCTTTCTATTTTTCTTTAGCGTCTAAAAATGAATAAACGGATGTTAGAATAGTACTTATTCAGCAGATCCTTATACTCTCTCATTCACGATGTAGCATACACGAAAAAAGCCGGTAACAATACCAGCCTTTTCGATTACAAGTTTAAACTAATACTTTTGAAAAAAATACAAAGCAAAACTCTTTATCATTGTGGAATCACCGTCGGGGTTTCATTGAATATTCTTGTATAATAAAAAGTTATACCGTGAAAAACCCTGAAGGACAAATAATAAAGGGAGTGGAAATACGCAGAGCAAAAGATCTTTATGGGCTGAAAGGATTAGTTGAATTATATTATTGTTAGTGTTATAGAACGGCAAAAGCGGACGCCTGCGCCAAAACCGGGAAAACTGAACACACTATTTTTTATGGGCTAATTCTTTCCAATTCTTTTCATGCACCGTAACTCCGAATTTCTTAGCTGCTTTCTTGATATTCTCAAAAGCTTTTTTTCGCTCTTCATCGGTTACGTCTTTTACCTGGTCAAACCTTGCCATTGCATTGCGAACATGTGATGCATCTGAAAGCGGTTCTTTGCGTTTCTTCGGAAATGCATACTCTTTATCATTGAGTTTATCTTTATCGGCAGTGTCCAATTTACCATGTTCTGTCTTAGGCTTCTTTGTTGTTTTTGCAGCCATTTTAATCAGTTTATATTTATAAATAAATCAGGCCAAATGTTTAGTAACATATTTCATGCCTAATGTGTCGCTGCTTTTTCCAATTAGCATGCCTTGTAAGCCTTGCCCAAACAATAGCACTTTTTTCATTTACTTCACCACAGTCTTACTTTATTCATTCATTTTTTGAACAAGCTTATTATCAACATCCAATTTTTCACCTGTAACGTTGTTCAAAATGAATTGCTTACCGTTATCATTTTCTTTTACATCACAATTGACAATGCCCAATCCTTTCACATCATCAAAAACATACGCAGGCCTGTAATCTTTTTCCCTGGCGATTACAGAAACATTCTTAAGTACAAGTCCTTCTACATGGCGAACATAAAAAGCCCACGCCGGCAATTCACCAAACATGGAAAATTCAGGATAGCCTTTTTCATTTTCAGTTACATTCTTTAATCGATATAACGGCAGATTTGCCAATCCATCATTTCCATTTGCAGGATAGCTTATTTGAATATTTTCCAAAACAACATTCTCTACGGGATGGCCGGGAATTCCCACAATAGAGGAAGGAAAAGGGTTGTGGAAGAAATCAAGATCGGGCCCGCGCAGGTCATATTTAGAATCAGGCCGGCCAAAAGGAACTTCAACTTTTACATTTCTGATCACAACATTTTTTAAAGTACCAACCGGGCCGCCCACATTCCGATGGCCCAAACGAATAAAAACCGGGTTGCCAGTATTTGTTGCAAATATGCTATCAACTAATACATTTTCGAGTATGCCTCCATCAACGGATTCAAGAGCAATTGCAGAGCGAAAAGTATCAAACACTCTTATATTTTTAATAACGATATTTTTAAATCCTCCCACAGAGGCAGTACCAAATTTAACTGCACTGGCGCTGGATCTTACTGTGCAGTCATCAACATAAATATCATCATTAAAATGGCCTGCATGTTCAGACTTAAGGCAAATTCCATCATCAGCGGAGTTTACAAAACAATGTGTGATACTGACTTTGGAACAATCAACAATATCCATTCCATCATTATTCCAGTAAGCATCACTTTCAACGCGGATATGATCAATAGCGAGATTCTTACACAGATCGTAGGTTTGTACCCAGCCTGCTGCATCTTTTATAGTTATCCCGGAAATTTTTACATTCTCACAACTTTCAAATTTAATATCACCTGGTCTGCGCTCTGGTCTTTTTCGGCGAAGGTTATAATAAATGCTATCTAATTTGCCTGCATAAAAAAGACTATCTAAAGTTAATGAAAGCTTGCGCCCCTGGCCATCAATAGTTCCCTCGCCGGTAATAGAAATATTATTCACAGATCTCGCTCCCACCAATGCGCCTACAGATCCCTTGCCCGAACTGTTCTTATCTAACACTTCTTTAATAAACGGGTAGTCGTAAGGGTTAGTACTGCCAAGCAATACAGCATTTGCATTCAGATGAAGATCAACTCCAGATTTTAATACAATAGCACCGGTAAGAAACTTTCCTTCAGGCACAATTACCTGGCCGCCGCCATCGCTGCTGGCTTTATCAATAGCAGCCTGTATGCTTTGTGTATTTAAGGTTTTCGCATCCGTAACAGCACCGAAATCTTTTATATTGTATTTTTTTTGACTGAAAACATTATATTGGACTAACAGGCATGTAACAACTAATAATAATATTGATCTCATTTTTTTATTTTGATTTTTAAATAAATTTTTAATGCTTCAAATTTTTAATACTATCCATCAATTGGCTCAGTGAATCAACTTTTTTTGGATCTTCCAGATATAGATTGTTAGTTTCTGATGGATCAGTTTTTATATCATACAATTGTCCTTTTGCTTCTCCGGGTTTAGGCTGATACGAAACCGGATCACTAAAACCACCCGATCCTCTGCCTTCGATGAGTTTCCATGTATCTTTTCTAATTGCATATAACCCGTGAGAAGATTCGTTGATAATAGTTTTCTGCGCCAAAGATGAATCAGGCTTTTGCAATAAAGCAGGCAGTAGGCTGTAACTATCAAAAGATGAATCAGCAATTTTATCTCCGCCAATAATATCTGCAGCAGTGGCCATTAAATTAGTAAGCGTGGAAATAAGATCGCAAACAGTTCCTGCCTTAACATGACCGGGCCACCTAACGATGAAGGGTACACGATGTCCGCCTTCCCAAGCATCGGCTTTCATGCCCCTGAAAATATAGGCAGCATGATGATCGTATTTCTGCACAAATTGTGGCTGCCAATAAGGACCGTTATCGCTTGTGAAAATAACAATGGTATTGGACGAAAGCCCGCTTTCCTTTATTGTCTTTAATACTCTTTTCACCATTGCATCCACCTCAACTACATAATCGCCGTAAAGGCCTGCTTTTGATTTACCAATAAATTCTTTTGCAGGCAGCCACGGCGTATGCGGTGCGGGCATGGCAAAATAAAGAAAGAAAGGCTTTGCGCTCTTCGCCTGTTGCTTTATGTAATTAACAGCTTTGTCCGTAAAATGCGGAAGCACATTATTAAAATCAAAGCTTGGCGACATGGGGCCAGGCCGCCAAAAAGCGCCAGTAGCATAATTGGGGCTGCTTTTAGGATTAAGCTCACTTCCTTTTGTTGTGGAAGTGAGAGACTCTGTTAAAGTATCATTCTGCAAATAGCAATATGGCGCCATATCTAAAGAGGCTGGTAGAATGTAAGAATAATTAAATCCATGCTGCAATGGTCCATCTGTTGGCGGCTTTGTAAAATCAATATCGTCCGGATTCATATCCTTAACCATGCGAATACCTTCAGGATCATTTGCAGGAATTTGCAAAGCTGAATCATGCCCTGGTTTTACAACCCAATCCAATCCCAAATGCCATTTGCCGATAACGGCAGTATTATAATCGTGTTGCTTTAATAGAGAAGCAACCGTTGGAGTGCCAGGCTCTATAAGCGCTCGTCCATAGCCTGATAATACACTTTGCGGCAGGCGGCTTCTCCAGCAATAATCACCTGTCAATATTCCATAACGGGAAGGCGTACACACAGATGAAGGCGCATGCATATCCGTAAAGCGCATGCCTTCCGATGCGAATGCGTCTATGTTTGGCGTAGGAATTTTTGATTCAGGATTATAAACAGAAACATCACCATAGCCAAGATCGTCAGCCAATATGTAAATGATGTTAGGCAGAGGTTCTATTTTGGAAACAGCAGTTGATTTTTTATCATTCTGGTGGCAACTAATTGCAAGAATTAAGAATAGCAGCAGTAAGTTTTTTTGTATAACCATGATTTAATCTCTTTACAAATTATCAATATTTTATTCATTGCTGCTTTATTTCTACGGAAACGTTTCCGAAATAAAATAAATAATGCTTTGGATTGATTGGTATATTTAAACACCGATGAATACTGATTTTTGTTATCCAAAAAGGATGAAAAAATTACGAATGCCTAAATTATTTTATTGGAATGAAAAAAAGTTTTACGCTCATCATTTTTATCTCTTTTATCTTGTCTGCACATGGACAAGCTCCAAGGCGGTTGAGATGTGATTTCCTATTACACACCAGTGAAGTAACCAGCAGCGGAATACAAGTGAATGAACCGATTGTTTCTGCCGTAAAGCAAAAAACGCAATACCAGTTTGCAAGCATTTATTCTGAACAACCAGTATTTAATTGGGAAGTGGATACTTCTATAAAGAAGGTTTCTGCATATTGCATTTTAGTAGCGTCATCAATGCAATTATTAAAAAATAACAGCGCAGATCTTTGGGATTCAAAAAAAATAAAAGCTTCGCATAGCCATGCTAGTTATGATGGCAAAACACTAGTTCCCGGGAAATTATATTATTGGAAGATTGCAGTATGGAATGATAAAAATATTGAAACACCTTTTTCAAATATCGCAACGTTCTTTCTCCATGAAAAAGATTCATCTGATAATATTTCACATTATCCTTTATCGGCCAAAATGCAGGAACCTGCATTAGTAAATAAAAAAAGGAACAGTGATTATTTTTTAGATTTTGGTAAAGATGCATTCGGTCAATTGCATTTGCAACTTTCTTCTGCAACTGATGATTCAATATTGATTGAAGCAGGCGAGGCAAAGGATGTTGACGGCAACATTTTAAAAACCAATGGAAATATTCGTTATACAATACAAAAGCTTTTTCTAAAAAAGGGAAGGCGCAACTATACTATTAAATGGCCGCCGGACGAAAAGAGAAATCATAGGAACAAACCTATATTGATGCCGGATTATATCGGGGAAGTTTTCCCGTTCAGGTATGTTTGTATTAAAAATTTTAAAGGAAAAATTGATAAGAAATCTATTCAAAGGAAAATGATCTTTTATCCCTTTAATGATAATGCGTCCAGCTTTGTTTGCAGCGACAGCGTGTTAAATAAAGTTTGGGATCTATGCAAATATTCTGAAAAGGCCACAAGCTTTACAGGCTATTATATTGATGGCGACAGGGAAAGAGTTCCCTATGAAGCTGATGCATTAATTAACCAGTTATCGCATTATGCAGTTGACCCGGAATATAACATGGCAAGGCGTTCTATGGCATATGTAATTTACAATCCCACATGGCCAACAGAATGGAGCTTGCAAAATGTAATGCTTGCATGGAATGATTACTTATATACCGGCGATGATTCATTTTTAAAAAAATATTATACAGAATTACAGAAAAAAATTCTGATGCCACTTGCGGGAAATGATGGACTCATCAGTACAACAACCAATAAACAAACTCCTGAATTTTTAGAATCAATTCACTTCCCAAAAAGTTTTGACGATAAGCAAGTGTTGCGTGATAATGTTGACTGGCCGCATGGAAGCAAATACATTGGAGATGAAAAAGAATATGATGGAGAGCAGGATGGTTTTGTTTTTAATGATTACAACGCTGTAGTAAATGCTTATTATTATCATGCACTCGGTTTAATGAAAAAGATTGCAACGGTGCTTAATAAACAAGATGATGCAACATTTTATGAAGAAAAAGCAAAGCAGGTTTATCGTTCTTTCCAAAAAATATTTATAGATACTAAATCAGGTTTAGTAAAGGATGGAGACAGCACTACACACACATCTTTACATGCCAATATGTTTGCATTAGCTTTTGGGCTCGTTCCTAAAACAAATATTGATAAAGTGCTTTCCTTTATTCAAACAAGAAAAATGGCATGCAGCGTTTATGGCGCACAATTTTTATTAGACGCTTTATATGATAATAACGATGGCGTATATGCGTTAACGTTATTAAACGCCACTACGCAAAGAAGCTGGTACAATATGATTCGCAGTGGTTCTACACTTACAATGGAAGCATGGGATAAATTATATAAACCCAACCTCGACTGGAACCATGCCTGGGGCGCAGCCCCTGCTAATATTATTGTAAGAAAGGTAATGGGCGTGGAACCCATATCACCCGGCTTTGATACTTTTCAAATAAAACCGCAATTAGGTAATCTCAAATTTGCTGCATTAAAAACGCAATCAATAAAAGGTGAGATTTTTGTTTCTTATAAAAAAGGTAAAACTAACGATGCGATGGAAGTAATAATCCCGGGTGATACAAAGGCTAACGTTTACGTACCTTACAATGCTTCCAAACCCCAACTATATATTGATGGAAAGGCAGCACCGATAAGGCCGGAGAAGGATTTCTTCTTAATAAAAAATGTATCTGCCGGAAAACATTTATTCATCATAAAATGGTAAGGAATCAAGATTTCTTAATCAATAAAAATCGTGAATATACTTTTTACCTGCATCATTTAACACTAACCATTCTCAGCACTACTACTCCATGATAGGGAATTTCTGTTTTAAATGATCCTTTAAACTCACCTAAATCTTTTTGCCGCCATACATCCCTTATCCGATAGCTACCGGATTTCCATTTTCCCTCCAAACCAACTTTTGCAAAATTAAAAACAAATGATTTCGGCTTTTCATTGTCCCAGCGAAAATAAGATTGCGGCGTGGTGCCGTAACCGTTAGTGTTAAACAAACCTACTGCATAAGAACCATCCTGCATTGGCTTTATCCAAATTTGTACGCCGTTTTTATCTTGCAGTAATCTTGCTGACCGGCCAAGCGGATCCTGGTTGATTGCTATTATCTCGTTATTTGAAAGCAAGCTCAATGTAAACTTATCAAGCTGATCGAGCGGGCAACCAATTAGCATGGGTGCAGCGAGTAAACAATATATGCTAACGTGACTGTATTGTTCATCTGGCGTTAAATTCGTTGGGTGCATTTCAGCCCCGGTTGCAACATTTCCCAGTATCATCATGTCGGGGTCATTCCAATGGCCGGGGCCTGCATAAGGCGCCCATTTGTCTAATGTAAATGCGAGCACGTAAAGGCTGTTCCAGCTATCGTGAATATCAGGACCGGTGCGATACATGTTCGATACTCGTATCCAATCATTCACTTTTTCAAACGGCGCATTGTTTGACAAACTAAATACAATATCCCGTCCTGAATTTTTTAAAGCAGTAAACATGCGCTCAGCAGAATTAACGTCTATGCGCCAGTCATATTTTAAAAAATCAAATCCCCATTCAGCCATTTGTTTAGCATCGTTTGTTTCAAACCTGTATTTTCCTATATGCATAAAAGGCTGATGATTGACCTTAATAGAATCATGTGTTTCTCCACCATGCGGAAAATCAGATGAGCCGCCTACATAACTACCATAACTGGAAATATAAGGCGTAGAATAAATGCCAGCTTTTAAGCCAAGTGAATGAATTTCATCCACCATATCTTTTATATTCGTAAAATTTTCGTTCGGTTGAAGAGCATCCAGCGGGCCTTCTCTCTTTCCCTGCCAGCTATCGTCTATATTAATATAACTCCATCCGTAATTTCTTAAACCAGATGAAACCATTGCGCGGGCTGAAGCCATTACGTTTTCTTTGTCTAAATGCCCTGCTAATGCATTCCACCCGTTCCAACCTATTGGAGGTGTAAGAGCAATAGTGTCACCAATCTTTATAGTTAATCTTTCCGCTGCTTCGCCAAACGCATTCTTTGCTTTAAGTTTTGTTATATAAATTCCTCTTCGATTAACCGTGCCCGTTATGATACCCGTTTTAGAATTTAACGAAAGGCCTTCAGGTAAATTTTCTGCTAAAAAATGCATTGGCCTTTTACCAGTCGCAGCAATGGTATAGAGGAAAGGGTAACGCGGAGTTGCGCCAAATACTTTTGCAGAATTTATTTTAGGTGCATCAGGAGGCAGCGGAGTAAGAATATATCTCTTACCATTGTTTGGAATGTGCGCCGGCAAATAATTTCCATACATTTCCAATTGAGCATTGGCCCAGTCGCAATAAGTTCTTTTATTGCGTATGCCGCCAATATCATCAGTCGCCAACAATCCTAATTGTACGATTCCTGTAATGTCAACATCAACTTTTTTTGCCTCATCTCCAACTTTCATTTCTCCACTTTCAAAAAGTATTTTCCCATCGCCAAGAACGTAAAATTTAATAGGTATTTCTTTATTGCCCTTGTCATCTGCACCAACCATTGCAGTAAACCGTTTTGCATTTTTATTTACATAAAAAGAAAGAATGCACACTGATTGCGCTCCAATTCCTCTTTTATAAAAAATCTTATTTATCAAAATAGAATCATGGCTGTAATTTGTTTTTGCCTGAACAGGACGTATGCTATTTGAGAAGGTTTGAATTGGCAAATCATCCAGCCAAACTTTGTTTATTTTTTGAGAAAAAATAATTGTTGGAATTAATAATAAAGCGATGACAAGATTTGATATTTTATTCATCCAAAATTTTTTAACTGATTATTGCACAGAAAACATTTGCAACAAAACAACTCCGTGATGTGGAATATTTGTTTTAAATGTTCCATTGAATTCACCCAAATCTTTTTGCCGCCAAACATCTCTAAGTTTCCATTTTCCCTTTAATCCAATTTTATTAAAGTCAAATACAAATGATCTTGCCTTTTCATCGCCCCATCTAAAATATGATTGCGGTGTTTTTCCATATCCATCTATGTTGAATAAGCCAATTGCATAAGAGCCATCACTCATTGGCTTTACCCACACCTGCACATCATCTTCATCGAGCAATAATCTTGCGGACTTGCCGAGCGGATCCTGGTCTATTGCAATTACTTCATCATTTGAAAGGAGATTCAATGTAAACGCATCCAACTGCTCAATGGGGCATCCTATCATCAGCGGTGCAGATAACAAACTAAATAAACTTACGTGGCTGTATTGTTCATCCGGAGTAAGCCTTGTAAGATGCAACGCAGTACCTGTTGTAACGTTTCCAACAATGAGCATATCAGGATCATTCCAATGGCCGGGGCCTGTATGCGGCGCCCACTTATCAATTGTAAAAGCAGAAAAATAAAGGCTTAGCCAACTGTCTCTTATATCCGGCCCGGTGCGCCATGAATTAGCAAGATGTTCCCAATCTTTAGCAAGTGCAAAAGGCGCAGAGTTGGACAAATTATAAAATATATCCCGTCCGGAATTTCTTAAAGCAACAGACATTCGCTGTGCTGAATTTAGATCTATGCGCCAATCATATTTCAGATAATCAACGCCCCATTCAGCCATTTGTTTTGCGTCATTTTTTTCAAAGCGGTATTTGCCAATGTAGCGATAAGCCCGTTTATTATTTTTTATAGAATCAGGATAGGCGCCGTTTTCAAATTCAGACGAGCCGCCAACATAACCTGCGTAACTTGAAATCCACGGTGTAGAATATACGCCAAATCTTAAGCCTTTGGAATGTATATAATCAATCATTGATTTAAAGCCGGGAAATTTTTCATTCGGTTGAATAGCATTATACTTTCCACCTCTTTGTCCCTGCCATGAATCATCTACATTAATGTAAGTCCATCCATGATTGATGAGACCCGAAGAAATCATAGCATTTGCTGAAGCAATTACTTTTTCCTTATCAATATTTTTTGCCCATGAGTTCCAGCCATTCCAGCCAATGGGCGGTGTAAGCGCAATTGTATCTCCAATTTTTATGATGAGTTCTTTTTTTGCTTCGCCATATTTATTTTTTGCTTTTAATGTTACAGGGTAAATTCCTTTTCGTATAACCGTACCAGTTATAACCCTTGTTTTTGAATCAATAGACAAGCCCGAAGGCAAATTTGTTGCTGAAAAAGATACAGGGCGTTCTCCTGTTGCAGCAATTAAATATAAAAAAGGATTCCCCGGCGTAGCGCCGAAGACTGCTGCCGAATTGATTTTAGGAGTTTTCGGGGGCTTTGGCGTTACAATATATTTTTCATCATTATTTGGAATTTGCTGCGGAACGTTATTTCCCTGCATTACAAATTGTGCATCTGCCCAATCCGAATATGCTTTATGAACATCCGCTTTATCAACTATAACGAGCAAGCCTAAACGCTTTATGCCTGTAAGATTGATATCTACATTTTGAGGTTGATCATCCACCTTCATTTCATTACTGCTAAAAAGAATTTTTCTATCGCCAATTACAAAAAATTTAAAAGACGCTTCGTGATTTGCTTCATCATCTGCGCCAACTTTAGCAGTAAAATGTTTTGCTTTTTCATCTAAATAAAAAGAAAGCACACTTAACGATTGAACGCCTACACCTCTTTTAAAATAAATGTCTTTTATTTTTATAGAATCACCGCCGGCATTTGTTTTTGCTGAAACAGAAGGAATGCCTTCTGAAAAAGATTTAATATTCAGATCATCGAGCCATACGTGGTTTAGTTGTTGGCAATAGCCAACTGGAATAAAAAAAAATAAAATGATCGATAAAAGAAAAGACTTTGATGCATTAGTCATTTAGAAGAATTATATAACGTTTACGCATACACGATTTTGTAAATTATAATGATTGATGATTTGCTTGTTTGATTTGAGTGTCCTTTAAGCCGCTGCTATTCCTTATAGTAAAATTGTTTACATTGTTCAAAATGAAAGCGGGTACCTGTGCCATCTTTTGAGCTTCAATGTTACGAAAGGCTGCATCTTTTACGTCATCTAAAATGAAAGGAGAACGCTCATCATTATTTAAAAAGCTAACAGTTACATCATGCATCTTTAACCCTTTTACATGCCTGATAAAAAAACCATAGGCGGGAATAATTCCAAACTTATTGGGGTCGGGATATCTTTTCTCAAACTCAGGAACATTTGTAGCTGCCATTTCTTTCGAACCACCGCCTTTGTAATAAATATGAATATTGCTCATTTCAAGATCCTCAATATCATGACCGGGTACGCCGCTAATGATAGAACCAGAGCTATCATCCATCGCATTATATACATTTATATTGCTGATTAAAATTCTTCTGCAATGCCCTATAACGAGACTATCCGGTGCCCGCATTCTTGCACCGAGACGAATAAAAAAAGGTGAATTCGTAACATCACGCATTGTAATGTTAGTAATGGTTACATCTTCCAGTAATGCTCCATCTACAGACTCTAATGCAAGCCCGCGGCAGTTATCAAATACACAATTAGAAATGGTAATATTTTGAAAGCCACCATTTGATTCTGTGCCTAATTTTATTCTTCCGGTGGGCGCTTTCCTGTAGTCTTTTTTGTAAGTTTCATCCAGCATGCTTCCTTCAAGATAAGCGCTCACAATGCAATTGGTAATCGTTACATCTTTGGTAGATTTTAAATAACCTAAAGCAAAAGTACTTTTCAGGCAAATGCCATCATCTGCAGGAGAATTAATAGTGCAATTTGAAATATGCACATACTGGCAACAGTCAATATCCATCCCGTCCCGGTTCGTATCCATCATAACATTATCAATGGTCAAATGGTCAACGCCGGTAGCAAGAATACCAAACCATCCGCCATGTTTTATAGTTATATCGCGAATGATAACATCGCGGCATAATAATAATGCAATAGATTTATTTGCATAATTACTGCCGCCTTTTTTCTCACCGCCTAACATACCTTTTCCCCAAATCATACCACCTCCAATGATTGATACATCATGCAAATGTTCACCCCAGATAAGGCTGTTATGAAAACGGGTATGGCCAAAATCCTGGTATTGAGCATTGATCGGCGTTTCAGCTTTATCATACTCGGATGAGTCTTCAGCAGGAACCGCAATAAGAGTTGCACCTTTGTCAATATATAAAGTGATATTACTTTTAAGATGAATAGAGCCCGTAAAATAATTACCGGCAGGGAAATAAACCGTTCCTCCACCCGCTTCGGAAGCCGCGTCGATGCTGGTGTTTATACTTTTTGTATCCAGTGTTACTCCATCGCCCTTAGCTCCATAATCTTTTACATTGTAGAATGTATTTTTAATCGGAGTTGCATTTGTGGTTAATGAAACGATTGAAAAAAACAATAAACAGATTACTTTGAATGTTGGAAATAATTTCATGTATTTAAATTTTTTAAATATCACCATTATAAATGCGCTTTGGCATTTAAGAATACCTTAGAAGTTCAATCAATTTCGTAATCTCTGTTATGGTCGTTAATTGATTGAATATAACGTTTACGCATACACTATTTTAAAATCACAACGATTGATGTTTCGTTTGTTTGATTTGAGTATCTTTTAAACCAATACTGTTTTTAATATTAAAATCATTTACACTGTCTAAAACAAAAAGAGGAACCTGGGCCATCTTTTGAGCGTCAATGTTGCGAAAGGCCGCATCAGTAACATTATCCAAAACAAAGGGGGAGCGCTCATCATTATTTAAAAAGCTAATAGTTATATCATGCATCTTTAAACCCTTTACGTGGCGGATAAAAAAACCGTAGGCCGGAATAGTTTTAAATCTGCCCGGTTCAGGGTATTCTTTTTCAAGTTCAGGCACTTTTACATTTGCCATTTCTTTGGTACCACCGCCTTTATAATAAATATGAATGTTGCTCATTTCGAGATCCTCGATATCATGCCCGGGTATGCCGCTTATGATAGAACCGGTATTACTGTCTTGTGCATTGTAAATAGTTACATTGCTGATAATAATTCTTCTGCAAACGCCAACTGGTATACTGTCTGGCCCACGCATTCTTGCGCCGAGTCTTATAAAAAAAGGCGAGTTCGTAACATCACGCATCGTAATGTTAGTAATCGCAATATCTTCCAGTAATGCGCCATCCACTGTTTCCAATGCAAGCCCATCGCAATAATCGAATATGCAATTTGAAATTGTAATATTTTTAAATCCTCCATTGGATTCAGTACCAAATTTTATGCGGCCGGTCGTGTTTCTTTCGTGACCCCTCCTATAAGTACCATCAAGCAGGCTGCCTTCATCATAAGCGCTTACCTGGCAATTATTAATAGTTACATTTTGAGTTGGCCGTGAGTAGCCAAGAGCAAAGGAACTTTTCAAACAGATACCATCATCGTCCGGAGAATTTACTGTGCAGTTAGAAACACGAACATTTTGACAACAATCGATATCCATTCCATCTCTGTTGGTATCTTCTTTCACATTGTCAATTGTAAAATTATCTACACCAGTTGCCAAAATACCAAACCAGCCGCCATGAGAGATGGTAATATCTCTTATAATTACATTGCGGCAAAGTAATAATGCAATTGCCTTATTAGGCTGGTTATTTCCTGCCCTGCCGCTCCTTACCAATCCCTTTCCCCAGATAACACCGCCACCGATAATTGATATGTCGTGCAAATGTTCGCCCCAGATAAGGCTATTATGAAAATGGCTGTGGCCAAAATCCTGATATACATCATTAATGGCTGGCTCCGGTTTATCGTATTCAGACGAATCTCCAGCAGCGACAATAGTTGCGCCCTGATCAATATATAAAGTGATATTGCTTTTCAGATGAATAGAACCTGTTAAATAATTACCAGCCGGAAAATAAACTGTTCCCCCACCGGCTTCGGAAGCCGCATCAATAGTGGCGTTTATTGTTTTAGTATCCAGAGTTGTTCCATCACCTTTAGCGCCATAATCTCTTACATTGTAAACTGTATTTTTAAGCGGCGTTGCACTTGTGGTTAATGAAACAGTTGTAAAAAACAATAAACAGATTGCATTAAGTACTTTAAATAATTTCATTTGTTTATATTTTAAATGTTATCAACAAACTAACAAGAAAGGGTAAACGAATATTATAAAATATATTTTTTACAGTTTATTTATTAATGGCTTTATAGTTTTCGTACTATCTTTTAAAGCCATATT
>Ga0207652_10001699_pt1 | contig 19273 bp, 17 predicted proteins | sample KBSC63BmetaG_FD_184334 | JGI IMG/M metagenome (GOLD analysis project Ga0207652, IMG submission 184334) | Corn rhizosphere microbial communities from Kellogg Biological Station, Michigan, USA - KBS C6-3B metaG (SPAdes) (version 2) | ecosystem: Host-associated > Plants > Roots > Rhizosphere ... | reverse complement strand
CGAGTTGCCCGGGAAGGCGCCGTTCGGCAGCGCGCCCGTGTTCGGATCCGGCTTCACGCCGCTCCAGTTGTCATCGGGCGTCCAGGTGTACAGGAAGTGGCCACCCAGCGTGACCATCTTGCGCCACGAGGCCCCGAGGTGCGCGTGCGCCAGGTACGTCGACCCCTGGGGAACCGGGCCGGCGTACGGCAGGTACTCGGCGTCGCGGTCGGACAGGTAGTTCTGGTAGCCAAAGCCCTGGTTGGTGGTGCAGGCGCCCACCCCGGTGCAATTGGCGCCCGCCTGGCCCTTGAACACCTGGAACAGCTGATTGTTCGTGAACGGCACGACCTCGATCTTCGAACCGCCGCCCGCCTCGGCCGTGATGCCGATCTCCGGCGTCGCGTCGATGTTTGCCGTCGCGGTCAGACCGGCGACGTGCGTACGGCCGAACAGGTACGTCTCGTACATGCCGCCGTCGTACTTGCCCGCGGTGCCGTAGCGGTTCTGGAACGAGCCGGCGTTCAGCACGATGCCGCCGCGATCACCGAAGGCCTCGGGGAAGTTCAGGGTCAGGAAGGCCTGGTCGATGCCCTGCTGCGCCTGCAGATTGCGATAGCCCGCCGACGTCTGCGAGTAGCTGTCGACGATGATCGTCATCATCGCGCGCGAGTTGCCGTAGGAGAAGTTCAGCTGCGCCCAGGGCCCGGGCACCGTGTTGGTGTAGTCCCAGGTGACGTAGTTCGCGCCGGGAACGCGCGGGAAGCCGTGCATCTGCAGGCCGCCCGCGATGCTGTTGTAGCAGGCCGGATCCATCTGGCAGCCCGGGCCGGCGTTGGCCGGCTGCGACGTCGGCGTGGCGGGCCCCAGCGACATGCGCAGCGGGGCGCGCATGTAGCCGTGGAAGTCGAACTTCCACTCGTCGGCGCTGGCCGAGGTCGTCGTCGCGGTCAGGGACTCCGCCTCTTTCGTGCTCAGGTTCGTGCCACCGGTCAACTGCGGCGTGTTCGGGTTCAGGCCCAGCCCGGCGCCCGCCCCGTGCGCCTTGGAATCGGCCGTCGACGGCGTCTTGTCCGGAGCGGTCGCGGTGGCGGCTCCGCCGCCCTCCGACGTGGTCGGGGTCAGCGAGCCCCCCTCCGCGGCGCGGGCCATGTTGCCGTCCGCCAGCGATGCCCCCGCCAACCCACCGAGAGCCAGACCGACCGTTACGAGAAGAGGACGTTTCATCCGTTCTTTTTCCTTCATTTTAGGGAGTGAAAGGGAGCGGACCAGCATTCAGGCGAGGAGGCCGTGGTCACGTCGCGAACCTGTCTCCAAGAGTCGCGACGCCACCCGCGCAGCCCGAAAAAAGCGAAAAACTTTCGAAAATCGTCACTGGACAGGCAACAGAAAACGCGGGCGGAGTGTCGGCTTTTCCCCGAGGTGTGTCAAGGTCCGACCGTGTCGCCTGTCCTTTTTGGAGGCACCCGCGCGGAACGTTGGCGAACGCCCGAACTGACCTTTCCCATCCGCGCGCCGTCGTTCGTTGTGCCGCCGCTCGCAAGCAGCGACTCAACTGAATTGATACCGCCCGGCGTGCGCGCTTGTGTCGCACGATTACCTACATTGACTACGGCCTTCGGGACCGGATATCAACGCGCCGTGGTTTAACCGCCTGCCCCACTGGGAGAGATCCATGAAGAGAAACGCGCTTCTGTCCTTGCTCGTCGTCGCCGCGGGCGCCTCGACCGCCGCTGGTTGCCTGGTTCCGCCGCCCGAAGGTCCGAAGGGCAGCGGCATGAAGGAGTGCGGCGCCGCGGGGCAGATCGACGACTTCGAGGACAACAACAACCAGAACAACGTCGTCGATAACCGCGGCGGCTACTGGTACACGTTCGTGGACAAGGTCGGCTCGACCGTATGGCCGGAGGCCGGCGAGGCCGGCGGCACGTTCACCCCGTCCGAGGGCGGCTACAACTCGAAGTACGCCGCCAACTTCAAGGGCAAGATCGGCACCGCCGCCATCGTCTTCGGCGCGCTGGGCATGAACTTCCAGGACCCCAAGGCCGCCTACGACGCCTCCAAGTACGAGGGCATCACGTTCTTCGCCAAGCGCGGTCCCAACTCGACCGGCAAGGTCCGCCTGAAGGTGCCGGACGCGAACACGGATCCCGAGGGCGGCGTCTGCAGCGAGTGCTTCAACGACTTCGGCAGCGACCTGAACCTGACCGAGCAGTGGCAGCGCTTCGTCATCCCCTTCCGCGACATGAAGCAGATGGAGGGCTGGGGCGCCCCGCGCAAGGCGCACATCGACCCGAGCAAGATCTTCGGCATGCAGTGGCAGGTGAACGTGCAGGGCGCCGACTACGACATGTGGATCGACAACGTCGGCTTCATCTGCAAGGGCTGAGTCGCTGGAGACCAGAAGCCTCCTGAGCAAAATCCCGAGATAGAACCCTGAGCGCCGTTGGGCCCTGCCCGGCGGCGCTCGTTTCGTTGATGAAAGGCGGTAGCAGCATGCCGGGAACTACGATCGAAGCGCTCGCCGACGGTCCAGCGGTGTCCCCCACCGTCGCCAGTCCGGTGGCCTACAAGAACCCGTTCCTGTGGGTGCCTTCGAGCTACCTGGCCATGGGCCTGGTGTACGTGACCGTCGGCAGCGTCGCGAACATCATGTTCAAGAACCTGGGGATGCCGAACGACCAGGCCGCCTTCTGGTCCAGCCTGCTCGGCTTCCCCTACACCTTCAAGTTCCTGTGGGCGCCCGCGCTGGAGCTGTACAAGACGAAGAAGTTCTTCGTCATCCTGATGCAGTTCGCGATCGCGGCGGCGCTGGTGGGCGTGGCGATGGCGCTGAAGCTGGGGGCCGCGAACTGGGTGGGCCCGGCGCTGACGCTGATCGCGATCACCGCCGTGCTGGGCGCGACCCAGGACATCGGCACCGACGGCGTCTACGTCACCACCCTGACGCCCAAGGATCAAGCGAAGTACCTGGGCTTCCAGAGCATGTGCTGGAACGGCGGCGCGCTGCTGGCGAAGGGCCCCTTCGTCAGCGTCAGCGGCATGCTGAAGGAGAGCACCCAGAGCTACGCGACGGCGTGGACGATCATCATGTTCGCGATGGGCGCGCTGGTTTTTCTGGCCGCTCTCTATCACAGCCGGATGCTCCCCGCGGGCGGCAAGTCGGTCGACGCGCCCAAGAGCTTCGGCGAGGCGATGCGCGGCTTCGGCCACGCCTTCGCGACGTTCTTCCAGAAGAAGGACGTGCTGCGCCTGGTGGCGTTCGCGTTCTTCTACCGCTTCGGCTACGGCCTGCTGGACAAGATGGGCCCCCTGTTCATGATCGACAGCCGGACCAATCACGGCCTGGGGCTGACCAATCAGCAGATCGGCCTGATGTACGGCACGTTCGGCAGCGGCGCCTTCATCGTCGGTTCGCTGGTGGGGGGCTGGATCGTGTCGCGCGCGGGCCTGCGCAAGACGCTGCTGTTGCTGTGCCTGTGCATCAACGTCCCCAACGTGACGTTCCTGTTCCTCAGTCAGGCGCTGCCGACCAACACCTATCTGATCACCGCGATCGTCACCATCGAGCAGCTGGGCTGGGGCATCGGCGCCGTCGGTCACATGATCTACATGATGCAACAGATCGCGCCCGGACCTTACAAGACGGCCCACTACACGTTCGCCACCGCCTTGATGGGCGCCTGCATGATGAGCACGGGCGCGGTCAGCGGGTACATCCAGAAGGCGCTGGGGTACCAGTGGTTCTTCGTGGTGGTGTTGCTGGCCGCCCTGCCCTCGTTGCTGGCCACGCTGTTCGCGCCGTTCCATCACGAGGACGTCGCCAAGCGCGAAGCGCAGGCCTGAAAAGCAAAAACGCCGCCGGATCCTAGGATTCCGACGGCGCCGTAATTTTTCTTCGATCAGTGGCTCGGCTGGTTGCCGAGCCGGCCCGCTGCTCAGGAGCGGGGAGCCAGGCCTGCGCCGGACTCCCCTCTCGCGCTACTCGAGCTCGTTGGTGACGATCGGGCTTCTGCTGCCCGAGACATCGCCGTTCGCGTCGATGGCGCCCAGGCGCTTGAAGTTCGACTCGGTGCCATTGCAGTCCAGGTCGCCGATGGCCTCGGCGGTGAACGTCGACGCCGTGCCCGTGCCGGCGCTGGTGTACTTCGGCCGGTAGACGAACGGATCAGGCAGCGAGAAGGACAGCGCCACCCAGCTCGGGTCCTTCCACTCGACGCCGCCGCCGGGGCACTTGCCGCTGGCCTGGCACGAGCAGTCGGTGGTGATGTTGTTGACGGACGCCGGGAACTGCTTCGGCAGCGCCGCGCCGGCCGCGTCCACGTGGTCGGTCTCGAAGTAAGCGACAGAGCCGGCCCACATCTTGTTCAAGTGACCGGCCGCCTCGGCGGTCTTCGATCGCTTGATGTACTTGCTGAACGCCGGGATGGCCACGGCGGCCAGGATGCCGATGATCGCCACGACGATCATGAGCTCGACGAGCGTGAAACCAGAGCCGCGTTTCCGAGAGCGAACCATGAGAATCCTCCGTTTGTGTTTCCTGAGCGTTGGGCTACGAAAAGAAATCATCGGCAGAGATGCGCCGGCCTTTAGGGCCGCCATCACGACGGCCTACTGGCCGTCGTTACTGGCCGTCGTTGAACGTCCGAAGATTGGGCGAGGTGCTGGAGATGCCCAGCACCGTGACGTTGCCGGGAAAGCCGGACGGGCCGTTCAGGTTGCAGGCCGCCAGACCGTAGAACCATGGCGCCGCCACCCCCGAGACCAGCGCGGCCCCGTAGGCGGCGCCGGCCGGGACGGGCTGCGCCGCGCCGCCCGCGTTGGTCAGGTAGGTGCAATAGAGCACCGTGTCACGGGGGCTGACCCCCACCGCGCGCCAGGACGTGGGCCACGCCCCGCTGTTGCTGACGCTCGCGGGGGTGCGAACGGAATCGAAGGAGGCCGCGTTCGGGTTGGTGGGGAAGAACGCCGTCCCCGGCTCGTCGGGGCTGGGCTGCGCGGTGTTGCCGTCGGCGCGCAAGGGCATGAACGTCCCGAACTCCATCCGGTACGACTGCTCCTTGCTGTTCATCTCGGCCAGCATGCTGACCCCTTCGGTCAGGCGGGCGCGGCCCACCCAGCGCCGGTATCCGAAGCTGCCCATCGCGGCCAGGATGGCGATGATCGCCACCACGATCATCAACTCGACCAGCGTGAACCCGGACTGTCGACGGCGCATGTTCGCGCTGGCTTCGACAGAAAGCCGGGATTGCTCAAGCTGGGCGCCTCAGGCGCGGGCGGTCATCGCGATCGCGCCTCAGGCGCGGGCGGTCGTCGCGACCGCGCCTCAGGCGCGGTCGAACGTCGCCACGACCTCGACGTGGAACGTCTGGGGCATCAGGTCCAGGGCGGCGACGTGACGCAGGACGAAGCCGTGGGCACGCAGCCGGGTGGCGTCGCGGCCCAGGGTCTGCGGATCGCACGAGACATAGACCAGCCGGCGCCGGGCCTTGGCCGCCACCACGAAGTTCTCGCCGTCCAGACCTTCGCGCGGCGGATCGATCAGCACCGTGTCCGCCGCGACGGCGGGCAGCCGCCCTTGGCACCATGACGCCGCGGGGGCGTTCTGCCGGCCCCGGTCGACGGCGCGGGCGTCGGCGTCGTGCGCCACCACCTGCGTGGCGCGCGGCAGCAGGTGCCGCGTGAAGTTGCCTGAGCCGGCGTAAAGCTCGAGCACCGCGCCGGGGGCGTCGCCGATGGCGCGCATCACCGCGGCGATCAGGGCGGCGTTGGCGGCGCGGCCCACCTGCGCGAAGCCCCCGGCCGGGATGCGCAACGGCGAGCCGCCAGGCTCGCTCACGTCGACGTCGGCGGCGCCCGACGCCACCGGGGGACCGTCGCCGGCCGCGATCGTGGTCCCCACGATCCCCGCCGCCTTCCAGGCGCCCGCGACGGATGAGGCGCCCTGTCCCCCGAACGCGGCGCGCGCGCGCACGGCGACGTGCACGCCTTCGGCGCCCGCTTGCAGATCGACCTCGGCGCCGCTCGGCAGCGCCGCGCCCTGGGCCCGTACCGCGGCCAGCGCGCGGCCCGCCTCGTCACCGAGCAGCAGGCAGCGCTCGATGTCGACGACGTCGTGACTGCGCCGCGCCCGGAAGCCGACGGCGCCCCCCTGCACGACCAGCCGGGCCCGATCGCGATAACCGTACCCGGAAGTCGAGGGCGCGATCATCTCATCGACCGGCGCACCCAGCGCGCGCGCCACCAGGTCGCGCTTGGCCGCACGCTGCGCGTCCAGCGTCACGTGCTGCCACTGACAGCCGCCGCACACGCCGAAATACGGGCAAGGCGGGTTCACCCGCAGCGGCGACGCTCTCCTGATCTCGACCAGCTCGGCCCAGGCGACCCGCGCCTTCTCGCGCACGACGCGGGCCCGCACCTCGTCGCCGGGGGCCGCCAGGGGAATGAACGTGGCGCGCCCGTCGTGCGCCCCGCCCTGCTGCCGGCCAACGGCGTCACCGCCGGTGGCCAGGCCGTGCACGTGGACATCGACGTCCTTTTCGACGCCCTTCTGCACGTCCCTTTCCACCGGCGTCACCTTAACGGCCAGGCGATGGAAATGGCGATTTTTCCGTCCCCACGGTACAAAAGAAGGCGGGCGCGCATGGACAAGACCGTCTCCTCCGCCGATGAAGCCGTCGCCGACATCCAGGACGGCGTGACGTTGATGGCCGGCGGCTTCGGCCTGTGCGGCATCCCCGAGAACCTGATCGCGGCGCTGCACCGGCGCGGCGTGAAGGGGATCTCGATCATCTCGAACAACTGCGGCATCGACGGCAAGGGACTGGGCTTGCTGCTGGACGCGGGCCAGGTGAAGAAGATCACCGCCAGCTACGTGGGCGAGAACAAGACCTTCGAGCGGCAGTTTCTGGCGGGCACCCTGGACGTCGAGCTCTGCCCGCAAGGCACGCTGGCCGAGCGCATCCGCGCCGGGGGCGCCGGCATTCCCGCCTTCTACACGGCCACCGGCTACGGCACGAAGGTCGCCGAAGGCAAGGAGACCCGCGTGTGGAATGGCCGGCACACCATCCTGGAGACGGCGCTGACCGCGGACTTCGCCTTCGTAAAAGCCTGGAAAGGCGATCGCTTCGGCAACCTGGTCTATCGGAAGACGACGCGCAACTTCAACCCCATGATGGCGTCGGCCGCGCGCGTGACCATCGCCGAGGTCGAGCACCTGGTCGAGCCGGGTGACCTGGATCCGGACCACATCCACACCCCTGGCATCTACGTGAAGCGCATCGTCGTCGGCGCGCGGTACGAGAAGGCCATCGAGCAGCGCACCACGCGCAAGAGGCCGGCCTGACATGGCGTTGACCCGCGATCAGATCGCGATGCGCGCCGCGCGCGAGCTGCGCGACGGCATGTACGTGAACCTGGGCATCGGCATGCCCACGCTGGTGGCGAACTTCATCCCCGCCGGGATCGGCATCATGCTGCAGTCCGAGAATGGGCTGCTCGGCATCGGCCCCTTCCCCTACGAGGGGGACGAGGACCCCGATCTGATCAACGCCGGCAAGCAGACGGTCACCGAGATCGCCGGCAGCGCGTTCTTTTCGTCGGCCGAGTCCTTCGCCATGATCCGCGGCGGTCACATCGACTGCGCCATCCTGGGCGCCATGCAGGTGGCCGAGACCGGCGACCTGGCCAACTGGATGATCCCCGGCAAGATGATCAAGGGGATGGGCGGGGCGATGGATCTGGTGGCCGCCGCCAAGCGCGTGGTGGTCATGATGGATCACGTGGCGAAGGGCGATGAGAAGAAGATCCTGAAGCGCTGCACGTTGCCGCTGACCGCCGTCGGCGCCGTGCACCGGATCATCACCGACCTGGCGGTGCTGGACGTGACGCCGGCCGGGCTGGCTTTGATCGAGCGCGCCCCCGGCGTCTCCGTCGAGGAGATCCAGCGCAAGACCGAGCCGGCGCTGATCGTCGCCGGCGCGGTGCCCGAGATCGCGCTCGGGAGCTGAGGCGGTGTCCTCTCGTCGGCCCGACGCGACGACCTCCCCGGCCCCTGCCCCGGGGGTGCAGACATCCGCCGGCATCCCGCTGCCCGTGGTTGTCGGCGAGGACGCTCTGGCGGCGCAAGACCCGCCCTTCGATCCCGCCCGCGATCTGGGCGCGCCCGGCGAGTTCCCCTTCACGCGCGGCGTTCACCCGACCATGTACCGGGGACGCCCCTGGACGATGCGGCAGTACGCCGGGTTCGGCTCGGCGGCCGAGACGAACCAGCGGTTCAAGTTCCTGCTGGCCTCCGGCCAGACCGGCCTGTCGGTGGCGTTCGATCTGCCCACGCAGATGGGCCGTGACGCCGATGATCCGCTGGCGGCCGGCGAGGTGGGGCGCACCGGCGTCGCCATCGGCACGCTGGATGACATGGAGGCGCTGCTCGCCGATCTGCCGCTCGAGCGCGTCTCGACGTCCATGACCATCAACGCCACGGCGTCGATCCTGCTGTGCCTGTACGTGGCGGTGGCGGACCGTCGCGGCATCCCGCGGGCGTCGCTGGCCGGCACCATCCAGAACGACATCCTGAAGGAGTACATCGCGCGCGGCACGTACATCTATCCACCGGCCCCGTCGATGCGGCTGACCGCCGACGTGTTCGCGTTTTGCCGTGACGAGCTGCCGCGCTGGAACCCCATCAGCATCAGCGGCTATCACATGCGCGAGGCTGGCTGCGACGCGGTACAGGAGGTCGCGTTCACGCTGGCCGACGGCATCTCCTACGTCGAGGCGGCCCTGGCGGCGGGCCTGGAGATAGACACGTTCGCCCCGCGGCTGTCCTTCTTCTTCAACGCGCATTCGCACCTGCTGGAAGAGGTGGCCAAGTTTCGGGCCGCCCGGCGCCTGTGGGCGCGCCTGATGCGCGAGCGGTTTCACGCGCGCGATCCGCGCTCGCAGATGCTGCGCTTCCACGCGCAGACGGCGGGATCGACGCTGACGGCCGAGCAGCCCTGGAACAACGTCGTGCGCACCACCGTCGAGGCCCTGGCCGCCGTGCTGGGGGGTGCGCAGTCGATCCACACCAATGGGTTCGACGAGGCGCTGGCGCTGCCCACCGAGACCTCGGCGCAGCTGGCGCTGCGCACGCAGCAGATTTTGGCCTTCGAGAGCGGCGCGGCCGACATCGTCGATCCGCTGGGCGGCTCGTACGCGATCGAGTCGCTGACCACGGAGATCGAGACCCGCGCCCGTGCGCTGATCGACGGCATCGACGCGCGCGGCGGCATGATCGCGGCCATCGAGGCCGGGTACCCGCAGCGCGAGATCGAACGGCAGGCCTTCGCCCACCAGCGCGCCGTCGAGAGCGGCGCGCGTGTGGTGGTCGGGCAGAACCGCTTCCATGACGCGCCGGGCGCCCCGGCGGCCGGCGGCACGCTGTCGCTGCATCGCCTGGACGCCGGCGCCGAACAGGCTCAGCGGGAGCGCCTGGCCCGCGTCCGCGCCGCCCGCGACGGCGCGGCGGTGACCACGGCGCTGGCGGTCGTCGAGGAAACGGCCCGTGGCACAGGAAACCTGGTCCCCGCCATCCTAAAGGCCGTGATCAGCAGAGCCACCCTGGGCGAGATCTCCGACAGCCTGCGACGGGTCTTCGGCAGCTATCAGCCGGCGCGCTGACGCGTCCTGACGCGCCGTTGCCCACCACGTCGTCCGAGCGGCGGCGCGGCGCAAGTTTTTGGCCCCATTTCGGCCATGTTTCATTTTGCGCAGGCCCGGGTAATTCGATTGCGCGTCCGGCCTTTTCGGAGTTACCGTCTACCGAGCACCTGGAGTGGCGGCGATGACGAAATCCGATCTGATCAACCACGTGAGCCAGCTGCGGAATATCCCGGCGGCCCGTGCCGAGTCGATAGTGAACGCGATCTTCGACTCGATCGAGATGACGTTGCAGCGGGGGGAGCGCATCGAGATTCGCGGCTTCGGCAGCTTCGAGATCCGGCGCTACCGCGCCTATGCCGGGCGCAACCCGCGCAACGGCGCGAAGGTCGAGGTGGCGGCCAAGAGCTTGCCGTTCTTCAAGGTCGGCAAGGAGATGAAAGACCGCATCAATCAGCACCGGGGCGTGCCACGCGCCGCGGTGGCGCCGGAGGCCTCGGGTCCCTCGGTGGCGAACGGGATGGCAAGCCAGACCACGCCCGCGCCGTCGCTGCTGGGCGAAGCCGCGCTGCCCTGAGCTCAGGCGGCCAGCGCGCGCGCCGCGCGCGACAGCCGGCGCAAACGTAGCGGCGCCGCGACCGCGTGGCGGGCGAACGCCGCCCCCAGCTGGATGGGCCGGTCGGCCAGCACCGTCGAGCCGCACACGCGCGCCGCGTACAGCTCGGTCATGCGGCGATCGAACATCACCAGCGACAGCCAGAAGCGGTAGCGAGCGTCGCCGCGCCCGTACAGCAGCCCCGCCAGGCGGGCGTCCAGGGTCAGCTCGCGCCCGACGACGCCACGCCGGATGGCCGCGCCGTAGTCCGCGAACGAGACGTCGCCGGTGTCCAGCGCCCGGCAGATGGCCTCGGCGGCGATGGGCCCCTCTTCCAGGCCCACGGCGATCCCCTCCCCCGTCAGCGCGTCGATCCCCGCGGCATCGCCCACGCAGACGATGTGGGGGGCGGCGACGCGGCCGCGAGGTGTGTACGGCCACGCCGGCCACCCGCGCGCCGCCGGCAACGCGACACCGTGTCGGGCCAGCGTCTTCGTGAGGATACGGACGATCTGCGCGCCGCCCAGGGGCCGCGCTTGCGCCGCGCCACCATGGCGTCGCGAAGGCGTGTGCATGGCACCCACGTTCAGGCGATCGCCGCTGACGGGAAAAAGCCACACGTAGCCGCGCATCCCCTCCTCCATCGGCGAGAAGTCGTAGATCATCTCGGGGGGGAACGGGCGCGGCGCCGGGATCTCGGCCTTGAACAGCTGCAGCGGACGTGCGGGCGCCGCAGGATCGCCGGCCGTCAGCGCATCGCGGATGCGGCTGGACGCCCCGTCCGCCGCCACCAGGACGCGCGCATTCACCGTGCGCCCCGACGTCGTCCGCACCTGCACCCGACCACGCGCCGGATCGACCGCGTGAGACTCCACGCCTTCGCCCTCGACGACGTGCACGCCGCGGTCGCGGGCCTGCGCCACCAGATCCGCGTCGAAGTCGGGTCGCCGGATCACGTCGACGGGACGGCCCAGCGTCACCCGCCGATCCTGATCGCCATAGACGATGCGGCCGGTCCCACAGCTGACCGCGGGCACGCGTACGGCTAGGCCCAGCTCGTCCAGCGCCAGGCGCGCCCGCCCCGTCAGACCGCCCCCGCAGGGCTTCTCCCGGGGAAAGCGCGCCTTGTCCAGGCACAGCAGGCGGCCGTCGCGCACCAGCCCCGGCCGGCGCGCCGCCAGCGCGACCGCCGCCGCCACCCCCGCCGGACCGGCGCCGGCGATGACTACGTCGACGTCGACGTCCAGGCCGTCGCTCACAGGTTCGGCTTCGCGGACAGCTGGCCCTTGATCGTCAGCGTCAGCGCGCCGGTGGGCGCAGGCGTGCCGCCGGGGATCACCACGCGCGTCTGGGCCAGGAACACGAACGGCGTGCCCAGGTGCATGCCGATGTTCTCGAACACCGTGTTCGCGGCCGGATCGACGGGGATGTTCCCGTTGGTCAGCGGCGTGCTGGCCGGGATCGAGGGCACCGTGGCAAACTTCACCACGCCGGGATCCGTCGTCTTGGTCGACCCCTGCGGGCCCAGGAACAGCTCGACCGGCGGCAGGTTCACGTTCAGCGAGTTCTGATTCACGTCGTACGTCAGCTTGTTGACCGTGATGTCCAGGACGCTCTGGTTCGCGATCGAGCTGGGGAGGTTCGCCTCGTTCTTCAGGTTGATCATCTGCGGCGGCGACTGCACGACCACCGCGAACGCGCACGTCCCGCTGGCGGCGTCGCAGGTCAGCATGGTGCAGTCGAGGCCGGCCGCGCTGATCGTGACCGGGCAGCAGTCGGCGTCGGTGCTGCACGCGATCGCCGGCACCGTCGCGAAGGTCCCGGTCATGGGGCCGTTCCAGTCGGCCTGGGAGGTGTCGAAGGTGTACGTCTTCGGGGGCAGGTCGAATGACACCTTGGCCAGATCGGAATTGATCAGGCCGCAGCCCGTCGCGAACGCGAGCGGAGCGACGGTGGCGACGGCCAGCAGGACGGACGTGGCACGAACGCGGCGCGGCGAGCGGAGCTTCATCCCTATTAGTATCGCTCTCGAAGCTGGTCCATCAACTCGCGCAGCGCCGATTTCGCGTCGCGCGTGCCGGCCGCCACCTCGCTGGCCAGCGAGGCACCGACACCGCCCGGTGCCAGGGCCGCGCGTGCGTCGGCGGCCAGACGTCCCAGTAACAGCTGCGTCACGCGGTGCCCGGCGCGCGCCCGGCGCTGATCCTCGGGTCGGGCGGCGGCCGTGGTCTCGATGGCCACCAGCAGGTCGTTCACCCCCTCGCCGGTCGTGGCCACGGTGCGCATCACGGGCACATCTGCGGCGGCCCCGCCCGTCAAGCGGCGCAGCTCGAGCATGCCGTTCAGATCGCGCAGCGCCTGCTCGGCCCCGGGCCGATCGGCCTTGTTCACCACCAGCACGTCGGCGATCTCCAGCAGCCCGGCCTTCAGGGCCTGCACGTCGTCGCCCAGCCCCGGCACCGTCACCACGGCGGTCACGTCGGCCAGCACGGCCACGTCGACCTCGGCCTGGCCCACGCCCACGGTCTCGACCAGCACCGTCGAGAACCCTCCCGCGCCCAGCGCCGCCACCACATGTGCGGCCGAAGACGACAGTCCGCCCCCCGCGCCGCGCGTCCCCAGCGAGCGGATGAAGACGCCGCTGTCGGTGGCGTGCTTCTGCATCCTGATCCGGTCGCCCAGCACCGCCCCGCCGCCGAGCGGGCTGGAGGGATCGACGGCCACGATCCCCACCCGCGTCCCCCGCGCGCGCAGCAGACCGCACAGCGCGTCCACCAGCGTCGACTTGCCCGCCCCCGGCGGACCGGTCACGCCGACGACGAACGGCGCCGGAACGCCCGACGTCAACGCTTGCAGCTCCCGGGTGGCGTCCGGCGCGCCGTCGTCGAGATCGCGAATCAGCCCCGCGAGGGCCCGGTGATCTCCCGCCCGGATCAGCTCGCGGCGGCCCATTCCTTCAGCAGCTCGCGGGCGATCACCATCTTCTGCACCTCGTTGGTGCCCTCCCCGATCTCGCCCAGCTTGGCGTCACGCAGGTAGCGCTCCACCTCGAACTCGCGCGAGTACCCGTAGCCGCCGTGGATCTGGATGGCGTTCGTGCAGGCGCGCATGGTGGCGCGGGCTGCGTAGTACTTCGCGATCGACGACTCCTTGGTCGTGCGCTGTTGCTTGTCCTGCAGCAGCGCCGCGCGCCACACCAGCAGCCGGGCGGCGTCCAGCTCGGTGGCCATGTCGGCCAGCATGTGCTGGATGGCCTGGAACTCGGCCAGCGGCTTGTTGAACTGCACCCGCTCCTTGGCGTACTTGCGCGCCGCCTCGAACGCGGCGCGGCCGATGCCCACCGCCCACGCCCCGATGCCGACGCGCCCCTTGTCCAGGATCTTCAGCGTGTCGAAGAAGCCCTGGTTCACGTCGCCCAGCCGCTGCGAATCGGGGATCCTCACGTCCTCGAGGATCAGCTCGGTGGTGTCCGACGCGTGCAGGCCCATCTTCTCGATGCGCTTGCCGGTGCGGAACCCGGGCGTGCCGCGCTCGACGATGAACGCGGTCAGGCCCTTCTGCATCAGCGCCGGCTCGGTCGAGGCGATGATCACGAAGATCTCGCCCACCGAGCCCTGGGTGATGAACGTCTTCGTACCGTTGAGACGCCAGCCGTCACCATCCCGCACCGCCCGCGAGCGCGCCGCCGCCGCGTCCGAGCCGGAGCCCGGCTCGGTCAGGCCCCACCCGCCCAGCACGGTGCCACGCGCCAGCCGCGGCAGGTACTTGCGGCGCTGTTCCTCGGTGCCGGCCAGAAAGATGTGCCCCGTCCCCAGCGAGTTGTGCGAGGCCATGGTCAGGCCCACCGAGGCGTCGGCGCGCGCCACCTCTTCCAGCGCCACCACGTAATCGACGAACTTCATGCCGGCGCCCCCGTACGTCTCGGGGATCTGCATACCCAGCAGGCCCATCTCGCCCATGGCAGGGATCAGCTCGTGCGGAAAGTGCTCCTCGCGGTCCCAGCGCGCGGCGTTGGGAATGATCTCGCGCGCGCAGAACTCGCGCACCGACTGCTGCAGGATCCGTTGTTCTTCCGAGAGCTCGAAGTTCATGAGGGCTGGGTCGACGCCTTTCTGGAGGGGGCTCGCTGAGCGGGGCTACTTCTTGCCGGCGGGCATCTTGTACTTCTGTTCCGGGCCAGCGGGGGCGAAGATCTGCAACGCGGTCGTCTTCTCGCCGCCCGTGAACTTGACGGCGTGGGGCTGTCCCTCGGGGATGTGGATCACCTGATCGCCGCCGAAGGGGATCTTCTCGCTGCCGATCGTCACCTCGCCGCTGCCCGACAGGATGTACACGATCTCGGCCGAGCCGTCGTGGCTGTGGCGCGCGATCTCGGTGCCCGGCGCGAATTCGACGACCGAGGCCGAGGCGGCGTCGCTGCCCGAGTTCGCCGGATCGAACAGGGCATGGACCTTGATCTTGCCGCCGGCGGTCGCGTGGACCGGCGCCTTCTCGAACGACTCGACGGTGAAGTGCGCGCCGCTCGGCACGACGGCTTTCTTGGGGTCGCGGATGACGTCGAAGTCCGCCCGCCCCTTCTCGTCCTTCGGATCGCGGTACACCCGCTCGGGCCCGAGCGGGGCGAACACCTGCAGGATCTCCACCGGCGCCGAGCGGACCATGTTCTCGATCACGTGCGGCATCCCGGCGGGGATGAAGATGGCGCTCCCCTCGGGCAGGACCTCGGGGTTGACGCCCGTCGGACCGAGGACCCGCGCCCGGCCTTTCCTGATGTACAGCAACTCGGCGCCCGGGTGCTTGTGCATGGCGATGCGGTTCGCCGGCTCGATCGTCAACAACGATAACGAGGCCTGGCGGGCGCGCATGGTGGCCTCGTCGACCAGCACTTTCACGGTGAAAGCCGGCGCCGGCCCCTTCGCCTTCGCCTTGCCCTTACCCCCTGCCCCGGGGCCGTGCTCGGGCGCGTCGGCCGTCTTGATCGAGAACTGCGCCGCCTGACCCTCGAAGGCGAGCGGCAGGATCACGGTCGTGCCCGGGGCCACGCCGGGGATCACCCAGGTGGCGGTGCTCGCCTCCAGGCAGGCCAGCAGCACCGGCGTGGTGGCGTTGTGGTCGACGGCCACGGCGCGGGTCACCTTGCCCTCGTCCCCCACGTCGACCGACAGCTCGACCTTGCCGGCGACGTCCAGCGTGTCGGCCAGCGCCTTCTCGAAGCAGCGGTTCACGTCGCCCCCGTGCTTCTCCAGGGCGCTCTGCAAGGCGCGCGAGACGAACTCCTCCTCGGTCTCGGTGTTCGCGAAGGCCAGCGAGCGGGCCGGCAGGGCCAGCAAGGCCACCCCGGCGGCCAGGGTCCCGGCGGTCACCAAACGAAATCTCTTTCCCGTCATCAAGCGGCGGCTCCTTCCACGCGTGGGCGCAGTTCCTGGTCGATCCATTGGACGATGTCGGAGGTCGACGCGCCGGGGGGGAAGATCGCGGCGACACCCATCTTCTTCAGCTCTTCGACTTCGGCGGCGGGCACGATGCCGCCCCCGAATACCACGACGTCGTCCGCGCCGCGCGCCGCCAGCGCCGTCATCACGGCGGGAAACAGGGTCATGTGGGCGCCCGACATCACCGACAGACCCACCGCGTCCGCTGACTCTTGCACGGCCGTGGCCGCGATCATCTCGGGGGTCTGGTGCAGGCCCGTGTAGATGACCTCGTGGCCGGCGTCCGCCAGCGCCCGGGCGACGATCTTGGCCCCACGGTCGTGCCCATCCAGGCCCGCCTTGGCCACGACGATACGGAGTTTGCGAGGAGACGAGGCGGACACGTTCTTGAAATAGTACCTCGCCGACGGCGGGAAGGCGCGCCGGCGGCCTACCCTCCTCGCCATACGGTCGGGCCGGGCGCGAAAACCGGCCGGCGCCCCGAAATTGGCGTACAACTAGCTACGTGACCGTCCTAGCGCCGGGAGCCCCAACCGCCTCGACGCCGTTGCGGATCATGGCGCCGGCGACCGGGGCGTTGCTGGGCGAAGTGCCGGCCAGCAGCCCCGCCGACGTCTCTGCCGCGCTGGAGCGGGCCCGTCTGGCCCAGCCGGCCTGGGAGGCGCTGGGGCCCCGCGCGCGCGGCCAGGCGCTGCGGCGGCTGGCGCGCGCCATCAGGGACGACGGGGCACTGACCGACGCGCTGGTCGGCGAGACGGGCAAGCCGCGCCACGAGGCGGTCGGCATGGAGATCTTCTACACGCTGGAGCTGACCCGCTACTACGCGGGCCGCGCCGGCCAGCGGGCCCTGCGCGAGGAGCGGCGGCGCCCCTTCCTGTTCGCCATCAAGCGGGCCCGCGTGCTGCGTCTGCCTCACGGCGTGGTGGGCGTGATCGGGCCGTGGAACTGGCCGCTGCTGAACAACTACGCCGACTGCGTCGCGCCGCTGATGGCGGGGAACGCGGTGTTGCTGAAGCCGTCGGAGCTGACGCCCCTGACGTCGCTGCGGGTGGCCGCGCTATGGAAGGAACTGGGCCTGCCCGAGGGGGTCTTTCAGGTTTTGCCCGGCCGGGGCGACGTGGGCCAGGCGCTGTGCGATCACTGCGACATGATCTTCTTCACCGGCAGCGTGAAGACGGGCCGCCAGGTGGGCGCCCGGTGCGGCGAGCGCATGATCCCGGTCGTGCTCGAGCTGGGCGGCAAGTCGCCCATGATCGTTCTTCGCGACGCGGATCTGCCGCGCGCGGCGCGCGCCGCCGCGTGGAGCGGCTTCGCGAACAGCGGCCAGGTCTGCATCCGCACCGAGCAGGTGCTGGTCGAGGACGCCGTGGCCGAGCGCTTCACCGACCTGTGCGCGGCCGAGGTGAAAGCCCTGCGCCAGGGCACGGGACAGCCGGCGCCGGGCGATCAGGCCATCGACGTCGGGGCGATCACCTTCCCCCCTCAGATGGACACCGCCGAGAGGCAGATCGGGGACGCGGTGGCGCGGGGGGCCCGCATCGTCGCTGGAGGTGACGGGCGGCGCGCGGGGGCTGGCCAGTTCTTTGCGCCGACGCTGCTCGGCGATGTGTCGCCCGACATGCTGGTGGCGCGCGACGAGACGTTCGGACCGGTGCTGCCCATCATTCGCGTGCGCGACGCCGAGGAGGCGCTGCGCCTGGTGAACGCGTCGCCCACCGGGCTGTCCGGCAGCGTATGGACGGCCGACGTGGCGCGCGGCCGGGCGCTGGCGCGGCGGATGGTGGCCGGTTCCGTGTGCATCAACGACGTGCTGATGAACTACTTCGTCGTCGAGGCGCCGCTGGGGGGTGTGAAGGCCAGCGGCCTGGGCGTCCGCCACGGCCCCGAGGCCCTCCGGCAGTTCTGCCGCCTGGAGACCATCGTCGAGGACCAGCCGGTGACCGGGATGCTGTCGCCGTTCATCCAGAAGCAGCTGATGTTTCCGTACCAGCCGCGGACGTTGCGGCTGCTGCGCTGGTTGATGCGACGGGTGTACTAGGCCAGCGCGTGACGAGGGGGCTCAAGCCCGGGGATGGAACTTGTCGTAGACGTTGCGCAGGTGGCCGCGGCTGAGGTGCGTGTAGATCTCGGTCGTGCCGATGTCGGCGTGGCCCAGCATCGCCTGCACGGCGCGTAGATCCGCGCCCCGTTCGACCAGATGCGTGGCGAACGAGTGGCGCAGCTTGTGGGGTGAGATCCGCTTGCGGATGCCGGCGACGACGGCGTAGCGGGAGATCAGCTTCCAGAACCCCTGGCGCGTCATCGCCTTCCCCCGCGGCGTCAGGAACAGGGTGTCCGTCGTCGTGCGCAGAAAGCTGGCGCGCGACGTCTCCAGGTACGTCCGGATGCCGGCGATCGCCACCTCGCCGAGGGGCACCAGCCGCTCCTTCTTCCCCTTGCCGAAAGCGATCAGGTAGCCCGCGTCGAAGTTCACGTCGCCGAGGCGCAGCTTCACCAGCTCGGACACACGCAGGCCGGTGGCGTACAACGTCTCCAGCATGGCCGCGTCGCGCACGCCGCGCGCGTGGCGTCGATCGGGCGCCGCCAGCAGGCGGTCCACCTCGTCCACGGTCAGGAACTGCGGCAGTTTGCGGCCAAAGCGCGGCAGGTCGATGTCCTCCGTCGGGTTCAGCTCGCTCAGGCGCTCGGCCTTCAGAAACCGAAAGAACTGGCGCAGCGCCACCAGGCGGCGCGCCTGCGACCGGGCGCTGATCTTGTCATCGGTCAGCTTGACCAGATGTTCGAGGATCAGGGGCGGCTGCACCGCGGGCGCGTGAACGACCTTACGGGCGCGCGCGAACAGGGCGAAGGCCGCCAGGTCCTGGCCGTACGCGGCGATGGTCGCCGGCGCCAGCGCGCGCTCGACCTTCAGGTGGTCGAGGAACTGCTGGATGGCCAGGTCGAAGGTCAGCGCCACCCTCCGATCGTCCCCTCTTCCGCGCGCCGGGCAAGTTTTAACTCTGACGCGCCCTTCGCGTGCCGAGAACTGCCTCCGGCGACGTCAGCGCGCGGGGGGCGCCGTGCGTAGCCAGTCGACCAGCTCTTTTTGAACCGCCGCCGTGTCGACGACGGTCACCCGGTCGAAGGCGCCCCGCGCCTCCTTCGCCCGCAGCTCGGCCAGGATCAGATCCAGCGCCCGCTTGGCGGGGACCACCTCGACGTCACGCCCGGGCGGCGCCAGCGCGAGTTCGCGCACACCAAGGCCGCGCGCCGCCGTCAGCAGCCGCGCCACCGCGCCCCGAAAGCGCGCGCCCGAGAAACCGACCCGTGGCCCCAGCCCCATCACCATCGCCACCCGCCACGGCAGCCGCCCCGCCGTCGGCAACAGAAGCTGCTCACCCTCGGCGCCGCCCAGCCGGCCCGACTGGATCAGCCCGGACAGCTTGCCGCATAGCCGCCAATCGAGCAGCCCCGCCGCCCCGCGCAGCGGCCGCACGTCCTCCCAGATGTAGACGGCCAGCAGCTCGCCCCGCCCTTCGCCATCCCAGCGCGCCAGATCGACGGTGGTCACGCCCAGCACCGGCGCTGACACGCCCGGCGAGGCAGCGGCGGCTGGGCGTGCTTCCACCGGTTCGCTCAGCGACGCAGG